>Ga0070752_1000074_pt1 | contig 113555 bp, 105 predicted proteins | sample VirMetDEL_Aug_30_FD_77440 | JGI IMG/M metagenome (GOLD analysis project Ga0070752, IMG submission 77440) | Aqueous microbial communities from the Delaware River and Bay under freshwater to marine salinity gradient to study organic matter... | ecosystem: Environmental > Aquatic > Marine >...
AGTACTCTCACAAGGTTGCAACCCTTGTTTTGTTCAAATCATGCTGTTTTGCGAACATCTACACTTTTCAGTGACAGCTATAGTTAGAAGTAAATCATCTATGTTTACTACCTGCAATTGGATGAGAGTATGTCAAGGTTTGTTTTAGACACTGCACTCAGACAGGTACTTGACGGAAGGTATAACATTACACCTTATAAGTTATCATAGACAATAATACTATCTATCTCAGATACTTTTGCTTTATACACATCGCCATATCTATTCTGCACAAACGCAGAGTCTCCCTGAACTTCAATAATATATTCAGGTTTAACAAGAGGCGGGAACATATCCTCATGATAACAAGTATCATCATAAGCATTGTGTATTAGTATATGTACTATAGTAGCAGTAAGAATAGTACCTAACAAAAATCCAATTAAATAACGGTCATTATTAGTAGTCATGGCCAATAAGATTAGAGAGTGAATAAAAAAGCGGGAAACTAAGGGTATACCAATCCTATATATAGAGATAACACATAGTAAGGGTAATCTAAAAAACAAATCATGAAAGTTAAAATTAGCTATATAAATATTATTAATACTATATACTATGTATAGAATATAGGTAATACAAATAACTAAAGAATACTATGGAAGTGTTACTATTAAAAAAAGATTAAAACACACACGTATTTCCCGCAGAAAAACTAAGACCAAGACCAAAACCTCTGACCTATTGACTAGATCTCTGACTATTGAACCTGTTTCTTGTTTTATCATCTTAGATGTTGTAATAAAACAAAGCAAAAACAGAGGTCTTTGCTATTGGCACACATGCCAATTACATCAACGTAAGTTGATGGCTAGCATAAAAGGGTAAAAGAAAAAAACAATAAGAGTTCTGAATAGATCTCTTATTGTTCTTGAAAAGTGTTACTTCTCTGAAGTAGCTCTTTTCTTTGCCAAAGCCTTAGCAACTGCAGATTTTGCAGATGTCTCAGGCTGGTCAGCAACAGGTTCTTCAGAGTCTTCATTAGACTCAGAAACTGTTGGTGTGGCATCAAGGGCTTGTGCATTCATGCGAGAAAGTTTCTTTCTGGCATCAGCAATGCACCAATCAGCATCACGGCCTGGGAATGCATTCATGCTCTGCATGACAAGTGAGCAGAGAGTGGTGTCCACATTATATGTTCTTCTTTCAGAAGAATATGTCATGGGGAACCTTGCATCTTCAAGTTCAGTTACAATGTAAGTGTTCTTGTTGAATGCAAGTGGCTGTTTAAGCCCTGTCTCAGGATTTAAGATAGGTGTGACTTTGTCCGCCTGGGTTAAATACTGAGGCTCAACTCCTGACGTAAGGAAGGATTTGACATAGGCTTGAAGTTCTTCTTCAGTTCCATGAACTATGAAGATGTTAAAGCCTCTTGCCGTAGTACTATGGTACTTGGCATAAAATGTAGTTGAATTTGAATCAATCATTTGATTTAAATTTAATAAGTGAATTGCAATATTGCAACATAAGTAGAAGGCTAGGTCCGAGCAGCTTCAGCTGCGAGGACAAAGAAGGGTAAAAGAAAAAAAGGGGGTTAACCCTTCTTTTTATTCTTTTTCATCTTGAGTAAGTTTATCTTACCAAGATTGATTTGTGAGTTGGAAACTCTTACAGGTTTACCATGAACCTGTAACAAATGATGAACATACTGTTGTAAGTGAATATTTGTCATAATTAATTATTTATAATTCATTATAAGTTTAGGGCTAGGGGAAAAAGAAAATACTGAGGGTTTATTTGCCCTCAGTATATCCAACAGAGTTATCTGGTAACTCATCTGGAAAGGTTTCATCATATAGAAACACTCCTGTTTTAATCCAATTAAGGATTTCGCCCTTATAAGCATGGTCTATAACATAGCCATCTTTAGGGTTAACAGTATATAGTTCCCGTTCATCATTGGTTTCATGCATGGGAACTATCACTCCTGCATCAAGCAGGATGTTAAACATAATGTAAATTATTGTTTTCATAAATTGATATTTTAAAATTCAATTTAAGTCAAGGGCTAGGAGAAATAAAAAAAGAAAAGAATGAATTCCTGGGGGAACAGAATTCATTCTTCTTTAGATTAAATAATAAATGCATGCATTGCGCAATACAAGTTAAAGGCTAGGGAAAATAGTATTATGGTTTTTATAGTATACAATATTCTAGATACAAGATAGACAATAATCTTATTCTGTATTTTAGATATTATATATAATAGATACAATATAATATACTATACATACAGAATAAGTTATAGGCTAGTACAGTATCAAAGGTTATACAATATCCAGCAGAAAAAAATTTTAGAATTCTTTTTCTGAAAAAAAAGTTTTTGTTTCAAAAACAAGGGGGGTAGCCAGTGCGCGGGCTGAGGGGTGGGGTGCTGTGAGTTAGGATCCACAACAACTTATTATATACAAGAAAATTGTACCCAGTAAAAAATTTTATTTATATTTGATTTCTCAAGTTTCCTAATCCCCCTCGCCTTCTTTCATTATGTAGTGTGTGACCTAAAAACAAGAGGGGGATTTTTTTGTATTAGTAATAAGTATTAGTTATATTATAGTATGAAGGCTTACTTGTTACTCTTATTGTTATTTTCCTCTATGTTTTCTTATACACAGGTATTAGAGGAATTTGATTCTTTTGATGGTGTCGGGGAATGGGTTTCCCCAGGTGGTACATCAGGTTCTGATGCTGGTGAACTATGTTTTAATATAGGTAGTACTTATCTAGCTAATGTATGGTATATCTTTGAATCTCCTATATATGATTTCTCAGGCTATTCTGAGGTTAACTTAATGTGGTCACAGGAGATTGATTTAAGATCGGGGGATCAGCTAAGGTTATACTACTTTGATTTAGCAGATAGTTCCTGGTATTATTTTTCATTAGAAAATCTATCTAATGGTTTGCAGTTTGCCACTATACCTAATACAGCTAATCAGATTACATTTGATTTACTTACTACAGGTTCTGGTAATCGTAGTGGTAAGTATGCGCATATAGGTTTCCTGGATATTAGTAATCCTACACCATTACCTGTAGAGTTGTTAGATTTTAGTGCTACTATGCAACCTCGTGGAGTTAAGCTTAAATGGTCTACTGCATCTGAGTTTAATTCAGATTACTTCTCTGTATATAGATCTACAGGAGGTGAATGGACTAAACTAGCAGATATTCCTGCAGCAGGATTTAGTAATAGTATTATAGAATACGAATATGTGGATGATACCGTTATATATAATACTAGTTATTATAGGTTGAAAGAAGTAGATGTAGATGGATGGAAAGAATCTTGGTATCCTATTTCAGTTTTTCGTAAACCTGGATATAATGGTAAGTTATATAATTTGTCAGGACAAGAGGTTGATGAAAACTATAAAGGTTTAATAATAGATGGAAATAAACATTTAATATTTAAACAATAATTCATATATTTGTCAAAACCAACGACAATGAGTGAATTTATACTAAGAGGAAACAAGGTAATGTTAGACAAGCCTGAGAAAAAAGAAAAAGAGTCTAATCTAGGAATTATACTTACTGAAGAAATAGAAAAAGCACAGGAGAAAGAGTTAATGAAACAATGGACTCATTTGAATGTATTTGCAGTAGGTACGGAAGTAGAGGATGTTAAAGTAGGAGATAAAGTATATGTTCGCACTCAAGCCTTACACAATGCAGAAATCATAGAAATGGACAGCGGTATTAAAATGTTAGTTTTAGTACATGATGTAATCATGGTATGGAAATAATAAAGATTTTAGTAGCCTTAAGTGGTTTTTCTACATTTGTTTTATTAGCTCTTATATCTTGGGCTGTAGGCAAAGATGTCTATGATCCTATAACAAAAGAATACGTAACTGATAGAGAAGGAAAAATCCTAAGATACATAGGATATGTTTTTTGCATTGTTATTTTAATTATATTATATATATTCTTGTTTTAGAGATAATGTATCCTTTCCAAATTTCCTAGCATTATCTCCAAGCCCTTAGTTTTTTAGCTAAGGGCTTTTTTATTACACAAATTTTTATTATATTATAACTGTATATTTATAAATTTATAATCATGGCACTCCCCGAATTTAAAAATCCTAAAGTTGCAAATCCTAGATATGGATATCAACGATACCAATATGCTAATAAATCAGCAGCTGAATTAAAAACGTCTTTATGGGCAGCAAACTTATCTGAAGTTGTACTTACAAATAATAGTGGTCCTTATAGAGATTTAGATTTTCCAATGGGGAAAAATCTAGATATTAGACTAGAAAATTTAGGTAAGAACGGAGCATTTAGATATCTTAATGAAAAAACATTTACACTAAAAAGTGAAAGAAATGAAATAGCTCCACTTAAAAATGCAATAGAAGTAACAAAGTATTTAAATGATACCTATCCTTTTTTAGGTAAATGGGGTTATATTCAATATGTACAAAAAGGTCTTCCTGCTTATAATTTTACTTTAACATTAGATAAAACTTTTTGTAAAGATTCAGATAATACAGCATGGCTTTTAAATATAGCATTAGGATAAAAATAAAATAAAATGGCACTACCAGAATATAAATCACAGAAAACTAAAGTATGGCAATATCTTAATCAGCCATTAAGTGTATTAAAATCAGCATTAGGAATTACTGATGGTGGTGGAGGCGGAGACTTTCTTACTGCTACAGTAACTGTAACTGCTAATGATTTTATAAACGCGTCTAGTGTTTTAGTTAAAGAATTAATACCTCCAGTTGGTGCTGGAAAATATTTAAGATTTAATACATTAGTTGGTAAATTTAAAAATGCAACTATTGCATATGATGCAATGCCCTCGTTAGCAATAAAAACAGAAGTGGGAAATATTGCAGGAGTAACACCTTTAGTTCTTCTCGGAACTACAGAACAAGTAGTTTCAAGTGCAGGAAATGGAGCAGCAACGGGTATTAACGGAAGTGTATATCTTGAGTATAAAACATTTCTTGGGTTACCAACTGTAGGAGATGGAAATGTAATCTTTGAAATAGAATATGAAATATTAGACTTTTAAATAAATACTTATGCCAGTAAAATTTGTACCTATATCACCAGATCCATATCTTAAAAAAGATGAAGATATGGCTCCAGCTAAATTTGGACATTTAAATAGAATGTTAGCAGATATGCGCAGAGAATATCCAGATAATGCATCAGCTATAGCAGCAGGTTTAAAAATAGGTGAAGTATACAGTACTCCAGCAGGAGATGTTAAAATTGTAAAATAAAAAAAAGATGTTAAGAAATATAAGTAATTTTTATAATATACTAAAAGGTAAAAGAGCCAAAACTTCTTTAAGTGCAGGCGATTTAATTAGTGTAGGTGTAAGAGATGCTAAGAATCCTTCTATATATTATGACTCAGCTATTAAGTTTTCAGACTTGCAAAATCAAGTTGGTAGCGGTGGTGGAGGAACTGGTCCTCAAGGTCCAGCAGGAGCTGATGGACAAGCAGCTACTATACAAGTAGGAACAACAACAACAGGAGCTACTGGTACAGCAGCTTCAGTAGTAAATGTAGGAGACTCTACAAATGCTGTATTTAATTTTACTATACCTGAAGGAGTTCAAGGACCTGTAGGTCCAGCTGGTCCAGTAGGTGCAGCAGGTTTAAACTTTGTGGGTACATGGAGTTCAGGTACAGCTTATAATCCAAATGATGTTGTATTTTATAATGGGTCAAGTTATGTTGCAGCAAATGCAGTTGGACCATCAGCTACTCCTCCAGATACAGACACAGCTAACTGGGATTTCCTAGCATTACAAGGTCTACAAGGACCTCAAGGACCACAAGGAATTCAAGGTTTAACAGGACCACAAGGACCAAGTTTATGGGGTCCAGTCTCTGCTATTAATATAACAGGCGTATATAACTTAGATCTTACAGGATTTAATACATTTCAGTTAACTGCAACAGGAAATACAACACTAGATGTAATAAACCCATCTATAGGAGAATATACTTTTATTATAGATAATACTGCAGCATTTATTGTTACATTACAAACAGGTAGTATATTTAGAACTAATAACTCTTTACCACCTGTAATATCAGGAGTAACTTTTATGAAAGGGTTTTATGATGGTACTAAAATGTATATTACTTCATTAGAAAATATGGTAAATCTTTAATAAATGGTTCCAGTTAGAAGAAATATAGATACCGATGAATTGATTTTATGGTTAGATCCTTCTAGCCCATTATCATTTATTAAATCAGAGTCTATTAATAGTATAGCACAAGGTAAAAATTTATTTACAGGTACTGTAGATTTTACTAATAATTTTTCTAGTGCTGGGGTTAAACAAGATTGGACTTATGATTTAACAGATATTTCTGCAGATTCTCGTGGATTATTAGGTGTAACCAAAGTTCCTTCAGGAGGAGTAATTGATCCAGCAGGTGGAACAGATACAGTTTTATTACAAGAAGATACTAATACTTCTGAACATCGTTTAAGATTTGATTTAAATGTTGAGGGCATAAATTCTGGACCACCTGAGACAATAACATATTCTTTATATGTTAAAGAATATACATTAGGAGCAGCAAGACAAATAAGAATCTCTCATACAAATACAGGTCCTGATAATGATGGTGTAATATATGATTTTGCTACATCTACATTAACTCAAATAGGTACGGAAGCAGAAGAAGTAGGTGTAATTGATGCAGGAAGTGGTTGGTATAGAATATACTATACTCTTACTTTTAATGGCTTGGCAAGTAATCAAGCTACATGTAGAACATATATTTATCTTACAGATGGATTAGGTAACGTTTCTTATGCAGGAGATGGCTCATCAGGTGTATACATATGGGGTCCACAATGGGAAGAAGGTACATTAAGCAATTATTCACCAAGACCTAGTAATGAAGACTTTAAAGCTTTTCAAAATAGAAAACTTAGTAAAATAAGTCTTTTACTTAATCCCCAAGCTTACACTACTTCTTTTGAAGGTACTAATTTAAGATTTAGCGGTTCTGGTGGTAGTGTAGTTAGTGTAGGTGTAGCTAGAGCACCTTTTAGACCAGATGGTAGTATACTTAGTTTACAGAATCATACAGGTTTTGCATGGGTTAAATTAGATAGATCAAATACACCTATTGGATCTCCGTCTAGTCCAAATCTTTATACAGTATTTGGTAAAATTGGAGGTAGAGATAATAATGGTTTATTTGGAATAGATCCTACAGGAACTCAAATTATATATAAAGCTAGAACTCAACAGACCACAGGTAGTCAATATACATGGGTTCATAATTCTAACACTTTACCAAATTTAGAAAATGAATGGCATTTTATAGCATTTAGCTATGATATTCCATCAAAAACTGCTAGTTTTTATTTAGATGGTCAATTTGTAGGTTCTGAAACTGCACCTTCTGCTAATCCTTTTGTAGGAATGCAAGGTAGTAATGGAGGTATGCAATTGGGTCAATATACATCTGCTAATAATTTATACGGTCAGTTTTGTGGTCTAATGAACATTGTTGGATTTTATAATAAAGCATTAAGTCCAACAGAACATGAAGCATTATATAATGCAACTAAATATAGATTTTATAATTAAAAATTAAAATAAAATGTCAAATAGTATTGGAGATTTAAAAAATGATGGTCTCAAAGGTAATAACTGGCCTTGGCAATATAGAATGCTTAGAGGTCTTCAAGGTATATATGATGAAATTAAAAAACCTTTAACATGTGTTGAAGATAGTATTAAAATATGCGATGGTTTAGGAAATTCATTAAATATAAATGCTAATGGTTCAATAGATGTTAATGTATTAAGTTCTTTACCTTTATCTGTAGAAATTGATCAAGCTAATGATAGTATATTAATTTATGGATATGACTCTGGTGGCATGAGTAATGTTGCAGTTTCAGTTGACGCAAATGGATTTGTTAATACAAATGCAAATGTAGTCTTTCCAGCTTCATTAGATACAAATATTATAGGACCATTAGGTCCACTTACTGCTTGTGCTGATGCAGTAGCTGTTACTTTTTGTGTAGATTCAAATGCAGAATTTATTGATCAAGGTGTAACTTTAGACGGTATTCTAACAGAATTAACAACTGGAACACTTGATGTAAATATTACAAATCCTACATTAGCTGTAACTCAATCTGGAACTTGGACTGTAGATTCAGTACAATCTGGAACATGGGAAGTAGCTTTAGATGCTGCTACATTAGCTGCTTTAGAAACAATTACAGTTCTTCAAGGTACTACACCATGGACTGTGGATGGTACAGTAGCACTTGATGCAGCTACACTTGCTGCACTTGAAACTATTACTGTTAATCAAGGTACTTCTCCATGGGTTATTGGAGATGGTGGAGGATCTATTACAGTAGATGGATCAGTAACTGTAGATGGATCTGTTAGCATTACTGATGGAGTTGAAACACTTGCTATTAATGCAGATGGTTCTATTAATATTACAGATAACGGAGGTTCTATAACAGTTGATGGTACAGTAACTACAGTACCTTCAGGTACACAAGATGTAAATATTGTTTCTACCGTTGCAATACCTGTTACAGATAATGGTGGTTCATTAACAGTAGATGGTGCTGTTACAGCAACAATTGCAGGACCTTTAGGAGAAAGGCCCTGTGAAGAAGGTTTATCTGTTACATTATGTGAAGATCAAAGATCACTGCTTACTAATATTTCTACTAATACTACAGCAATTGTAAGAACACCAAGAATTATTAGATATTCTGCAAATGGTGTGCAGACTATTGCGCCTACTATATATGATTTTTCTGTAGCAAATGTGGGTGCAGCAGATGGACTAGTGTTAGGTGTAACAATTAAACCAGGAGAAACATTAACCTTTTCAGCAGGAGGAATAAACAACACTTATTTAGCAGGATCAGTTACTTATGATGCATTAGGAGTAACAGAATTAATAATTACTTATAACGAATAATAGACATGTCAGTAGATATTAAATTAAGAGAAGTTACCTCATTCGAGAATACATTATATGTTGCAAAAAATGGTAATGACACAACAGGTAGGAGAAATGAACAAGCTTTTCCATTTTTAACAATTGGAGCAGCAATAGCAGCATCATCAGCAGGTGATGCAATTTTAGTTTCTCCAGGAACATATGATGAAGAAGGTCTAGTATTACAAGGAAGAACTTTGATAGGTAAAGCAAGTTGGGAACATACTGTAATAGGTGTTGCATCAGCTTCTGCAACAACCCACATTATTACTTTGGACTCAGATGCTTACATACAAGGATTTGGAATAAATGTTCCTCAAACAGCTTTTGCAGGTATAAATTGTACACAAGCTGGTGGAACAAACTCAATTTACGACATATCTTTTTATGGAGATGGAGCAACAGGTACTTCATTAGGTACTGGTATTATTAGACAAGGTGGAGGTAAAACTATTGGATCTAATATTAGAGTAGAGCGTGGAGGTATAAAAGAAGTATTTAAAAACATAGCAGGTGTTCTTGCTTTAGAAGGAATACACGTACCTCAATCTCTTGGAGATATACAAGACGTATTACTTGTAACAACAGATGATCCAACAGGAGCAGCTCCTACTGTAGCTGGTAGAGCGCAGTTTTTAGGATTTAATTGTGGTAAAGGTGACAATGGCCCTTTTGGAGTAGGTAATGGTGTTTTAAATGTAGTTAGAACAGAAGGAGGAGCTTCAGGAGTTATACCGAATGCATTAGTATTTACAGCAAACTTTTTTAACTCTACAAATGCTGTAGCTGGAAAAGGTCAGTATGAAAGAATAGAAATACTTGGAGGTAGATTTGAAAATATTACTGGATTTTCTGTTACTTTAGATTTAGCAGGTAATGCTCAAGAAACAGTATACAGAATATCTGCTAACCATCAACCTACATATTTATATAGTCCTTTAGCAGCAGCTTTATCAGAATTTTCATTAAACTTTACTCAAGAACAAACTAATTCTTTAACTAGTTCTTATAATATATTTGGAGCAGACCAAGTAGCAATTGGTTTTGCAGAAAGAGGTTCTGATGTAGCTATAGGTAGAGGAGCTCCTTATACTACAGGTATGAAAGTTCTTACTACAGATAATACAGCAGGTCCAGCATCTGATGGAGGTAATTTTATAGATGTTACAGCTGCTGCTGAAAGTAGAGTAGGAAGTACATTTAGTTTTCAAACTAATGTTGCTAATGAAACTATTTTAGTAGGTACTCAAAGAGTTGATATAGTTGGAACACCTTTATTTTTCTATGGTATAGAAAGTTTTATGGATGCTACTAGTTCTCCATTATCTGACATAGTTGCAGAAATATGGGATGGTGCAGCTTGGGTAAATGTTAATTTCCACAGTGTAGCAGAAGATAGAGGATATTCATATGGTAATACTGTATTTTGGAGAGCAAATGTTATTGAGTTAGTGAGATTTAAGGTTGATGAAAATACTACTTGGACAACAAAAACTATTAATGGTATTGCAGCTAGATGGATGAGGTTTAGAATAGTAACTCCAGGAGCATCTAATCCAACTATACAAAGATTTAGACTTATTGAAAGCTCAACTAATATATCTAGAGACGGAGTTCTTTCTAGCTTAGGTCTTTCTATGTTTAGAAAAAATATATCTCTTAACGGACCTATTTGGACAGGTAATATATCTGGACCAAATACATTAGTAGATTTTGAACAAGATATAGGTGTAGGTCCTGTGTATACTCACGCTATTAGATCATCTTTATTTGATGCTTTAGGAGTTAGAGCAACAATTCAACTACCAATACCCGTAGGTACATGTACAGCATTTCCATTAGAATTAAGATTAAATTATGGATTTACAAATGGAGCTGCTACTGCTATAAATGTAGGTACACCTTGTCAAATAACTACTAGAGTTACTATAGTTAAAGCTTCTGGAACTTTAGTAGCTTCTACAGCTGGTGTAATTGTACCTGTTTTAAGACAACAAGTCGATGCTACTGACTTAGCTACCGTAGTTCCAGTTGCTACTACTACAGATTTAATTCCTGAAGGAGCAACAGCTTTAACACCATATAATGATTTAGTTAATAAAATACATAAAGAAATATTAATTGATAATATAGACATATCTGATGCGTATGAAGAAGATATAATATTAATTGAATTAGAGTATACTCAAGATGACGGAACTACAAGTCAAGATATACAACTTTGGTCATTAGAATTATTAGGCGTTGCTCACCAAGATGGTAAGAGTATATGATACAATTTATTACAGTTTACTTATTAAGTTTTACTGTAATATTGTATATTAGTTCTTTAATTATAAATAAAATGGATGATCTTAAAATTTACTTAGTTATCATTTTATATTATTTAACAGGTGTTTTCTGTTTATTGATGATATTTAGTGAAAACATGTATGTAAGATTACTAGGGTTATTTGTGGCTATCTGTCTTATTTATAATTTAACTACCCAAGGAAACAAAGAAGAAAATAAAGAATGACTATAATAGAACATGCTGAAAATATTCATGAGTTACAAATTGATGGAACAAAAACAAAGATAGCAATGCTATCAGACATACATTGGGATAATCCTAAGTGTGATTGGAAACTACTTAAAAAAGATTTAGACTACTGCTTACAGGAATCTATTCCTATAATGATAAATGGAGATATGTTCTGTTTAATGCAAGGTAGAGGAGATGCCAGAAGAAGTAAATCAGCAATACGTCCAGAACATAATAATACAAGATATCTAGATTCAATTGTAGATACAGCAGTTGAATGGTGGTCACCTTATGCACACTTACTTACTGTAATAGGCTACGGAAATCATGAGACAGCTATAATTAAATACCAAGAAACTGATATATTAAAAAGATTTGTAAAACTCCTTAATATAAAAAATGATTCAAAAGTTTATGCTGGAGGATATGGTGGATGGTTTTTAATAAATAATGCAGTGCGTCAAAAACCAAACAATAGACCTGACAGACGAGTATGTAAAATAAAATACTTTCATGGATCTGGAGGAGGTGGTGTAGTCACTAAAGGTGCATTAAACCTTACTAGAGCCTTAGAGATGTATGAAGACTTTGATGTATTTACTATGGGTCACATACATGAAAATGCAGCTAGAAATGATGTAAGAGACGTTTTAGCACTAGGTGCAGGATGTTACAGGCACGTACAAAAACAGCTTCACATGATGCTTACAGGAACATATAAAGAGGAATATGGATCAGGAGCAAAGGGGTGGCATGTAGAAAGAGGTGCTCCAGTTAAACCTACAGGAGGGCGTATTTTAGAGATATCATACAAAAGAGTTAAGACAGAAAAAGAAGATTATTACAATAAACAAGTAGATTCTTATAAGTTTCCACAATAAATACTACGTAATTTTATGTAGATTTAAATAAATTTTGTATATTATATATTATATATTTATTTAAATGAGCAATGGAGGTTTCAAGTTTACAAATTGGTTTTGATGCTTTAGTATCAATCCTGTCAGCTTTAGTGGGTGCATTAACAGTTTGGTTTACATTAAAGAATAAAGTAGCAATTCAACAAATAGTTTTGGAAAATTTACAAAAAGAAATAATTGATTTAAAATCTGAGAAAAAAGATAATAATCAGTTATTGCATAAAAGAATTGATGAGCTTTCTTCTAAAGTAGATAATAACAGAGAAAGAAATGATCAAGCACTTGCGGATATAGTAAAAGAAATGGCAGCTATGGAGCTTAGAATTATCCAAGCCATTAATGGTAAAGAAGATAAATGATAAAACCTTGGATTATAATATTTTGTATAGGGTTATTTTCATGTAGTCCTCAAACTAGATTTAACAGACTTATAGATAAACATCCGTACCTACTAGAAATAGATTCAGTATCATTTATAGATACTGTTAGAGTTGAAGTTCCGAAAGTAGTTCATGATACAATTATAAATGAACACTTTTTTCATGAAATTACTAGAGATACTTTAATACTGCAAAAAGAAAGACTGACTGTAAAGATATTTCATGATACAATTCAAAAGAATGTATTTATACATGGAGAGTGTGATACAGTAACAGTAGAAAAAGTTATAGAAAGAACAATACCTGTAAAGTATTATGAAAAAACTCCATTTTGGAAAAAGACTATAAATTGGTTAGTTCTTATTGCTTTAATATATGGAGCATATAGATTATTTAAATTTATAATAGCAGAAAAAATAAAAAAAAAGTCATGAAAGAATTTTTTAAACAACTTCTAAGTGATGAGTCAGGTAATTACTCATCTAAAAGATTAGGTGGTTTACTTTGTGTATTAGCATTAGTAACTTCATTAATTGCAAATACATTTACTCATAATGATATCAGACCAGCAGAATATCTTGTAGATGCTGTAGCATTATTTGCATTTGGTGCATTAGGACTTACATCTATTGATAAGTTTACAAAAAGTAGAAAAAAATGATTCTTAGAAAAGGCAGTAAAGGTAAAGAAGTAAAAGAACTTCAAAAGTTTTTAGGACTAACTGCTGATGGTATATTTGGATCTATAACAGAAAGAGCTGTACAAGAATACCAAAGAGCACATGAACTTGTTGCTGACGGTATAGTAGGACCAAATACTTTAAACTCTATGGGTTTTTTAAGTACAGACTTATCTGAGAAATTTACCGAAAATGGTGAACTTAATCTAATTGAACATTATATGCCTATAGGTACTTATTTTAAAGGACCTGTTCCAAAAGAATGGATATTTTTACACCATACTGCAGGATGGGATAATCCTTATCAAGTAGCTGATATGTGGGCTAGAGATAAAAGAGGTAATGTAGCTACTGAATTTATATTAGGTGGACAAAATGTAAAAAACGGTACTGATAAATATGATGGTGATCTAGTTCAAGCATTTCCAGAAGGTGGATATGGCTGGCATACAGGAACAGGTAATTCTAGAATGCATAGAAACTCTGTTGCTATAGAAGTATGTAATATGGGTTATATTGAAAATGGTAAAACTTATGTAGGAACTATTGCAGATCCTTCACAAGTTGTTAAACTAGCAAAACCTTTTAAAGGTCATCAATACTGGCATAGATATTCTGATAAGCAGATTGAAGTACTTAAAAAATGGATATTGCATATAGCAAATAAATACTCAATAGATCCTAGAGTAGGATTAGTAGAATGGGTAAAAGAAAAAGGTGCTGATGGATTTGAGGTATTAGATTTAGATAAAGCAAATAAAACTCCTGGGTTATATACTCATAGTAATGTAGTAAGCTGGAAGTCTGATATGTTCCCTCAGCAAGAGTTAATAGATATGTTATTAAGTTTATAGTTATGAAAAAAAATAAAGTAAACGCAGAAAAAGTATTAAGACAATTTAGAGAAAGTAGATATAATATGTCTGAACCTAAGCAATCTCTTCCTAAGGCTCAACTTGGATTGTTTGGAAAGAAGAAAGATGCACATTGTGTACAAAAATATAGTGGTCCTACTAAATATAGTAAAGGTTGTGAAAGTATACAAGAAGGTTTAGAACCAGGCGGTAGATTATTAAGTAAAAGACAAATGCGTAAACTAAATCAACCAACTAATGTTGGTAAGGCTATTTCTAATACTTTAGATCAAGGTGTTGATTGGGTACAAGATAAATGGAGATATGGAAACAATCTTGTTAAAGCTGGTATGATAGCTGCTCCTGCTGCTGCTGCTACTGCTGCTCAATTAATATATAATCAAATACAGAAAGCTAAAGAAAGAAGAGGAGGATAGTTACTCTTATCTAATATATAGAAATCCAGGTATGTAGTATATCTGGATTTTTTGTTTAAATATTTCTAGTTTAAACTTTTTTGGTATATTTGTTATTAATCTTAAATAATATTTATTATGAAAAAAATGTTTAGTAAAGTTAAAAGCTTTTTTACAAAAAAATCAACACTAATTGGTATAGGAGTATTAGTGGGTTTGATTTATTTAGTTGCTCCTAATAACAGTGTAGGTGATTGGAGAAAAGGAAGTTCAGCTTCATTGCAAGCTACAATTTCATTAGATGCAGCTGCATTTAGAAACAGTAATTTAGATGATTCTATTCATGTATGGAAAAGTTCTGATTATGAGCAGTGTATTAAAGATGTAGTAATTAATCCAAGTTGGTGTACCTTAAATCATGATGTAATTACTACATGTAGTACAACATCTAGCGGAGCATGCTGGTGTGGAATGAACTCAAATTATGAAATTAAATTTACAAACAGTAAAGGTGAATCAGTTGGTTATGTTAAATTTCATGAACCATATGCAACACACTTTGAGGTTAAAGAAATACATTCAGATAATGGATATCTAGTATCAGTTAAAACAATTAGTACTGCAGATAGACATTCTAATTTTGATGTAACTATATCTATACTTTAATAATTAATAACTAAAATAAAAAAAATGGAAAACCAACAAGAATTATCACCAGAAGAATTAGCAGAAAGAAAAGAAGAAATGCTAAAATTCTATACAGAATCAATGCCTTACTTAAAAGCTCAGTATGAGTATGAAAAAGCTCTTTCTGAAATAGATGAAATAAGATTTAAAAGAGCTCAAATTCAAATGCAATTTGGTATGATGATGAGCGAACCTGAAGAAGAACCACAACAAGAAGCTCCTAAAGCTCCTAAAAAGAGAGTCTTGAGAAAAGAAGAGGCATAATGGCTGTAGTTAAACAGGTTCAGAAAAAAGTTGTAATGTCTAAAAAAGACATTATTAAGTTTCAATTACTCACTCACTGTTATATAAACAAAATAACAGTGAGTGATTCTGATCTTGAATGTTTAACATTACTAAGTACAGTAGGTCCTATAGAGCTTACTTATTTTTGTTATGATGCATCTGAGGAGCATAAGATTTTTAAATCTCAACAAACTGTGAGAAATTGTATTAATAAATGCATTAAAAATAATCTTATTAAAAAAGACGCAAAAAATAAAAAGTTAGTTTCTATAGATGATAATATTAAGATAGAAACAAATGGTACTATTTTCTTAGATTATAAATTTCTAGGTAAATGAAACCAAAAAAGGCTAGATTATTATATGAAGAAATATCTGGAAGAAACAATCAACCTAAACAACTAGTAGAAGATCTTATTGATTTTTATTATAAAAATGTAAGAACTCTGCTAACAGAATTATATCACCCAAGAATTAATATAACAGGTTTAGGTGTATTTGCAGCTAGAGAGTATGCCATTAGTAAAGCAATTCCCAGATTTGAAAAGTATTTAGTAAATCATGATACATCAACTTATTCAGCATACTATAATAAGAAGATGTTGGAAGAAAAGATTGAATTTTTATATTCTATAAAAGAACAAATAGAATCTGAAAAGCTTAGAAAACAAGAATTTTTAAAAGAAAAAAATGGATCTAAAAAAGATTTGGAAAAATAGAAAACAGATTTACGAAGGTATTAAGAATGCTACAATTAGAGATGAATTTGTAGAATCAGTATCTGCTAAAAGAATGGTTATTTGCAATGAATGTCCTAGCAAAGGTAACAAGTGTGAAGTTCCAGGAACAGGACCTTGCTGCAATGAATGCGGATGTTCATTAGCTTTTAAAACTAGAGCACTATCTGCAGATTGTCCATTAGGAGAATGGAAAGCTTTAATGAGTGAAAAAGATGAAGATAAATTAGGTGAATTATGAGCATTATATTTAAAGAAGAAGATCACAGTTACACAAGTTCAAATGGCGAAGGTATAGAATGGATTAGTGTTACATCTTTAACATCTTATTTTAAAGAGCCTTTTGATGCTAAAAAGGTGGCAGAAAAAGTAAGCAAAAGAAAGAACTCTAAATGGTATGGAATGAAACCTAAGCAAATTCAGGAAATATGGAAACAAGAATCTGAAAGAGCTATGTCATTAGGTACATTTTATCACAATCAAAGAGAAGCTGATTTATGTTCATTTGCATCAATAGAAAGAGATGGTATGACAGTACCTGTGTTTAGTCCTATATTCAAAGATCAAGGTGTAAAAATAGCTCCAGAACAAAAGCTTGAACCAGGAGTTTATCCTGAACATATGGTATACCTTAAATCTGCAGGAATATGCGGACAGTCAGATTTAGTAGAAGTTGTAAATGGTAAAGTATCAATTGTTGATTACAAAACTAATAAGGAGATTAAAATGCAATCATATAAAGATTGGGAAGGAATATCACAAAAAATGAAGTTTCCTGTATCTCATTTAGATGACTGTAATTTTAACCACTATGCCTTACAGCTCAGCATTTATATGTATATTATATTAAAGCACAATCCCAAACTCAGACCAGGAAACATGTTTATATACCATGTTCAGTTTGAAGTAGAGGGTAAAGATGAGTATGATTATCCTATAACAAAATACACAGATAAAGGAGATCCTATTGTGCAAGATGTAGTGCAGATACCTGTACCTTATTTAAAGGATGAAGTGATCTCAATAATACATTATTTAAAGGATAATAAAGATAAAATGAAAAGTAAATGATTGTAAAACTATTTGACATACAAAACGGCAAAGTAATACCAACAGAGCATTGTTATACATTAAAGTCTTTAAAGGACATAATGGAGAATCATCCTGATGATTATCTTAAGATATACCAGTATCTATTTTACATGACATGTCCTAATCCAGATATGAATCCATTCTTTCATACACCAGAACATGAAAAAGAAGATTTAATACTAAAAGAAGTAGAAGCAGAGTTTAGTAGTGAGGATGATGATGTATATGCAGCATTAAAGTTTTGTGAAAGAATGTATGAGACTCCAACTTCAAGAGCATACAAAGGTATTGCAGCTATGTTAGATAGATTAGGTAGATATATGCAGACTACACCAATAGAACATGGAAGAGATGGTAACATAAACTCTTTAGTAAATGCTGCAGCCAAGTATCAACAAATTAGAGAATCATTTAAAGGTGCTTATAAAGATCTTCAAGAAGAACAACAAAGTAATGTAAGAGGTGGTATTGGATTAGGTTATGATCAAGGATAGTGCAATATATGAGAATATACCTACTTGGGATAATGGAACCTGGACTACTACTGACTTTGAATCTAGAGAAGAATTTGCTACATACCTAAGAAATATATTTAAAGAACCTGGTCAGTATGGTTTTGATGAAACTACAAAAGAGTTTAATTATCAAGCCGTCAAATTTAATGAACAAGGTTTTTATTGTAATGCTCCTTTTAAATCAAGAGACTTTATTGCATATTGGGATCATGAGAAACTTAAATGCAGAAAAGGAGTAATATTTAAATCAAAAGACAAAGTTTGGTATATTGCTAGAGACTACTATATGTGGTTAAATTTCTTACCAATCTTTAATAAAGAAATACAACAATTTGGTTTTGCAGATATACGTGATGCACAATATCATATGGCATTATATGAGTTTCTTGCAGAACTAAATTATAAACATGTTGCTATACTTAAAAAACGTCAGATAGCATCCTCTTATTATCACATGGCCAAACTAATAAATCAGCAGTGGTTTGAAGCAGGTGTTACATTAAAGATAGGAGCCAGTCTTAAAGATTATATTAATGAGAAAGGATCTTGGAAATTCTTAGATGAATATGCAGCATTCCTAAATGAACACACTGCTTGGTATAGACCTATGAATCCAAATAAGGTAATGATGTGGCAGCAGAAGATAGAAGTAAGAAAAGGAGATAGAAAAACTGAAGTAGGTCTTAAAGGTACTATACAAGGTATGTCATTTGAGAAAGATCCAACAAATGGTGTTGGTGGTCCAGTGAAGTACTTCTTTCATGAAGAAGCAGGAATTGCACCTAAGATGGATAAGACATATGAGTATATGAGACCTGCAATGAGATCAGGACTTACTACTACAGGAATGTTTATAGCTGCAGGATCTGTGGGTGACTTGTCACAATGTAATCCTCTCAAGGATATGATCATGAATCCTACATCTAAGGATGTATATGCTGTAGAAACTAATTTAATAGATAATAAAGGTACAGAAGGTTTATCAGGTTTATTTATTCCTGAACAATGGTCCATGCCTCCACACATAGATGAGTATGGAAACTCAAATGTAAAAGAAGCTTTAGAAGCTTTAGAGAATCAATTTGAAGAATGGAAAAGAGAACTAGCTCCAGAAGATTATCAGTTAAGGATATCTCAGCACCCAAGAAATATTAAAGAAGCATTTGATCACAGATCTGTATCAGTATTTCCAACACATTTATTATCAGCTCAAGCAAGAAGAATAGAAGAAAAAGAATATGCTTATGAGTTCTTAGATATATTTACAGATGCTGAAGGCAAACCTCAGGTTATGAAAAGTAACAGACAGCCTATAAAAGAGTTTCCTATAAATAAAAAAACTGAAGATAAAACAGGATGTCTTGTAGTTTGGGAAAGACCTAACAAAGAAAAGCCAGATTTTGGAACATATTATGCATCTATTGACCCTGTATCAGAAGGTAAAACTACAACATCAGAATCTTTATGTTCTATTTATGTAATGAAAAACTCAGTAGAGGTGACCAAGATTACTGGAACTGAAACAGAAACTTATATAGAACAAAGTAAAATAGTAGCAGCTTGGTGTGGAAGATTTGATGATATAAAACAAACTCATCAAAGATTAGAACTTATAATAGAATGGTATAATGCCTGGACAGTAATTGAAAACAACATATCTTTATTTATCAATTACATGATCCATAGAAAGAAACAAAGATATCTTGTACCTAAAAGTCAAATCATGTTTCTAAAAGATCTAGGAGCAAATGCTAACGTTTTCCAGGAGTATGGTTGGAAGAACACGGGTACATTATTTAAATCACACTTATTAAGTTACGGAATAGAATATGTAAGAGAAGAACTAGATCAAGAAACAAAAGAAGATGGTACAGTAGTTAGAACAACTTATGGAGTAGAAAGAATTCCTGATCCTATGCTAATTAAGGAAATGCAAGAATATGCTGATGGAGTTAACGTGGATAGACTGGTATCATTTGTAGCTTTAGTTTCTTTTATGAGAATACAAGAATCTAATAGAGGATATACTAAACAAACTATACGTGATGATGCAACTAAAAACTTGCAAAAGTCAGAAAATTTGTTTAAATTAAATAGTAGTCCGTTTAGACATATGGGTAGAAAAAGAAAGACTGTAAATGGCAAATCAATAAAAAGATCTGCATTTAAAAATATTAAATAGAAACTATGCAAGTATATAATGCACTTCAGTTAAAAAAAGGAGCAAAAGTTGAAAGGAATAGAATGGGTTCTATTACCCAACCTCTTCAATTTTTACCAGAGAAAAAGAAAAATGAAGAATGGGCAGCTTGGAACTTAGATTGGTTAGAATGGGAAGGTCTAAAACAATTGAGAAGAAATGCTAGAAAACTAACAAAGAATTATAAACTTGCAAAAGGTATAATTGATAGATCTGATTACATTGTAGAAGAAGATAATGAGTATGCTGACATAGTAGATATGCTAGCAAACAGAAATGAAGATACAGCTTTAGAACTTAAATTCTATCCTATTATTCCAAATGTGGTAAATGTACTTACTGCAGAATTTGCCAAAAGATCAACTAAATTAACTTATAGAGCTGTAGATAATGTTTCTTACAATGAACTCTTAGAAGAAAAGAGAGTTATGGTTGAAGAAGCCCTTATGGCAGATGCTGAAGAAAAACTTATTGCAGCATTTGTAGAACAAGGTTTAGATCCAAGTTCTGAAGAAGCTCAAAAACAACTAAGTCCTGATAATATAAAATCATTGCCAGAAATAGAATCTTTCTTTAAAAAAGATTATAGATCTATGATAGAGCAATGGGCTAGTCATCAACATGCAGTAGATACAGAAAGATTTAATTTAGATGAACTAGAAGAAAGAGGATTTAGGGACATGCTTGTTGCTGATAGAGAATTCTGGCATTTCCGCATGATGGAAAATGACTATGAAGTAGAACTTTGGAATCCTATTCTTACCTTTTACCATAAGTCTCCTCAAGCAAGATATATATCTCAATCTAATTGGGTAGGTAAAACAGATATGCTAACACCTTCTGATGTAATTGATCAGTATGGTTATTTAATGACAGAAGAACAGTTAGAAACATTAGAGGCTACTTATCCTATTCAGTCTGCAGGATATTCTATTGGAGGATATCAAAATGATGGAACTTTTTATGATGCTACTAAGTCACATGCTTGGAATACAGAAATGCCTTCATTAGCAATGAGACAGTATACTACTGAATTAGCTAACATGCAAGGATATGATGGAGATGTAGTAAATCAAATACTAGCACAAAGTGAGGGATATACAGCTAATCTTTATGATTCTAATTTTTTAATTAGAGTTACTACAGCATATTGGAAATCCCAAAGAAAACTTGGGCATCTTACAAAGATTGATGAAACTGGTAATGTAACTACTGAAATAGTTACAGAAGACTATAAAGTAATGGACAAACCTATTTATGACAATAGGTTATTTAAAAATAAAAATAAGGACAATCTATTATTTGGAGAACATATTGATTGGATATGGATAAACCAAGTATGGGGTGGAGTTAAGATAGGACCAAATCTTCCTAGCTATTATGGCATGGATATATCTAATGGTTTTTCTCCTATATATTTAGGTATTGATAGATCAACAGTTGGACCTCTTAAATTCCAGTTTAAAGGTGATGATAATCTATATGGTTGCAAACTTCCTGTAGAAGGTGCTGTATTCTCTGATAGAAATACTAAGTCAACTGCATTAATAGATTTAATGAAACCTTACCAGATTGGATATAATTTAGTAAATAATCAGATAGCTGATATCTTAGTAGATGAACTAGGTACTGTAATTATGTTAGATCAAAATACATTACCTAAGCACTCTCTAGGAGAAGATTGGGGTAAAGGAAACCTAGCTAAAGCTTATGTAGCTATGAAAGATTTCCAAATGTTGCCGCTTGACACATCTATTACAAATACAGAGAATGCATTAAACTTCCAGCATTTCCAAAAATTAGATCTAGAACAGACTAATAGACTAATGTCTAGAATACAGTTGTCTAATTATTTTAAACAACAAGCATATGAGGTAATTGGTGTTAATCCACAAAGAATGGGTCAGCAGTTATCCCAAATGACAGCTACAGGTGTAGAACAAGCTTCTAGCGCATCATATGCACAAACAGAAATGTACTTTATACAACACTCTGACTATTTAATGCCTAGAGTACATCAAATGAGAACAGACCTAGCACAGTTCTATCATAGTACTAATCCTTCTAAAAGATTAACATATTTAACATCTAAAGAAGAAAAAGTAAACTTTGAAATAAATGGTACTGATATGTTAATGAGAGAACTTAATATATTCTGTACTACTACTGCAAATGGTAGAGCTGTATTAGAACAATTGAAACAATTAGCAATGAGTAACAATACTAGTGGTGCTAGTATATACGATCTTGGTAGAATTATTCAATCTGACTCTGTTGCAGAATTATCTCATGTTCTTAAGGATAGTCAAGAAAAACAAGAAAAGCAAAGACAAGAAGAAATGCAGCAACAGCAGCAAATGCAACAACAGCAATTACAGCAGCAACAACAAATGCAGCAGGATAAGCTTAGTGCAGAAGCTCAAGAAGCAGAAAAAGAAAGACAAAAAGATATTCTTGTTGCAGAAATTAGAGCTGCGGGATATGGTTCTATGGTTGATCTTAATCAAAATCAAATGTCTGACTATAGAGATGCTATGCAAGAGATTAGAAAAAGTGAGCAGTATGCACAGCAAACTAGTATGCAAAGACAAAAGTTAAGTGATGATATGGTTAAGCATTCTCAAAAAATGACTATAGAAGAGCAAAAGATACAAGCTCAAAAAGAAATAGCAGACAAGCAACTTCAAATAGCTAGAGAAAATAAGAACAAATATGATGTTAAACCATCACAAAGAGATAAGAAAAAATAACTTAGCTATATAATGCAAAAAATTAAATATTTTTTTTAAGCATATTTTAAATTTTTAATATTTATTTAGTATATTAAAGTAATAACCAACAAAAAATAAAAGATGAGTGAAGAACTAAACGAGGAAACTCAAGTACAAGATTCTACAACGGTAGAAGAAGTAGATTTAAATATTGATGAAATCTTTGGAAATGTAGGTGCAGAAAATGTAATGTTACCTACAGAAGAAGAGGAAGAAAAGCCTAAATCAATTTTTTCTAAAAAGAAAGAATTTGATACATCGTTCATTGACAAGACTGAAACTAAAACTGAAACTAAAAAAGTTGAAGGATTATCAGATCAAGAAAAGATTGATTCAACACCTGACTCTGTAGTAGAAGAAGCACTATCTGAACTAGATGATGCTATTACTGCAGAAGAAGAAGGAGAGAGCAGAACAGGTAGACCTAGAATGGAAAAAAGTGGTCTAGTAGATCTAGCTCAAAAAATGATTGATGAAGGAACTCTTTTTGGATTTGATGATGACAAACCTTTGGATGAGTATACTACTAAAGACTTTAGAGAACTGTTTGAAGCTAACTTCCAAGAGAGAGAAGCTCAGATAAGAGAAAATACTCCTAAAGAATTCTTTAATTCTCTTCCTCAAGAACTTCAAGTAGCAGCTAAATATGTAGCTGATGGTGGTCAAGATCTTAAAGGATTATTCAGAACTCTTTCACAAGTTGAAGAAGTTTTTGAGTTAGATCCTAATAATGAAAATCACCAAGCTGAGATTGCAAGACAATATCTAACTGCTACAAACTTTGGAACTCCTGAAGAAATAGAACAAGAAATTCAAGATTGGGCTGACATTGAAAAGCTAGGACAAAAAGCTAAACAATTTAAACCAAAACTTGATAGAATGCAAGAAAGCATTGTCTCTAAAAGATTAGCTGAACAAGAGCAAAAGAAAGCTCAACAAGAACAAGCAGCTAGACAATACATGGATAATGTATATAATACTCTTTCAGAAGGTACATTAGGAGATCTTAAACTAGATAGAAAGATTCAAAATCATTTATACTCTGGTTTAGTTCAACCAAGTTATCCTTCTATTTCAGGTAAGCCTACTAACTTATTAGGTCACTTACTTGAAAAATATCAGTTTGTAGAACCAAGACATGATCTTATTGCAGAAGCTTTGTGGTTGCTTTCTGATCCTGATGGATATAAACAAAAAGTGAAAAGTCTTGGAGGCCAAGAAGCTGTAGAAGATACAGTAAGAAAACTTAAAACGGCTCAGTCCAAGAAGATTAGTTCTTCTTCTCCAGAAGCATCTCAAGGTGATTCTAGAGGTAGAAGTTCTAGAACACAAAAAACCACATTAAAAAGAACAAATAATTTGTTCAAAAGATTTTAAATTAGTAAACAATAAAAACAAAATAGAAAATGGCAACTCCAGTTTTAAACAATGGTATCTTTCTACGGGATACAGCGTACAACGCAAGCTCACACGTAGACTCTTACCACTTGGTTAACATGTTAAAGGATGCAGAACCAATGGACCTTGGTCCAGTAGATCTTTGGGCTATGGCTCAAAAGGTGGAAATGCCCCTTTATCAAATGTCTAGCTTTGGTGGTAAAAATGTAATTGAAGTAGATAATGCTCGTGGAGAGTACAAGTGGCAAACACCTGTATCTAGAGATCTTCCTTATATTATTGAGGATATTGATCCATCTTTAGGTGATACAAGAGGTGCTGATGGTAACACTTTCCGCATTAAGTTAAGCTGCAGAGAATTTGGACATGGTGATATCATTACCTATGACAAATACAATGGTGCTGAACTTTATGTTACTGATGAGGATATTCTTCCTGTAGGTGATGGGTTTATCTATACAGTGCAGATGGTTAATAATAACAATACTGCAACTTTTGATTCACGTTTCTTAGCTAATGGAACTAAGTACTTTAGAAAAGGTTCTGCTAGAGGAGAATACGGTGAAAGATTTTCTGATATTACAACTGGAACTGGTTTCCGTGAATTCTACAACTATGTAGGAGGTGCTGAAGCTCATGTTCATTACTCTATCTCTTCTCGTGCAGACTTGATGATCAAAGGAGGAATGAATGCAGATGGTACAGTTCCTGTAACTGAGATCTGGAGAGCATCAGGAGATGCTATGAATCCTTCTGTAGCTTCATTAGAAGATATGGTTAAAGTAATGGGTAAAGATAAAGTAAAGAGAGCTTTTGATAACGGTGATCTTTCTAGATCTTTCCTTACTCAAATGGAAGCTGCTCACTTGACTAAGATTGCTAATGACATTGAGTCTTACCTAATGTGGGGACAAGGTGGTAGAGTTAGACAAGATGGTCCAGATGATTTAAGACTTTCTGTAGGTCTTTGGCAACAGCTTGACAACTCTTTCAAAAGAGTATACAACAAAAATAACTTTAACTTAGACTTATTTAGATCTGAAATCTATAACTTCTTTAATGGTAAAGTTGAGTTTAAAGGACCAGATCCACAAAGACAGTTGATTGTTCAAACTGGTATGGGTGGTATGAGAATGGTAAACGAAGCTATTAAAAGAGAAGCTGTAGCATCAGGTCTTGTAATTCAAGCTGCTGATATAGGTGCAATCACTGGTCAAGGAATGGACTTGAACTTTGGATTTGCTTATACTAGCTACGTTATTCCTTTCCTTGCTAATGTTAAGTTTGTACTTAACCCAGCATTTGATAACGTTAATACAAATGATATTGAGAACCCAATCATTGATGGATTCCCATTATCTTCTTACTCATTCATTATCTTTGACATCACTGATAATACTAATGATAACATCTTCTTGTTGAAGTTATCTTGGGATAATCAATTGAAGTGGTGGTATCAAAATGGTACTATGGACTATATGGGTCGTAGCCAAGGATTCCAGTCTTCTGGACAATTTAATGGATACCGAGTAATGATGTCTCAAACAATGCCTGCAATTTGGGTTAAAGATCCAACTAAGGTATTGAAGATTGTTATGAGAAACCCAGTTACTGGCGGATCATTCTAATCCATACAATAAACTCATAAAAGGGGGAGGGAAAGTCCTCTCCCTTTTTTTTAATAACCAACAAAAATAAAATCAAAACCAATGGAAAAAGAAAACTTTACAATGGTGGAAACACCAGTAATGAACAGACAGTCTAAAATTAGTATTAGACCTTACTTCGATGCAAGAAGAGAAAATATGGGTCTTGAAAATTATGGACTAAGCTTATTTGATGGAATTAAACATCAAGAGCAATTAGCTTGTCTAGAGATTAATGGAATCAATAGATATCTTACAGGATTAAATGAATTTGCTCCTGAAATTAAAAAGTTATCTAATGAAGCTAGAGAAGCTAAAGTAAAGCAGATCAGAACAGCAGTAGCTGATTTAGAAGCAGAATTAGCTTCTAATATTATAGATCCAGAAGATAAAGACTTTTGGAATAAGGTTAAGTTACTAAAGCCTGATAATGCTGCCTTCTGGAATAAGATTGATATTAAAGTAGGAAACGAGCCTATCTTTTTAAATATGAATGATCCTTATGACAGAATTAAATTATATGCAATTGAAGCAGGAGGTTTCTCTTTAATTGCAAAGAGTTATGATGATGCAAAAGCAAAACCAAAAGCTCCTAAGTTTTATTTAGATAAAGAAGAAGTTACTGTATCTAGTAGAACTGAGTACAAAAAACTTAGAAACAAAGCACTATCAGAACTACAAAAATTGTTTGATAAAAATAGTACTAAACTATTCTATGTAGCAAAAGTTGTAGATGCTAGTAGTACACAATATAAAAAGTCCACTCCTTTGGATATTCTATATGAAAATATGGATATGCATATTCATGGGGATGGCGCAGAAAGTAACATGGAAAGAGCTGTTAAATCATTTATAGAAGCTGTTGATTGTGATATGGAAACATTGAAGATCAGAAGTATTGTAAAAGATTCAGCATTCTTTAAATATATTGTTACTAAAAGTGATGGACATATTTATCATAATAAGAAGAATGTTCTACTTGGAAGAAATGTTTCTGATGTAGTAGAATATTTGAAGAATCCTCTTAATGAAGATATCTTAGATGATTTAACTAAGTCCTGCGAAACATATTGGAGAAGTTAAATTAAAAAAATAGAAATTATGGCAAGATGTATGAAATGTGGTGGAAATCACAACTATCAAAAAGGAGGATCATCATTTCCTGATCTTACAGGGGATGGTAAAGTAACTTACGCTGATATTTTAAAAGGCAGAGGTGCATTTAAAAGAAATGGCGGATCAAGTTTAGAAACTGGTATGATGAAGTATGGAGGATCTTGCGGTAAAAAAATGAAGTATAATAGAACAAATAAATCTTTTTAATCATGGCAAATAATAAAATGATGTACAGTAAAGGCGGACCTGCCAAAATGAAAATGGGTGGTAAAGTAATGCCAATGTATACAAACAATCCTAATTCTATTCAAGGAAGAATACTTATGAATGGTGGTATGGTAAATTCAGCTATGTCTGCTGGAGTACTAAAAGGTGATAAAATGATGAAAGGTGGAGAATATAGAAGAGGGGGAGTTATGAAAACCATGAAGAAGAGTTCTTATAAATGATAAAAATAACTAACATGAATAAGAAAGAAATGAGGCAGTTTGAAATACAATCTGCAATGAGTACTTTAAGGAGAGCTGAAGAAATAAAAAAAGATTCTAAGTTAATGGCTGATGTAAAAAAAGCTGCTATGGAAGAAGTTAAAAATCTTCAATCTTTAGCTGGAGGTTCCTCAACTCCAGCTAAAAGAACTCTACCAAGAAGAAGAACTCTTAAACGTAAATAAATTTTAAAGTTATGGCTTATAAAAAACAAGATGGTCCTATAAAAGATCTTATAAAACAATATAGAGAAACTGTTCCTACTGTTACTAAAGCAATTTTTGCAGCAGGTGCAGATGCTTTAGGAAATACGGTTCTTAACAAGTCTATACAAAATATTAGACAAATTAATAAGATTAGAAAAGCTAATCCAGGTATGAGTTTTAAAGAGGCTAGAAAAGAAAAAGAGAAAAAAGAAAACAATCCTTTGGGTGAAAACAAAATGGGTGGTTCTTGGACTAGATCATCTAGAATGACAAAATAATAAGTTATGCCTAATACTACAAATCCTACAAAAGTTTTAAAGTTCTTTAGAGATGCTAATCTAGAAAGAATGAAAAAAGGTGGAACTAAAAAAGATGCTTGTTATCATAAGGCTAAAGCTAAATATGCAGTTTTTCCTTCAGCTTATGCTAGTGGATATATTGCAAAATGTAGAAAACGTAGAGGAAAAATTAAGTAATGGCAGTTAGAAAAACAGCTAAAGGTCTTGCACTTAAAAGGTGGTTTAAAGAAGAATGGAAGGATGAAAAAGGAAATCCTTGTGGTTCTGACAAAAATAAAAAAACTAAAAAGTGTAGACCAACTAAAAAGGTTTCAAAAAAGACTCCTAGAACTTGGGGGTCTTTATCTAAATCTCAAAAGGCTGCTGCTGTTAGAGAAAAGAAACAAGTAGGTATGGGTAGAAGAACAAGTTCAATTAAAAAAAGAAAAAAATAAATGGCAACGACTAAAAAATTTAAAGCTCATCCAATGTACAGTAAGTCAGGTAAAATGATCATGGCTAAAAGTATGAAGGATCATTTAAGTTTGAAAGCAAAAGGTTATTCTCATACTAAACCTAAAAAGAAAAAGTAATGGCTACTGCTAAGAAAAAAAGTCCTGCTTGGACTAGGAAAGAAGGTAAAAGTAAATCTGGTGGTTTAAATGCTAAAGGAAGAGCCTCTTATAGAAAAGCTAATCCTGGTAGTAAATTAGCAGCACCAGTTACTGAAAAAGATCCTAAAGGTAAAAGAGCTAAAAGAAAGAAATCTTTTTGTGCTAGAATGAAAGGCATGAAGAAAAAAATGACAGGATCTAAAAAAGCAAATGATCCTAACTCAAGAATTAACAAGTCTCTTAGAAAGTGGAATTGTTAATTTTTTTGTATATTATAATATATGAACAAATTTTATAAAGAACCAGAAGAAGAAACTGATCAAATTTTTATCTACTGGGAATATTAAAAAATGGCAACCAAGAAATTAAATATTAAAAAGGCAATTAAGAAACCAGGTTCTCTTACAGCAACAGCAAAGAGACAAGGTGGATATGATACCAAAAATAAAAGAATTAAAAAATCTTGGTTAAGAGAAAAAGCAAAAGGTTCAGGCAAAACTGCTCAACGTGCAAGGTTTGCAATTACATTAGGTAAACTAAGAAAAAAGAAATAAAATGAAAAATAAGAAAATACACCCTGTAGAATTTTTTAATAATAATAGAGCTATGGCAAAAGCTAAAGCTATAAAGGAAATGAAAAAATTTAAAAAGAGTTTAGTTAAAGCTCAAGAAGGAATTAGTACAGATAGTACAAAGATTTATAATCAATGGGCTAAAGAAGATGCTATTTTGTCTAAAGAGTTTGAAAATAAAGGTGATAAAAAAGGTGCTAATATGGCTATGGATGTTATGATGTATCACCTAGATGCTGCCGATAGACAAAAAAATAAAGGTAAAGCAGGTTTTGATAAATATGGATTTCCGCTTTCCAAAAAGAAAAACTGGTGGGATAAATACTAATAAAAGAAGTAAGACATGCTTAATAGTACAATTGTTATAAAGCTGAAACAAAGATTAAATAAACTTGATAGTCAAGACTATGATAATATAGAATGCTGGCAAGTTGTTGAAGCTTTTAATAAAGCACAAGTAGAATGGTGTAGAAGACAATTGCACGGGCTTAATGTTGTACAAGAAGGTGATGAACAATCTACTAGAAGAAAAGATGACCTTCAAACTTTGTTAACTACGGAACAAATAAATGTAACAGATAAAAAGTATTACTTCTTTGGTGCTATTCCAGAAGACTATTTACAATGGAAGAGAGTTGATGTATTAGCTTGTAAAGACTGTTGTGAAGATAGAAGAATGACTGTATACTTAGCAGAAGAAGGTAACTTAAATCAATTACTCAGAGACAAATCAAAAAAACCAAGCTTTGAATGGGCAGAAACATTTGCTACCTTAATTGATGATAAAGTACATATTTATACTAATGATGAATTTGAAATTGGAGAAGCTAGTCTAATATATTATAGACAACCAAGAAAGATACAAATTCAGGGATGTGTTGATCCATATACAGAAGTTCAATCATTAGTAGAAGTAGAGTCTGAATTTAAAGATGATATTATAGAACTAATAATAGATGAAGCAGTAAGTATAATTGGAGGAGATATAGAAGCTCCTGTACAATATCCAAGAGGTACACAAGGTGCTGAAAGAAACAACTAATTATGGAAACAAGATCTAGACTTTTAAAAAGAAATCCAGAAACTACTAAAACTATTAGTAGACCAAGAGAAGAAGTAAAAGCTGAACCAACTAAAGATACAGGAGTTGGTGGAAGTTCATTAGATAACATGGTATCATCATGTGTATCTGAGCTTATGAATGCTGCAACTAGCTTTCATAAACTACATTTAAAAGTTAAAGGTGAAGGTTCTTATGCAGCGCATAAAGCTTTAAATGAATTATATGATGCTCTACCAGGTCATGCAGATACACTTGCAGAAGGATATCAAGGAGTAGCAGAAAAGATTTTAGGTTACAAAGAAGTAAGTTGTAGAACATTAGATACAGTATCAGATGGTGTTTCTTACTTAAGAGACTTATATGGAATGGTTAATAAACTACAAGGTATGTTACCATATTCTGAAATAGTAAACAATTTAGATCTAGTAAAAGATATAATTAATTCTACTAAGTATAAATTACTTTTCTTGAAATAATTTGATTATTTAAAAAAATTTAGTATATTATATATATATTTATTTATAAACTTTAAACAAAAGAAAAATGGCTTATTTTAATCACGCTTTTAGAAAGACATTTGTAATGTCTGACTATGTGGCTCCAGCAAGTGCTACCACTACAGGAGCTTTAACAGCAGGACAGTTGTCGCTTTTTAATGCACAGACTTTTGCTCCTTCTGATGTAGCAACACCAGAGTGTTGTCAATTTTTAGTTGTATCTGGATCTCCTTATACAAATGATAGAGTTGGACCTTTTCACGGAGGATACCAAGAATCTATTAAATCAAAAGGAATCAATCCAAGATATGTAACTAAAGTATGGGATGGTTTGGCACATGCTGCTCAAAACTCTATTCTTCATATTGGTACTACAGCTTGGACTGTAGCTAATCCACCTGCAGAAGGAGATTGCTGCCCAACTTTCCTTTGTGGTGAGAACTATCACTTAAGAGTTGATGTTAAAGGTTCTCCAGCATTGAGAATGTTAAATCACCAAGGATATGTAGAAGTTACTGCATATGGTGGTTGTTGTCCTGATCAACCAGATGATCCACTTATTGCTCCAGTAGAAGTAGATCCAGCATCTATCATGATTCAATGGGCTACGGGTATTTGGGAAAGTGTAGTTGTTACAGGTAATGGTCCTAATGGAAGAATTAATCCTGCTCCACTACTTATTCCAGTTGTATCATTTGCAACTGCAGGTGTAGTAGATGCATTATATTATCCTCCAGGAACTGATGCTGCTGTATTGGCTGCTGCCGCAATTCAATATCCTGCATATACTATTGATACTTGGGATAACTATGTATCTACATGGGTTCTTGGAAACGGAGACTGTGCAGGTTTATCTTTAATTGGTGCATATGAAGAAACTAGATTTGGAGATTGTACTTTCCAACCTTCTGACTTCTATGAAACTGAGCCAGTAAGAATTTATGCTTCTGAAGTAGATTTAACTGGTTCTCCTTGTGAATTTACAGGAATCTGTATTGCTCATGAGTGTGAAGGAAGAAAAGCAAATGGTCTTGGAGAAACTGCTGCAAGAGACTTTATCTTGTCAGAATCTTACAGACAAAATCATTTTGCTTCTGACTTAAGAATTCGTGAAATTACTCAAGGTAATGACATGTTAGGTACAGGTGCTGGTCAAATTGACAGAAATGGACTGTATGATAGACTAATGGTTTTACATAGTGTACCACGATTCAATAACCCTTCTGGAACATTTGATAATGATCAATACTTAATTGAAGTTCTTACTCCTATTGCTCTTAGAGCTACAGAAAGAGCTGCTTTAGTTAAGGACTTACAAAGAATCTTGGATGCATGTGGAAACCCATGCTACCAGCAAGCTGCTGAAGATGCAGATGCTTGTCCTACTCCAAGTATTCCAGTTACAGCGTAATAACTATTAATTACTCATTAAAGGGAGAGTGAGATCTTGTTTCTCCTCTCCCTTTTTTTATTTTAAGAATTATGGCAAATCATGTATTAAGTTTGGAAATACCTCATGTTGGGAATCCTTGTGTTATGAAAATATTTGATACAAGTGTATATTCTGCACAAGTGGGTATTTTTGAACCAAAGTTACAAATCACAGTTCCTGGGTATACATATGCTACAGAAGTTCATTTTCAACCTGAGTCTTCTCCTACACTAACAGGATGTGACTTAGATATACAAACTGAAAACTGTGATAGTACTTATGTGAATTTACCAGATGGAATATATGTAATTAAATATATAGTAGATCCTAGTCATGTTGTGTATGTAGAATATAATCATCTAAGAACTACACAAGCTATGAATCTTTATGAAAAGATTCTATGTGATATAGATGTGGCAGACTGTGATCCTCCCAAAAAAGTTAAAAATAAGTTAGAACAACTTAGATTAATTAGAATGTATTTAGATGCTGCAAAAGCAAAAGTAGAAACATGTCATGAACAACAAGAGGGAATGACATTGTATAACTATGCTTTAAAGCTTCTATATAAATTAGATTGTAGAAATTGTTAACCATTAAAAACCAACAAAATTATGGCAGCATGTGCAAATTGTAAAAGAAGACTATCCTGTGGATGTCAAAAAAGAACAGCATCTGATAAAACTTCAGTATGTTCCAATTGTATAAATGCTTATGAAGCGACACTGAAAAAACAAAAATTGGCAAAATTTACTAAATAAAAATGGCAGGTGTACCCTATTATAGAATACAGAATTGTTGTACAAGTCAGAGTACATTAATAAATCTTGATCCTTCTGGTTTATCAGATGGAATTTATAAATGGACGGGTACACAAACTATATTACCTTCAGGTTTTATTTTAGATCCAGATAATTGTTATATAATAACAAGTCAAGGTTCTGTCTTTAATACCTATGATGTAGTTGATTCCAGCTTCCTTACTTTAGATACTTTAGGAACATTTACAGACTGTAATAGTGCTACTACAGATTGTGATTGCGATCCACCATCAGGTACTCATTATATTATAGCAGAACCATGTTGTGGAGGAGATACTATTTATTTTAGAGGAGAGGGCTATACTGGAGTAGAACAAATAGAAGGAGATGTAAAAGGAAAAAGCGAATTTAGTCCTGCATTACCTATTGTAGATTTAAATAACTTTCAAGGAGTATATTTATTTAATGGAGCTTGTTATACTGTATCATTTGGTACAGTAGGGGATGGTATAATTCCTGATATGGATACATATAATACATTACCATTTCCGCCTCCTGCAAGTGAATTAGAATTTATTCATGAATCAGATTGTGAATATCAAGATGGTAAAATACAATGTCCAGATTGTGAACCTATTTGTTATAGACTAACTAGCTGTTCAGGAATTACTATTAATACTTTAATTGATCTTTCTGCTTATGTAGGTACTTACATAACTATAGAGAACTATACAGAAACATGGTATGTTGAACTAAATGAAGCAATTTGTCAAAATCCTACCCTTATTCTAAAAGTAACAGCAACAGAACAAGATCCTTGTCCTTGTATTTGTTATGAAGTATTGGGTAATACAGGAGGTATAAATTATATAGACTGTAATGGTAATAGACAATTTACATATTCTCCTGCTAAGTTTTGTGCTCAAGCTCCTCCAGTTATAGCACAAATTCAAGGTGAAGATTACCAGTTAATAGTAGGTGGAGATTGTGTAGATGGGCAATGTCCTGCAGAATGTTTTTATTTAAAGAACTGTGATCCTGAAAAATATCCTGAACAAGAACCTATTATATTCTCAAACTTACAAAGCTTATCTCAGTATGCTAATACAAGTTCTGTAGTTGAATTAAATAATTATCAAGGTTGTTGGGAAGTATTACCTGCAGATTGTACTTGTATTAAAGTTACTTTTCAATTAGGAGGAGATGCTTTTAGACAATATGATGCATACTTAGAATATATAGATTCAAATGGTTTTAATGTATATTCATTTGTAATACCTAGTCAAATACCAGGAGGAGATCCTTATACATATTATATTTGGTTTGATTCTGCAAGTTTCATATGGGTTGTAAGCCAAACTGTTGGAGATAGAGATAATGCTTTAGCAACTTATGAAACTAAAGGTACTGAAATACCTTGTCCAGCTCCTGTATCAAATCTTATTTGGGAAGATGGGATAGGACCTAACTTAGAAATAGTAAATGGGTTCTTTAGTGATTTATGTGATGAGCAATGCAAATGTCCAGTAGATGTTATAGTACTAAGAGATTATGAAAGTTGTTTTGAATGTCTGCCTACTATAGCATATAAGCTTACTTCATGTTCTAATCCATTAGTAAATACATATACTACACAGGATTTATCTGCATATGTAGACAAAGTAATTAAAGATGATTGTGATTGCTATACAGTACAAGAAATAAACTATCAACCACCTATAGATACACCTATTACAATAGAGCAGACTTATGATGATTGTGAAACATGTTTAGCAACTTTATTCCTTTTAACTGATTGTAATGATCCTGAAAGAACTATAGTCACAGATACTAATCTAACTGTATATTTAGGACAATATGTAAAAATTAAGAACTGTGAAGGATGTTTCTTTGTGGAGTCATATACACTAGTTCCAGAATTTATAGAAGCTGTTGAAGTAGAAGAAAACTATGATACATGTTTTGCATGTAATCAAGTACTTCCAAGATGCTCTACTGTATTTAATAATAGTACAGAAGATAGAACATTTACTTTTATAAATGCTAATGGAGATCCTGAAGAAACAGCAATAGTTAAATCAGGACACTTTTCACTTAGATACTGTGTTCAAACATGGGAAGAATCTGATACATTCATATATAACTACTATGGTGACTGTACTATATATGAAGATGAGTTTGGTGTAAAAACAGGATTCTGTGTACAATACTTTCCAAATAGTAGAAAAGTAAAACCAGGGTATAATACACCTATATGTTCTGCAGAGAAATATGATAAAATAACATGTAAGTTTGCAGACATTGTATATAAGAAAGTACTTGAACTAAGATACGGTATATCTAACTGTTGTCCAGAAGAAGATGAGAAATGGTTAGTTAAAAAAGAACTAATAGAATTACAAGCACTAACAGATCCAAATTATAAATGTGAACCATTGAAGGATTGTTGCGGAAATACTGCATCTAATTGTTCTTGCAATTCTTAATAAAATTTTGTATATTATAAATAACACAAAGTATGAAACCTTTAAATTTAGATAATAAGCCTTGTAGTCCTATCTCTTCCAACTGTGTAGTATGGCAGGGGCCTGACATAGAGTGCATCAAATTGTGCAAAGGAGATACTGTTTCTGATGTAGTTTTTGCATTAGCTACAGAGCTTTGTACAATTTTAGAAACTTTAAAAGTTTCAAACTATGATTTAACATGCTTTAACTTACAAGCATGTAATCCAAAAGACTTTCAAGCACTCATTCAATTTCTTATTGAAAAGATATGTGAAAATCAAGGAATAACACCTGAATCACAAACAGAAAGTGGATGTCCTGATTGTGTAGTAACAGTAGCAGATTGTTTTGTAACAGGAACTCAAACTACTATGCAGCTATTAGAATATGTTACTTTAATAGGAAATAGAATTTGTAGTATAGTTAATGAACTTACAGAAATTAGAGATTTAATTACTCAGCTTGCTGAGAGAGTAGATGATCTAGAAAATCAACCACTACCTTCTTATCCAGTATTAACTGTTCAATCAAAATGTGATATAGGATCAATTGGTGGAGGAACAGATAGTCCAGTTCAAACTATTCTTCAAGAATTTTTTGATGCAGTGTGGTGTGATTTTTATTATGATGCTGTTGGAACTATTACAGCATTAAACAATGCTGCTTTAAGTCAATGTGTCCAAGATACAGATCTTTCTTTATATGATGGTAGACAATTTCAATTATTATCTGGATGGACAACTGGTCCTAATAGAACTATTGCACAATCAATAACAAACTTATGGATAGTTGTTTGTGATACTTATCAATATTTAAGTAATTTAAATGTAGATGTATCTATTAAGAATGAAGGTGTAGAAATAACATCTGCAGTATCTTCAATTGACTTTGTAGGTGCAAATATTGAAGCTACCGCTGTAGGCAATGATGTAACTGTAACACTTACTGATACATATGGTTTAGATACTTTTTCTGCTACAGTATTTATTAATGGTTTATATCAACCTGAAATATTTTTATTAAATACAGCTAGTCAAATACCTAGTTTAGTAAGTACTCCACCAGCAGGATTTCCTAACTCTCCTGTAGTATCTTATTATAATCAAGTTAGATTTAATGATCAGGTTGTTACAGCTACTGCTACACCAGGAAGTTTTGTATCAGATGCTCAGGCAGCAACAATTATTCCAGCTTCTTTTGGAACTTTAGTTAATAACTCAGGTTCAGGATCTTTTTTTACTGTAGCTGAAGCAGGTCTTTACTATGTCAATGCTTCAGTAAATTTAAAATCTGATAATAAAGGTACACTTTCATGGCAGACAGGTTCATTACAAACAGTTGTAACTAGTGTAGATTTTGGAACATCCTCAACAACAATTGAGAATTTACCAGTTGATGCAGAAGGTACTTTTGGTATTGGTATTATTAAATTTCCAGAAGTGATTGTAGGCAATTCAATGCCTCTTATTGCGGGATTAAATAATACTGTAGATGTTAGCTGTGGAAAAGTAGTATATTTAAATGCACTAGATAATATTAAATTAACTCTTCAAAATTTAACAGATAGGTTATATGATGGGGTTACATATACAAGTGATGAAACAGATGTTATTACTTTTTCTATAACTAAATTAACTTAAAAATTAAATTATATATATAAACTAAAAATAAAATAAAATGGCTTGTTCAAATTGCAATAAACCCAGTTGTGGATGCTCAGGAACTTATGTAGTTTCTAAGACATGTCCACCCGCATGTTCAGAAGTATTTAACGCTTCTTGCATTGTCTACACAGGAGTAGACTTAACTTGTACTGATGCTATATCAGGATTAACTAGTACTGTAATATCTAGAAATGATTATCTAGATACTGCACTTACAGCAATTGTAAATTATATCTGTGCTAGATTTAATCCTGCAAATCTACCATCTAGTGTAGTAGTATCAGGAGATGATTTTGTAGTTGTAAGTGCATCTACAGTAGGTTATGTAACTACTTATACAGTTACTCTAGATCCAGCAGGACTTCCTTCAGCTTCAATTGTAACTGCAGGAGATAATGTTGTTGTAACTGGGGACGGTAGTGCAGGAAATCCTTATGTAGTAAATGCTAATGAAAGTATAGTAGCTGTAGATCCAGCTTCTGCATTAACTTTAATTGTAGACCCATCAACACCAGGTCCATATGAGACTACTTATACTATTGGTGTAGATGCTTCACTTTTACCAATTACTGCACTTCAAACTTCTTTTGGACATATTTCAATTACAGAAATTCCAAATACTCCAAATGCAGGAGATACAACTTATACTTTAGAAGTAGATGAAGTTACTATTCAAAGTGATGATGATAAATTAGCTGTTACTCTACTTTCTGCAGGTGGTATTGCACCATTTGAAAGAACATTTAATGTTGCTATAGATGATGCAGAAATGACTGAGTTTATTCAAGATGTAGCTGGTGCTACAATTGTTGGAGGTACGGACATTATCGTAACTTATAATGATATTGCAGGTACAATCACTGTTACTAGTACAGCTGGTTCACCACTTGCTTGGTTTACAATGAGTGATGGTGTTACTGATATTTCTGCTGCATCTAATACTGATAAATTAAATATAGTAGGAGATGCTGTAACAAATGGAATTACTACAACACTAACTGCAGTAGGTCCTAATGAAGCAACCTTTACTATAAATAATGAAGACAGAGGTTCTGCTCAGTTAACATTCCTTAATGTTGACTGTTCAAATATTTCTGGAAATCCAGGTGGTACAGCTACTGCTACTATTAATGAAGACACTTTAGAATTAGTGGGTGGAAGTGATATTGACTTAACAGTAATTGGTAATCAAATTCAAATTGACAACCTTATTGACCGTGTTTATGCAGAAATTCAATCTGACGCAGGTGATACTTTACAAGCACCTAACACAACTAGTACATTTACTATAGCAGGTGGAACTGGAATTGGTACAATAGGAAACTTAGGAACTCAAACTATTACTATTAACAATGAAGGTGTAACATCATTAACATCTGCAGATGGAAATCTTTCAGTAGATGTTACTACAGGAGATATTACAATTACTAACACAGCTCCTAATGTAGATCAATTTTTATGGTTAACATTTGAGGGTGATACAGGTGGTGCAATTGCGGCCACAACTACAACTGATGCATTGACTGTAGCAGGTGGTGATGGTATTACTACAAATACTACAGGTACAACTTTAACTATAACTGCAGATGTACAAAGAGAAGTATTAGATTCTACATCAAATCCAACTCAGTTACCTTATACTGGCGGTTCTGGTGCACAAGCAATTACTCATACTCTTGGTGAAACTTATGTTAATGTAAGATGCTTTGATGGTTTAGTAGATGTAACAAATACTACAACAATAACAATGGTAAACTCAACTACGTTTAATATAGATAGTGGTAGTAACATTACAAATGTATTAGTTCTAGGATAATAAATATTGTCGCAGTTTGTTGGTTATCTGTGGCTAACAACAGGAGAACCCTCACACAAGTGGGGGTTTTCTTTTTTTGTATATTTGTATACTTGCTAATCTCGCTAATTTTTAGTATATTATTTACATAGTATGGAAACATTTAGAACACCAGACTTAAAAGCTCCAAGATTTAGAGCAGAGACATATGAAGTTTTAAATAAAGAGTTCTTTGATAGATTTAGAAAAAAGTATCCAAAGTATAAAAACTACAAGGATAAAGAGCTAAGATCAATTATTAAATCTTTTAATAAACTAGTCTTTGAAACAGTTATAGATAACAGAAATGGTGTAGAGTTACCAGAATCACTAGGATGGTTATTTATAGGAACTTGTCAAGCTAGTCAAAAAAAGAATATTGATTTTGCTAAATCTAAAAAGTATGGTGTAAAGGTTTCTAACAAAAATTGGGATAGTGATGGTAAGCTAGCTAAGATATTTTTTACAAATGGTAATTTAAAACATAAGGTAAAAAATATAGAGTTCTGGGGATTTGTAGGATCCAGAGAATTTAAAAGAAAGGTTGCTAAAACATATCCTGAAAATTGGAACAACTACATAGTAGTAGATCCGCAAAGAAAATTAAAATTAGCTTACTCTAAAAAAGTGGCTAATGAAATAAGACTAAAAAAGCAGGAGCATGCTTTGAAAGACTATAATGAATTTGACTTATGAGCACAACAGTTGGCGAAGCAATATCACGAGTAAGGAATACTCTTAAAGCTGTTAAGGAAGATCCATTTTTAACAGATAGAACCATTTACTATTCTATCATTAAATATGGGCAGTCTTTAATGAAAAGAGAAGACAATCAGCTTAGACTAATGAAGATTAGTAATATATTTAAAGTATTACCTTATGCAGAACTTATAGAAGTAGATAAAGTAGAAGCTTCATGTGCAGGGGTGTATTCAGGATGTTATTTTAAAAGGACTAAAGAAAGAGTTCCAGATCTTCTAACAGGTATACAGGGACCTATATTTAGGACTGTTTCATCTATTGATGGTTCTATAGAACTATTTAGAACAGATCCAGGTACTTATGTTTCTATGACTAAATCAACTACATTTAAATATAATAAAAGAAAATACTGGTGGTATTTGGATGGTTACCTTTACTTTCCTGATCTTGATTGGGAAGCAGTAAGGATTGAAGCTATATTTGAAAATGATGTTGAGAAATGTGATGATGAATGTGTTTTAAGACAAGATCAATCACTCAATATACCAGATTACTTATTTTCTGAAATAGAGCAATATGTAGTAAAAGAATTAACTATGACTATGCAAGTTCCAACTGATGGAGCAGATGATAGTCAAAATACACTTAGATAATGGATTATAATTACACCTTAAAATATAGAACTTTTGATCAACTCTTAGAAGATGTAACTATAGATCTTAATACGTTTGCTCTAGAGAATATGATTGAGCCACAGCAGCTTATTAAGCTTGCTAAGAAGATTAATTATGATTTAGGACTTAGAATCAATCAGCAAAGAGAAGTGATCTTAGATGTAACTCATGGTAAAGTAAAATTACCAGATGATTTTTATACATTTAATTATGGATTAATCTGCGGAAACTTTGAAAGAAAAATAGGATATGATGGTGCAGCAGGAGGAACTAATATGCAGGAGATGCAAATTACTGATGGTAAAGTTCCTGTAACATATAGCGACTTTCCTAAAAATGTTCCTGATGCTTGCGATACTACTCAGCCTACATGTTGTTGTGATGATAAAGGTAATATGGGGACATGCTTAGTGCATAATCCTGAACAGCCTTATGGAGATGCTAATATAAAGCCTAGAGTTTTCATGAACTGTAAAGGTGAGACTTATGAATTAATTCAAGTAATTAATACTACAGAAACTTTAGTATATAAAGAACTTCTTCCTTTAAAAATGAAAGCAAGTCAAAATATTGATTGTGAGTGTCCAAATTTATATCATAACACTGTAAATGAAGGATGGATCAAACATGGTTTTTTATTTACAAATTTTAAAACAGGAAAAGTATATTTAAACTATCAAGGTCAAATGGAAGACGAAGATGGTAATTTACTTGTTCCTGATCATGATCTTTTAAATGAATATTATGAATATGCATTAAAGTCTAGAATACTTGAGAACCTTTATTTAAATGGAGAGGACGTTGCTCAAAGAATGCAATTAGTAGAACAAAGATTAAGAGGAGCTAGAAATAATGCATTAAGCGTAGTTAACACACCTAACTTTAGAGAACTACAAGAGATCACAAAAGCAAATAGAAAAGCAATGTATGCTAGATACTATGATATGTTTAGATCTTATCCTCCTAATGTATTGAAAAGAACTCGTGTAAGAAATAATATTCATAGTAATGGCTAAACAAAGGTCCAATAGAAGTAATCCTAATACTACAACTACGCAAACTAATACCTTTATAAAAGGTATGAACAGAGACTCTGACCCATCTTTTGTAGAAGATGGAATGTGGACTCATGCTAGGAATGCAAGTAATAATACATCAACTGGTGATTTAGGAACTTTATCAAATGAAGAATCAAATGCATTATGTGCTAAAGTAATGCAAACAGTTTCTGGATTTAATAAAGATATTATAGGAGTTATACATTTATTCAGTGATAACTGGGTAATATATAGTGTAGCATATGATGCCTTAGATGGCAAACCTACAAGTTCTGAAATAGGATTATTTGAAGAAGACATATGTAGATATAGACCTATTGTAAATGATCCTTGTTTAAACTTTAGTAAACTACATTTAATAACAGGAGCATCTAGATTATTAGATGACTGTTCTTGGGAAGTGTATTGGGCAGATAATTTAAATCCTGATAGACATATGAATATAGGAGATCCAAAACTTTGGATTGAAGAGCCCTATACATTCATGGGAGGAGCAAATGGATCTACTACTATAAACTTTTATTCTAATGGAACTAATAGACTTTTATGGCCAGGTGTTCCATGGATGCAGGATTGTGAAACTACACCTCCTGTTGAAGTAGATGAAAATGGAGATGGAAATCCTGACAGTACAAGATTAGAGTGTAGAATATGTAAAGACCTTAATAAGCTAGATTGTGATCAACTTAGAATAGCTAGATTGTTAAAAACTCCTTGCTTAGATATAAGAAAAGGACAGCAACCTGGATCACTCCCTAATGGGTCTTATGCAGTAGTTGCAGCATATACTATAGATAAAGTAAGAGTTACAAACTATTTTTCTGTTTCACATCCTCAACCTATTTACTTTGATCCAGATTTAAGAGGATCTATAGAAGTAGATGTAGATGTAGATGAAGAAGCTTTTGATGAATTTGAATTAGTACTCATTAGATTTACAAATCAAAATGAAGACAATAGAAGAATAGGGTACTATTCTACAAGAACTAAAAGAATTATTATTGATCTCTTTACAGATCAGAATCCTAATATAGATAAAGGTACTATACTTTTAAAAGATTTTGTTTTTGAAAGATCTGAGCAAATTATTGCTGCTAACAATTATTTGTTAAGATTAGGACCTACATCAAAGTTTGATTTTAACTATCAACCTTTAGCAAACTTAATTCAAGCAGAATGGGTTTCTGTAGAGTATGATGAAAGGTATTATTTTGACGGAGGTAATAATGCAGGATATCTTAGAGATGAAATATATGCTTTCTTCATTAGATGGGTATATGACACAGGAGACAAGTCTGCATCTTACCATATTCCAGGAAGACCCTCTGGTAATTATGTAACTCCCGCACCTTATAATGTAGCTACTACAGATAGAGCTACTATAGATGGAATTAATAGTTTAGGTACATCACCTTTATATGATGATGATAAAGTATTCCATGTATTAAATACAGCAGCTCAAACTTCTACAGCTGCTCAAACTTTACCTGATGGAGGAGAAGTAATTGCATCAGGTAAAATGGGATATTGGGAATCAACTGAAGTATACCCTGATAATAGACCTGATATATGGAATTCAAGTTACTATTGTTGGACAGGATCTACTGCAACAGAGTATGACCTTTGTGGTAAAAATATAAGGCACCATAGATTTCCAGACAATGGATTAACTCCTAATACATATCACTTTACTAAAAATGCTAATGGTGATTATAAGATTAGGCTAATGGGAGTTAGGTTTAAAAACATCATTATGCCAAAAGATAATGATGGAAATGATATACCTAACATAGTAGGTTATGAAATACTGAGAGGTTCTAGAAATGGTAATAAAACTATTCTAGCTAAAGGTATGATAAATAACTTTAGAAACTATAGTATTCCAGGGACACCTAAAGCAATTGCAGGTGGATCACCAGGAACAATTGGATTATATGCAAACTATCCATATAACTGTTTAATACCACAAAATAACAGAACTAGTATTCTTGCATCTAATTTAAATTATGCAAATTATAAATACAATGATCCATTTATAATTAGAAGAGCAGTAGATTCAGATCCTCAAGATCCATATAAAAGATTAAAACAGAACATTCCAATTGATATTCAATCTTTCCATTCACCAGACACTAGTTATAATAATCCAGCTATAACTGCTTCAGAAATGAAAGTATATGGATGGTTATATGGACAGGCTACTCAAAGATTTATTGAACCAGAGAAACATCCTGAATTTAAATTACTTGATAACAGTGTAGTTCTTATTGCAGCTATAGGAGGTATAATAAATGTGATATTAAATACAATGGGAGAAATTAAAATAAACTATCCCGAAGTAAATTATACAGTTCCTAGATATCCATATGTTGTAGGTAATACTACAACTGGTACAGGATTTTCTGATCCAGGAGGTACTGCATTTATACCTGCAATTCCACCAAATTCTGGTGGTCTTTCGGGTTATACATTAGCACAACCTACATTAACTACTTATAATTTAGGCAGAAGTGCTTATATAAACGGTGGAGGATTTGTTAGCGATGTATTATTAGGTCAAGATGCTTTGTCAGTCGCACACCAAAATACAGCTAGTCTTTTAGGAGGTTATACAAATCAATTTACCTTACCTGAATATAATAAAACATACACCCCATATTCATTACTTCCTTCATTTATACAAAGTGTACCTAACCTCATTCCTGGTATAGCACAGTTATCTCAATCTTTATTCTTTTTTCAAGAAGGAGCAAAAGATACTATAGATGTATTATATGCTATTGTAAAAACAAGACAATATGCTCTTCAGTTAATAGGTCATGGCGAATACAGTGAATTTAGAACTTATCAAACTGCACCAAATTCTTATAATCAATCTACTAAAGATAGATTTAGATTGCCAGTAGGAGCATATGTAAGAGATCAATTATTTCAGTTTCCCACATACCAAGCGCAAAACTATGATTACAGTTTTCCTGATCAACCGTATACAGGGGAAGTTAATTATAGAATAAATAACTTATTAAGACCTGACCTAGTTGTAATTAGAACAACAGATGATAATGAAAATCCTTCTGGCCCACATTTTATAATACAAGATAATCCAAACTTGTTAGGTGCACCAAGACCTGAAAGTGTAGATCAATCTTCTATGACATTGGGATTATTAAATAAAACTCCTGGTTATGGTTGGGATTTATTTAATTCTGCTACTGATAACGCATTCTTAGATAGAAATAAATCTAATGAATTTGAAAATACTATAGCTAGTTACTATGTAGGATTAAAGTTTACATTTAGAAATCTTTACAGACAATTAGATTCTATTGTTCAAGTAATGACAACACCGTGTGAACAAAGAATAGACTTTACTCAAAATTCTACAAATCCAAACACTATACAAGTAGTACCACGTCCTGATCTTTGTAATTTAAACTTTACTCAAACTAAAATTAAAATTACTCCAGTATTCTTTGGAGGAGATACATATGTTACAAGACATACTGAAAAAACTATAATGCCTTTCTTCTATGAGTGGTTATATGGTCAGGCAGATAATTATAGATTTAATTATTTTAGAAGACAAAATGTTCCAGAACCTAGATTTATGGTAAACAGTAATAGATGGGACTTCAGTGATCTTAATTTTCAAAACCTTTATCAATCTATAGCATCGGGTATTCCTGATACAGGAGAAGGTTTACTTCCAAGAGATTACTATGATTTAGATAATGTTAACTATAATGAACAGTTAAATATTACAGGTCTGTATCCTGGTTTAATAGGAGTAAGAAATTCATACTTTTATACATCAGCTTGTGGTATAAAAGACTTCTTTGTAGAAAGTGAAGTACTTACAGATTTTAGATTTGCTGGTAGAGGTGCTGAAGAAAAGTCTTATAATAAATGGAGCTTTACAGACTTTCAAGTATTATTTAGTCAGAATCCTGCAATACTAACTAAAGGAAACTACTTTAGATATGATTACTCATTAAGTGCGGCAAGATTCTTATTTAGTCAATATTATAATAATGGAGCTTTACAAGGTACAAATTATGATCCTGAAGTAGCAGAGTTATGTTATACAAGTTTTCCAAATAGAATACAATATTCAAATGTACTTTCAGAACATTCAGCATATGATGCTTGGTTAATGTTCCTAGCTCTAAATAAAGTAGACTTTAAAAGCGAATTAAATTCTGTTAAGACTTTTGGTAAAACAGGTTTGTTTGTAACATTTAAAAATAATAGTCCTTTAGTATTTCAAGGAGTAGATCAAAGAGAAACTTATATCGGTGTAAAAGCTACAATTGGAGATGGTGGTTTATTTTCTACTACTCCTCAAAATGTTGTAGTATCAGATCAGCCATATCAATATGGTGCTTGTCAAGGAAAGTTTTCTGTAATCTCAACACCAGCAGGAATATACTTTATATCACAAGAACAAGGTAAAATATTTACTTATGCTTCTAATGGGCTACAAGAGATATCTCAAAAGAACATGAAATGGTGGTTTGATAAATTCTTACCATTTAAGATTTTAGAAGACTTCCCAGATTATCCTCATACAGATAATCCAGTAGCAGGAGTAGGATGTTCTGCAAGTTATGATAATAGTAACTCAGTCTTATATTTTTCTAAAAGAGATTATAAACTTAAAGAGCAGTATAAAAATAAACTAATACTGGATCCTGATACAAACAGATTTAGTATAGATAATGGAAACAGGTTTACTATTATGCTAGGAGATCCTAGATACTTTGAAGATGCATCTTGGACAATAAGCTATGACCCTAAAAATCAATATTGGATATCTTTCCACGATTGGGTTCCTGGATTCTATTTACCAAGTAAAGGTCATTTCTTAACTACTAAGAAAGACGGAATATGGCAGCATAACAATGCATGTAATGATTACTGTAACTTCTATGGCACACAATATCCATTTGAAGTAGAACTTCCAATTTCTACAGGACAGAATGTTACTACACTAAGAAGTATAGAATATGTATTAGAGTGTTACAAAAAAGATAACATCTTATGTACAGACCAATATCATGTATTAGACTATAACTTTAGTCAAGCAATTATAAGTAACTCAGAGCAAACATCAGGTATACTAAACTTGAATATTTATCCTAAGAATAATGTGTCACTGGCTCAGAGCTATCCTAAATTAAATAATAACTTAACTTCTTTTGATATTCTATTTTCTAAAGAAGAAAATAAATATAGATTTAATCAGTTCTGGGATATAACCTTAGATAGAGGAGAATTCCCACAAGGTGCAGGATATCCTCCTGCAGGACCTTTAGTTCCAAATACTACTCAGTTATTAGGAAACTATACTGAAAACAATATATGGATTACTCAACCTAATGGCTATGTTAAAAATTTAAATCCAGTTAATTTAAATTACAACAAGCCTTTAACACAAAGAAAGAAGTTCAGACATTATTCAAACTTTGTTAAGTTAATTAAAGATGATTCTAGAGATACTAACATGGTTTTGAAAATAGTAAATACTAAATCTCAATTAAGTACTAGATAATGGCATATAATAAAAAGGTATTAACCAAGGCTACAAAGAATCTTAGTAAGAAAAAAACTTTTGCTAAACCTAAAGATATCCCTTTAGATTTAAAGGGAAATGGTATGTTAGATCCTAGATTTGCAGGAAAACCTGTAAAACTTAATACAGATACATTATATAATCCAACACCATACAAAATAAAAGCTGTAGCTGATAATGGTATTGAACATATACTAAATCCATTTGATGAAACACTTGTTTATTTTCCAGGAGCTAATACAATAACTGAGTATGTAGATGAATTTCCTCAAATGCAAGGTGGTGGAGAAACTGAATGGACTAAAGAAGATGTTATAGCAGCAAATAAAAAAGCTCAAGAGTTTAATAAAAAATATGCTAAATCTAAACAATATAAAAGATTATTAAAAAAACATGGTTATTCAAAACAGGAAATTCAAGATAGAATAAATGCTGTTATGGATACAAATGATTTTAGATATACAAATGAAGGACCTAGCTATGTAGATTTTTTAGATATAGGAGCAGGCCCAGCTAATCCAGAGTTTATATCTTATAATGTTACAGATGTAGGAGATTGGGGAAATTGGGAACCAATAGCTGCACATGAATGGGGTCACGTTGGTGTAGATTCAGAGTTAACTCCACTTAAAGAATCTGAAAGAAATGAATTAATTTCTAGAATAAATCCAGAAGGTTTAGGTCAAACGGGTAATCCAGAAGATGATAAACATGATATGGAACCTCAAGAAAATAGAGCTGATATAGTTCAATTTAAGCAGTTTTTAATGGAATCAGGAATTTGGGATCCTACAAAAAGAAAAAAGTTTACAAAAAAAGATTTAAATAAATATAAACAACTACAGAAATCTTCTGATGAAAATTTTGTTAAATATTGGAACAGAATGTTCAGACTATATAAAGATGATGATATTATATATTTATTAAATAATATAGCTGCTGTTGATGATGATAAAGAATTAAATATGGCACAAAAAGGTGGATATATAGAAGCTGAATTAACAGATAAAGAAATAGAAGAATATAAAAAAGGTGGTTATATAATAGAAGAACTACCTGAAGCTCAAGAGGGTGGAGAGACATGGTGGCAAAAAGTATTAAGAGAAAAAGAAGAAAATGATTTTTCAATTAATCTAGAAGGTTTAAAAAAAGGAATTGCTCATGTTGAAAGTGCAGATGGAGTTTTAATGAAGAATCCTAGTTCATCCGCAACAGGTTTATATGGTCAACTATTTAGTGAACAGGGTATGTCAGATCTTTATTCTGGCACAAGAGATGAGTTTGCTAAAGATGTTGATGCTCAAAATAGAATATTTGAAATAAGATTAAATCAAGGTATAGGTGGTAATGCCCTTATACAAGATGCAAAAGATCTTAAAAAAGAATATGCTCCTCAAATAAAAGATTTTAATAAGATGTTTTCCAATGAGGATATTATTGTTTTAGATAATTTCTTAGGAAGACAAGGAACTAGAAAATATTTTGGAAATGTTATTAGAGATGGTAAACCTTTAGCAGAAGTATTTCCTCATTTATACGGTAAAGATGTAGCTGCTCCTAATCATACTCCTGAAGTATATCTATCAAAAGCAAGATCTTATTATAAAAAACAAGGTGGTGGTGAGAAAGGAGCATGGATGAAAAAAGTTTTAGCAGAATCAAAAGCAAAAGAAGCAGAAGATGCAGCATATGAAAGGTGGCTTGATCAAAATTTAGGATCTAAAAAAGAAGACAAAACTTATACCTATGTAGACCCTATAACTAATAGAACAGTTGAAAGAAGTTATAATGATAAACAAATTATTCCTGCACAAACAAGACAAGGAGATCCTGAAAAGCTTAAAGCCTTTATTAATTCTGCAGATCCCGCAAAAGCTGCAAAAGAACTAGCAGAAACGGCATATGAATTTACAATAGCACCAGTAGTTAGAACAGGAGAAAGAATAATAGATAATCCTGTAAAGTTTGTAGGAGATGTAGCTACAGGTGTAAGTCAGATTCCTGAAACTGCTGTTGAAGGAGTTATGACACTGGGTAGTAAATTATTTGGTGATGGTACTAATTACGTTGATGTAGATACAGATGCTCTAGGTGTAACAGCGGATGTTATAGGATCTATACCAACATTTGGTTTAATAAGTAAAGGTGCAAAACCTTTATTAAAAACAGGATTGAAGTATGCAGATGATATTATTTATCCTACAAGAGTTTATAGAGCTTCTCCCGCTAATAAAAGTTTAAAAAATTTAGATTATACTTTATTTGGTGATGCAGAAAAGATAGCATTTGAAAAAGGACTTAAGGGTAAAATAAATAAAAAAGGAAAATTTTATACAAAAGATTTAGAGGAACTATCTCAATATTTAAAAGGAAATCAAGGTAGGAGAGGTGTCTTCATGGGTGATGATATGATTATAGATGAAGTAAAACTTCCTTTTTGGAAAAAAAATATTTTAAGTGATAAAGATGTAGTAGCGTTAAAACAATCACAAGGAGCTGTTTTGCCTGGACAACCTAGAGGATTATTTGATCAAGTAATAAATGAAAATGAATTTCTCATTCCTGATAAAAGTATTTTCTATCCTAGAAAATCAACTGTAATAAAAGGAATGCCACAAGAAATTTCTACTCGTCCTGTTTATGTACGAAATTATAAAGGTGACATAGTAGACATAAGTGGTGAGTTTTCACCAACAAGTACACCATTTACTTATGATAGCCCAGCATATTCAAATCAAGCATATAAATATTTAGAAGATCAAATAAATGCAGCAACGGGTCATAATATACCATTACACAATCCTAATCCTCTTCAAGAACATACATTAATGAAAAATTATGTTCAACCTGCTAATCCAGGTACATCTTTTAACTTTAATAAAGTAAAAGAATTCTTTAATAGACCTCCAGGACCATTAATGTTGTTAGGACCAAATCAAGGTGGTAATATGATTAAAAAAAATATGAATTATTATAAACAACTATTAGATACTTATGACACAAGAAAAATGTCAGCAGCTAGTAGAAAGTATTATAATAATCTTATAAATGCTGGTAAGAAACAAGATGGAATGGTTACTGAAGCTCAGTTAAGAGAATTAGATAGACTTAAAACTGGTGATTTTAATTTTGGTAAAAAAGGCTATGCAAGTGGAGGATCAACAAACAACTATATAGAAACATATATATCAGAAGAAGAGATACAACAATATGTTGATGGAGGTTATATAGTAGAGGAAGTTGAAGAAGAAGGTTCTACATATCCTCAATATTATACTAAAACTTTATCAAAACGTAAAAATCTAAGGAACCTAAAAGATTTATATAAAGCAGGTAAACTTCTTCCTAATCAAGAAAGAGAAGTAATATTTAAAAGCTTAGATCCGCGTTTACAAGAAATGGCTGAACTAGGTTATGAAGGAGAAGTATCTGAACAAGATGCTGAGATAATAGATAGAACTCTAGCTAAAATGAAAACTCTTCCTTTATATGCAGATCAAGAGTATCCTGAATTTGCTAAATGGAAATACAATTGGTTGAAGAAGCAGTATAAGAATATGCAGGAGGGTGGACAAAAAGAAACCTGGTATGAAAAAGTTTTAAGAGAGAAGCAAGAAGAAGACGAGGCATATGATACTTTTCTTAATACGTTTTTAGGATCAAAGAAAGAAACTAAACCTTCTACATCTAATTTTGCAGATAGAGCTTTAGAAGTAGAAAAAAGAAATAAAGCATTAGGTATAACTCCAAAAGTTATAACTGATGAAATGCTTAGAGAACAACAAGCTGAAGATTTCAAAGATAGAGCCACAGAAATAGGAGAAACTGCTTTTGAATTAACTGGAATACCTTCAGCTGCTAGAGTAATAGAAGGTGTTACAGAAGATCCATTAGGATATACAAATGAATTAATTAGTAATGCTACTCAAATAACAGAACTTCCATTTGAAGCTGGTATGACATTGGGTAGCTATTTGTTTGGGGATGGTAATAATTATATAAACTATGATGCTAATCCTGAACCGCTTTTAAATGTTGTAGGTGCAGCTCCTGTTTTTGGTGCAGTAGGTAAAGGAAGTAAACTATTTAAAATAGGTAGAACTGGAAGTAAGGCAAGCATGGTTCCTGTTTCAAAAGTAAATCCTGTTGAATTGTCAAAAACTACTAAAATTATAGAAGCACCAAAACCATCTTTGCAGATTAAATCTACAATGCCAGGAAGTCCTTTTGAAAAACAACTTTCTAAAACAGGAGAAATTAATGTAAACAATATTAAAGCACATATAAATAAAGCAGATGTTAGTAAACAAGATAAGTTTATACTTCAAAAAACTTTAGATGAAAATTTTGCAGGACAAACCAAGATAAATTATGAAGATTTTAAAACCGCTGTTTCAGAAAATTTAGTTCCTTTGAAAAAAATAACTACTGATGAACATGCTGACTATGGTTTAGATAGACTTAATTACTATACAACACCTGAGAGCTTACCTATTGTTCAACAGATAGAGAAATCAAACCTTAATGAGACTCTAAAAAGAATTGATAACGATATAAAAAATATTGACTATGAATTTAATAATTTGCAGAGACAATGGGAAAATAGAAATATATTAGAGCGAATAGATCCTATAAAAAGATCTGATATGCAATGGGAAATGCAGTATCTTAAGGATCAGAAAGAAAAACTATTAAAGGAGAAACAAAACCTAATAAAGAATGACCCTGTCAAAATAGTTAAGTTAAATGAGACCGTTCTATATGGAAATGCTGATGAACTTGGTATAGGAAGTGATCTGCATTTTACAAATAATCCAGAAACTTTAGGACATAGTAGAGTAATGGTAACAGGAGAAGAACCTGATGTAATGCACTTTTTAGAAAGTCAAAGTGATTGGAGTCAAAAAGGAAGAAAAGTAGATATAGATAGAGTTAAAAAAATACTAAAGAATGAAAATAACCAAATTGAAATAACTAAGAAGTATTTAGAAGAAATGAAAATTGCTCATTCTAAAGGTATAAAATATCAAGGTTATCCTGTACGCGACTGGGAAATAAGGGAAGTTGAAAATAGGTTAAAGAATCGTATAGATAAGGTAGAAGCTTTAAATAGGAATTTAAAAAATCCTGATCAAAAAAACATTTTATTTGATTTTATACAAGAACGTTTGCTGCAAGAAAATATGTTATATACTGCAGAACAAGGAAAAACTATAATGAGGTATCCTACTTTAGAAACAGTTAAAAAAATACAAGGTTATACTCCAGAAGCACTTAATCTTAATCCTAATCTTCAAGGTATTTTAAATAAATATAAAAATACTCCTAAAATGGTTAAAAAGAATTTAGGTGTAGACGTTGAATTAGTAACTGATGTTAAAGGCAATACTTGGTATGAGTGGTCTATTCCAGAAGATTTCTTAGAAGGTGCGAGACCAATAAAAGCATTTAAACAAGGAGGATCTATAGAACTAGATCTTACACCAGAAGAAATACAACAATATGTTGATGGCGGATCAGTAGATATTGAACTAGATGAAACACAAGTTCAAGACTATATAAAAAAGGGTTATATTTTAGATGAACTCTAATAAACTTAGTAAGTTTAAACAGTAAACTAAAAATTAGTATATTATAATTAAGTACTTAAGATATGTCAAAAAAGAGATACAGAATTAGGAAAGCAGGTCCAGGAGAAACACCTGGTATTCAGAATCGTACAGCACAATTTTTGAAAAAGGCTCAAATGGGTATGGAGCAGCAAGCTATGCAACAGCAACCCATGCCTAAACAAACTTTGACCAAAGAAGTAGAAGAACTTGTAAATTATATACAAACAGAATCTCAAAAAGAATCAAGTCCTATAGATATTATTGGCTCACTTATAGAAAATAATATAGATACTGATTTGATTGAAAAAGCTTTTGTAGTATTAGGTGCATCATCTCAAGAAATTAGACCTATCATATCTCAAATAGCTCAAATGAAAATGCAGGAAATTAATGCAAATAGACCTCCTGTAGAAAACCAAGATATGCCTCAACCTATGGAAAGTTCTGAGGAAGTACAAGAACAACCTGCTCAACCTCAGATGAGTAAAGGAGGGTATAAAAAGAAATTACTTAAAAAAGCTAAGGAAGGTAGACAGTTAGAAACTGAAACTCCAGGAAGTATATTACCTCAACCTGCTACTTTAAATAATTTTATTGAGGGTGTAAAGAATGAGGGAAACAAATTCTATGCTGATCAAATGGCTGACATGGCTTATAATACTCCACAACCTAATATGTTTCAAGGAGGAGGAGAAGCTGGTTATATAGATGATAAAGGTAGATTTGTATACTACGATGAAGAATCAGGACCTAAGGCAAGAAGACAAGAAAGAAAAGATGCTAGACAAGCTAGAAGAGAAGCAAGAAGACAAGGAGACGATAATATAAATTACAGAGACATATATAAAGATTTAGGTACAATGGGAGCAGACTTTGCTAGCTCTTTAATGCCTCAAATATTTTCACACCGAAATACAGACTTTGAAGATTTTTCTAGAAAAGGAACAGGGTTGGAAAATTCTGATGTAGATGTTTACTTTAAAAAGAAACCATTTGGTAGAAGAGAATGGTCTATAAAAGGATTAGACTATACATCTATACCAGGATATGGTTCTAATATAGGATTTCCAGGTACAGGATTAGGAGGCTACTCAACTTATACAACTAGAAGAACAATACCTGGAGTAACTGTAGGTAGTGAAATGAGAGAGATAGTCAATAAGCTTAATGATGATACAAATAAAGCAATAACAGATAGAGAAAAAGAAATAAGTGCTGCAGATGTAAAACCTCTTGATAATTATATAGATCCAAGAAACTTAAGTCAAGAACAAGTAGCTGCTGACTTAGAAGGTAAAAGATTAGATGCAGGAATGATACCAGATTATGAAGATTCTAATTTAGTAAATCCTTTTGCAAATGCTACTATGCTTTTTAGCCCAGACTATGAACAAATAGCAACTCCAGAACAACAGTATGAAAGGAAAATGGCTGAAAAAGAGTTGCAAGGTATGAGAAATACGGGCATGTCTGATGAAGAGTTAGATGCTAAAGAAGCTGAAGGAATGTCTAGAAAGAATCAACTATTAAGATATCTTGATCAACAGCAAAGAGCTGGGAAAGAAAGTGTAAATCTTAGTTCTAATTTTACAGAACCTGGAGAAGGAGAAATGGAAGCTAATGAGCAAGTAGTTAAAGACTATGAAGCAAGACAAGCTGAATTAGCTAGACAAGCTGCAATGCCTTGGAATAAGTATGTAAAATCATACAAAGACTATATAAAAAATGTAGATGAAGCTACTAAAGATGAATATGGTTATACTGATGAATATAGAGAATGGAATAGAATCAATACCGCAGAGAACTTTGCAGAGGAAGTTCCTGCATATGAGGAAGATCCTGCATATTTTGAAAGAAACGATACCGCGGCTGCAATACATCTTAAGAATTATCCAAATTCAACTTATGATGATTATATAAAGGATACTAAAGAAACGTTACAAGAAATATTAGAATATGATGGTAGTTTATTTACCAATTTTGACTCCACTGGGTGGTTGGATTATGAGATGAGAGATGTAATGATGTGGGAAAATGCTAGTGAAGAAGATAAAAACAGAATAAGAAAAAACTGGGAGAAAGCTAAGACTTACACAAAAGATCAAGCTAGATATAAAAAACAAGACAAAAAAAGAGAACAAGAAGAAGAACTAAAGAAAAAAGGAAGCAAAGAAGCTGCAATAAGATATTTTGCAAAACAAGAAAGAATGTCCGATTCTGACTTTAGACTAAAGTATGATGTAATACCTAATTCAAATACAAAAGGAGGTTGGTATCTTGTACAGAAAGGAGATAATAGATCAATAGGTACGCCATACTCTATGGGTAAGTATGTAGAATTTAATCCTTATAATAAAAAGGATGGTGGAGCTATTGAACTTTTAGAAGGTCCATTTGGTGGAGCAGTAACTCCTGAATTATATGAATATGTATACGGTGGAATGGAGGATAATCCTACCTTTGCACCAGGAGGTATGTTTAAAAAACCAAAAGTAGATCCAGCACTAGGCTTTAAATCACCAACAGCAGAGGTAGAAGAATATAGAAAAACTGTATATCCTACATCTAAAGGAATCTTTGGACAAATGAAAGATGCCTTAAAAGAAGGTACTGGTTATAATGCATTGACTCAAGGTCAAGGTATGAAGGGTTTATTTAATACATTAGGACAAGTAATAGCTCCTACTGACTTTACTTGGTTATCAAAGAAAGGAGATCCTAAAAGTGCTTACGGATATATAGGAGCAACAAATGAACAAACAGGTCAACCTTTAGCTAATACTATAGTTAGAGAATATGGTACTAGACTAGGAGATAATCAAGATATTATAGGTAGTTCTACTGATTTGCAATATAAAGATAGATTATTCAGAAAGCCTAAGCTAACAGTAACTGATTCTCCTGTAGATAGTGCAACAGGTGACTATACAGGATTTAGAGATTATTTTACTGGACAATCACAAGGATTTCTAAATCAAAATAAAGAAGATGGACAAAATGCTTATGGAGGTCTAAACAAATTTGTTATGGCTGGAGAAATAGATAGCAATATGTTTGAAGATCAAAATGCTCCTAACTTAGTAGATCAAACTAAAGAAAATGAATTTAATCTTGCAGACTGTACAGAAGAAGAGTTATTAGATCCAACAAGTATGTGTTACAAAAAGTCTATTACTCAGAATGAATATAATGTAAATAAAGCTAGAACTATACAAACACCTTTTATAGCACAAGGTGCACAATATCTTGGGGACAAAATTGTAGATTTTGCTACGATGAAACAAAACTTAGATAAAGAAATAGCTTCAGCTAAGACAGCTGATCAAGTAGCAAATATTGTATCTACAGATGTGTCACAAGGTTATGATCCAGTAACAGGTTATAAATCAATGGTGGATTCTCAATTTAATGAACCTGTGGCAATAAGTAGTGCTAGACCACGAACTTTTAATCAATTTGCAAAAAGTGGTGGACAGTATGCAATAGGTGGTGTATATGATTTAACACCTGAAGAAATAGATGCTATAATGAAAGCAGGAGGAGAAATAGAATTTTTATAAAAATTAACTATGAAAGTTAGAATAAAAAGTTTAGGTTTAAATAAAGCTGCATATGGTCAGCAAGTAGATTTTGGTTTGTCTGTAGGCAGAAGTCAAAATACTGCTAATACAAGTTTACAACCAAAGAAAAGTATAGGTGGAGTTCCACGAGAAATGGCTAATCTAGAAGCTGAAGGTGGAGAAACTGTAGTAGGTCAAATATCAGGAGATGGTATTGTAGACCACATGAACATTGTAGGACCTAGACACAGCAATGGAGGAGTTCCTCTAAATTTACCTGATGATAGTTTTATATTTAGTGATACTGCTGCCATGAAAATAAATGATGAGCAGATATTACAAATGTTTAATAAGAAGCCTAAGAAAGGTGGATATACTCCAGCTGAATTAGCTAAAGGTTATGACATCAGTAAATATAAAGCTATTCTAATGGATCCTGATACAGATAGATTATCTAGGAAGACAGCAGAAATCATGATTAAAAATATAATCATGAAGCTAGGAGCTTTAGCATTAGCACAAGAAGCTAAGAAAGGATTCCCGCAAGGTGTTCCTGAAATAGCTAAACCTTATATGGAAGTACATGGAATCTCTGAAGAAGATTTAATTCCTGAACTAAAAGCTCAAGCTGAGCAAATGGAAGCTATGCAACAACAACAAATGATGCAACAGCAACAGATGATGCGGCAACAAGCTCCACCACAAGGTGCTCCTATGATGATGCCAGATGGACAACCTGCAGCAATGCCTAGTCAAGATCCTATGATGCAACCTGATATGATGGCTATGCAAGGACAAGCTCCTCAAATGATGCCGCCACAAGCTATGGCAGCTTATGGTATGCAACTAGGAGGATATGACATGCCTTTTGTTATGGCTAATGGTGGATTACCTAGAGCTCAAGGAGGTGCAGAAACAATAGGTGGTAGAACTGCTATAAAAACAGATGTACTTTCAGGTAAAGGTACACCAGCTACAACAGAACAACACGGGTATGAAGGAGAAACTATTACAACAAAAGGTCAAGAAAGAAAGGCTGCTTCTAAAGCTGTTAGTGGAAGCGGTAGTGGTACTTTTAACAGAGGTGCTTGGGAAGAGGCAATTTGTGAAATGGTTAGAAAAGGAGCAACCTATGAACAACTTACTGATCCTGATGAAGCATATAGAGTTACGGGAAGTAGAAAAACCCATATGGCTCCTGGCCCTAAATCTAGGGCAATATTTGATAGTTGTAATGTAGATCAATCAGTATTTGAAGATAAAATAGAAGATTACTATATAGTACCAGAAACAGGACAACAAGAAGAAGTTTGTTTCTGTAAAGATAGGGAAGGAAATAAAATACCTGGTACAGAAATGACTCCAGCTCAAATAGAAGCTGATGGTAAAATAGAAGGATATACAGCAGATCAAGGTTGTGTATCTGAATTTACAAATGCATATTGTCAGGAAGAAGTAACTGAAGTGAAAAGACAAGAGGCTATGCAAGAAAGAGAAGATGTTTCCTTACCAACAATTCCTATTTCATCTATGCGTCTAGGTGTAGCAGATCCTGAAAAGGCAACTCTAGCTCCATTAATGGCAGGAGAAAGAAACTATTTAGATTATAGAACTGCAGCACAAAATCTACAGTCAGCAAGTGATATTCAGAAACAAGGTATAATGAATGCTGCAGGTTTAACCTTTGGTCAAAAACTAGCAGCTATGGCAAAGGTAGATGCAGAAATAGCACCTCGTATAGCAAGTACAGTTACTGATGTATATAACAAAAATGTAGCTACTGCTAATGAACTAGCTAAAACAGAAGAAGCTAGAGATGCGCAGTACAATCTTGCAAGGGCTAATATTGATCAACAGTATAATAGGGATTTACAAACAGCAGAAAATCAAAGAACCCTTAATGTAAATGCAAACAGACAGAGATATGATGCTTATAGACAAGATATAGCAAGACAAAATTTCATGGCAAATGTTATAGGTACAGAAAATTTTGATGCTTTGGGTAATTTGAAAAAAAGTCGTGATTTAGTTCCTTTTTCTTCATTAGCAGAATGTCTTGCAAATAATCCTGGTAAACAAGCAGAATGCTTTGCAGCTTTTGGACAAAATCAACAGAATACTAATCAACAGAATACTACACCTGATCAACAAGATCAGGTAGCTCGCTTTGGTGGTAAACTGTTACCATATGTATATGGAAACTCTGTTTATCCCTTTTAATAAACTTTAAAAATTTAATAAACTTTTAAAATTTTAATATATTTAAACACTAATTAAAAAGTAAGATGGCAACTTATCCTCAAGGCATAACTACTTTCATTCCGAGCTATCAACCTTTTCAACTTGATTGGAATGTTTTAGCTAGAAATGTTCAGTTAAAACAAACAAAATATGATAAAAACTGGCAAAAGCTAAATAACATTTATGGAGCTTTATATAACTCTCAAGTTTCAAATCCTGAGAGTATGAAAGTTAGAGATAATTTATTAAAGCAAATTGACTTTGATGTAAGAAGAGTTTCTGGTTTAGATTTGTCTTTGCAATCTAATGTTACACAAGCTGAACAAATATTTAAGCCTTTCTATGAAAATAAAAATCTAATTGCAGATATAGTAAAGACAAAAGAATATAACAATGCAGTTGCTTACGGACAGAGTCTTAAAACTTCTAAGAATAAAGATGAAAGAGATATGTATTGGGGAGGAGGCTTTGAATATCTTAATAACAGAATGGAAGAATTCAAGGCTTTACCTTTTGATCAGATATCTGGCTTTGGTAATTTTAAATACACACCCTATGTTAATGTAGATGCATTGTCAAATGAAATCACTAAGGACATGGGTGATATGACAATTGAATATAAGAACGGAAGATATATTTATAAAGATGTCAATGGTGATAAAATAATAGGAACACTTAATGATGTTTTACAAAGTAGATTAGGATCAGATCCAAAAGTACAAGAGTTCTATAATATAAAAGAATACAATAAAAGAAAGAATGAGATAAGAACTACTATGGCTAATAATCCTGGTATGACTGAGGAACAAGCTGAAATAGAATACTTGAATACAAAAGTTCCAGGATTAATACTATCTCAAGAACAACGTAAATTTACATTAGAGCAACAGAATAAAGTATACAAACAAAATATAAAGGATTATAAATCTGCAATTGCAAAAGGAAAAGATAGACCAGAAACAGAGTTAAAGCTTAAACAAACAGAACAAGCTTTAGCTATGAATGAGCAAATGTTAAATCAAGTATCTAATGATTTGGCTTTATTAGATGGTGATGTAGATAACAAAACATTATTAACTAATGGTAGTCAGCAAGTAGATCTACAAGATGTAAACGAACTTAGAAGAAGAGTCATACCTTCTTATGTACAAAGTATGATAAATACAGATCTTTTAGGAGCAGCTGAAACATACTCTAGAAGAAATATGAGTAGAACTATGAAGGCTGACCCTTATGCTCAGATAGATTATCAAGCAGCAAGCAGTTTAAATACACATAAGAATAAAGCTCTTTTTGATGCATGGTTAAAAGCAGGTTATCTATATAACCCAAATAAAATAAACAGTGATGGTTCAAAAGGAGGATATGAATATATTGAAGAACTAGATCAAAGTACAGATAAAAAAGAAGTTACTAATAAAATAAATGGTAGTAAAGCAACAGTTTCTAAAGAAGCTGAAAAAATGTTATTAGATCAAGGTGTCCTTAAAAAAGAAACCTATGTTGATGAAACAGGAAAAACACAAGTAAGAGTTGTAGAAGATATAGAAGCTAACTATCCTCAAGTAAAGGAAAGTTTAAAAACTTATGATCCTTATGTAGATCCAGGTACTGTTTTAACTGAACATGAGAATGTAATAAAGGGAGCAACTGTTGCAAAAACATTAGGTCCTGTTAAAAATATTGTAGAAAGTTTATTACAAAATGGTAATATTACAGAAGATCAAGCTGCTGATATTTTAACTCCATATGGAGGAATGTTTGATAGACCTTTTTTACCTAAAGGTACATCTCCAGCAATTGTAAAATTTTATGAGAATGCTAAACCTGATGCAAACGCTCTTTTAAAATCTATAAGTCAAAAGGACGCATTAAATCAATACAGTCCTGACATGTTTCAAAGCATGGTTGATAAACTGAATGATGTTATAGAACCTATTAAAACATTACCAAGTGTTCAACAACTATATCCGCAAATTAAACAATTAACTAAGTCTAAGTTTGCATATGAAGATTATGAAGCTTATAAAAAGAGTTTAGACCAGTATTATAAAGATAGTGCTGCAGCAGCTAAAGCTGTATTAATTGCAGATGGATTTGCTGAATCTAGTGTAAATCAACTTTTTACAGATAGAGGTAGACAAGTTTCTAGAGCTGAATTTGTTTCTAATATGCATGCTAATGAAGCTGATAAACTTACAAAACAGATAATAGCTGATAAAGGTAATGCTTGGGGAAATCTAGCGGCATCTTTAGGCATGGGTATAACTGCAGGTGTAGCTACTATGAATCCTATAGTAGGTGGAGCAACTGCTATTGGTGCATTTACATATAATGCTCTATGGGATTTAGGAGAGGGTCAAGTTGATGAAGCTATGTATGGTAGTGATGATGTGGCATTATTAGAAAATGCAAAAGATAATTGGTACAACTTTACGCAAAATGTAACAGTTGGTGATGAATATGAGAATATGCTAGAATCTTTAGATCAAAATTTAAACAGAGAACAAATTGGTCATATACCATTACCTGGATTACAACCTACAGCATTAGGACCTGGTAAAGGTAAGTTTACAGCAGGTGCAACTACAATTAGAATAATTCCTGGAGCTAATACTGTACCTAATCAATTATTTAAAACAGAATTGAAACCTGTAATGCAACAAGCTGCTGATGTAGCAGGAAAAGAATCAAATGAAGTAGGCTTTACAGATTTTGCACAGGGTATAAAAGATAAGGTTCTTTTTTCTACAAAAGGGATTGATATGCAAGATGTATTTGAAGCTGTTGACGTTGGTTTTGGTAATTTTTCATACAAAATAGCAGGACCTGAAGAAGCAGGAGATTTAGCTGACCCAGATAATAATGAAGAGTCTGCAAATATATTTAAAGAAGTATTTGAAGATTTAGTCTCAGGTATAAATAACGATAAGAATGCAAATTATAAAAATATAACAGTAGGTGTATCTCCAATGGGAGGTGGTCAATTTGAAAGAGTGAGTGTTGTTATGTTTCCTGATGAAGAGTATATAGATAAAAAATATAAAGGAGATGACTATGAAGAACTTAGACAAGATTTAAAATTTAATGGAGTTGCTGCAATGATACCTAAATCTCAAATCTCAGACTTAGAAAACATTACTATACTTGCAAATAGCTATATAGATGCTATTGAACAAAGAGTAAGACAAAGTAAAGATAAATCAGTTACTTATAAAGATGATATGAGTACTGCAACTATAACTTTTAAATTACAAGATCCTGACGATAATACTTCTGGAGTGCAAGTAATTACTGAATATGATTTATTTAATCCTAATACTGGAAAGTATGAAAGAGTGGATGCTGGTATTGGAGTAGGTGGATCAAGTTTAATATCAATAAGAGATAACTTTTTAGATTCTCAAATTTCTCAAATAAATGAGCAAAATGATAGAAATCATCAAATTTATAAAATGAATCAATCAAGACCTAAATAAAATGGCAGAAGAATTAGATAATAATAATGTTAAGAGTTCTTCTGAAAATGTAGATAAACTATATACTGGTGAAGAAAATCCTGGAACTTATTTTAATGGTGCAATTAATGTAGGTGATGCTAGTGCTCAAAGTATAAAAGATAATTTAACAGGAGATCCTGCAAGTCCTTATCCTCATCCTAGTCAATTACCTCCTCCAAGTGCTCAAGATTTGGATTGGATGACACAAAAGGATATAGTAAAAAGCTATATCCAAGGGTCTACATTAGCTGCACAAGATCCTAGTCAATATGCTAGATTATATGAATTTAATTCAGGACCTAGTGCACCTAATACTTTTTTTCAAAAATATTCTACAAGAGGAACAAGTACATTTAAGGAAATAGATTTTCATCCTTTACGTAATAATGAGGAGGCTTTAAATAATTCTACTAACTTTTTAGGAGATATTAAACATACAATAGGTAATAGCTTTTTTCCAATATTAATTTCTGGTATTGCAAGTGGTTATGCAAGCTTACCTCAAATGGCTAGAGGAAATTTTTTTGAAGGGGATACAGGATTTGCAAAAGATTATAAATATTATAGTGACTTATCTTATTCAAGTAAGGATAATTTAGGTTCTTTTCTAAATAACCTAACTTTAAATTTTGCTTATACTGCAGGTTTATTAGCTTCAGCTGTAGGTGAGAACTGGTTGGGTAGTATAACATCTGCTGCAAGAACTGGAATATCAGGTATGAAAGCTTATTCCAATTTTGGTAAGTCAGTTAGAAATATAAAGATAGGAGAAAACATTGCAGACAATGCTGTTGATGGAGGTAAACTAGTAAATGATAGTTTAAATCATTTAGATGATATAAGCAATGCAAGAAAGTTTTGGAACTGGATGTCAGGTAATAGAACCTTTGCAGAGTTTGCTACAGAAAATCAACTTGTTGCTGCACTAAATCCATTTAGTAACCTTACACGTAATTATTATGCAAGAATAGGAGCTATAGATGATATATCTGGAATGGCTCGTACAGGATCAGCTTTCATGTCAACAGCAGGAGCTTTTTGGAGAGATATTAGAAATATAAATCTTGCTGTAGCGGAAGCAGGATTAGAAGCTGGTATGGTTAAAAATGAAATAGTAGATAAACTTTATAAAGACTACTATGAGAAAAATGGCAGACCACCTAGTGTTGATAAAATGAAGGAGTTTATGAATGAAGCTGCTTCTAAAGCTGAGTATGAAACTGCTGTACTAAATACAGGTTTAATTTATTTTACTAACAAGTTAGCATTTGATAATTTATTAAACCCTAGAAAAAATATACTTAAAGAACGTATACAAGAAATAGGTAAGATAGGTGATCCTTCAAAAGGTCAATTTAAAATTACTTTAGAGCAAGGTCAGTTTAAATTAAATAAACCAGGTTTTAGAACTTGGTTAAAAGGATGGAAAACTGATCCAATTACTAAGAGTCTTAAAAATACAGGTGCATATTTTAAAGTAAACATATTAGAAGGTGTACAAGAGACTTTACAAGAAACTATTTCAGATGCTACCAAGAACTACTACTTAGATGCTTATAATAATTCTACTGTAAGAAAATCTCTTTTTTCAAAAGCTGCTTTTGGAGAGGGTAGTACACCTTTATCTTATTATGGTAAATCCTTTGAAAAATATAATCCAACTACTAAAGAAGGATTTTCAGTTTTTGCATCAGGATTTTTTATGGGATTCCTATCAGGAGGACTTGCAAATAGTGTTACAACCTTACAGAAACAATCCTATAAAATATTTGATAGATCTGGATATGATGAATATATGGCTAAGAAGGAGGAACTAGGAACTCAATTAGTAGATAAATTAAATTCTATAGGGATTGATGAATTTCTAAGTAACCGTTACTTTAATGCAGGTGTGCAATCTAAAACTGCTGTCATTCAAAATGAAGAGGATGATAAACATGTACAAGATTCAGAAACTGAAGCTTTAGTAAGTCATATGACTTATTTAATGGAGCAGGGTGTATTTGAACAATATATAAATTCTTTTGAGGAGTTTAATCAAATGACTCCTAGAGAGTTTGAAGAAGCTTTTCCTAAAATACCTACAGGAGAAGGTGCTAAGTATCAAGCTAAGATTCCTAGTGTTATAGCAAAAGCTAAAAGAGTACATGAACAATATAAAAAGGTTCAGAAGGAATATCCAAATCCTATAAATTTAGACGAGTATCCTAAGTGGAGAGATGATTATACAGAGGCTGTCATTTTACACAGAGCTTGGAATCAAGCAATAAAACAAAAAGTATTTTATAATGAATCTTGGATAGATGTAAATAAAAGACTGAATTCTATAAAACAAACGTTGTTTAATGAGAGACCTTCTCAATCTTTATCTCAAAGAGATTTAGATTTAATATTAGATATTGAAAGCAAAACAGGATTGAAGTTTGAAATGGCAACTCTAAAGAGTGAAATAGAAAGCTTAACTAAAAATGCTACTCCTGAATCTAAGCAACTTGCTAAAGAAAAAAAGAAACAGTTAGATATATACCAAAATTATTTGGATGCTTATGGTGATTTCAGAAAGCAATTCAAAAGAAATGAATATAGAACTGCTGCAATGCAAGTTATTAGAGAGGGTAGACCTGAAGCGGATAAAGATGCTCCTATAACTGATGAAGAAATAGATAAAGTAATTACTAAAGAGTTTGGTAAAGTCACTGAGAAAACTCAAGAAAAATCTATAGAGAACCTAAAGAAAGCATATACTAAGCTTGTAAATGCTGTCGCTGCTAAGAATGAAGGAGTATTTGATACAGATGTAGAAGAAAGTTTTTCTTTAGTACTAGATTATTACAAGTTGTCTGATGAGAAACTGGGACTAACTAATCTTATAAACTTATTAAATAACCCTAATAACTTTACAGAACTTGTAGGAAGGAACCAAGACTGGATGACTGATATGTGGTTAAACAGACAAGGTTATTTTAACGACATAGTAAAAAAGGAATTCCAAGAAATAGAAGATAATGGTTTGTTAAATGCATTAGCTAATCAAGGTATATATATTTCACAAGCAGACTTTATTGCCTGGAGAGATCATGATTTTTTACCACAAGAGTTCTATGATGAAAAGAATGGAATGGTCATTCCTCAAGAAAGTATTACCTATGATAAATATATGGGTATGCTTGAAATGCATAAATATTTGTCAAATGTTAAATCTGTTATAAATACGGCAGGGTTAGAACAAAGAATTAAAAACTTAAACAGTAGAAGAAACCAGCATTTAGATAAAATAGAAAACCGTTTAAAAGAAGAAATAAAATTAGAGACGGGTAAAACTTTAGAAGAGGTAAGACAAGAATCTGAAGAGTCATCTGTACCTGCTTTAACAGCAGAGTTAGAAAGTACTAAAAAAATGAAAAAAGATCTTAAAGGTCTTACTACTCCTGAAGATGTAGCTGAAAATATAAAGACAGTTAGAGAACAAGCAGGAGAAGAAGTTTTTGATGAGATGGTTCAAGAAAACTTGAATGATCCAAAGAATGAAAAGAAAATAATTAAACTTGGTAAAGATGCAACTAAAGATGCAACTATGCCTGAAAATAAAGATGAGAGAGATTTAATTATTAAAAATACTGGAGCATTGTTATTTACAGCTAATCAAATTTTAGATGTAACTATAGAAGATATACAAGAACAAATAGCTAAGGCTCCTGAAACAACTCTACTAGAAAATACAAAGTCTTGGAAATTATATACCAAAAGTAAAGATGAAATAAATAAAAGGTATGATGGTTTAGTAGAACAAGTCAAAAGTAAAATAGAAAGTTATGAAGCTGATAAGGTAGAAACTGTTGAGGGTGAAAAGATAGATGTAGATTATGTAGAATGGGCAGACCTACCTGCAGATTTAAAAGAGACTCTTACGGAAGCATATGATAAGTATTTAGAATCACAAGACTTAAAAAATCTAAAGAAAGATGATTTAGCTAAATACTTATCACTATCTAATAAATGGTTAAAGTCAGATGAAGCCACTGCTATTATAGAAAAATATAATGCAGCTGTTGAAGCAGCTAAACCTAAGACTTTAGATGAATTAGCAGATCCTGGTTTTAAAACATTGGAGGGTACGCTTAAAGGTAAAACTATAAAAACATTAGAAAGATTATTAGAGAATCTAGAATCTGATTTAGTTTCAGCTAAGACTACAGAAGAAAGAGAAAATATACAGTTTGATATAGATGCCTTAAAAGAATATATATCTCAAGTAAGAAAGTTGAAAAAACCAATACCTCAAAGTAATACTGAAAGAAATTGGTTATTATTTGATGAGCTTGTTAGACAAAAACAAAGGCAAGTTAGAAGAGTACTAGATGAAAATGGTCAAACTATTGGTTATGAGTTTACATCACCTGCTATTACAACTGATATAGAAGCTAAGAAAACTGAAATAAAAAATAAAATTGAAGCTTTTAATAATACTATAGAAAATGAGTTTGAAGAAGGTGATTATAACAAAGTATTGACACTTGCTGAAAAACAAGTTAAAGATGGAACTATTCCACAAACTCCAGAAAATATTCAATTACTTACAAATTATCCTAAACTATTTGAAGAACTTATTAAAGCTACAGATGCTAGAAATAAAACAATAGCAGAATTTGATAAGGAAAAAGTATTAGCAGGTACTCCTAATGAATTGCCTATTTATGGAATTGAAAGTACTATAAATCTCGCAACAAAGAGATTAGAAATTAAATGGGTAGAAATTGCTAAAGAAAAAATTACTAATATACAATTAACAAAAATTGGAAATTATGCAGCTGCAGCTTTATTTAATTATAAATCTGAGCTACAAAAAGAACTAGCTGCTTTAGAAGAGGCTGCAACTACTACACAAGTTTCTAATCCAATAAGGGTTACACAGTATGCAGAGCAATTAAAAAATCAGAAGTACGAAGAAGATCCATTTGAATATAATCAGGTTAAAGAAAAGGTTTGGAATAAGAAAAAAGGTATTTACGAAAGAGGTGGGTTATTAGAAGCTTTTGATTTTGCAAAGACTTTACCTGCAGATGAGCAAATGGACTCTATTATGCTTGCAGTAAGTAAGTTATCAGCTTTAAAAGCTCAAAGTAAACTAGATGCTATAGAAAGTGCTTTAAAAGCTGATTTTACAATAGATACTTTTAAAAGAATAGTTAATAAAGTAGCATTTAGTGAATCAACTATTGCTGGAAATACTATAGATGAATTAGTTAGAGTAGCATTAACTATAGGCAAAGATGGAAACTTTATAACACCTGCTAAACCTGATAATATGACTGATGAAGCTTATGAGGATCTTATGGGTGAAAACGGAATCATTACTAAATTACAAGACTGGGCAAGAGATGGTAAATACTTCTTTTATACAGGAGATGATTTAGTATTTAATAAAGATCTATTTGATGGACAAGGTATTGTAGGTGCAATGGATATCTTGGCATTTAATCAAGAAACTGGAGAGGTAGAAATAATAGATATAAAAACTTCTAAAAAAGATATATCAAGTTGGGATGAAAAAAAATTATATCAGTATAGAGCTCAGCAATCTATATATAGAAACTTACTCTATAATATGACTGGTATAAAAACTGCTAAAATATCTTTATTACCAATACAAGTAGATATAGATTTAAATGGACAAATAAATGGTATAGTATTAGAAAAATTAGATGGAACTAAAACTATAAAAAATAGTAGTGCTATTGAAATAGAATACTTATCTGATGTAGAAGCAGGTGTTCCTCTAATAACTCCTACAGATATTCCTGTTGAGTTGCAAGGTAAAGTTGAAGATACTGGAGAATTATTTAATCCATTTACTGTACCTGAAGAATTAAAAGAGCAGTTTGTTAAAGAAGAAAATATCAAATTAGTTGAAGAAATTGCTGACAAGATTAGAAATGCTAAAACATTAGATGAAGCAATTACAGCAAGGGGAGAAGCCTTTATACTACAATTTACAGAGCCTGTTGTAGGCAAAGTTATTTCAGAAATGTTAAAAGAAGAGTTTGATGCTAAGATAAAAGCATTAAAAGAAAATGTAGATGTAAAAGATTTAAGTAAAGGAATGATTTTAGTCTCAGAAAACCCTATCTTTGAAGATGCTTCAAATTACGTTGTGGTAGATAGAGTATATGAAAAAAATGGTGAACCTTTTATAACTGTGAAATCTATTGGTTTGAAAAAAGCTAAACAAAAAAGCATGAGTGTATCTGAGGCAAATTCTATGTTTAAGAAAAGTACTGCTGAAGATGTAGCTGCTGCAACAACAGCTAGCCAGGAAGCTAAAGATGCATCTGCACAAAGTAAACAAAATCAAACAGAGTTTAATAAAGATAATGTAGTACCTAAAAGCTCTGAAAAGACAGGTATGTCACCACTAGATAAGATAAAGAACTTTACTAAAAATAATAAGAAAGATTGTTAAAATGGCATGTAATTTAGATAAAGAAAAAGACATTCAAATACTAAATGAGTTAGCTCAAGACTTTGTTGATCTTGCTATAGCAGGTGAGCAAAACTTAGATAAAGCTGGAATAAATAGTGTAATAAAAGATATTGTATATGCTGGTTTTAAAGAAGGCTATTCTCAAGATGTAGCACTGCAATTTGTTCAAGCACTTCCGCAGCAAATGATACATGTCATTACCAGAGACACTGAGAATAATTATTTACAAAAGATAAGTGATTTAGAAACTCCTGTAGATTTTAATTATTTAGTGCAGTTAAATAGTAGGTTTGCTAACATGGATGCAGTTGCTGAATTTGTTTCAGATAAACCTAAGTCTAAAAAAACTATAGAAAAGGAAATTAAGCAATCTGTAGAACAAAGAAATAATGTAGTTCAGGATAATGTTCCCGTGGAAATGATTTCTTCAATAATGCTTAATGACAAACCTAGACCTGCATATGCAGATACAAGTACGGGTCAAATAGCATACGCTGAAAATCCTGATACTCTTTCAGAACAAAACAGAAATAGAAAAGATCCTGAAAAGAAAATGTTCTATGAAGTTAGTAAAGCTATTATATGGGCAACTAGAAACAATCCTAATCAAGAACCTGTAATGGAAATGCCTGATGGTACACAGGTAGGTATTAAACTCTTGGCCCAAAACATTCAAGATGTAGATGAATCTTTACTTACTAAAGATGACAAAGCTTTTTTAAAGAAGAACCCTGAGTATAATATAATCACACTGTTCCTTTCTGATCAAGATGGTAATCTTTTATTATTTGATGAGCAAGGTAATATAGATTTAGAAAATGGTAGAGCAGTATATCAATATGCACGGCCTGTTATAAAAAGAGGAGACTCTTTATTTTTAGGAAATAGATCTGGTAAGTTATACACTCTTGTGGATTCAGAAGATCTTGCTAAACAAGAAATTAAAAAGAGACTTCAAAATGGTGAAGAACTTAGAAGTTCAGAAAGAAAGAAAATAAGAGAAGATATAAAAGCTAAACAGACTCAAACCTTAAATGATGTTTATAGATTAAATCAAGCATTACAAGAAACTGGAGAGCCTACTCTTGTACAAATTACAGGAGGTAGTTATGGTATAACAGAAACTAGACTTGTACCACTTTCTCAAACAGACTTTGTTGATGGTCTTAATATGATATATATAGAGACTGTAGGAAATGAAGGTCATACATATTTTCCTGTTACTAGAAATACAGCAGGTATTGCTGTGGATGAAAAAGTATATCTACAAAGAATAGATATGTATGCTGAATTAGCAAATAAAATGGCTAAGGTTTTAACTACTGATGCTAAATTAAATAATGAAGAATTAAGTCCTCAACAAAGATTAGATTACTATAATACATTTTTATCAAATAGAACTAGTAAAAATGGTATACAAGTTACTATTGAAGAACAAGAAGGTTTAAACAAACTCCAGGTAAGACTTAAAGGTCAAGATGGTAAATACGGTAAACCTTTAGATTTAACTAATCCTGAAACTGAAAGTATAATAAGTGATCATTTGATGAGTTATGTTAAAGGCCAATATCCTGCAAACATATCTTATCAAAATAATTTTGCAGTTGATGGTATCATAACAAAAGATTCTACTTATTTAGATTATGAGTTTGGTAAAAACAAAAAAGGTGATACTATAATAAGAGCAGTTACTAAAAATTACTTTGATTTTATTACATCTAATGCTAAAGTAGATTACACAGTAAATAAAGATAATTACTTTGCTGGCATTAATTCTTATTTTCAATTTGCAGTACCTGAAGAATTATCTACTCCTCAAGAAGACTTATTAGAATTAGGATACATTGGGCCTGTTGAAGAAATAGATACTACACCTACTACTGATAAAGCAGTAACTTCTCCTTCAGCAAGAAATTTTTCTACAACAAGATTATCTAGAAAAGGCATGCTTACTAGTAATGTAAATGCAGCAGATGTTGTATTTGCAATAGGTACTGACTTTGAGACTGAAGATATAAAACATATAAAAGAAAAAACCAAAGAGAATTGGGAGTTCTTAAAAGTTGAAGGAAAACAAAAAAATATTACCAATGAGTTTTCAGATAGACTTATAGAAGGTATTAATAGTTATGGTAATAACTTAGTTATTAATATGGTTGGTAATCATATGGGTGACTTTGCTAAACAAGGCTGGACTCAAAATGATTTAAATGAATTTGTTTATAATGTACTTAGAAGAATTAATTCTAAAACATCTATACAAAAGATAATTGTTGAAGGAGACACGGGTCTTGGAGAGGCTGCAGCAAAAGCAGCAGTAAGAATAACAGATATTCCTATAGAAGTTGTATCACCTTCTGATGGTATGATAAGAATACCTAACCGTTGGACTAAGACAGGTTATACAACTAAGAAGTTAAATCCTAGAGAATATGTACAAAGAGTATTTGGTCAAAAGTGGACTAATGATTTCTTTAAGAAAAAGTCAACTAAAAGAAAAGTAACTGAAAAGAAAGCGGATCCTATTATAAAAGATAAAAAGCTTGCAAAAGAAAATTCTAAAGAAGAAACTAAATCAATAATTCAAAAAAATACTAAGAATAATATAGATGATGTATTAGGTGCGTCTGATGAATATACTCTTATAGAAAGAAACAAAAAAAGAAGAAAGTTTCTTGATTCAGTATTTACTAGTAAAACAGCTGAAAGAAAAGCAGAAGAATGGTATAAGAACAGTCCTTTAAATGAAATAGTAGAATTTGATAAATTAGTTGGTATAGTAAACTCTGATGCTTATGGTTTATTCTATAACAGTGCTTGGGCATTGCAGAATGATGCTAGTTTAACTGAAAGGGAAAAAATAAAAGATAAAACCAAGAAAGGTAAAGTAGTTGTGTATGATGATGCTCTTAGTATAGATATGTATCATGAGGCATGGCATGCATTTACTCAATTAGTTTTAACACCAGAACAAAGAAAGACTCTATATACTGAAGTACAAAAGCTAGATAAGTTTAAAGATGCTGAATTCTATGATATAGAAGAAGAACTAGCTGAGGAATATAGAGCATATGCAAGAGGACGTAGTACAAAACTTGGCCGTGCAGTTTCTAAAATTTTTGAAGTTATTCAAAAAATATTAAAAGCATTAGGTATACGTAGTAATCAAGTTACTTCTAATCCTATAGTAAATGAATTATTTGATAAGTTATATACAGGAAACTTTACAGTTTCTGCAGCTAACTCTATTCAGACATTAGAGCCTGTAGTATTAGAGAGATCTAAGATGATCAGGCCATTAAAAGCTAAGTCTAAAGGTGTAACTGAATTTACTGTAGAAGATTCTGCTAAAGCTGTAGATATTTTAGATACTGTAATGGCATTAACATTCCAAAACTATAATCAAAGATTTAACACTAGTAGTGGGGCCTTAAAAATATTAGGCAATGAACAACAAAAAATAATGTTGTACAAAAGCATGCTGAATAAACTAGAGCTTAATAAAATGAATTTGGAAACAGAGCTTGCTGAATTAAGAGACTCTGACTCTGAAAACTTGCAAAGAGAAACTCAGTTACAGGATAGAATTAGTTTATTAGATAAGATAATAACTAACTATGGTAATGTAGAATTAAGTCTAGATAAACAACAGAAAAATGGTGTAGTTGCTTTTCATTTAGAAAAATCAAGATTTACAATTCTTAGAGAACAATACTTGCAAGATATAGATGATGCAAGTTCAGTACCTTTGTTTACTACTAAAGAAGGTAATGCTATATCTGCAAAAGAGCTTAGCAGCCAGGAAACAATGTTGTTTTTAACTGGTATATTTAAGCAGGAGCTAGATAGTGAAGGTAATGGTGTAAGAGTAAGAGATGAGTTTGGTTTTCCTGTCTTAGCTAGCTCAGAGATAATTTGGAATCAACTTGCTAAAGTTTTGTCAGGTTCATTTGATACCATGGATATATACAACAGACTAGTAAGAGAGCAAAATAATTATTTAGAGTTTTCTGAAATATTAACAATGCTTCCTGATCCAACTGTACCATATAAAAATGGAGTTGAGTTTGATACAGAAACAAACTTTTGGCAAGACTTTAAAAAGCCTCAGATACCATATATTCAGTTAACAGTTAATAAAACTATATTAGAAAAGAGAAGAAGAGAGGAAGGTAAGATAATTCCTGAAAAAGCTGCCTATGAGTCAAGAGTATCTAGAGCTAACTTCAACTTGTATAAAATTTTAAATGACTGGAAGACTAACTTTGCTGTAGCAAATACTGCTACAAATCCTTACGTAGATAAGGATCAAGCTACTAAGTTGGTAAACATATTAAATACTAAAAAACTAGTTGCTGATTTTTCTAACCAAAACGGTCAGTTAATTCCATCTAAAGCTATAGACTTTTTGAAAGCTTTGGGTATTGAAATGGATTTATCTAGTTATGAGATATATAAAATAGTTTCAGATAAAGAAAAACTATTTGCAGAATCTGCTGGGGTTAACTTTATATTCAATGTAATAAAAGTTGTAAATAATGCGGCAAATTCTAATGATGCTAAATTGCAAGCCGCAGCAATGAACTTTAGGAAAAGTCCTATGTATTATTTGTTAAATGGATTACCTAAAGCAATTGAAGAATTTGCAGGTAAACCATTATCTGTAAAAACAAGATTGACTACTCTTGCAACTTTGCAAAATAGATTCTCAGACGGTTTATCAAACTTCAGTGTATTGTCTCCTGAAAAAAATAAAGTGTGGGAACACTTTGTAGATAATACTATAACAAGAATGGTGACTGCATTAAACTATGCAGAAAACTGGCAACAACTTACCAATGAAGGAGCAACTAATACAGAGCAGGCGGATCCTAATGGATTGTTCCAACATATGAGATGGTTATCAACCAAAGTAAATCCATTTTCAGAACATTCAGTTTTACTTAAGGCAATGTTTGATTTAAATAAAACTGATATAAACGGAAACATTAATCCAAACTACGGTAAAAGAAATCCTAAATTTAAACTAGAACTAAAAAATATAGGAGGTACACAATTAAATGTTGTAGATAGTGCTATATCTGATGGTGTTTCTACAGCTGCTGCAGATGTAACAACTAAATTCTTACAAGAATTCCACACTATGTTAGAAAGTGGTGTTCAAGAATTTATGAGACATGCATCTAAAAGTACAGCAATGACTTTGACTTTTAGCGGTCTTCAGTTAGAAAACTATGCTCAAGGTAAAAACTCATCTTTGTACATAGATATACAAGACTTTAATCCTAAGAACTTACAGGGAGTAAGTAATGCGGGCCAAAATAAAGGCTTTAATATAGTAATGAACTATTTGTCAGCTGAAGCTAGAAGAATTGCTATTTATCAAAGAGATAATTTAGATATACCTGGATACAACAAACCTGTTAAAAATAAAGCTACAGGAAAAGAATCTACAGCGGGTGCAACATTTACAATATTTAGTGATGTATTAAGCAACGGAACAAAAGATAATGAAAGAAATGTACAAGCTGAATTATACAGTTTAATAAACGAGTTTCAAGAGGAGCTTGCAAATGGAGAATTTAGTTTAGCAGAACTTATTAATGAAGAGTATGATGATTTAAGAGGGCAAATTAAAGAAGATGTGTTAGAGTATTTTACTTTACAAAGCCAAGAAAACTTAAATACCTTAAATGAAAACAGATATGTAGATCCTGTATTAATGGAACAAGCATCTGATGCAGATTTAAGTCGTGGTCAAATAGATAAAATGCTAGTTGATGCTTATACTTGGAATTCTTGGATACACAACTTTGAAACTTTAATAATAGCCTATGGTGATGCTGTACAATATAATCATACTAAAGAAGAGTTTCACAAAAGAAATGCTGGTTTAACTTCTGGAGGTAGAAGTTTAAGAGCAGACATGAGAGCAAGAGAATATGTTAATAGTGATAACTTTAAAAAGCTATATGCTGAAAAAGAAGGGTACACCGTAAGAGATTACGATGGTACTTTTAATGTAGGTATAATGCAAGAATATGTAATACCTGAATCAAAATATTATAAAGAGTATTTTGATAACCATGTAAAATCATATACTGAAAGGTTTATGAAAGCAGGTATGAATAAAACTCAAGCTACTAAAAAAGCTAAAGAGTCTGCAAGTAAAATACTAGATGCATATAAAGGTATGGAGCTTGCTGATGGTCAGGGTTATATTACATTTGAATCATACAGACTATTTAAAAGATTAGAAGGAGAGTGGCCTACACAACAAGAAAATTTATATAAAAAGATTGTAGAAGGTGCAGAAATTTCTGTAGAGGATGTAGATATATTTTTCCCACCTTTAAAATACCAATACTTTGGTAATATTAAAAGTGAAACATTACCTATAACATCTTTTCATAAGTTCTCTTTAGCACCTTTAATACCTACAGTTATTGATGGAACACCTTTAGCAGACTTACATGATAAGATGATGACTCAGCAAATAGATTATGTTACTTTTCAAACAGGGTCTAAAGTTAGTCAAGCAAGTAAAGCAGATGATATAGTTAATGCTGATGGATCTATTAAAGAAGATGCTACATTTACACCTAATGTTGTATTTGCAGAATACTTAAAAAATCAGACAGCAGTACCTAATAAGTTTAAAGAAGTTTCTATATTCTCTACTCAGTTAAGAAAGTTAGTTATTGAGGGACTATATGAAAATGGTAAAATAGCTACAACAAATGAAGCTGAAATAAAAGACGCTTTAGTTAAAAGCTATGTTGATGCAGTATCTGATTATACAAATCTAGTAACAACTAAACTTTTAGATGATATTGGTTTTGAACAAGATGAAAATGGAAATGCTGTAGCTAAATCAGAAGACAGTGTGGTCAAATTAGCACAGCTAATAAGAGATAATTTAACTTCAGAAGATGTATTAAGTGATCAGCTTATTGATATTATAGATGTCACGGAAAATGGGGACCTACAGTTTGACTTATCTTTCCATCCTGAATCTAACAAGATTGAAAAGGTTTTACTATCTGTTATTAATAAAACAATAATTAAACAGAAAGTAAAAGGAGAGGCTTTAGTACAAAAGTCTTCTGCTATGTATGATAATGTATTTGGAGAAACCAAATTTAAGAAAGCTACAGAAGCAGATATTAAAAAATATGTTGGAAGTAATTTCTTACCTACATATCATAAAAAAGGAGATGGTACTACTGCCGCTATGAAAGTTATGATTGCATTACAAGGTGACTATGCAAACTTATTAAATTTAGAATATGAAGGTGAAGTTATAGGTACTATAGATAGACTTAATGAGGCTATCAAAGATGATGCTTGGTTAGATGCTAATGACGGAGCTAACAGAAAAGCTATAACTATGGTTGGTGTACGTATTCCAGTACAGGGTCTTAACTCAATTGAGTATATGGAAATTATGCATTTCTTGTCACCTCAAGCGGGTAATATTATTATACCACCACCAGAAATAGTTGCTAAATCAGGAGCTGACTTTGATATAGATAAACTTTCTATATTTATGAAATCTCTTGATGAAAACGGAAAAAGTTTATCTAAGGCAGTAAACAATACTACAGAGTTAAAAGAGATAATAAAAGATTCTGATTTAACTAAATCTCAAAAAGAAGATTTATATAATCTGCAAAAAGCAGGATTAGAAAATGAACTTATTGATATAATGGGTAAAATTCTTGCTTTGCCTGAAAACTATGTGTCTTTAACAACACCTAACAGTACTGTATTACTAAAAGATATAGCAGATGATCTTTCTCAATATGTAATGGAGTATAATCCAAAGAGTAATTATATGACTGAATCTGATGGTACTGTAAGTCCTACTAGAATTTTAGAGTCTAAATATAACTTATACAAACATGAATCAAATGTTGTAGGTAAACAAACATTGGGTCTGGGTGCAATTGAAAATACATTTAATAGTGTATTTAATTATGTTGGTGCTAAAATGCCAAAGAGCTATTCAGTGCAAGTTAAAGATGATACCTATGAGTTGGATATCAATATGTTTTTGAATCATAATGAAGTTGATGGTGCAATTTCTTTAGGAGGTCTTTATGATGCAAATGGTGAAAACAAAATATCTGATGTTATATCTCAAATGATTAATGGTTGGGTGGATGTTGAAAAAGATGCTTGGATATTCTTTATACAAGGTAACTATGAAGTAGCTCCTATTTTGTTGAACTTGGTTAAAGCAGGTGTACCTATAAAAGAAGCTATCTACTTTGTATCTCAACCATTAGTAAGAGAGTATGTAAATGAACAAAGACTATATAAAAGTACTTTTGCTGAACCACTAAAGAGACAAGCATTCAGCAGTCCTAAATACAATGCAAGAGAATTTATTATTAGAAATTATTTTAATACTGATTTTGAAAATAATGTAGACAGGTACATGTATGCTCAAATGGAAACTAAAAAATATTTAGAATCAAAAGGAAGAGATGCATTTACAGAAGAAGAAATGTATAAGCTTATTAAAGATGCGGCCTCTGATGATACAGTATATGGAAGTACATTATCTAAACTAATGTTCTTACATTACTTACAAATAGAAGACCAGATGGAAGGAACTAAGCAATTAAAACTTGCTGCAAATCCTGATACTACTACTATGACTGATGTAAATCAAGCTATGTTAAGTCAAGAAAAGTTAGATGATTTACGATATATGTCAAGCCTGGACCAAAATCTTAGAAATGATTTAATAAATAACTCTGTTATAAGTTCATTCTTTAATAATAATCTTATAAAGAGTTTGGGTCAGGAGCTGTTTTCATTTAGATATGATAGTTCTTTTGATATAATAAATGAGTTCCTTAATGATAGAAGTTATAAATCAATATTTACTGAATCTTTTGGTTCTGAGTATAAAACTTTAGTTCCTCAGCAGTTTAGAAATGACTTTATTAATTTCTTATATCAAAATGCAAAAAGAAAGTATTACTTAGGAGATACATTTAATTCTAAAACTTTAAGTAAAAATGTTCCTGTTCAACAAGTTGCTTCTTTAAGATCAGGTGCAGCTGTAAAAGATGGAATATTATATGTAGATGAGAATCAAATTAGAACTGACTTTGCTAATAAAGTTTGGTTAAAATCTTCTAAATCAAAAAATAGTTATACTAAAAAAGGATTATATCCTTTAGAGGTGTCTCATTTTACAGGTAATGCTCCTTCTAATTATCAAGAGTATTTAAGATTTGTATTAGAAAGAGAATCAATTAGAGCAGATGTATCTAAAAAAGATTTCTTTGATAGTGAATTATTTAAAGAAAGATATGCTGAAGAGAAAAAAATAAGTATATTATCTGAAGATAAGTTAAAGAACTATCTATATGAGCAATACATAGCTAATAAAGCTTTGACAGCTTCTTCTAATGTATATCATATGTTTAGTGATCCACAATTTGCGTATGCTGTAGAGTTTAAAAACATAGTTGATAAGTATGACTTAAAAAACAAGTATGATGTTTTAAAAAGACTTGAGGTTGATGTAAATGCAGATAGAAGTATGTTTAATATTTATCTTAATGATAAAGACCTAGACAACTTTAGATCTAATCTTTACACTAAAAATTTAGCTGATTTAGCAAATAGAACAGTAATGAAAGTAGATGATATAGAGACAAATAATTATATAAGTGATTTCTTCTCAAATATGACTACTTATGCAGCATTCCAATCAGGTATTACAAAGAGCAAGTATAACTTATTAAGTATTACAGACTTTAATACATTCATTAATACATTAAATCCATTAGTGGGTAATTATTTAAATTCTGATACGGTTACACAAGTTGAATTGTTAATGCAATATTTTGAAACATTCTTAATTAATAATTTAAAGAGCAACAGAAATAGACTTAGATTTAAAAATTATCTTAATGAAAGTTCTATGGATAAAACATCTTTTGCAACTGAAGATACATCCCAATATGAAGCCTTTAAGTTTTTACCGTACAAAGTTACACCTACAAGCAATCCAGGAGTGACTATATATAACAATGTGTCTAATACTGCGCAAACAATGCAGAACTTAGTAAAAGCTAATCCTGAAGTGGTCTTTTTGTATCCTGCTTCTTATTTGCAACTAGAAGGTGATGCTCCTAAAACTAATGAAGCTTTATTAGATACTATAGGTATAGGAAATGCTTTACCTATAATGACAGGTATAAATGAAGTAAATGATAATCTTGCAGATGTATCAGAGGAAGATATGGAAGATATAAAAGATGTTATGACTGAGCAATGGGAGAAAACATTCAAGCTTGCTGAAAAATTAATAGATCAAGGTAGAACTATTGCATTACCTTTTGAAGGTATTGGAAATTTAACTATAATGCCCCAAGATTTATTCATATCTTTATCAAAAACATTGCTGACTAAATTTGGTTATGTAAACCCTGGTTCTGAAACATCAGGAACAGTGTTTGAAAATCTTGATCAAGAAATAAATGATGCTGAAATATTAGAAATGTATAATAAAGAAAATCCATTAAATTGTTAAAAAATGACTTGTGATTCAAAAGCAAATGCTTTACGATATTTAAAAGATAAGGATGTATTAGGCCCAACTAATGAAATATTAGATCATGCAAAGTTTGAAAAGTATAACAAAGATCTTACTAGATATGCTGAAATTAAATACAATTTAAATTTTGGTAAGGAACTTTTATTTTCTATTTATCAAAGTGAAGTAACAGACCCAAGAGGATCAAGATATTGGAGAGATAATATTATACAGACTGACAGAATAGTTCCTAATGATGAAATGTTTAAAGCAATTGATGAGGAAAAAATTAAGATTGATATTGCAGAAGCAAACGGGGAACTAGAAATTCAAAATATTCCTGAAGCAGAATATGGTAATGAACTACCTGATCCTAGTTTTAAAAGAGGAAAGTTTGAAGCTAATGAAGTAAATAAGCTTTTTCAAAATGAATTAAAAACAAAACTTGTTACATTTTTAGGAGGCTTGAATATAAAAACAGATTTATCTGCAGATGAACTTTTAGATGGTATACGTTATAGAAAGGGAAGTCCTACAGCAGCTTATGATGTAATACAAAAATTTCTTGCTTTAAAAACTGATATTGCAGATAAAACTTTATTAAATCAATCTGCATATATTATATATACCATGTTAGGGCGTGGTAGTAAAATACATAAAGACTTATGGTTTAATATTGAAAGCTGGAGTAAATACGATGAGAAATATAATAAATGGGATAAAATATCTCAAGAAAACAGAGATGATGCTATTTTTAAAAAGCAACTGGATTTTGAGTTATTATATTTAGATGATGAAGTAAATACTGATGAATTAGAATGGAATAGAAAAAATTCTAAGAAAAACTTTTGGGCTCATCGTCAAGCTATACTAGAATTTATTGCTGAGATGCTAGAGATAGGTTTAGACCAAAAATATATTGGCCCTAAGCGTAGCAATCCTGATATTAATAAAGCTTACTTTGAATCAATAGGTCATAAAGATAGATATGCTAAAGGTACACTGAGAAGACTGATTAATAGAGTTCTTAATTGGATTCAAGAAAATATATATAATAATAAAGCTTTTCAAAAATATAATGAAGAAGACTTAAAGAGTTTAGTCTTGGATGTAGTTGATGATGTATACCAACTCAAGTATGAAAAGTTTATAAGAAACTATTACCTTTCTGAAGAAGATGGTAACTGGTATGATATGTCAGGCCAACTTTATGAAGTTAAAGATTATGAACAATCAGTATCTAAAGATCCATTTATAGCAGATGTAATAGATAAGTTATTTGGTAATCCATTTTTAGATTTTGGTCTTTCAGGCTCAGCTACATTGAGAAAGTTTGGTAGAGTTATTAGAAGTGTAGATGAAGCTTTTCATGATATAGATGGAGATATTAAATTAGAACAGTTTCTGTCTGAAAAAAATGCAATGTATTTTTTAAATTGGTTAGATACTAGAGGTATACATTTAGCTAGAAAACAAGGCAAGACTAGTGCACAGCAAAAAAGAGATTCTAAAAGATTTGAAAAAGAACTAATCCCATTTTTAGAAGATCAAAATTGGTATCAGAATATTCAAAATATGTTTCCAACCTTTAAGTTTGTTAGAGCTTTTATAGGTAAAGATCATGCTCAAAAGGGAGAGTCAATTACTATAACAGGTACTATAGAACATCCTACAGAAACTGAATTAGTTACTCAAGAAAATTTAAACGGAAGAAGTCCTAAAAATATAGGTAAACAAATGCCTAAGTTATATGCCCTAGATTTCTTTTTAAGAACTAAAGAAGGAAGTTATCCTAGACAATATACTGGTTATAACAAGTTTTATAAAGAATGGAAAGAAATTTTTGAGGCTAAGATAAATATGGGTCGATCTAAAGACCTAAATGACCTTATTTATTTTATACCATCTGTACAAGATAAAGAAGGTTTTCAGTTTAACAGAAAGGCAATGAGATACTTTTCATTTACTAATGAAAGTCAAAATGATCTTACTGTAGATTTAACTAATCCTTTTGAGAATGAAGTTACTCTTGTTACAGCTCCGTCAGAAACAACTGCAAGTGTAAATACTATTTATAAAAATGATAAAGCTGTTGGTAAAGTAAAATATCAAACAGATGAAAACTATATTGATGTTTTAGAAATAGAAAGTAATGAGAAGAATGCTATTAGTACTCTTAAAGTATTGGGTCAAGAAGCTTCTAATCAAGGTAAAATATTAAAGTCAAGTACTAAAGAAAATAACAAACTATTTGAAATTTTAGAAAGACAGGGATATGCTTCTAAAAATAATGGTATCTACTACTATGTAGATCAGCAATTAGCTAATGCTATTAAAAGTGCTATAACTGAAGTACCTATTGATACTAAAGCTGTAAATAAATCTCAAGCTATAGAAATAGCGCAAACTTTAGCTAAAAAACTTTCAATGTCTTTGAACATTGGTTATGCAAATGTTTCACAAGCTGATGCTAAAGCATTGCTAAACTCTAAAGGAAAACCTTATAATAATGAAGCAGCTTTTTATTGGGCAGGAACTGTATATGTAGTAGGTGATAATATAAACCTAGATACAGTACTCCACGAATTTGCTCACCCTTTTATTAAAGCTATTGAATCAGAAAATCCTGATTTATTTAATAATCTATATGCTAGTTTAGAATCAACTACTGAAGGTAAATACATTATTAATCATGTTAAGCTAAATTATCCAGAACTAAATATTACAAGTTCTGCTTTTAAAAATGAGGTCCTAACATATTCATTGCAATATCATGCAGTAAATAAAGTTACTGAAGAAGTTGAAAGTGAAGGTTATAAAAGCTTTGTGTCTAAATTGCTTTATGCTATAAGACAATTGTTTAGAAAAATATTTAATGTGTCTAAGGTTAGTGACATTAATGAATCTACAACAATGGAAGAGCTTGCTGATAAGTTATTAAATGAAAATTATAATTTACAAACAGAAGCAGTTTCTAATGAAGACGTGCTCTTTTATATAAGAAATATAAAAGAAATGGCCAATGAATTAACAGAAGGGATTAGTGAAAATAACATACAAAGAGCTATTAATGAAATGTATGTTAATAATAATCTGATACTAAATAAAGCGGCCAACTTTAAATCTCAAAGTAAAGAGTATCAGGAAAGATTGGATAAAGCTTTATTTGATGAAAACCAACTTTTACCTAAAGTAAAACAAATGTTGCGCTCTTATCAAAGTGTAACCAATTTAAAAAATAAAAATAAAGAGCAGATAATTAAAGATGTAGTTAGAGCTGAAAAAGAAAGACAGCAAGACCTTATAAACTCTTCTAGATCTTTTATTAATAGTGTAGGTGTAATTGATAATATTGCTAAGAATATATATAATGACCTAGTGTCTTTACAAAAAACAGGTAGGTTTAATAACAGAGATGCAATGCTTTTATTGTATACCTACAGAAATATTATTAATGGTTACAAAACTATGTTTACTGACTTTGATGAGTTCTTTACTAAAGACCAGGGAGAAGATAAACCACAGTTTGATATAAACAAAGAAAATGAACTTCTTACTTTCATGAATGATGTAAGAGGTAATTTAGACAGAGCTAATAATATTATCAAGGATATTTATAAAGAAAACAATGTTGACTTTTATGTTGAGACTACTGCCTATATGAATGAGTTTTTAGTAAAAGAGCTAAAAAGTAATTTGTATAAAAGCATGAAAGATAATATGACTGATGATGACATAGAAACTTTCTTTGATAAAGCATTAAAAAATGAATTGACCAATGAAGACTATGAGGCCCTTAAAAGAAAAGGAGTAGAGCCTAAATATATATCTTCATTTGTAAAAAAATATAACAACTTTAGCATTAATAGAGATAAGATAGTAGATGCTTTATCTGGTAAATTATCAGATGTAAGTTTCTTTAATAGATTCTTAGAAAGTTATACATCATCTAATGATCCTATAGTAGGTGGATTAGCTATTTTTATTCAAAATTTAAGAACAGAAGCAGAACAAGAAGCAATTAGTGCATCTTATGAATTTAGAAATAAGATGGCTAGCCTTTTACCAAAAATAGGTTTTGATCCAAAAAAGACAAGGCAGATATTAGATATAGTAGCATCTAGAGATGCTGTGTTTAGTCTTAAACCTGTTAGGGATAAAGACGGTAATATTATAAAACTTGAACCTTCTAGAAAAGAAATTTATACATTCCATGATAAGTTTTCAAATGGATGGAGATATGACTTGGGTCAACTTGAATATAATTTAAGACAAGCCCAAGAAGCTGAAGATCAAGAAGCAATAGATAAAGCCGAAAAAGAATTATATGACTTTACAAGAGAGTACATGCATGATGTATATGTACCTGAAGTATATAAACTAGATCAGATTTATGCTAAGTATCCACCACAAATTGCTGAAGCTGCAAGACAAGCTCGTCAAAGAGCACTAGACTCTTACAACAATGAAGCAAATGAAATTACTGATGAACTAGAAAGATTTCAAAAGTATTCTACATTACAAGCTTTATGGAAGGATTATCAAATGCTTCATTCATATACTTATGAAGATGGTACTCCTAAAGTAGATTCACCTGAAGATGGAGTATATGATTTAAGTATTGCAAAAGTACTTAATGAATATAGAGATGCTTCTAGAGGATTTTATGAATTTACTGAAAGACCTGGATCTTTACAGAATGCTTATGACCAATTTATCAACTTAATTGATACTAAGTATGGTGCAGGTTCTGAAGAATTTAATGAAGCACGAGATGAGTGGATTAAACAAAATACAAGAATTGCACAAACTCAAGAATATTTTGATACTAAGTTTAATTTGATCAATAGATTGAAAGAACTTCAAGATAAAATGAAACTGCAATCTACTGTAGATATATCTGCTATCTACAAAGAGATGTATGATTTGATGTATACTAACAAGGATAGTTTAAATCAACCAGTACCATCAGAGTTGGGTCAGGAGAAAGTAAGAAAAATTAAAACCTTACAACAAAAGACAATTGACTTTAAAGCTAGTTTAGATAAAACTTCGGGTCTATCTAAGGCTGAATCTGCTAGATTATCTGCACTTGTTCAAGTAACAAAAAGAAATGCAGAGTCATTGACTGAAGAAAACAAGCAGGAATATTTGAAGTTGTTAAATAAACAAACATCTACAGGACTATCTTTAGCTGAGGCAAATGAGCTTGAAAGTATTTATGCAGAACTTGGAGATTTATCTAAAAGAGTAGCTACTGAATATTATGTAGATACATTTAATGAGTTCCTAACTCAAATGGAAATAGCTCCAAAGACTGCAGAGCAATTAGAAACATTTATTGAAAGTGATGAATTAAAACAATTACTTTCAGAAAATGATGAGTTTGGAGATTGGTTCTTTGATAATCACGTTATTTATCAAGTTTATAAAAAAGGAAAAAGAGGTCAGCAAAGTGTATACAGTAAGAGTATAGTTAATAGTATTTCTATTCCTAATAATGATAAGTACTTTCAAAAAACAGAACTTGTAGACCCATTAACTAAAAAGAAATTTACTTTACAGGTTAATAATATTCCAGTAGTAGGAAATGCTAGACATTCAAACTATCAGATTAAACCTGAGTTTATGACAGGTTATAATTCTTCTACAGGAAAAGTTGAATTAGAAATTGGTACACATGTAGATAATAAAGGAAGATTCATACCTAGATATGAAGAAGGGTCTAAATATATTAATGAAGAATATAAAAAATTGCAGGCCCGACCTTCTAGTGCTGAGTACCAATTATTAGAAACATTGAAACAACAGCATTTGAAATTTCAAGAGGATACTCCTAATTCATCTAAACTATATCTAGACTTACCTAGATTTGTATTAAGAGATAATCTTTCAGTAATTCAATCTGGTAAGATTGGTAATACAACCAAGCAGATTAAAGAAAATTTCTTACAGTATTTTAGAGATATACGAGGAGCAAAAGATAGATCTGTTGATGACTATAACTTTGTATATGATGATACTACTCAAGAGTATAGACTTGTATCTACAACTTTAGAGGGTGAAGAAATAGAAAGAATTCCTGTAGCAGGTTTATTTGATATAGATATAGATAATGTTGATCCAGATGTTACACGTAACATGATGAGATATTTATACTCTTTGGAGCAACAAAAGAAATTGGTAGAAACACTTCCTATGGTTCAATCAATTCTTGATACTCTTGAAGATCCTGATAACTATCTTAAAAAACAACAAGTATATAGCCGAGGTGCTATGAAGACTGCAGGCAAAATGGTATCAGTTAAAGAAAAGAAAACCTATAATAGATTAGGGCAAGTAAAATCTTTAATTGAAAGAGAATACTATGGTAGAAAATTTGAAGGTGGATATGGATGGGAAGTATTTGATAGAGTCTTAGGAAAAATACAAAAACTATCTGCAAGATCATCTTTAGCATTGAATATACCATCTGACTTGAAAAACAGGTTTGGTCAGTTAATGCAGAACTATATTGAAATGGCAGGTGGAGAATTTATAAATACTTCAGACTATGCTAGAGGTAGACTTTGGGCAGCATCAACTATGACTAAATGGCTTGCTAAAGATGTATATGAAGTAGGAGCAGGTTCTTTAAACTATCAATTAGTAGAAGCTTTTGATTCTGTATTTATGACAGAAGATAAATTTGGTAGAACTATTTCAAGAAGTTTTGTAAAAGATTTACTTAATGGTGAATGGATGTACATGGCTAGAAAAAATTTAGAAATGGAAGCTGCCTTACAGTTATTTGGTGCATTTTTAAATTCTGAACGTGTAGAACAAAAACTAGCTAATGGTAAAACTCGTAAACTAAGATATGTAGATGCTTGGGAAATAGATAAAGCTACAGGTGTCATGAAACTTAAAGAAGGTATTGATCCTGAGTATAATAATAGAAAGGTACAGCATACTTTTAAAGAAGGTGAAACTTTTGAATCTATAGCAGATGCTTATGGTATTAGTGTAAAAACTCTTAAAGAAAGAAATGGAGTCAAATCTATTCTAGAATTAAATGAAGGTGATGTACTTACCATAGCTAATATGGAAAAGTTTAAATCATTTAAAAATAAGTTTGCAGGAGTTTCCAGAAGATTGTATGGTGCATATGATGAATTTGGACAAGCAGAAGGTAATAAGTATTCAGGTTATAGGTTATTTACATTTATGAGAAAGTGGTTCTTTCCAATGTTCTTTAATAAATGGGGATTCAGCTATGATAAAACTCAAGGTAAATATCTATTTTCTCCTGAAAGATTTCAGCCAAGATATGATTGGGCTACAGGTACAACTCCTATAGGATATTATGTAAATGGATATAAAGCATTTGTTAAGGCTTTAGACTTTAAAGCTAAAGGATGGAACTATTTAACAGCTCAAGAAAAAGCAGACTTTAAAAAGTCAATGATGGATGCTATGATTATAGCAGTTGCGGCAATCATATTAATACTAGGATTTGGTTATGATCCAAGTGATAAAGAAAGATTCCAAAAAATGAAAAAGAAATCTGGACCTTTATTTGGAAAAGACTTTGAGCTTGCAGGATACTTAGAAAACTTAACTCAAATACTTACTATAGGTACTATGCAAGAAGTTACTGCATTTATTCCAATGGTAGAAGTTGGTGTAGTAAACTTTGGATTGGATGATTATATGAAATTGTTTACATCCACAACTACAGCTTTTGGAAATACTATAGGCTTATATGCAAAAATATTTGATGATCTAATTAAGCACTTAACAGGTAATGAAAAGGCATACTATCAAAAAGATACAGGTGAGCTTTGGTATAAGAAAGCAGGTCAACCTAAAGTTATATCACACTTGTTAAGAACAGTAGGTGTTACAGGTAGCACCCAAGATTTACCTGAAACTTTAAAAGGAATTGAATCATCTGGTAAATTAAGATAACATGACAAAAATTAATACAACAAAATCTTTGCAGCGGCCTAAAGTTAAAAGACCAGGAGTGCATGCTAAAACTAAAACTTCTAAATTGAAGTCGTCTAAACATTATAAAAAGAAGTACAAAGGTCAAGGAAGATGAAATGGCAACTGTTATTCCATTTGCATTGGCCTCATGATAGGCTTGCAATAGGATGGGAATATATAGGACCCAATGAACATGAAGAAATTTATACTTTTACTCTTTACTTGACTATAATAACTATAACTCTGGATATATATTCAGAGGACTAAGAAAAAAAAAGGGAGACAGCCTAAGCTATCTCCCAATTCTTTATGCAAAATCAAAGTCTGCATCATCTGATTCATCAAAATCATCTTCATCTACTACCGCAAAATCAAAATCAACATCTTCTTCAAATGGAGATTCTAATCCTCCATCTGCAGATTTATCTTCTATTATAGTAGGTGTTACCTCAACATCAGGTAATTCATCTACACCGTCCATGTGATCTTCATCTCCAATTGGATCTGGATCACATACTGCAGCTACTGCAGCTTCATCTTCAGCAATCTGCTCTCTAATTCTGTCTTCACAGTAAACAGGAGATTGTTCCTCCTCTTCTAACTCCTCTTCCATAATAATATTCTCCATTTTCACATCTTGCTCTTCTTGCACTGCTACATTAGCATCAGATTGTGTTTCTTGTTCAGCTAATATTTCAGCAATAGAATCTTCTAAATCTATCTGACGAGGATCAACAAAAGGTACTGTAGCTTCATTTGTAGTTTCCTTAACTGCAGGTGCAGCAACTTGAGGTCGCGGAGCTGTTTGAAAATAAGGAAGACTGGTAATAAACCAATGAAGTACTCTTTGATCTTCCATCCAAGTTTTAGGATGAGATTGTTGCAAAGCAAGAGTTACATAATTATAGAATGCCCACAAACTCTCATTATTTTCATAAGTATGAGTTGGTCTAGACATTTGTTGTCTAATTAAACTTGCTTGCTCAGTTGTCAAGATTTCATGATCAGCAAATAAAATACCAAGCAATTGTGATTGCTTTCTTCTATCAAGACTAATTTCTTTCATCTTTTCTTTGTCAGAAACTAATTGATCATAATACATCTTAGCAAGAGATACTTGCTCTGTAATTGTCTTTTCAGTTTCAGTATCAGCTGTACCAATATGTTTGCGGGCCCATGATCCCATGTCACCACATACCATAGTAGTATTATTCTTTGTATGAATAGCACCAATACCACACTTAAACCTCATTTGTTTATTATAACTATTTGACCATGCAAACATCATAGACAATTCAGCATCATCTCCATAATTTAATGTATATATTGCAGAAGCAATATTACCATCATGTGTAGCTCTATATTTCTCATCTACAATTTTAAATCCAGCATCTTCTAATGCTTTAGTTGACAAATCCATTACAGACTTGTGGCTAATTACAGTATAAGTACTTGCATGATTTGGCAAGGCAACATCTATCAGATCTTGCCTGCCATATTCTTTAATTTTTCTAGGCATATTAAAATAATTCTAATTGATTTGATTTAGGCTCAAGCAATTCTATTTCACGCTTGGCCTTTTTAATGTAATAATCATAATTGATATTGTAATCTTCAAATGGTTTTTCTATGTAATTAATAAATATAGTTTGTAACCATTTGCCTGCTTCAACCTGGGACACTCTTTCATCAAGATAGTTTATTTTCATAAGCTTGCATCCCTTATTACTAATGTAATATCTAACTGTTTTTTGCAGTTTGTTTTTTATATGTTCTCCTTTATCCACATACTCTTCCCAAAATTCCCAACCAGCATTGGCTTTGACAGCACCACAAAAATCAAATACATTTTTGTTAGCTTTAATTGTTTCTTCAGGTGGAGTACCATGAATAAAATAATCATATATAGCCTTACGAATACACAAGAAATCTTTCTTTTTATGTAGAGGCAAATCTTCAAATACAAATCTACCCTTACATTTAGTTTTAATTTCTTCACCTTCATGTAAAGCAATATAGTTATTACAATCAGCTAGTATAATCTTATGATAAGTATCATGTTCTAGCTGAAGATTTGTTATGTCTTCCCAGTTTTTGCATATCTCCATGTATTTATCTACATATTTTCTTGGGATTCTAGTCTCAAGACCATCTGTATTATGCATAAGAGGTACAGCATTAGGGATGTTTTCACAAATCATTTCATATAACATCATTAGGCTTAACTGACCATTCAGAGTTATACGCATTGTAAGTTCAGGATCATATAGAAAACTGTTTTCATCATTACTAAGACCGTATGTACTATTTAATACAATCTTATATACATAGTTTCTAGGATCAGATTTTGGTATCTTTTTTCTTTCATTAAAGAACCATTCATATTGCTCACAGAACTCTTTTTTAGGAAGATGTCCAGGAGCCCATCCATTTCTAATAGCTAGATTAGGATAAAAACTAGTCACATCACTAGTCATGATTACATATTCATCATTAGACGAATATATATCTTTTCTAGCACCATGCACACCACCAAGACCAAAATGGGTAGTTATTCCTTTATACCTTACAGTATACTTGAAACTACCCTTTAAGTCTTGCGGATCTAATTCTAGAGCTCTAAATTTGCTAACCAATCTTTGAAACGTAGCTGTTTCAAAATTTACATAAGGTAACAAAAGATCTTTAACTATTAGTTTACTTCTGTATGTTCTCATCTTTTTGAGATCATACTTTTTTATACCAGTCTTTTCACTAAGAAACATTGCAAATAATTCTTTTGCAATTCTTGGTTCAGATGCACTATATAAATCTATATTATATTCTTTTGTAAGCTGTTGTCTTAAAGCAATTTCCTTTTTGCTTCTGTACATAATTGCTTTAGTTGAAGCTACATCATTAATACAATAGTCTATAATGCTATCTATTTGTTCTAGAGTTTTAATCTCAGTACTATGGTGTATAGGCATATCTTTGATATTTTGCCAATCCATAGTATTTTGGGCCCATTTTAAACTAGTTCTTTTTGCAGCATTATCCCAGTGATTTAATTTAAATATATCAACTTGTCTAATCTGCAGAGCCCATGGAGCAAACTCTGCCCACTCACCTTCATTCTGTTTACGAATAGTATCTTGGGCTTTTGCATATATAAATAAAGCTACATCTTCTCCATTCATTTCAAGAAGTTGTTCTTTATTTGCTAATATGTGTTCTGTTACTTGAGCATCAAATGCAATACCATTAAAAGATACATGCCATTCTTCAAGTAAGATGTTCCTTTCTAGAAATGTAATAAATTCTAGACAGTCATTCCTATCTTTATGAATAACAAATATCTCTTTATGATCAGATTTAATGTCTTCAAAAACAGCTATGAAACAATTAAGTAATGTTTCATAGTCCATTACCCAATGAGTCTTCTGCATACTAAATAACAGTACTTACAGAAGGCTTATCAGATACTTTTTCAAGAAATTTAGAGATATCAAACTTTTTAGCGTTAGCAGCAAACATATTTACAACTTCTTTAATAGAGTCTTTATCTTCAATATAGTACTCTTGAAAAGTTTCAATTGTTTTTCTTTCTTGCTTTCCACCTTTGTTTCCAGTAATAGCTTTACCATATTCATCAAGCTTAGGTAACATATGTAAAGTTGTTTTAGTCACTTTACTTATAATTACAAAAACTTTAGACATTGGATCATAAAGACACTCCACATATGGACAGTCATTACTAATCGGAATCATTTTAAAAGTTTTGGAATCTTGCCAGCTGGATTCAACTAGCATCATTGTTGGATTACTCATTGTTAGTTTTTAGTTACAAATTTAATTAATTATTTTTGCTTTTTGCAAACTTTCCTGTATTAGCGTTTCCTTATCATAATCAGGTTTATTACAAAGCTCACCTATACTCTTTAAAAATTCTTCATTGACATCTAATATTTCAGCATAGTCTTTGAAGAAAACTTTAGGATATAAATAACTTCTCATATAAACGTAGTTAGCAGAATTCTCAGGAAAGAAAAATAGAATTTTGCTCTTTGTTTCATTACTCATTTGGCTGTATTTGCCATCAAGAAACTTTAACCAATCATTTTTTAAATCAGAAAAATCAAAAATATAAAGATGATTCTCAGAATTAATAGTATGTATTTTATACAATCTATTATGTTTAATCAAAACTTTATTTTTAAAATCAGCAAACTCTTTCTTTTCTCTAGGATGATACAAACATATCAACTTCATATCCTCAGGTTTTATGTTATCCCAAGCAATAAATGTTTCGCTTGGGACAACTTTTGCACCTTTTTTAATTCCAAGAAGCGGATATAAAAACATCTTGGATTTTTGAAAATACTTAGCATAAATAGATTTTATAGCCATATATTATAGTTTTAATTTTTCAACTGCTAATTCATAAGGTAAAGTATAATCTTTCTCATTATAATGATACACAACTTGCTCAATTACTTTTTCAAAGAAACGCTTTAACCATTCACTCATAGTTTTAGGTGTAACTTGAAAAGGGTAAACTTGATTATATTTATCTACGACTACAAATGTAAATAGTATATTCCATTCTACAGCATCTTCTTTATTTGCAATATATCTGTAAAAAGCTAGATTGTAATAAAGAGCTGCTTGGATCCAATATCTGTAATATTCTACAGACTCTGGAAAGTCAATTAATGGTTTACTTGTAGTTTTTAAATCATTTATAAATAAAGTTTTCTTTTCTTTATCAATTACTACATTGTCAAGTATACCTTTAAATCCAAATGCAAACTTTCCGTATAGCAATTCATCTATTGTAATAGGTACTTCATTATAAACTTCTAGATCAGAATTATCAAGTTGGAGCAAAGCCTTAACAGATTCATTATCTTTTATAGAATCTACACATACTTTACAGTATGCATAAGATTCTTCATCTATTAATGTTTTGTTTTGACTTGATTGTAGAAAATTAAAATAACTAATATTATCTTCAGTTAGAATTTTCTTTATTCTAGCTTCATCAGTCTTAAGACTTTGATGTAAGTTTATGCTTTCTAAAACGTTGATTATATCTGTTTCATAATCTTCTAAACCTGTTGAACCATCTAAATTATTAAAATGTAATTTAAAGATTTCATCAACAACTGTTTTATTATTACCACTTGGTAGTTTACCAGGAACTATAATAAAATCTTTCTCAAAGTCTTCAGGATTAAGAAGAAGGCAGTGAATGACCCTACCTTTTACAAGGTGAGGGTCAACACTATCTTCCTTTTGTTTGAGCACATAATCGTTAAAAAACATGCTTGGTGAAAACAAGAGCTTATTTATACTACTGTAGCTAAAATAAAATTTGTCTTTATAAAATAATTCTAGTTCCTCAGAACCAATCAAATTCTGCTTCATCTTTTTGTACTATTGGTGTTTCTGCTACTGCAGGTTCTGTAACTTCTTCTTCTATTTCTACTGTGTCTTCTTCAATTTCAGGGTCCTCCTGGATTGTTAATTCTGCAGTATCAGGCTCAGAAACTGTAACTTCCTCTTCTGTATCTTCAATAATCTCCTCTTCAGTTGCAGAAGTTTCTATATGTTTATCTTCAAATTCAACAACATTATTCTTATATTTAATTCCTGTAGCTTCAGAAGCATCAGGATTTAATATATATGCTTGAGGAATTATATATTTTGAATAACCATTAGTTTTAAAATATTCTTTTTGATCATCCATTATAAAATCTAAAGCTTCTGTATTTAAAGAATTATTCTCAATTAATCTTTTAATAACTTCATCTATATGATGTAAACCATACCCATCTATATCAAGATAATTTCTTAAAGATTTAAAATTAACATGATTTTTACTCCTAGAGTTATTAATTTGATTATTGCAATGAAAGAATAACATTAAAAGATATAACATACTACCTTTATAATTACAATTTGCCATAATTTCCATAGCCATAGTATGATTATCAGAATCAGAACTATTAAACATATTTCTAATATTTTGATAGGCATCTTCATCAATAGATGTAGATTCATCACCATTAATTACTTCAAGTAATGCACTTTGTTCTATTATAGTATGTTTTTCATATTCTCTATATAAATCTAAATTATCTTGATTAATTGTTCTTGACCAAGTTGAATTATTTTTAGTAGAATATACTTTAGAAAGTTCAAAACCATCTTTTACATTTAACTTTTTATAAAGAGTATTTACGTATTCTTGAGGATAATAACTATCAGGTCTGCACAACTTAGCTGTATTCCAATCTGTATAGATATATTCAGGCCATTCTCCATCAAATACTGTATTCTTAAGTTCTTCAATTCTGTGAAGCTGATAATCATAAGGTGTATCTTTAGCTTGTTCTTTTAAAACTTCTAAAGCAGCTTCAAATACTTTACCTGAAACAGTATAATGCCAACCATCATTAAATAATTTGTATCCTGCTGAATCACTACCAACAACAACTGTTGCAGAATCTATATCAGTAGTAGTTCTAATTTTATATTTAACAGCTAAATCCTTTAACTTTACTCTAGGTACAGTACATCCTTTCATGAAGTAAATTTTATCTTTCATTTGGGGAACCCAAGTCTGAGAGTTAAATTTTAAACCATGATCATTTGAATTTTTTGTATTTTGCAATATATATAAAGTATCTACTTCTTCAACATAATAACTTTCTATATACTGTTTTTTATATTCATCTCTTTCTAACTTTGCACTTAGTCTAACAAACGGAACTCTTTTTATTTTATCTTCTGTCATATTTATAATTTAAAAGAGGGACTTTCATCCCTCTTTTGTTAAACAATTTATTTTATAGTCATTTGAACAACTTTCTGATTTAACATAAGTTTTTGAAATTTAGGTTTATTACCATTCAAAATTTCTTTAACCATGTAATATCTTAAGTCATCAGTAAATGATTCGCAATCAGTCACAAGTGAAATAATTCTGTCAATCATCTTTTGAGAAACAGAACCTTTGTCAGCTGTAACTAATGCATAGTTTATAATTCTGGTAGATATTATACTAGAAATATCTGCTCTAAAATCATCACCAACTCCAATACAAGAGTTTAAAGAACCTTTTACATAACTCCAATCATCATTGTTTAGAATTTGCTCAGGACTAATGATTTTATCTAGTTTATTATTAATAAACATAGCAAATAATGCAGATGGTTCTTCACCAATTGATCCATCACCAATCATATTAATCAATGGTAACTGATCTTCAAACTTTGGAATAGAACTAATAGAGTTAAAGAAAGTAGTAATACTTCTAGGATTAACTTTTTTAGTTACAGTCTCAGGATTCATTAATAAGAAATTAATACATCGACCATCAATACCAACAGTTTCTGCCCACCGAGCCCAAACACTAGCATCAAATTTTACTTCAGTAGAAATAAATCTAGTTCTTTGAGCATCATCAAGACTAGTAACTTGATAGTCACCATTGTCTGGATTAGTAGTCAGGATTACATGCCAGTTCTTTGGAAGAGACCATGAAATATATTCTTGTCTATCAATTAACTCCATAGTAGCTTGCATAAATCTATGATCAGCACGAGTATAATCATCAAGAACTAAGAAACCGCCTTCACCTTTACCTTGAATCCATTCAGGTGCAGCATGAGACATTCTTTTATCTACAATTTTATAACCTTTCTTCATTGCGGCATCTACTTGATTTTCATTAATCCAAGTAGTCTGACCATCTTTGTTGGAAATCTTAAATTCTTTTACAGGAAAACCAACAAGGTCACCTAGTTCTTCTATCTGAGATAGATTAATTTTCACAACATCCATACCCAACTCTTTACCAAGTTGAATAATTGCAGAAGTTTTACCAAGGCCCGCATCACCTTCAATGTTTACAGCAACAGGTACTTTACCTTCATTTTGAATGTGCTGATTGTTTTTCACCATGTGTTTTAAGAAGTCTTTTAACTCATCTACGTTTAGCTGTGTGCTATTGCTCATAATTTTTAATTTTTTTAAATTTCTAATCTTATTTGTTTTCCTGGTAAGCTATCATTAAAATCAGATCTCTCTGACAATACCCATAGAATAGGTTTCCTGGGTTTTATACTTGTATATGCTTCACCATCTGTGAAGTAAATCAAACTTGTAAACTTTCTATTTTCTTCAAAATATTCTAGAATAGGATCAAAACTGGTCCCGCCTCTACCTGCAACTTCTAGTTCAAACTTTCCATCATATTGTTTAATGGATTGCATTCTGGAGTCACATTGTGCAATTGTAATATCAACACCTGCTTTGTACAAGTGATGTATTTCATTAATAAATTCTTTTAATTCATCATCACAAACAGAACCTGAGGTATCAATACCAACTAACATGTTCTGTCTCATCTTTATTTTTAGACCAGGATTATCAGAATATCTTTTATTCTCTTTTCTCCTAAGTTTTCTAGTAAAGATTTTTGTAGATATACCAGTAAATCTTCTAATATATCTTTTCCAATTAAATTTAGGTGGTGTGATTTCCTCTAGTACAATTAGACCTTCAATCTCACCTGGTACAAAACCTCTTTTCTTTAGAGTTTGTTCTTTAGCTTCTGTTAAAACTCTTTGAACTTGTTTTTCAATTAGTTTCTTTTCAGCATCAGGCATATTTTCAAACTCTTCCCAATCATGATTAGGTAAATTAACATCTTTAATATTACCGTTTTCATCTATGGTAACTGTCATTTGACCTTGTCCCATGCCATCAAGAAGTTTATCCATATTTCCATCACCACTACTGCCTTGTTCTTGCTTATCTTTCTGTGCTTGTTGTAGCTTATCATAATAATATCTGCAACCAGCACGCCTATTAAGATTAAGATCAGGATAATCATCTATATTAATACCACCTTCAGGCAACCAATCTTTATCTATATATTGATTGATTTCCATGTCCATTGCAATATTAGCAAGTTTCTTATCTGCAAACATTGTAAATGTGGTTAGATGTTGAAATGCAATATGAAGCAATTCATGTTTTAATAGACCAAGTCTATGTTCTTCAGATAGTGCTGTCCAAAACTTTTCACTTATCATAAGTTGAAAGTTGATTCCATTTTTACATACACCAGCTGTTTGTATTTTGTCATCCCATGACTTATGCAACATTAACAAAAAGAAACCATAATACGGTTCCTTTAACATCAAGTCTTTTGATGTTTTACTTAGTGAATCTTGTTTATTCATTTTAAATATTTCCTTTGTAAAATTTTCCTAGTATGTTTCCATTTAGGTATTCTTCTTTTTCAAGGACTTCTCTTTTAAACTGATATTTAGTTTCTTCATATGTTAGTTCTGTTTTAGAAAAACATATCTTAACCATATATCTTTTAATAGGAATTCCTGCTTTGTGGGCATCTTGCAGAACCTTATTACTACTATAGTAATTTTGATAACTAGGTTTAGTTATCATTGTGTACTTTTTAGTTCTTTTATCTGTCATTTCAGCTAATGCTTTTTTGCCAAATCTTTTTTTTCTAACACTAAAAAAGTTCTTTTTACCCACATACCTTACAGATTTACCATCAATGATTGCTTCCATTTCATACACAAAGCCTATGGCTCCTTCGGGAATCATTTCATCTTTAAACTCTACTGCTTTATATATCCAGCTCATACTAATTGTTTTAATAACGGAAGAAGTTTATCTCTAGTTTCAGTAAGACCATATTTTTTAATAGAGTCAGATAAATCCTTTTCCATATCAAGTATTACATAATCAAAATTATATTTTTCTTTATATCTTTTCATAGATCTAATACCTGCTTCATCATTATCAAATAGAACAAATACTTTTTTGTATTTGCTTATTATCTTATTAAGCATGTGTTCAGGTATTAATGTATTCTCACTATCTGGTGCAATACATTCTGCATCATTTAACTTAAGTCTAGTAAAGGCCATTAAGTCTTTTAAAGAAGATGTTATTATTAAATATTTCTTATCAAATTTTAATTGATCAGAACCTTGAATATAATTACATATTTTGATAAATTTTTTATCAGAAACCTTAGGTTGATAAATTTTATACAATGTGCCATCATCTCTAAAATAACCATAAATGCTAAAACCCTTTATAGTTATAGAACTTACCTTACCTTTATCATCTTCTTTACTCATTATATAGTAATCCAAAGGAGCAACATTATATTTCTCAAGTAGTCTTGAACCAATATTATATTTAGTCCAGTACTTTTGATCTATTGTTGTCCAATGTCTTATTTCATAATCAGTAACTTGATACTTGCTATATTCTTTATATTCTTTAATAGGATTGCAATCATTATTTAGTATATATTGATTATAATCTTCAATAATTTTCATAGCAGCTTCACCACGACTTTTAAGATTAAAATAAACTTTAACTAATTCTACAGAATCACCACCTAGACCCGAAGAAAAATCTTTGAATTTGTATCTATGTGCAGTTGTATCAAAATAAATACACATAGAAGGTGTTCTTTCTCTAGTATTAACTATAGATTTTATTTTTATATCTTGACCATTTAAATGATCTGATAATTGTAAGTAATATTCAAAAGGCCATCCAGTTGGAATATCCTCTAAATCAGAAATTAAATTTTTTGTTGAAATCATATAAATGGTTTTAGTTAATAAAGGGGAACCTTTTCTGATTCCCCTTTAAACTCCATAGTATAGTTACTAGTCTAGGTTGAAATCAGAACTTGTATTGCTAGGTATAGCAAAGTCATCATTATCATCAAAAGATTCAACTGGTTTGTTTTCAATCTTTTTTAGATGTTTTGCTTCATCATATTGAAGAACACTATTTGGATCCGAAGCATAACCATACTTTCTGTTTTGTGCTTTTGCAAACCAGCAGTCATATGCTATATATCCAGATTTGTTTTCATACTCTTTACCTGCAAGACAAACATGTAAATACTTTCCTTCAAAAGGTGCATCATTATTAAAGGCTTTTACAAAGTCTTCAATTGTTTCATGTTTATTATCTTGTGCTAAAAACCAATCATTAACTCCTAAAGCAGAAGTTAAGTTTTTAAGAAACATCATTATAGAATTGTCTCTTTGAATTTTAATACCAGATTTAGTTTCACCATCAGCAAATGCATATTGACTTGCCTTTACTCTACCAATCTGACCCTCATATCTACCTTTAGATTCATCATTAGCATCTTTTAGAAATCCTTCAAATCCATCTATAGGTTTTGTTTCCATATCAAGGATTAAATGATATGCACCATCTATAAATCTAAATTCTTCTAATCTGACACCATTAATTTTTAATTCATGATTACCTGTAGAAATTGTTTTAGGCATGTTGTTACCACTACCGCCTTCTGTCATTAAATCTGTTGTACTTAAAGCCATTTGATTTTTGTTTTTTAATTATTAATTATTACTTGTATATTTTATTCCAGTGAGTTTTTATCTCACCCTTTTCATTCATTTCAGAAATTACTATCTCTTCATTTCTTAAGTGGTCTGGTCTAGCACCACATGTTACTCCATCATTGTTTTTGAAATTAATAATGGTTTGGTTACCTTTCCTATACATATATCCAATTGCATCTGCATTTGCACAAATTAAAGATTTAATCTTACCAGTTAAATCAATATTTGCGGCCATAACCATCTCGCCTTTATCATCAACTACTTTATCTTTAATATGACCTGATAAAATAATACAGGGAGCTAAAGTATCAATAAAATCTAGAACTTGGAAAAAAGCTTGACGAATATATAAATAACCTGCACCATTAGCTAGTGTAGTTACATTATCTCCATCAAAGTTTTTACCCATTGGAGTTTTTCTGTATAATTTTACAGCTAACGGCATAACCATTTCTTCTAATGCAGTTACAGTATCTATAGTAATATAGTCATACGGTTTATCTGCTTCTTTAATAGCTTTGCCTGCATCCAATAGTTCTTGTAGGTTATTAACTTTTACTTTTAATGCTTCAACATACTCACTACCATTTTCGAGATCCAATATAAGATTATTCTTTAAACCTGCATAAGCAGTTGTTTTACCTGTTTTAGGTTTACTATAAATAATTAATCTTTTAGGATTTACTCTTTCTGCTTTTACTTTTTGAGTTGGAAGTACTATACCCATGTTATTTATCCATTTTAGTTAATAATATATTTGATAAATTTCTCAATTCATTACCTACTTTAATTAGCGCATCTCTTAAATCATCTTGATTATCTGATTTAGGTTTCAGGCTAACTTCTAAGTACTCTTTAGCAAAATTTGGAAAATCTGCTTCTTGTGTTTCTACAGGAGGATTCTCTAGTCTTTCTTGGTATTTTGCATAAGGTATTTCTTCACCATTAGGTAAAACAGCAACTAGTTCATCCATAGGAACTATATATACTTCATAATCATTACCAGACTTACTAGTCTTTTGCTCTAAAGGATATTCCTCTTTATAAAAAGGATTAAACTTTAATTTGTATAAAGTGTGTGTAGGATCTTCAGATACACCTTCAAAGTCACTAAGTTCTGTATAGATATCTTTACCTACTTTAAATTCATTAGGAAAGAATTGCATTTTAAGGTCTTCTCCTGGAGGAGCCCATGCAGATTTAGCAACAAAGTAGGGATCTTTTATACCTAGCTTTTTAAATGTTGGCAAATGGGTTGCCATGAGAATTTTGGTATTCTCCTGCCTTGTATTCATATTTGTATGTTTGTGTTTGTTTTCATTGGTACATCCATTTCTACTATTCTTATAGTATCTCTATCTAGTTTAAAGAAACTCATTCTTGTATCACCATTTCTACATTTTAAGAAATGAAATACTAGAGTTTCAGGATCATTTATTTGTATTCTTTCAGGACCATAATATCTAATCTTTCTTGCAGCTGGTTTATTAATACCAAGTACTATATCAGCATGCTGTAATAATGCATCAGCACCAAATAGATCAGAATCTAAAACATAGTTTCCATATGTACCTTCTATAGCACGTTTAGGGTCATCTATATTTCTATTTAATTGACTTAAGATTACAAATGACAAAGGATAACTTCTTTTCATAAAAGTTAGGGCTTCTCCAAGATTATATAACATTTCAAATCTATCCTTCTCATGTGAATCTCTTTTAAATAGAGCTGAGTGATCTACTGTTACTAATAATTTTGGATAAACCTTTTGTCCATCTTTTTCAACACAGTTTTGTTCAAAGTGATAATGTATACTTGCGCAAAACTCATTTACAGTACAAGGTCTATAAACAGAGAATACTCTGTTATTTTGAGTCAATGTACTTGTGTATTGTTTACATTTATTATAAATATCTTCTGCAAGTGGTTCATATTTACTATGTAAAACTCCATAGTCTTTTTGAGTGATTGCTGAAAATGCTCTCATACCAAGAGTTTTTTCAGGCATTTCAAATTGAAATTGTAATACTTGAAAATTTTGATCTTGATTTAAAGCAATAACTTCAGTAACAAGTTGTTCCATGAACAAAGTCTTACCAACACCAGGTCTAGCACCAACAACAGTTAAAGTATTCCACTCTAATCCATTTAAGGTAGCATCATTAAATTTAGGCCATGCTGTTTTTAGACTTTTAATTCTTCCGTCCATCCTGCCTCTCATCTCTATAAGAGCCTTCTCATAAGCACGAACTTTGCTAATAGCCTTTAAAGGCTTTGCATTTTTAAATTGTTCCAACTTATACTATTTTTTCTCTGAAAATATCATTTTCATTAGAGCTACTTTCATTTAGCATATCACAGTAAGTAGCTAAATCTGATTCAAAAGATTTATCAATGTTTTGTTTTCTAATGAAATATTGGGATGTTCTCATAAATTCATAATTTTTAGAACTATACTCTTCCACATACTTTTGTGTTGCTTTAAATATAGTTGCCCACTCGTAATCATAATTTTCAAAGAACCATCTAAAACCTGCTTCTAGATTTTTTACATTGGTTCTTGCATATTTACCACTTCTTAATTTTGTTGAGGGAAATATTTCATTGTATGTTTTAATACATACATCAAATTTATCACCCATTAAATCTGTTGAAGTTTTCTTCTTACTCTTTCTAAAATAAGAGTTTAATTCCTCTACAAATATATGACTTTTTTGTGAAAGAGTCAAATCTTCATTTAACCAGCCATCTGTTTGTAATCTAGTAATTTCAATACTACTATTAACAAATGAATTAACAGACACCTTATTCTTAATACAATAAAGTACATACAAAGAATTAGGTGTCATTTTTTGTTTTAATAATTTATTAAAGATTTCATCCATATCACCAAGTTACTGAAAAATTATTATTCTTCTTTAAAATTTGATTTATCTCATTAAATACATTTTTACAATCCCATTCTGAACCTTTTACATATACAGCACTAGCAGGATGATTTACATAAAACTTATAATTTGTATCATTTACACAGTCTTTCCATTCTTGAGCTTGTTTACCCATATATACGTAAATTAAACCTGGATTGCCAAATGTTAAATGATCAAATAGATATGCTATAAAAGGTTTCCATATGCTATAATGTTGTCCAACTTTACCTACAACTGTAGTTAAAGCAGTATTTAACATTAGTATACCTTGATTAGCCCATCTTGTTAAATCTGGATTATGTGATTGACCTACTCCATCATATACAGTTCTGTTTACTGCATCTAAAATAAACTTCAAACTTGGTTGTAATTGCATTGTATTACTACAACTAAATGCAATACCATCTGCAACATCAAGTTTTGGATAAGGATCTTGCCCTACCATGATAACACTAAGTTTGTCATAAGGGCATTCTTCAAAAGCTCTGAATAACTGGCTGATTTTAGGTGTAAATCTTTGATTATCTTTTGATAATCTAATTAGCTGTTTTAATATGTTATCAAAATCATTGCTAAATATAAAAGATTTAAGAAATCCCCAACCAGAGGCTTCTACTTTTTTAAATAATTTTTGTTTAATATCTTCTATGTCTATAGTAGTTGTCATATTTTTTATATCTTTGATAAAATTTGAATAAATGGAAATTAAGAAAGTTAAAGAAATGAAAGATGATGCTTTACTAAATGTAAAAGTAAATAAAACTTATTACCAAATGGCAAAAGCGGCATTATTTACTCTTTTACAAGATGTATATAGCACTGAAAAAGGTAGTCCTGATACTTTTGTAAAAGATCTTGTATCAAAAGAATACAAAGATCAAACAGATAAGGAAAGAGCTTTCTATACTTTAACTTTACTTGTTGGTGAAATAGAAAAACAAGCTGTTGAAAACGATGCTTATTTTGAAAAAGAAATTGATCCTGAAAAGTTTAAAGAAGATTTGGAAAAGAGTGAAAACTCTAGTGAAGGTTAACATTATATAATTCTCCAATTTCAATACAAACCTGAATAGCTTGTGTTAACTCTTCTTTACTGCAGTCAGCAAAAGATTTTAAATCATCTCCTACAATAAGACCTGCTTTATCTTTAACTATCAGTTTCATTTCATTGAAGCTGTATCCGCTTTCTTTTGCTAGTTCTCTAATACATTTGTGTACTTTGTTTATTTGTGCAGTACTGCCAATAGCATCCACTAATGACATAAATACATCAACTTCTTGACCTTCAGAAAGTTTTTGAATAAATAAATCTAAGGCAACTTTAGCTTCTTTAGAGTAAACTAGTTTACCATTCTTAACCTTTAATTTTCCTGAAAACATCTATAAGTTCTTTAACTATTTTAGGATCTAGTATTTCACAGTCTGGATCAGACATGAATACAGTCCATTCACCATCAGCTCCTACTTCATCACTTTCAGAACTATATAATACTAGATCTTGAATAAGTTCTAGATTATAATAATAGTAATCATACCCATTCTGACTTTCAGAATCAGGTATTATTTCTTTTTTAAAACCTAATGCAAGTAAATCTTTTTCAGTCATTGTTTTCTAATTTTTGTTTTTTACTCCATACTTCTTTGTTGAGAATCTTAGACTCATAGTCTTCTCTACATTTAATATAAATACTTTTTTTGATATTAAATTCTCCATGTTCTTTAATTCTTTCTTTTCTGAAAAAATTAATTACTTGAGAAGCTACAAACCAATTTTCTTCATCTTTGGATTCTAATAATCTAACAGTATTATTAAAATTATCTTCTGACATATAATTAAGATACTGGAGTAATCTTAATTCTGCAAGAAGAATAAAAGGTTTGTATGTATTTATTTTACTACCCATTTGATACATATGCCATAACATATGTAAATTTTTACATTCAGGAGCATCTGTTATTTCATAATGCTCTTTACAAATCTTTTTTGATAAATTTTTTATTCTTTGTTCCATGATAAAATCATATTTCTTACTTTTTTACCTAAATCCATATCATTAGGATTTTCTTTTACAAGTTTTTCAATAGAACGAATATTAGGTTTTTTCTTTTTCTTCATTTAATAAAGTTTTAGTTTCAGCATTCACCTGGTCTTCTGACCAATCAGCATACTTAATATGCAGTAACTCATGAATAATATCTTCTTCTGTAAGATCTCTATCATGAAATATTACTGCACTTTTATTTTTAAAATCACGATCAATACCTATAAAGTAACAGTCTTCTGCTGGACAATCACATAGAACCTGTTCATTGTTTAAAGGTTCTAATTCAACTGTCCAATCAGTTAACTCTAACTTCTTAAGCCATTTGTCAATCATCTTTGTTTTGGTTTAATTTAACAATGTCTATTAACTTATCAAGACAAGCAAGTTCTGCTTCTTCGTAGGTTTGAAACTCAAAAGCATTAAATATATGTAGCACACCACCTATATTCATAATAAAACTTTCATGTCCAATCCCATTTATCATGTGACCTAAGCCATATTTCTCTCTAAAAAACCTGAATACCTGTTGGTAGAGTGGTGCTTTTAATACTTCAACCATTTCTGTATAGAGATTACCTCCTCCATCATAATATCCAAAACAAGGTTCATCAAAACCAAGTTCTTTGAGTTTAATCGCCAACTCATAAGGTACAAATTCATTTTTCATCTTTGTTTTGGTTTAAATAAGTACCATCTTCTTCACATTCATTACCGTTCTCATCTTCATAGCCAATAAAATAACAAGTACAATCAGTACCATAATTATGATTTTCATAATCTTCTTTTGTAATGATTAAGTCTTGTACACCTAACCTTACATATACTTCTTTAGCTTTTTCTTTACTCATTTTATTTATTTTGGTTTAAATATCTATAAATGGTAACCATTTAGTTACTTTGTTAATTACTTTAGTATCATTAAATAAATGTGCTACTAAACCTAAACATAAAATGCTTAGTAAGATACATGCAAACAGCATGATAATACCTAATGCTAGGTAAAATATAAATCCTGATAGAGTATTTGTGGTAATTAAAATATATGCACCACGCCCTAATCCATACAATCCAGCAATATTACATACTGCCCATGTTAAATAACCCATTCCTTTTAATAATTTATCCATTGTTATCTTCTTTATTTTGTTTTGCAATCAAATATTGTATATAGAGATCTTTATCAAAATGATCCCAGAATTGCATCCAGTCTAAAATGTTTGTTCCCATATTTTATTTTTTAGTACACCCAAAAGGATTCGAACCTTTGACCTACTGCTTAGAAGGCAGTTGCTCTATCCAGCTGAGCTATGGGTGCATTGGTTAAAATATATACCTAATTGTATCTAAATCAAAATACTGTGAATATAATTCCTTAAACTCTTCAAGCAATCTTGTTTTATGCTTAAGAGGGTATCTCATCACACCTGATTTGTTTTTAACCTCAGAAGATAATCGCATCAACTCTTGTGCTTCATCAGATGATCTTACCATTTGATTAGCATGATTAGTTAATGCAATTACTTCACATTTATTTTCTCCTGCTATTTCTTTTACATTTTGAAATAGCTGACCATAATGATCTTTCCATTTTTTATAGAATACAAGTGGGCTATAGTTTATATGTACTTCCCAACCTAAATCTTTTAGTCTATTAATTTCATGTATTCTATCTATGGCTTTCTGCATTTTGGGTTCAAGTATGTCTGCATATGCTTGTGGCATTAAACTTACTCTTACTCTTGGTTTTTTATTAAAATGATTTACATCTAATTTTAATAAACTAGGATACTTAGTAGCCATAGTACTATTCAATCTAGGATGATTATCATATTTTTTTAGATAATCTATCAGTGGTTCTGGTAGATGTTTTTGCATCAATACTAAATCAGTATTACATGCTATATCTACCATTGTATATACAGGATCCTGTTGATCAGGAACCTTTGTAAATCCTTCTTCCCATTTAACAACTGAGTTAAATATATCATCTACATTTTCATTTACAAATACTCTTTTACCATTGTATCTAGACATATAACAATAAGTATCTACACAACCACCAAAGCACCCATATATTAAATTAGGTGCTATGCAGTTAGCACTATTATTATTATCCTTAGTTACTAAAGTTTTAGTTACTTGATGTTTAATTGCCGCACTCATTGTTTACTCTAAAAAGGCAAATCTTCTTTGTTACTTGTTTTGTCCTCTTCAATGGTAAATTCTTCTGGCTCAATCTCTTTTTTCTGAGCAGAACTAACCTCATTTTTCTTTCTTTCATATTCTTTTAATTCATAAGTTTGTAATTCTTTCATATGCAGAATATCAGGCCATGTAAGACCTTCTGGTAATTCACCATCATTGGCATTTATAATATTAATGTAAAGTTCCTTTACTCTTCCCATTTTACTTTAATTTTAGTTTCCTCAATAAACTCCAAAGCTGTTTTAACTAGATGTAGCACAGTTTGATCTATTGATTTATCATGAGCGTGTGCATAATTAACTATTCTAGCTATTGTTCTTAAATCATATGTTGTAGTTACTGCTCTTTCTGTTGAATGTGCATGTTTAGCATTTGAAACATCAAAAGGAAATTTATAGTACAGCATTGCTACATTCATCTGAAAACTTGGATCTTGTGATTTAGTTAAAGCTATAACTTGCTTTTTAGAATGATTTATTGTACTCCTATCAATTTTATGTTTTGAATTTTCAAAACATTCTGCAATCATTTCTTCACTGTATCCAAATTTATAGTAAAGAATAGTTATTAAATAATTTCTCTGATCTAAATAAGATCTTTTTCTGGTTTTGTGCTCTGGAAATATTTCTTTTAATTCTCGAATAACTTCTTCAGCACTATAATTCTTGTCTATCATAATGTGTTAAATAAAAAAAGGCCATAATAACCCTTTAATTTCTGCTATTATTGGCCCTATAATTAATGATGTCAGAAAATCGTGGTTCTTTGCATAAAGATACCAAAAATATATCATCATAATTTGGGACACAATAAAGTATGCTGCAATGATATACATCACTGCATTAAATAATTTATCATCCATATTAAAGTGATTATTCTAAAGTAGATAGATCAGCATCTTCAGCTGTTATATTTTTAGAATTTTTAAGTTTTGTTGTAGATTTATACTCATTAAGTACAACAGGTGCATTATCAGGAACTATTAAAAATCTTTCTAATGCATAATATTTATAAGGAGCTGAAGCTTCTGTAAGTTGTACTTCTTCAAAAGCAACACCTAATGTACCATCTTGTGCAGATAACTCTACAACTTCAGTAATGGTGTAAACAGCTCCTTCTTCTATCCATTCATATTCAGATATCTGTGCTGGTTTTTTTGAACTATCTATGCAAATCGCTTTCATATTGTTCTAATGAAACATTTACTTTGACATAATCTAGTGTTTCTAGAATAGAATACATTTTATCAAAAGAGCCTGATGCAATAGTGACCTGACCCTTTTTATGTGCAATAAGAGCACACTGTTCTGCTTGAATTAACGTGTGACCACATATTTCAACTAAACAGCATATAACAAAATCAAAAGTGAGTTTGTCATCATTATACAGAATGACTTTATGTGTTTTAGATACATCCATATTATAATATACTAATTTTTGATGAGATTTCCTGAGCTTTAGTCTAGATTTACATTATAACTCTTCCATTCAATTTTATCCTGGTCAAGATTTTCTAATGCACTTTTAACCCATTTTTCATCTACAGTATTTATATAACATAATACATGTACTATAGCTTTCTCATCTGGATTAAGTCTAAGTAATCTACCTATTCTTTGTTGAGCCTTTCTTTCATTACCATATGCATGCATAATAATACCTTGTTTTAATTCTGGTATATTTACACCTTCATTTAATTGCATAACTGAAGATAATTTAGTTATAGAACCTTCTTTAAACATTCTTAAATTATCATCAGAATCAGGATTATTACTATGGTAACTATGTGTACATAATCTATCTGCTTGATCCTGTGTATTAGCAAAGAGTATACATTTTGTATTAATGCTATTAAACAATAGCTTAGCATACTTTTCTTTGCTTGGATACTCCATCATTGCTTTCATTCTCATTACACGCAACATGGTAGTTTGATTTGGTGCAGCATCAATTCTATTACACCAGTAACTATAATTCTTCTGCTCAGAAGTCTTAAATGATTGTTTGCCTGTAACCCAATAGTTATTATTTGTACCTAAATTAATTTTATGTACAATAATATGATAATCATTGAGTATTTTGTTTTCTACAGCACTGTCTGTAACAAATCTGTAGACAATTGGACAAAAGTCATTAACAAGTTTACCTTTTTCAGAATTCTGATATTTAGGTGGTGTACCTGTTAAACCAAGTATTTTACCTTTAAATTCATCAAGAAATGCTCTATGAGATTCTAGCAAACTATGACATTCATCCAAATATACAATATCAAAATCTTTTGGATTCTGTTTATTAATACTTAAATATGTTGTGAACTTAACATTGTTCAACAACTTTTCTTTTTCAAATTTTTGAGCCTCACTTCTCCAAGAATCAAATATTGATATCTTAGGTGCAACTACAAGTATATTAAGTAAAGGAGAATAATGATTTTCTAAGTGGTTTAAAGCTACAAGTGTTTTACCAACACCTGTAGCTAAAGCCAAACCACATCTTTCTTTACCCTCAGTTGCTTTTAAAGCTTCACTTTGAACTTTTTGTCTGTCCATATTCTTCCTCGTATTTATCTTCTAAATATGTGGCAACTCTATACCACATAGCTTTAGCAGTTTCTTCTGCTAATAATCTAGCGGATACAATTCCTGCATACAAAGCTTCTTTGGGACTTAATCTAGTTCCTATAACTTCTTCAACATAATCATATCTCTTATGAGTATTAATTAGTTTTTGAGCTAGCTCTAACATGCGTTCTTTAGTTATATCCTCAGTACAACTTTCTGATTTGGGTGTCACATTTTGTGATGGCATCATCATAATTATTTAGTTTTTAGATTAAATACTTTAGATCTAATATAATTAGATGCTTCCGTATTATCACTAATAAGCTTAATATTTTTAATATTAGATTTTAAATTATTGATGATTTCAGATTGACTTATCTTACCATAAGCTTGAATAAATGCACTTAAAAAAGAGAATTTTATACTTCTATCTACATTTGCAAGCATTATAAACAAATCACTAAAGTCTTTGCACATAGCTTCTGCAAGCGGATTAGTAACTTTAAACTCTCCAGATCTTATAATCTGACTATTAATAGTAAAACTATAATGATTTCTGCATAGTGCTCCAACCATCATTAGTTCAAGATTATATAAATTTTTAAACTTTAAAAGTTTCCTATAATCATTAGAACAAAACTTATAAGCATTGACATAATCTAATAATGCCCAAGATTTGGATGAGTTGTTTAATTTACCCATTTTATGAACTAAGTCAAGTTCATCTTTAACTTCAATAGTAGTATAAGGTATAGACATACCTTCTCTTTCTAATGCTGTAGCTAGATGCTGACCATCTATAATATATAGTTTCTTTTCGCCTTCTACTACATCTGTTTCACATGCAACTATGGGTCTTATAATACCCATATTTCTTACACTTTCTACTAGTTCTTCTACATGCTGAGATTTTATTTCTCTATTCATTGGTAGAATTGAAAACTTTTTATAACTGTCTGTGTGTTTAATTGATAATTTCATAATCATATTTTTTAAATCATTTTAACCATTTCATTGTTCTAGCCTCTTTTGGATTACCATGAATCCAATTGTGGCAATTACGGCAAACAGGTAACCAAGTACTCTGTATTAAATAATACACATCTCTGTTGCTACCTGCATATGTATGATGGACATCTGTAGCTCCTTGACTACATCCATTTACTTTTACTTTACATAAGGAATTTTCTGTAAGATACCTTTCTCTAAGTTTAAGATATTCTTGATCTTTCTTTTTTCTTTTAGAAGAAACCTGAGGGATAGATACGGTTGGTTTCTGAGGCTTATTCAAATTGCTTTTGTGGCAACTCCAGCAATATTTGCAGTATCTAAAACCCTCATGGTTCTTCCATATTACAGATGGTTTATTACACCCATAACATTCTTTAAGCTTAGGTTTAATCATTGTTTGCAGGTTTTGGTACACCTTTGGCAATGTAATACCTAATTAGATCAAGTTTTTCATACTTAGTTCTTTCTCTTTTATTACCTATAGAGTCAGTAACATACCAATAATTATCATCTCTCATATCAAGCCAATCTTGTAAATCAAAATTTTTAGTTAGAGTAAAAAATTCTTGTTCTACATATGACATTGAATCATGATAATCCATTTCCTTTTAATCTTGGTAATTGGTTTGGGTCTCTTTCTAAACTTAAAAAGTTTTTAGGTAAGATACCTTCATCAATAAAGATAGCAATAATTTGGTCTTTATCAATATTTAAATCTTTGAAATTTAAAGTATTTCTAAATTTATCATCTGTTTCTGTTTGAGCTAACATAGCTTTAGTAAAAGCTGAATTAGGAAACAGTTTTTCAAAGAAACTATTTGTAATTTCAATTAGTTTTCTTTGTTTAATAGTATTAACAACACGTTGTGCTCTTTTATGCACATTATTAATTCTATATATCTTTTTCTTACACATTCTGCTAACTTCCTCTTCATCAAGAGAATTAACGCCATACAAAGCTCTTTTATAAAGATAGTTTTGATAAGCTGAATACTTATCTTGTTCATATGACATCACAGTTTGTGGGGTCAAGAGATACTTCTGTATCTGTTCTTGCAATTTTCCAATTTTAGTCGAATTCATTTTTTTACATTTTAAATCATAAATAATAAAAAGAAAAGGGGAAAACAATTGTCTTCCCCCAATCTTCATTCACTCAAAAAATATCCTTATCCTCCTATTGAAAATTCTTCATTAGGTTGGACAGCAGTACTTTTCTTATTAGCATTATATGCTCTTATTTCATCTATATTATCATGAGAAATTAAATCATCCTCTAGATTTGCATCTGAAGTCCAAAGTCTCTTTTGATAAATAGGTTTACCCATGAGAGTGCATACAGGTGCATCTTCACTACCTGCTCTTTTTAATTGCTTTTCAATATTAACATCACTGAAAGGCTCTAATGATTCCAAAGTAATAATTTTACCTGGAAGTTCTTGACCAGCATAAAAACCTGCTTGGGTTAATTGGTCCATTTTACCTGGAACAATTGCAGTAATTCTTTTTACATCCAACCAACCAGTACCAGTAGTAACTACTTTAGATTGTTCTACTCTAAAATATCCATAGTCTGGATTGTTTTCTGAAACGTTAACAACTGCTTTTGTTTTTTCATCTGCTAATACAATTACTTTTGAATTCATAATTCTGTTTTTTTTAATTAATTAATAAAATTTTGATTTGTGAGCATAGATACTATACCTGTGATTGCTCAAACACAGGTGAGTTAGCTTTAATAAGCTTATTACATTAGGATAGATTTCTTATATCTAAATCTGTAGGAAGTTCTTCATCATCATCAAAAACAGAGAAATCTCTGCTTGTAGATGGAATCTTTTTTGTATCTACTGCTGAACCACTAAATGGATTAACAATAGTATCCCCATAATCAATTGAAATTAGGTATTGAATATCTTCATCAGTAAGGTCTAAGTATTCTTCTACTGTGAGATAAATAACTTTGCCATTGGGTAACTGATAATTCATACACTAAGTACGTAATAAATCTTCAAAGGTTAATACATAAACAATAAAAATTTACCATTATATAGCTAACAAGGGAAAAATATTTTTAATACTTCTCCCTTGATATCAGCTATAACTTATATTCGACTAAAATATATTGTGATCATAGGTTTTTATGTCAGCTATAGTAGCTGAACATACTGTAGAATCAGTATCATTATACTTAAATTTGATTCTGTACTGAAAATAATTTAACAAACCTCTATACTCTTCTATAGTACAGGTAACTTCTCCATGTTTATTGAGAAGGTTATTCTTTTTAAGTTCTTCATAGACTTTCTCAGAATCATCTACTATTAATGATATATTTTTCCAAGGAACTCTAACAATAGAGCCAATTGGATGGAGAGTTGGTAAACTCTTACCAAGAATAATTTGTACAAAATAAGTACATGCTTGAGGATTTTGTAACAATAACTCAGTAAATATTTGAGTTAAATTTGCTCTTTTATCCAGTTCTTGATTTTGAAATAATCCGCCTACCATTTGAGCGACATCTTCTTCTGTAATAGATACATCAATTTTTCTAATATCCATAATAATTAAATTATGAGAGTTCTAACCAAAGAACCCTCCTGTTTTCAAATACATTAAAATTCCCCACATTAAAGCAACAATAGCAATTACCATTGCACCAATTGTTACACTATGAGTAAATCTAGCTGCGTTATAATACTTTTTAGCACTTTTCAAGTTTGCTTTAATAACACCACGGGAACCTTTATTGTCTTTATGACATTCTAATTCATTTTCCCAGTATTTCACATCCTCGCGTGCATCTTTTAGTCTCTTATAAGTTCCCATAATCTTAAATATCATCAGGGTTAAACGCTCCTACACTGTCATAAAACATTTCATGATGTAACATGATTAATCTGTTTCTCAATGTTTTTAAAGTCGAAATATTAAGCTTGCAATCATAAATTCTTTCTATATCTTTATCAGATATAATATCTCCGTGCAATTTCATGTGTAAATCTTGAATTTCTTCAATCATAATTTCAGTCATAACCTGTTAAATTTAAATAGTTTGAGTAATCATTTTAATTTCAGTATCAGCATCAGCTCTTAAGAAAGCTATATCTTCATTTGGAGTAAAGTGCTCCTTTCCATTTTTAATGTACATGTAATAAACAACTGTGTCCATTTTGTTGGTTTTAAAAAGTAAATAATAAAAAGCAGGGCTTTTACACCCTGCATAGAGATTTATGACAATAAGCTAATTAAAGCTGACTTGTCATCAGTAGTTAGGTCAAAACAATCTTTGGGAATGTTTGTCTCATAGTCCATATAAACTTCAGAGTTCTCTGTGTATAAATAATCATTTAACATAGGAGAACAATTAGATAGCTTAATTTGAGAATCAATGTAACCTTTAAGAAAGTCAGCATTAGAAACTCTGCTATTACCTAATCCACGATTAGTAAATATGAACTGCCCATCAGTAAAGATAGCTGCAGTCATTTGTAGACTTGACAAAGACAACTGTGTCTTAAAAATTATATCATCAGGATTGACCATATAACCTCTACCATAGTTAGATATATCTTTAGAAACTTTAGCTACAAAAAATGTAAACTTAGCATCTATTTTAGATTGATAACCATTTATGGCAAACACACCATCTTTTAATCCATCAGTAAACCACAAACATTCAGTAGCTTCAGGATTAGCTGAAGTCATATCACCAGAATAAACAATAGATTCATTATTATAAGTAGCATTCCAACCAATCTTTTGACCATCTAAGTTCAAAAATGATAAATCAAGGTCAACAGCACCATCTTTACCAAACCAATGAATACCTACAATAAATGCGCTATCATTAGTTATCTTAAGTCTAGAATTTATGGGTAAAGTACCAGTAAAATTCTTTTCACTAGTAGGAATAGCCATATTAATATCAGACATAACTTTAAAGTTGGTGTTCTTAAACTTATCATTACACTTAGCACGTAACTCAGAAGAAATCATTGATTTATAGTTCAATAAAACATCTATTTCCTCAGTAGTAAGATCAAAGTTATTTACCTTAACAAAGCTTTTACCATTACGAACATTATAAGTATCATAGAATCTATATGGCAATAAACGTTTTTGAACTGCATTATAATACTTAGATAATTGGAATACAGAAGCTTCTTTAAGTAAGTCACTTACATTACTCGCATAATTACCATTAAGAAATGACTTAGTTAAGAACTTAGTAGACCACGGTAACTCACAAGGAACATGATGCTTCTTAGACAACT
>Ga0070752_1000081_pt1 | contig 108955 bp, 93 predicted proteins | sample VirMetDEL_Aug_30_FD_77440 | JGI IMG/M metagenome (GOLD analysis project Ga0070752, IMG submission 77440) | Aqueous microbial communities from the Delaware River and Bay under freshwater to marine salinity gradient to study organic matter... | ecosystem: Environmental > Aquatic > Marine >...
CGATGCATCGCCGATGGTAGTGTGGGGTTTCCCCATGTGAGAGTAGGTCATCGTCAAGATTAAATTCCAGAACCCCTGTTTGCTCGCGCAGACAGGGGTTTTGTTTTGGGCGGTCGGAAAGGGCGCCTCATTGCGGTGGTCTTCAGTGCTTCCTTGGCAGTGTCTACTAAAGGCTTTTGTATCGCTCTCCTCAAGCTGCAAGATCGTACAAGAGCGCTCGACCCTTCCTTCGATAGTCTGACAACTCTCACCTACCAGAGGATCTGTCATGACTCAGCAGCACCCAGCACAACCTGTCAATCTCGCGCAAAAGGCTTCGCTCATCAGTGAACAGTGGAGCCCGAGAGTCGTCGCCGAGATGAACGACTACCAGTTCAAGGTTGTACGCATCGAAGGCGAGTTCATCTGGCACTCACATCCAGAAACCGACGAGGCGTTTTTCGTGCTTGAAGGGACACTGCGCATCGACCTTCCGGACGGTCCCGTGTATGTGGCACCGGGTGAGCTGTATGTCGTTCCTCGCGGAATAGAGCATCGGACGGCCGCCGAAGGCGAAGCCAAATTGATGATGATCGAACCACGCGGCATCTTGAACACCGGCCATGAAGGAGGAGACCGCACCGCCATGAACGACCTGTGGATCTGAAATCCCCCTGCTGTTCGAGGCCACCGTTGCCATCTGGTAACAGTAGCCTCATCCCCTGATGCTCGGTGCCGTCTGACTCAACGGCACCACACGGCTCTTCCCAGGTACCGTTGGGGAAATCGATGCAAAGTGTTTCTGCATTTTTGTTATGGTGCAGCACATTTTCACAAGGATTGAGCTTTTATCCGCAGGACGCGGCGTCGACCTTTTTCAACGAGATGCTGTAGAAATGCCTCAACCAATCCCGATCAAAGACCACGAAAACGAAAACCGCCTGGTCAACAAGCGCCTGCTCGCCTGCGCCTTGTTGGTGATCGGCATCACCTGCGCCCTGGTGGGCCGCCTGTATTTCCTGCAGGTCGTGCAATTCGAGTATCACTCGACGATTTCTGAAAACAACCGTGTCCACGTACTGCCCATCACACCGACTCGCGGCTTGATCTATGACCGCAATGGCGTCGTGCTGGCCGACAACCGTCCAAGCTACAACCTGACCATCACCCGCGAGCGCACCACCGACCTCAAGGGCGAACTGGACGCGATCGTCAGCCTGCTGCACCTGCCGGCAGAAGACCGTGCCGTATTCGACAAGGCGCTGAAGCAGGCGCGGCATCCTTTTGTTCCGGTTACGTTATTTTATGAGCTGACCGAAGAACAGATCGCCGAACTCGCCGTCAACGAATTCCGCCTGCCCGGTGTAGACGTCGAACCGCAATTCGTCCGCCACTACCCCCTGGGCGCGCATTTCGCTCACTCCATCGGTTACGTTGGCCGCATCAACGAAAAAGAATCCAAGGCCCTCGACTCGGTGGAGTACCGCGGCACGCAGTCCATCGGCAAGACCGGCATCGAGCGTTTCTACGAGTCAGAACTGCATGGCCATGTCGGTTATGAAGAAGTCGAGACCAATGCGCAGGGGCGCGTACTGCGTGTGCTCAAGCATACCGATCCGATCCCCGGCAAAAACATCGTGCTGAGCCTCGATGTCAAACTCCAGGAAGCGGCGGAAGAAGCGCTGGGCGATCGTCGTGGCTCCGTGGTAGCCCTCGACCCGCAAACTGGCGAAGTACTGGCGATGGTCAGCAAACCCAGCTTCGACCCCAACCTGTTCGTCACGGGCATCAGCTTCAAGGAATACGCCGCCTTGCATGATTCCATCGACCGGCCGCTGTTCAACCGCGTCCTGCGCGGTCTCTATGCGCCGGGTTCGACGATCAAGCCGGAAGTGGCCATCGCGGGTCTCGACAGCGGGGTAGTGACGGCCCAGACCCGCGTGTTCGACCCCGGTTACTACCAATTGCCCGACTTTGACCACAAATACCGCAACTGGAACCACAGCGGCGACGGTTGGGTGGATATGGACGCCGCCATCATGCGCTCCAACGACACCTATTTTTACGACTTGGCCCACAAGCTCGGCATCGACCGCCTGCACGACTACCTGGCCGAGTTCGGCCTCGGCCAGAAAGTCTCCCTGGACATGTTCGAAGAGTCGGCCGGCCTGATGCCGTCCCAGGCCTGGAAGCGCGCAACCCGGCGTCAGCCCTGGTTCCCGGGCGAAACGGTGATCCTCGGCATCGGCCAGGGTTATATGCAAGTCACGCCGCTGCAACTGGCCCAGGCCACTGCGTTGATTGCCAACAAAGGCGTGTGGAATCGGCCGCACCTGGCCAAGACCATCAACGGCGTGGCGCCGGTGGACGAGCACCCGATGCCCAACGTGGTCCTCAAGAACCCGCGTGACTGGGAGCAGGTCAACCACGGGATGCAACTGGTGATGCACGACCCGCGCGGGATCGCCCGGGCGGCCGCGCAAGGCGCGCAATACCGCATCGCCGGCAAGAGTGGTACCGCGCAGGTGGTGGCGATCAAACAGGGCGAGCGCTACAACCGCGACAAAACCCAGGAGCGCCACCGTGACAACGCGCTGTTTGTCGGGTTTGCGCCAGCGGAGCACCCCCAGATCGTGATTTCGGTGATGATCGAAAACGGCGAGGCCGGTGGCCGCGTCGCAGGCCCGGTGGTGCGCCAGATCATGGACGCCTGGCTGCTCGACCACGAAGGCCACTTGAAGCCGCAATATGCGACGCCGAGCAAAGCCCCCGGCGACCCCCACGTCTGACTCACAGCTGCCATTCGTCCCACTGCTGCACGCCCTCATGCGCCAGCCACGGCACATCGTGGGCCGTCCAGATATGCGCGGTGGGCCTGATGCCCGGATCATCGTCCAGCGTCGCCACCCGCACAATCACATGGGGCTGATGCCCGCGCTCGGCCATCAGGTGTGAGCCACAGCGCGAGCAGAAGCGCCTGAATTTGCCTGGCGAGGATTCGAAGGCCGCCAACAGTTCTTCGCCCTGGGTCCAGCGAAAGTGCTCACGCATTACGCCGGCGGTGCTCACAAACGCTGCCGCATGCACCTTGCGACAGCTGTCGCAGTGGCAGTGGCTGATGGGCATGTCCAGGCTGTCCACCTGGTAGCGCACGGCTTTACAGAAGCAACTTCCATTCAACGGGTCAGTCATAACCTAAGGGCCTGGACAACAATGGGGGCATCATCATCGCGCAGAACCCAAGGTTGCGCATTAGTCGATGTCGCCTACTGTCAATGGAGGAGGTGACGTATGCACGTATCAGATCGTATAGAACGGAAAGTCCTACTGAACGCTCCACGCAAAAAAGTGTGGGAGGCACTCACCGATGCCGAGCAATTCGGCCGCTGGTTTGGCATCGCCCTCAAGGGCAAGACCTTTGTCGCCGGGGAAACGATCGAAGCGCCGATCACTTACCCAGGTTACGAACACGTGATCTGGAAAGCCAAGATCGAACGCATCCTGCCGCAGACGCGGTTTTCTTTCTCGTGGCACCCCTTCGCCGTCGAAAAGGGCTTCGACTACGACAAGGAAACACCGACGCTGGTGGAGTTCACCGTTGAAGACCGCGCCCCGGGCATTCTGCTGCGGGTCGTTGAATCCGGCTTCGACGCAGTGCCCGAAGCCCGCCGCCTGAAAGCCTTCAAAATGAATTCCCGCGGCTGGGACGAGCAAATGCGCAATATCGAAGGCTACCTGAGCCACTTCCACCAAGGCATCGCCTGAGGCGATTGCGCTCTGTGTGCGTTAACGTGCCGCGTTTGGCCGGATGCCGGGTAGAATCACGCCCTGAACGTGATTCCTGAGGTGCGGCACGGTGGATTTACAGCAGGGTTTTGTCCTGACCCGGCATTGGCGCGACACCCCGGCGGGGACGCAGGTCAGCTTCTGGCTGGCCACCGACCAGGGGCCGCGGCTTATTCGCCTCCCCGTGCAAAGCTCGGTGATATTCATCCCCGAAGCCCATCGCAAGCCGCTGGATTGGCTGCTCAAAGACGAGCGCGATATCGAATTGCGCCCGCTGGAGCTGTGCGATTTCCATCACCGCAAGGTATTAGGCCTCTACACCCGCCAGCATCGGCAACTGATGGACCTGGAAAAGCGCCTGCGCGCCGCCGGTGTCGATGTCTACGAAGGTGACGTGCGCCCGCCCGAGCGCTACATGATGGAGCGTTTCATCACCGCCCCCGTGTGGTTCGACGGCACGCCCGACGCCAGCGGCGCGCTGCTCGAAGCGCAGATGAAACCCGCCCCCGACTATCGTCCGCCGCTCAAACTGGTGTCCCTGGACATCGAGACCACCGCTCAGGGCGATCTGTATTCCATCGCCCTCGAAGGCTGCGGCGAGCGCCAGGTGTACATGCTCGGCCCGCCGAACAAGAGCGACGCGGTGGACTTCAAGCTCGACTACTGCGACACCCGCGGCCAATTGCTCGAACGCCTCAACCAGTGGCTGGCCACCCATGACCCCGATGCGATCATCGGCTGGAATGTGGTGCAGTTCGACCTGCGCGTGCTCCACGAACATGCCCAGCGCCTCAACGTGCCGCTCCTGCTCGGCCGCGGCGAAGAGCCCATGACCTGGCGCGAACACGGCAGCCGCAATCATTACTTCGCGGCCGCGGCGGGGCGGTTGATCATCGACGGTATCGAAGCGCTGCGCTCGGCCACCTGGAGTTTTGAGTCCTTCAGCCTGGAAAACGTCGCGCAAACCCTGCTCGGCGAAGGCAAGGACATCTCCACGCCGTACCAGCGCATGGACGAGATCAACCGCATGTTCGCCGAGGACAAGCCGGCCCTGGCGCGTTACAACCTCAAGGACTGCGAACTGGTCACGCGGATTTTCGCCAAGACCGAGCTGCTCAAGTTCCTGCTCGAACGCGCCAGCGTCACTGGCTTGCCAGCCGACCGCAACGGTGGCTCCGTGGCCGCATTTACCCACCTGTACATGCCGCTGATGCACCGCCAGGGCTTCGTCGCGCCGAACCTGGGCGACAAACCGCCCCAGGCCAGCCCCGGCGGGTTTGTCATGGATTCACGCCCCGGCCTCTACGAATCGGTGTTGGTGCTGGACTACAAAAGCCTCTACCCGTCGATCATCCGCAGCTTCCTGATCGACCCTGTAGGCCTGGTCGAAGGCCTCAAGCACCCCGATGACAGTGCGTCGGTGGAAGGCTTTCGCGGCGCACGGTTTTCCCGCACCCGGCACTGCCTGCCCGCCATCGTCGCGCGCATCTCCGAAGGCCGCGAAGAGGCCAAGCGCGAACACAACGCACCGTTGTCCCAAGCGCTGAAAATCATCATGAACGCCTTCTACGGCGTGCTCGGCTCCAGCGGTTGCCGCTTCTTCGATACGCGCCTGGCGTCCTCGATCACCCTGCGCGGCCATCAGATCATGCGCCAGACCCGCGAACTGGTCGAAGCCCAGGGGTATGAAGTGATCTACGGCGACACCGACTCGACCTTCGTCTGGCTCGGCAGCGCGCATTCCCAGGAGGACGCCAGCCGCATCGGCCAGGCGCTGGTACGGCACGTCAACGATTGGTGGCGCGCGCATTTGCACAACGCATTCGGCCTGCACAGCGCGCTGGAGTTGCAATACGAAACCCACTTCACGCGCTTCCTCATGCCGACCATTCGCGGCGCCGAGGAGGGCAGCAAGAAGCGGTACGCCGGGTTGGTGGTGCGCGGCGATGGCAGCGAAGAGATGGTCTACAAGGGCCTGGAAACCGTGCGCAGCGACTGGTCGCCCCTGGCCCGGCAATTCCAGCAGGAACTCTACCAGCGCATCTTCCACCGCCAGCCCCATCAGGATTACGTGCGCGACTACGTGCGGCGCACCTTGAGCGGCGAATTCGACGAGTTGCTGATCTACCGCAAGCGCCTGCGCCGCCGGTTGGACGACTACGAGCGCAACGTCCCGCCCCACGTGCGCGCCGCGCGCCTGGCCGACGACTACAACGACCGCATGAACCGCCCGCGTCAGTACCAGCGCGGCGGTTGGATCAGCTACGTGATCACCGTCAACGGCCCGGAGCCGCTGGAGGTGCGCCAGGCCCCGATCGACTACGACCACTACGTCACGCGGCAATTGCAGCCGGTGGCCGATGCGATTCTGCCGTTTGTGAATGACGACTTCGGCACCCTGGTCGGCGGGCAAATGGGCCTGTTCTGAAGTACTTGCCTCGCGTGGCTAAGCGTCTACGCTGTTGGCGTGCTCGGCAACTGCTACATGACATTCAGGAGGAACCCCCATGTACACGCTCTACGGCACCGACGACTCCGGCTCATGCATGATTGAAATTGCCCTGCCGCGTTGCGCGGTGCCGTGGCATCGGGTGGACGCCAGCTCCTGGCAGGACGGCGAAGGCAGTGCAGCGCTCGCACGGATCAACCCGCTCAAACAGATCCCCACGTTGGTCACGCCCGACGGCCAGGTACTGACGGAAAGCGCGGCGATCCTGATCCACCTGGGCCTGGAATTCCCGGCCGCCAACCTACTTGCCGGCAACCGCGGCCAGATCCTCCGCGGCCTGGTGTATATCGCCGCCAATTGCTACTCGGCGATCGGCATCATCGACTACCCGCGACGCTGGCTGGGCAACGCCGATGAGGCGGCGCAAGCGCAATTGATCAGCGGCACGCGCCACTACCTGCACCAGGCCTGGAGGGTGTTCGCCGATCAGTTTGCCGACCAATTGTTCGCCCCCGACCAACAGCCGAATGCCCTGGGCATCATGGCGGCGGCGGTGTCGCGCTGGGATGCGGCGCGAGAGGCGTTGCAAGACTCGCGGCCGGCGTTCGCCCAGACCCTGGCCCGGGTGGACGCCGACCCGCTCGTAGCGCCGGTGTTCGCTCGGCATTGGCCGCAGCAATGACAGTGCCGCGTCCTATCGCCTGGCACGTCACGCGCTGGTGCGACGACCCCTATAGCCAAGGTGCCTACAGCGCAATGTTGCCGGGAGGCGATGTCAGCCTGCGGCGCCTGCTCTCGACGCCGATTGATAATCGTCTGTTCCTCGCTGGGGAAGCCTTCAACCACGATCATTGCGCCATGACCCACAGCGCTTGGGACAGTGGCATCCGCGCTGCGAATGCGGTGGCCGGCACCCGCGCCCGCAGGGTCATCGTTATCGGTGCCGGGTTTGCCGGCCTGAGTGCCGCACGTGCGTTGCAGGCGCAGGGTTTGGAGGTGCGCGTACTCGAGGCGCGCAACCGCATCGGCGGGCGCGTGAACAGTGTGGCCCTGGGTGACCATACGGTGGATGCGGGCGCCGCCTGGTTGCAGCACTATGCTCTCAACCCGCTGGCCCGACGTGCCGAGCAGTTGGGCCTGGAGCGACGGCCTACCGATTTCTCGCAACCATTGGCTGCCGCGTGGGATGGCCCCGTACCGGACATCAATGGCGCGTATGAACGCTTGAAACAGGCCATTGATCGTCATCAACCCTTGGCGCAGGGCATCGATCAGTACCTTGCGACCCTCAATGCCCCCGAACGCCGCGCTGCCCGCTATGCCATCGACGCTAACCTGATCCTCGAAGCCGGGTTGCCCCTGGACCAGTTGTCGACGCATACGCTCGACGAGGAGGGCGTTGGCCACGGCGACCAGTTTCTGCCTCAAGGCTATCGGCAATTACTGGAAGACGCCGCCAGCGGCCTGAATATCCACCTCAATCACCCCGTGCAGCACGTCGCCTGGGACGAGCACGGCGTGTGGGTCGATGCCCTCAATGCAGATGCCTGCATCTGTACGGTGCCGATACCGGTACTCAAACACCTGCACTTTACGCCAGGCTTGCCGACGGCTTACCGAGAGGCCCTGGCGTTTTTCACCATGGGCCGCCTGGAAAAGGTCGTGCTGCAATTCGACCAGCGCTGGTGGCCGGTTTCCCGCGATGGTTATCTGCGTTGGTACGATCGCCCTGCCAATTGGGGGGAGTGGCTGGATTTGACCGATGCCGTGGGTGCGCCGCTGATTGTCGGGTTGATCGCCGGTGATGCGGTGGACCGGCACTATCGAGGCAAGCTTGACGAGCAGATCGCACTGCAAGCCTGCGAAAAACTTGCGGCCTGGGCCTGCGCAATCAAAGGAAACAATGACTGCTAGCACTCGTCACCCCTTGCGTAGCCGGCGTCCTGACCTACGCTTTCTCAAGGCGGTGTAGGAATCATCCTTGAATTTGGCTGTCGCAGACATGAAACTCAAGAACCCTGCATGGAATTCAAAGGAGGTACGCATGCTCATCCGGTCGCTGACCCTGGCTACCTTGATGGCTTTTACGGGGCCGTTGTTGGCTGCTGATGATATCAACCCGCTCAAGCAGGATTTGGGCAAGGCCCGGCCGCTGGTGGTGGTGGAGCTTGATTCCGGCAATGACACATTGGCCAAGCTCAAGAAACAGCTGGACGAGCCTGCCACCAAGCAGTCCTTTGAAGAGCGCGGCATGGTGTTGTACACCGTGAAGTTCGGCAGCATCGGTGCCGAAGGGGAGAAGTTCGCCAAGGACCCCAAGGACAACAAGAAGCTTGCTCCGCCTGAAACCAACGCGCTGATCCGCGCCCTCAAATTAGGCGCCGGCAGCGGCACCAAAGTGATCCTGGTCGGCAAGGACGGCGAGAAGAAAGTCGAGAAGACCGTGCCGCCGGATACCCTCAACTTAAGCGAGTTTTTCAGCGCCATCGACCAGATGCCGATGGCCGAGAAAGAAGCGGCTGCCGTTGCGGAACCCGAACCTGTCGCCCCCGCGCCAGGCAAGAACGCCAAGCCCGCCAAACCGGCGAAACCCGGCAGCAAACCGGCCCCTCAGCCATTGGATGACTGAGGCTTATCCTTCGGCGGGCGCGCGCCCATAGATATCGTCGAAGCGCACAATGTCGTCTTCGCCCAGGTACTCGCCGCTCTGCACCTCGATCATCACCAGCTCGATGCTGCCGGGGTTGGTCAGGCGGTGTTTGTGCCCGGCCGGAATGTAGGTGGACTCGTTGGCGTTGATCAACAATTCCCGCTCGCCATTGGTGATCTGCGCGGTACCGCTGACCACCACCCAGTGTTCGCTGCGGTGGTGATGCATCTGCAGCGACAGTGACGCCAGCGGCTTGACCACAATGCGCTTGATCTTGAAGCGCGCACTTTCCTCCAGCACCGTGTAGGTGCCCCATGGCCGCGTCACCGTGCGGTGCAGGTTGTACGCCGGATGGTTCTGGCGCTTGAGCTCGGCCACGATGTGGCGCACATCCTGGCTGCGGTGGGCATCGGCGATCAGCAGGGCGTCGGCGGTGTCGACGATGATCAGGTCGCGCACGCCCACCACGCCCAATACCCGCCTGGGCGAGTCGATGTAGCAGTTGTGGACGTCATGCAGAATCGCTTCGCCATTGACCTGATTGCCCTGGGCATCGCTGGGGGTGAGCTGGCGCAGGGTTTCCCAGGAGCCGATATCGCTCCAGCCGATATCGCAGGGCACCACGGCCACCTGCGTGGACTTCTCCATCAGCGCCACGTCGATGGACAGGTCCGGCGCGCCGCCGAAGCCATCGGCATCCAGTTCGCGCTGGCGCGAGGTTGTATTCTGCAGGCTCTGGCTGTGCGCCAGCGCGGCCTTGGCGGCCGCCAGCACCTGCGGGGCGTGGGTGGTCAGCTCGTTCACCAGAGTGCTGGCCTTGAAGCAGAATATGCCGGCGTTCCACAGGTGCTGGCCGCCGTCGAGGTAGCCTTGCGCGGTGGCCAGGTCGGGTTTTTCGACAAAGCGTTTGACCCGGTTTCCCGCACTCAACGCGGCGCCTTGTTCGATGTAGCCGAAGCCGGTTTCCGGGCGATCAGGCTCAATACCGAAGGTCACCAGGTAGCCGGCTGCGGCCAGCTCGCGGGCCTGGCTTACGGCCGCGGCGAACGCGCTTTCATTGAGGATCAAGTGGTCGGCGGGCATCACCAGCAACGGTGCGTCGTCGCCGAAGTGCTCCAGCACATGCAGCGCCGCCACCGCCATCGCCGCTGCCGTGTTGCGGCCGAAGGGCTCCAGCAACAAGTCCAGGGGCAGGCGGGCTGTGTTCACCAGGCGGTAGTCATCCAGCGTGCGAAACAGCAGGTCACGGTTGGTGACCGTCAGCACGTTTTCCACCCCGGGCAGGCGGCTGGCGCGCAGGAAGGTTTTCTGCAGCAGGCTCTGGCCATCGCGCATACGCATGAACGGCTTGGGCATGTTCTGCCGGGAGACTGGCCACAGTCGGGTACCCGAACCGCCGGAAATGATGCAGGGAATTAATCCGTCGTGGGTATTCATCAATAAACTTCTTGGGGAGGAAAGGGCAGCCCGCGCTTCGGAATCGAGCTTCGTCGCAATCGCGCTGCCCCGTATCATCGGCGACCCGCCGCGCAGCGGCAACTGCGACGCGTATCAACCCAGGCGCGCTGCCGCCCGCGCAGTGATTTCTGCGCGGACCTTGCGCGACTCTGCCGTGCGTTTGTTGGCCTCTTCCAGCACGGCCTTCGGCGCGGTATCCGGCCGGCCGGCATTGAACGGTGGCGCCGGGGCGTATTCGATCTGCAACTGCACCAATTGCGCTGTCGCTTCGTCGTACAGCTCAGCGGCCAGGGTCAGGGCGAAGTCGATCCCCGCAGTGATCCCGCCGCCGGTGAGCAGGTTGCCGTCCCGCACCACGCGCGCCTGAACCGGAATGGCGCCGAGCGGGGCGAGCAGGTCGTGGTAGGCCCAATGGGTGGTGGCCTTGCGCCCGCGCAGCAAACCGGCCGCACCGAGCACCAGCGAACCGGTGCATACCGAGGTGACATAACGCGCGGTGAGCGCCTGGGCCCTGAGGAAGTCGAGGGTCTGCGGGTCTTCCATCAACGGGCCGACGCCGCTGCCGCCAGGGACGCAGAGCACATCCAGGTGTGGGCAATCGGCGTAGGTCATGGTCGGCGTGAACACCAGCCCGGTGCTGGAGGTGACCGGCGAAAGGTCTTTCCACACCAGGTGCAACTTCACATCCGGTAGTGAGCCCAAGACGTCATAGGGGCCGGTGAGGTCCAGTTGCTGGATGCCGGGGAACAACAGAAAGCCGATCTGCAAGGTCATGAATGAAGCTCCGATAAGGGGTGGACGGTTTCACTCTAGAGGCCTAGGCTTTGGCGAATACGCCATTGAACCCACGAATCACGCCAAACATGCCGCGCATCATGCATGTACTCGCTTTTGATAATGCCCAAGTGCTCGACGTGACCGGGCCCTTGCAGGTGTTCGCCTCGGCCAACGACCTTGCGCGCCAGCGCGGTGCGCCGTTGCCCTACGCGGTTTCGGTGATCGCCGCCCAGGCGGCGCCGGTGATGACCTCCGCCGGCCTGGCGCTGGTGGCCGAGCCGTTGCCCGCCGTCGACACGCCTTGCGACACCCTGCTCATCGCCGGCGGCTGGGGTGTCTACGGCGCCGCCGAAGACCTGGCGCTGGTGGACTGGGTGCGCGAAAAAGCCCGGTACACCCGGCGCATGGCCTCGGTGTGTACCGGGGCTTTTCTGCTGGCGGCCAGTGGCTTGCTCGACGGCTGTCGCGTGGCGACGCACTGGACACGCTGTGAAGAGCTGGCGCGCAAGTTCCCGGCGCTGACGGTGGAGGCCAACCCGATTTTCATCCAGCAGGGCACCGTGTGGACGTCGGCCGGTGTAACCGCCGGGATCGACCTGTGCCTGGCCTTGGTGGAACAAGACCTGGGCCGCGCCGTGGCCCTGGAAGTCGCGCGGCACCTGGTGGTTTTCCTCAAACGCCCCGGTGGCCAATCGCAGTTCAGCGTGACCTTGTCATTGCAAAAAGGCGACAGCCGCTTTGCCGAGTTGCACGCGTGGATCGCGGAGCACCTGACCCTCGACCTGACCCTCGCCACCCTGGCCGCCCAGGCCGGCATGAGCGAGCGCAGCTTCGTGCGTCACTACCGCGCCGAAACCGGCCAGACCCCCGCGCGCGCGGTCGAACTGATCCGCGTCGAAACCGCCCGCCGGCAACTGGCGGACAGCAGCACACCGATCAAACGCATCGCCGTGCAGTGCGGGTTCGGTTGTGAAGAGACCTTGCGGCGCAGCTTCCTGCGGGTCTTGTCAGTCACGCCGCAGGCTTATCGCGAGCGCTTTTCGCCAGCGGCCTAGGCGAGCAATTCCAGGAGTGCCTCAAGGGTCGCTTGCGGCGCTTCCTGAGGGATATTGTGGCCGACGCCGGGCAACACCTGCCGCCGATAGAAGCCGCTGAAGTGCTGCGCGTCGTCATCCTCCAGCGGCGGCGGGCCCACGCCATCATCGGCGCCGTACAGCGAAATCGTCGGCACCGCGATCGGCGGTTGCAGCGCCAGCGCCTGTTCGATGGGCGCCAGTGCGGGATCGCCCGGTGCGTACATGAAGCGATGACGGTAGGAATGAATCACCACGTCGACAAAGTCCGGGTTATCGAACGATGGCGCGCTCTGGCCATAGAGGCTGGGGCCTGCCGCCCAGGAGGGCGACCACAGTGACCACAGCAATTGGCAAAACGCCCGGCGATTGGCGGTCAACCCATCCACGCCACGCTGGGTGTGGAAATAGTACTGGTACCACAACCGATGCTCCGTCTCTGGCGGCCTGGGCTCGAGCGACTTGGCAATGTCCTGGATGTTGTAGCCGTCCCCGCTCACCAACCCGCGCACGCGCTCCGGCCACAGTGCCGCGACAATACAGGCGGCACGCCCACCCCAGTCGTAGCCCGCCAGGGTGGCCCGCGGGATACACAGCGCATCCATGAACTCCAGCAGGTCCTTGGCCAACGCTGCCTGTTGCCCGGAGCGCATCACCTGCGCGTTGATAAACCGCGTCGGGCCATAACCACGCAGGTACGGCACCCACACCCGACAACCGCGCTCGGCCAGGGCCGGGGCGATATCGTCATAGCTGCGAGGGTCGTAGGGGAAACCGTGCAGCAGGATCACCGGTTCACCGTCGACGGGGCCGTGGGCTTCATACGCCACATCGAGCATCGAGGTGCGTACATAAAACAGCGCAGGGGCGATGGGCATGATGGGCTCCTATCGGTTGGGCGATGACTGCCGATGACACTACCGCCGATCCGTTAACGCCACAAGGCTGAGAGCGTCGAGGGCCAAGAGTGTCCGGCGTTCAAGTTGCCCGACCCGCCGTCATCGCGGCCTCGCTGACCCTCGACGGGTGGCGTTCAAGGCTGCCACACCGTCTTCGCGCCGCTCAACTTGCGGTCCAGAAACGTTGCCGCGCTGATCAGTGCCAAATGGCTCAACGCCTGCGGCGTATTGCCCAGGTGGCGCGCCTGGTTGTCGAACTCTTCGGCGTACAACCCCAGCGGGTTGGCGTAGCGCAGCAACTGCTCAAACTCCAGATGCGCCTTTTCGACCTGCCCGGCGCGGGCCAGGCATTCGACGTACCAGAACGAGCAGGCGGCAAACGCGCCTTCGGTGCCTGGCAGGCCGTCGATCCGGCTGTCGTCGTTGCGATAGCGATAGACCATGCCGTCGCGCACCAGGCTTTTCTGGATCGCTGCCAGCGTCGAGAGCCAGCGCGGGTCGGTGGCGGCGACGAAGCGCACCAGCGGCATGAGCAGCATCGAACCGTCCAGCGCGGTGCTGCCGGTATGCTGCACAAAGTGCCCGCGTTCTTCGTTCCAGAAATTGCCCCAGATATCCGCGTAGATCGCCTGGCGTGTCTGGTCCCAGCGCGCGAACGGCGCCGGCAGCGAGCGTTTGGACGCCAGGCGGATCGCACGGTCCAGCGCCACCCAGCACATCAGCCGCGAGTGCAGGAAGTGGTGCTGCTCGCCGCGCATTTCCCAGATACCCACGTCTTTGCGGTTCCAGATATCACAGACCTGATCCGCGAGTTCGACCGTGTGTTTCCAGCCGTCGTGGGAAATGGCTTCGCCGTATTTGTTGACCAGATAAATCGCGTCCATCAACTCGCCGTAGATGTCCAGTTGGACCTGGTCGAACGCCTCATTGCCGATACGCACCGGCGTCGCGCCGCCATGCCCGCGCAAGTGCGTCAGCTGAGTTTCGGGCAGTTGCTGGCGGCCGTCGATGCCATACAGGATGTTGATCTTGACGGGCTGGTCGCTGCAGTCGCTGACCCGCCCTCTGAGCCAACGCATGTAGTGGTTGGCTTCGTCGACAAAACCCAGGCGCATGAACGCGTAGACCGTGAACGAGGCGTCACGGATCCAGGTGTAACGGTAGTCCCAGTTGCGCTCGCCGCCGGGCGATTCGGGCAGGCCGAAGGTGGCGGCGGCGATGATCGCGCCATGTTTGCGCGAGGTCAAAAGCTTCAGGGCCAGGGCCGAGCGGTTGACCATTTCGCGCCAGCGCCCGCGGTAGTTCGATTGCGCGATCCAGCCGCGCCAGAACGCCAGGGTGTGCGTCAACGCCAGGTCGGTGCAGCTGCTGTCGACGCGCGGGTCGTCCTGCCCGCCGAGGACGAATTCGGCGCCTTCCTCCTGGGCCAGGACGAAGCTGGCCACTGCGGCGTTGTCTTCGACCTGCAGTGCGTGGCTGCTCGACAAGCGCAGAGCGGGCTGGCCGTGGGCGGCGAAACACACCGTGCCGTTGTCGAGGCTGGCGTGGGTGGGCGCGCGCGCATAGTCATGACGCACGGCGCAGCGCAGGTGGATCGTCACCTGGCCGCTGACCGCACGCACGCGGCGAATCAACAGGGGCAGGTCGTCCTCCTCACCGATGGTCAACAGGTCAGTGATTTCCACCACGGCGTCATCGCTGAGCCAGCGGGTCTGCAGCACGTTGGTGTCGGGCAGGTAGATCTGTTCGCGGCGGGCGTTGGGCAGGTCTGGCGTGAGCTGGAAAATGCCGGCGTCGGGCGTGTCGAGCAGCGCGCAGAAGATCGACGGGCTGTCGAATTCCGGCCAGCAGAAAAAGTCGATGCTGCCCTTGTCGTTCACCAGGGCGGCGCTGCGCATGTCGCCGATGATGCCGTGGGCGTCGATGGCGCTCTGTGGCTCGTGCTTGAAATCAACCATTGCCGCCCCCGGTCACCAGGGCTACTTGTTGCTGCCGCGAGAGATGCATCCGTTACCCACCGTTGAGTTGCGTTCAGTTAGCTGACTGGCGGGGCAGGGCACAAGTTCACCGAAAAACACCACAACTTGGCTGGCGCTCGCGGTAAATGACACACCGCTCGCCAGCAGAACCCATTCACTTCTCCCATTGCTCAAGCAGAATCGAAACAAATTTCTCCGCCGCTGGGGATAACGAGGCTCCCCGGCGGTAAACCAGTCCCAATGAACGGTTCACAATGGGCTCTATCAACGGGATGCTGACCAACGTCGGATGATCCACGGCAGGCATCGCCAGGCTCGGCACGGCCGAGACGCCGAGGCCGGCTTCCACCAGGCCCAGCGACGTCGAAAGGTGTTGCACCTCATAGAACCACTGCGGGCGCCAGCTCAAGCCCGACAAGGCATGGTCGAGCAACATCCGGTTGCCGCTCAGGCGTCCGACGCCGATCAAGCGGTAGTTGCTGAGTTCAGACCAGGTCACCGCGCTACGTTCCGCCAGTTCATGATCGCGTCGACATGCCAATACAAAAGGCTCGTCGACCAATGGCACAAATTCTATGTCGGGGTGCTGGCCGCTCATCATGTTGATGCCGAAGTCGGCTTCTCCGCGTAGCACGGCCTCCAGGCCTTCGTTGGCACTGAGGTCGAGCAGGCGGATACGGATTTGCGGATAGCGCTCGTTGTAGAGGCGGATGACCGAAGGCAGGAAGTAAAAGGCTGCGGTCGGGATGCAGGCAAGGGTGACCCGTCCGCTCTGTCGCTCTGCCAGCTCTCGGATGTTGAGTATCGAGTCGTCGAAGTCGTCCAGCAGGCGGCGTGCCTTGGGTAGAAAGTCCCGACCAACGCTCGTGAGACTCACCCTTCTGGTGGTGCGATCGAGAAGGGCGGTCCCCAAGCCTTCCTCCAGTTTTTTCATCCTCCGGCTCAGCGCCGGCTGGGACAGGTGCAATGCATCGGCAGCCTCGTGGAAGCTCCCGAGTTCGGCGATTTTCACGAACGATCGTATGTCATTTAGCTCATATTGCATTTTTTATAACTCGATGGAAGAGGGCGGCGGCGTTCAATCATCCTAGATTTGTCATTCGTTAAACGCAATAATCAGGCTGATATTTGCATTGGAAACATTTTTTAAAGCCTGCGACTCTTGCCTCAAGAGCATTAATCAACCCGATTGATCAATAAGAGTCAGTGGTCATGCAACGAATTCCTTGTGTGCTTATGCGCGGCGGTACGTCCAAGGGGCCAGTATTTCTCGCCTGGGACCTGCCTGATGCGATCGAACAGCGTGATGAGCTGCTGCTCAACCTGATGGGCTCCGGCCATGAGCTGGAAATTGACGGTATTGGCGGTGGGAGCCCGCAAACCAGCAAGGTCGCCATCGTCAGCCCGTCGCTGCACCCGGACGCGGATGTCGACTATTTGTTCGTGCAGGTCATGGTTTCCCAGCGTCGAGTCGATACCGCACCCAATTGCGGCAATATGCTTTGCGCCGTTGGCCCGTTTGCGGTCGAGCAGGGGCTGGTCAAGGCGTCTAAAGGCCTGACGCGTGTGCGTATTCGCAACCTCAACACGGGGACGTTTGTGAACGCAGACGTACACACTCCCGAAGGGACTGTCAGCTACGAAGGCGACACCGCCATTGATGGCGTGCCGGGGACTGCCGCTCCCGTGCAGCTGACCTTCCTGGATGCCGCGGGCAGCAAAACCGGTAAGCTGTTCCCGACGGGACAGACTCAGGACCTGATCGACGGTGTCCCGATGACCTGCATCGACATGGCGATGCCGATGATGATCATCGAGGCTGGCCAATTGGGTAAACGTGGGGATGAAAGCCCTGCTGAACTGGATGCCGACAAAGCCTTCCTGGGGCGCCTGGAGTCTCTGCGGCTGCAAGCCGGCCTGGCCATGGGGTTGGGCGACGTCAGTGATAAAGTGATCCCCAAGCCCGTACTGGTGTCGCCGGCCAAGGCGGGCGGCACCTTTCAGGTGCGCTATTTCATGCCGCACAACTGCCACCGGGCACTGGCGATTACCGGCTCTATCGGCTTGGCCACCGCGTGCGTCAGCGAAGGCAGCGTGATTGCTCAATTGCTTGGCGGGGTGAGCGAACCGCGCTTGAAACACGTTCGAATTGAACATCCAAGTGGCGCAATAGACGTTGTACTGTCCTACACCGGGGCTCAGGGTGAGACAATTCGCGCTTCGGTAGTGCGTACATCGCGCAGGCTGTTCTCCGGTTATGTCTACGCCGCGGCTTCCCAACGACTTGCCGGATAACGTCCTTTAGTCATTGTCGTTTCTGCATCAGCACAATTCTAAAAATGGGTGATGCCATGAAGTTTGTAAAATCGCTCTACGTCCAGATTCTCTTCGCCGTGCTGTTGGGCGTGCTGGTCGGGCATTTCTGGTCACAACAGGCCATAGCCTTGAAGCCGCTGGGTGATGCCTTCATCAAGCTGATCAAGATGATGATCGCTCCCGTGGTGTTCTGCACCATCGTCACCGGTATCGCCGGCATGAGCGACAAGCGCTCCCTCGGGCGTTTGTTGAGCAAGACCCTGTTGCTGTTCCTGGGCCTGACCGTGATCAGCCTGATCATCGGCCTGGTGGCGGTCTATCTGTTCAAGCCCGGTGTGGGCATGAACATCGACCCTACCCAATTGAGCACCAAGGGGCTGTCGCACTACACCGATTCTGCGGCGAAGCTGGGCGTGGTCGAGTTTTTCATGCACATCATCCCCGACACGTTCATCGGTGCTTTCAATAAAGGTGAGGTGCTGCCGGTTCTATTCATTGCGGTGCTGTGCGGGTTTGCGCTTTCGGCCATTGGCGAGCGCGGCAAGCCGCTACTGGATGTACTGGAGTCCGCTTCGCACATGGTCTTCAAGATCTTCTCCTACCTGATGCGCTTCGCGCCGATCGGTGCCTTTGGGGCCTTGGCGTTCACGGTCGGGCAGTACGGCATTACCTCGTTGGGCTCGTTGGCCAAGCTGATCATGACGCTGTACATCGCCTGCGCATTCTTCGTGTTTGTGGTGCTGGGGAGTATTTGCCGCGCGCATGGCTTCAGTCTGTGGAAGTTGCTGCGCTACTTGCGCGAAGAGTTCCTGGTGGTCCTCGGCACGTCGTCCACCGAGCCGGTAATGCCGCGGATGTTGGAAAAACTCCAGGCCCTGGGTTGCAACAAAGGCGTGGTCGGGCTGGTGCTGCCCACGGGTTACTCGTTCAACCTCGACGGTACGGCGATCTACCTCTCGCTGGCGGCGGTGTTCATTGCCCAGGCCTGCAACATCGACCTGAGCCTGACCCAGACCGTGACCATGCTGGCAATCATGCTGCTGTCCTCGAAAGGCGCCGCCGGTGTCACCGGCTCCGGTTTTGTCGCACTGGCGTCAACGTTGACGGTCATTCACGACATTCCCTTGGCCGGCCTTGCCCTGCTGATCGGTATCGACCGCTTCATGTCGGAAGCCCGGGCCTTGACCAGCCTGGCCAGTAATGCGGTGGCGACCGTGGTGATGTCCCTCTCGGAAAATGCCTGCGATCGCGAAGTACTGATGCGGACGCTGGACGGCAAACCTTCCCCCATTGCCATCTCGGCCCAGGCCCAGAACCCGGACTGGGATGGTGTGACGGTCACGGACCGCGTCTGACCGGTCGCGGCTGCGCCCAGACACCTTAAACACCTCAAATAAACACTCCCCGCCAGGCACAACTGGCGGGCGCGGACTCGTGCGCCTGTGCGTCGGCCCCGTTACTTATAAGAACAAGAGAACTGACTTATGCTCGCATTGCTTGGCTTGGCCATGGTGGTGGTTTTCACCTTCCTGATAATGACTAAACGGCTGTCGCCGATTGTCGCCCTGACCCTGGTTCCGATAGTGTTTGCCGTGATTGGCGGCTTCGGCGGCACTACCGGCAAGATGATGCTCGACGGCTTGAAAATGGTCGCACCGTCGGCCGCGCTCCTGCTGTTCGCGATCCTGTTTTTCGGCTTGATGATCGACGCCGGCCTGTTTGACCCGCTGATTCGCAAGATCCTCAAGCGCGTCAACGGCGACCCGATGAAAATCGCTGTCGGCACCGCGTTGCTTTCGCTGGTGGTGGCATTGGACGGTGACGGCACCACCACCTACATGATCACCTGCGCGGCCATGCTTCCGCTGTATAAGCGCATCGGCATGAACCCGATGATTCTGGCGACCATTTCCATGCTTTCGCTGAGCATCATGAGCGGCATGACCCCCTGGGGAGGGCCCGCGACCCGCGCGATTGCGGCACTGGGCCTGGATGCCGGGGCCTACTTCGTACCCTTGCTGCCGACCATGATCGGCGGCGCGATGTGGGTGGTGTTCACCGCGTTCCTGCTGGGCCGCGCCGAGCGCAAGCGCATCGGTAACATTCAACTGGAGAGCGGCGGCGGTAACTGCTACATCAACGCAATACTCGAGGACACGCCGCACAAGCGCCCGAAACTGGCCTACGTCAACCTGCTGCTGGTCATCGCGGTGATGGTCGCGCTGGTGATGGGGATCATGCATTCCGCGATCCTGTTCCTGATCGGGTTCGTCCTGGCGCTGATGATCAACTATCCGCAACTGGACATTCAGAAGGAACGCATCCTTGCCCATTCGGGCAACGCCATGACGGTCGTATTGTTGGTGTTTGCCGCGGGCATCTTTGCCGGGATTTTCTCTGGCACGAAGATGGTCGATTCTCTCGCGCAGACACTGGTTGACTGGATTCCGCCGTCCTGGGGGCACCTGTTCCCGCTGGTCGTGGCCGTTACCAGCATGCCGCTGACGTTCGTCCTGTCCAACGATGCCTACTACTTCGGCGTGGTGCCTATCCTGGCCAACGCCGCCGCGGCCTACGGCATTGATCCGCTGGAGATCGCCCGCGCATCGATTCTGGGGCAACCGGTGCATCTGATGAGCCCGTTGGTCGCCTCGACCCTGTTGTTGGTCGGGATGGTCGATCGCGACATCGGCGATTTCCAGAAAGCCACCGTCAAGTGGGCCGTGCTCACCTCATTGGTCATCACGGTGCTGGCTTTGTTGACCGGGGCGATCAGTCTCTTCACCTGATTCAACCCAACCTCCTGTTTTTCACCGACGCGCCTCACCCGCGAGGCGCGCGATTTCCTGCACGCCAAATAACAACAATGAGTAGTTTGCTATGAACACTGTACATACCCAACGGGTGCTGTTTTCACTGCTTGGTTTGTTGCCGCTGGCCAGTGCCAGCGCCGAAGGATTTATCGATGACAGCAAGCTCAAGCTGCAATTGCGCAACGTCTATTTCAATGAAAACTTTCGCGACGAGCATGGCTTGAGTGCCCGATCAGCCAGGACCGCCAAGAACGAACGCACCGAATGGGCCCAGGGATTCCTGCTGGATTACCAGTCGGGATTCACCCCAGGCACCGTTGGGTTTGGGGTGGATGCCCTGGGCCTGCTCGGGGTCAAGCTCGACTCTGGACGTGGCCGCAGCGGTACAGGCTTGTTGCCGGTTCACGCTGACGGGCGTGCGGCCGACGAGTTCGCCAGCCTGGGCATGACCGCCAAGGCCCGACTGGCCAAGACCACGCTCAAATACGGAACCTTGCTGCCCAAGACGCCGGTACTGATCTACAACGATGCGCGTCTGATGCCGCAAACCTACCAAGGCGCACAGATCAACAGCCTCGACATCGAGAACCTCAGCCTCACCGGGGGCCACCTCGATCGATTCAAGCTGCGTGACTCCACCGACAGCATGCCGATTGTGCCCGACGGCTATAGCGGCGCTGAATCCGGGGACTTCAGTTATGCCGGCGGAGAATACAAGCTGGGGAAAAACCTTCGCCTGAGTTACTTCTACGGCGAACTGGAGAACTTCTACCGGCAGCATTTTGCCGGCATCCAGCACGATCTACCCTTGGGCGGCGGCGTGCTGACCAGTGATTTGCGCTACTTCAACAGTGTCGATAGCGGCTCTGCCTACGGCGGCAAGATCGATAACAACATGCTCAGTGGGCAACTGTCCTACGCCATTGCCGGGCATACCTTCGGTGGCGGGTATCAGACCCTCAGCGGGGATGCCGGGTTGCCATACATCAGTGGCGCGACCGTCTATTCGTTCAGTAACGCCGGTATCGGTAAGTTCATCGAAGAAGACGAGAAGACCTGGATGCTCAACTACGGCTTCAACTTCGCCGCCCTGGGTGTCCCTGGCCTGACCTTTTCCACGCGTTACCTGAGCGGTAACGACGGTAAGTCCAACACCACGGTCAAGGAATGGGAACGCGATGCCGAACTGGCCTACGTGGTGCAGCAAGGCACCTTCAAAGGCCTGGGAGTGAAGCTGCGCAATTACGTCTACCGCTCGGATTTCTCCCGTGGTCGTGACAGTAATCGGATCTACTTCACCTACGACATCGCGCTCTGGTGATCCACTGCTCGCGGCCACGCGACATTCGCGGGCCGCTTTTGCATCGGCGGCTTCATAGGATCGGGGTGAAGGAATCAAATAATGTCGTTCAAAACCAAAATACTGTTGCTGACCTTATTGCCGGTGCTGTTGTTTGCGCTGGTTTTAGGGTTGAGCGCGCGCAGCACGTTGCAGGCCCAGGCCGAGCAGGAGGTCGCACAGACCCGCGAGCGGCTGCTCGAGGAAAGCCGCACCCGACTCAAGGATTACGCGAGCATCGCTCAGACGTCCATCACCGAACTGTATGAGCGGGCGGCTGCCGGGGACCTTTCCGGGCGAGCCTTGGCAATCAGCCGACTGTCCAACGTGAAGTATGGCGATGACGGGTATTTCATCGGCTATGACAGTCAGGTCGTGCGCCTGTTTCGCGGTGACAGCAGCGAAGGCGTCGGCACCAACATGAGTGATCGCAAAGACATCAACGGGAAGTACCTGAACCGCGAGATGGTCGAAGCGGCCAAAAACCAAACGCACTTCGTCACCTATTCGGGTGGGGTCGTCAACACCGATAAGGTGGTGCCCAAGCTCGCTTACAGTTTCTATTTGCCCAAGTGGGACATGGTTGTCGTCACCGCGGTCAATCTGGACAGCATTGAAACCCAGGTCGCCAACGTGCGGGCCGATGTCGAGCTGCGCATACACCACTTGATGCTCAACATTGCGCTTATCGCTGGCGCGCTGATCGGCATCATCGGGGCACTCGCGCTTCTGCTGGTCAAGCGCAGCTTACGGCCCTTGACCTTGATCCGCGCTCACCTCGATGAAATCGCCGCGGGCGAGGGGGATCTGACGCGGCGGCTGCCGCTTGTGAGTCGCGACGAACTGGGGCAACTGGCCGGTTCGTTCAATGCCTTTATCGAAAAGATTCACAGCCTGGTCAGCCAGATCGTCGCGATGAGCGAACAGTTGACCGGGTCTGTCAGCCATGTGGCCGAGCAGAGCCGGCAGATTGACCGGGCCATGGAGCGGCAGCGCCTGGAAACCGACCAAGTGGCTGCGGCGATAAACCAGATGTCATCGGCGGCGCAGGAAGTCTCGGCCAGCGCGCACAATGCGGCAAACGCAGCGGTCGAGACCGACAGGCAGTCCCGTCACGCCAGGCAGATCGTCAACGGCAGTATTGCGCGCATTCAGGCACTGACGGTCGAGCTGGATGAGAGTGGCCTGTCGATGCAGAATCTGCAAAACGACGTGACGTCTATCGTCACCGTGCTGGACGTCATTCGCTCGATTGCCGAACAGACCAACCTTTTAGCCCTCAATGCAGCCATCGAAGCCGCGCGTGCCGGTGCGGCCGGGCGCGGGTTTGCCGTGGTTGCCGATGAAGTGAGGGCGTTAGCCAGTCGCACTCAGCGCAGTACCCAGGAAATCCAAGCGATGGTCGAGCGTCTGGAGAGCGCTACCGGCGGGGTGGTCACGGCCATGCACCAATCCACCGAAGCCGCCCAGGGCGCTAACGCCGAGGCCGACCAGGCGGGTGAGTTTCTGGGCAACACGGTCGAGCTGATCGCCACGATCAATGCAATGAACGCGCAAATCGCAAGTGCCGCGGAAGAGCAAACCGCGGTGGCTGAAGAGATCAACCGCGGAGTGCATCAGATCGCACGAGCCATCGACGCGGTTGCCAACCAGACGCAGCAGGGCGTCCAGACCGTCGATGAGTTGTATGCGATCGGCAGCCGCCTGCAAGGCTTGCTGGGGCAATTCAAAATATGAGGCTGCCCTGCAGGGGGCGATAGGGTGGCCTGCATCGACATCATGCAGGTTGAGGGGCAGCGCGAGACTCACCCGCTCTTTCCACATCACAAGTAGTCGCAATCGGCACACAGAACGCCGGCGGTGGCGCGGCATCGTCTGCGGTCGTTGCATCCCACCCGAACCTGGACCTGCCGGCGCAAGCCACTGACCACGGCAGCACCGTGGTCGTGAACGCTCCGTCGATTCCCGGTGTGACCCCAGTGGCCCCGGCCGCAACCACCGGCGACAAACCGTCCCCGGTGGCCAGCCAGAGCATTGCTCGTGTGCAGGGCCTGCCGGGCACGCAGCCCGTGTCGCAGCCGCAGAAATACCTGATCGAAACCAACCCGGTGCTCACCGACCTCAAGCAGTTCATGAGCTCGGACTATCTACTCTCCGGCCTCGGCTACAACCCTGACGACAGCGCCAAGCGCCTCGGCGACGGCCTCTATGAGCAACGTCTGGTCGAACAAGCCGTGGTGGCCCGCACCGGCCAACGCTTCATCGACGGCCAGAACACCGACTCGGGCATGCTCAAGTACCTGATGGACAACGCCATCAGGAGCAAACAGCAACTCGGCCTGAGCGTGGGTGTGAGCCTCACCTCAGCCCAAGTCGCGGCGCTGACCCACGACATCGTCTGGCTTGAAGAAGAGCAAGTAAACGGCGAAAACGTCCTGGTACCCGTGGTGTACCTGGCCCAGGCGAATAACCGCCTGGCCCCGGACGGCGCGTTGATCGCCGGTAACGACGTCAACCTGATCGCCGGCCAGAACCTGGACAACGTCGGCACCTTGCGGGCTAGCAATAACCTGTCGGCCCAGGCCGGCAACGACCTGACCAACAGCGGCCTGATCCAGGCCGGTAACCGCCTCAATCTGCTGGCCGGTAACACCATCGTCAACACCGCCGGCGGCATCATCGCCGGTCGCGACGTGAACCTGACCGTCACCCAAGGCGACATCCTCAACGAGCGCAGCGTCACCAGCCACGACAGCAGCAGCGGCTACCGCACCGAGCACACCGACTCCGTGGACAGTGCAGCGCGCATCGAAGCTGCGAACAACCTGAGCCTGCAAGCCGGCCGCGACGTAAACAGCGTGGGCGGCGTGATGAGCAGCGGCGCCGACACCACGCTCAAGGCCGGACGCGACGTCAACCTGATCTCTGCCGAAGGGACCAACAGCAATACGGTGAGCGGGCTGTTCAAGAACAGCAGCGCGACCCAGTACGGCAGCCGCGTGGATGCCGGCGGTGATTTAAAGGTACAGGCGGGCCGGGACATCAGCGCGGTGGCGAGTGAGATCGATGCCAAGCGTGATGTGACGATGTCGGCGGTGGGCGATTTGTCACTGTCGTCGGCAGCAGACGAGTCCCATGCCTCGTTTACGTCGAAGAAGGTCAAGAGCAAAGAGGACCATGTGAGCCAGGTCTCCACCACGGTTAAAGCCGGTGGTGACGTGGCGCTGAGCGCCGGACAGGACCTGGCGTTGACGGCGAGCCGGGTGACGGCGGGGGATGAGGCGTATTTGTATGCCGGTAAAGACCTGAACCTGGCGGCGGCTGAAGACAGCGATTACTCGTATTACTCGAAAACGAAGAAGGGGTCGTGGGGTAAGAAAAGCTCGAAGATGAGCGAGAGCGAAAATGATGTGGCTGTTGGCTCTTCAATTCAGGCGCAGGGTAAAACAACGGTTGTCGCCGCCAACGACATCAACCTCACTGGATCAACCATCAACAGCGACAAAGGCGCATTGGCGGTTTTGGCGGGTCACGACGTCAATCTGACTGGCGCAGAGAACCGTGAATCCAGTGCTTCCGCCAAATCAAAATCCGGCGGGTTTGGACTTTCCAGTACCAGCAAGATGAGCAGTGATTCACAAAGCAGCACGTCGTTGACCGGTTCGACACTGAGTGGGGATACGACGTTGGTACAGGCCGGTCATGATATTGCGGTTTCCGCCAGCAACGTAGTCTCGACTGAAGAAACGAACATTCAGGCTCGCAACAGCGTTCGCATAGAGAGTGATGCGGAGTCGTTCAGTGCACAACACAGCCAGTCGACTAAAAAGTCTGGCTTGTTAAGCACAGGGGGGATCGGCGTCACCTTGGGCTCCTCCCAGAATACCTACAAGCAGGGCACGGAGAGCGCCAGCCAGAAAGGCAGCACCGTCGGCAGCGTCATGGGCGATGTGAATATCACCGCCGGTAAAGACCTGACCGTCAAGGCGTCGGACGTGGTTGCAGGGAAGGACATCAAGCTGGTTGGACAAAACGTCAATATTCTCGACGCGGCCAACGACAGTACGACGCGTACCTCTCAGGAGAGCAAGAAGAGCGGTCTGACGTTGGCGTTGTCCGGTGTGGTGGGGGAAGCGGTCAACACGGCAGTGCAAACCGCTCAAGATGCCATTCATGAAAACGACACGCGTTTGTCGGCATTACAGGGGGTCAAGGCCGGGCTTTCCGGCTATCAGGCTTATCAGGGCGCCCAGGCACTTAAGTCCGGTGCGCAGGCAGGCGAGTTCGTCGGTATCTCGATTTCGCTGGGAGGACAGAAGTCCAGCTCCAAGCAAATACAGGAACAAAGCGTCAGCCAAGGCAGCAATCTGACGGCAGGCGGTAACCTTAGCCTGGTTGCTACCGGGAATGGACAGCCGGGTGCTACGGGTGGCGACATCACGGTACAGGGCAGCAAACTTCAGGCCGGCACCGACTTGCTGTTGTCTGCCGCACAGGACATCAATCTGCGCTCCGGCACCAATACGCAAAGCCTCGACGGCTCTAACAAGAGTGCAGGCGGTGCAATCGGCGTAAGCCTGGGAGTCAGTGACAGCGGTGCGGGTCTTAGTATCTTCGCCAACGGCAACGCCGGGGCGGGCAAGGAAAAGGGTAATGGCACCACATGGACTGAAACCACCGTCAATGCCGGTAACAAGCTCACGCTCGACAGTGGTCGGGATGCAACCTTGGTGGGAGCGCAGGCGAATGCCCAGCAGATCGTCGCGGACATAGGGCGCAACCTGACGCTGAGCAGTCAGCAAGACACTGATCGTTACGACTCCAAGCAAACCAACGTCAGCGGAGGCGCCAGCTTCACATTTGGCTCTATGAGCGGGAGTGCGTCGCTTAGCGTCAGCCAAGACAAGCTCAAGTCTAACTTTGACAGCGTGAAAGAGCAGACCGGGTTGTTCGCTGGGAAGGACGGCTACCAAATAAGCGTTGGCGAACATACCCAACTGGATGCCAGCGTAATCGGCAGCACCGCGAGCGCCGACAAAAACAAACTCACGACCGGGAGCCTGGGCTGGACCGGACTGGACAACAAAGCCGATTTCAGCAGCCAGCACCAGAGCGTGAGTGGAGGGACGGGCGGGGATGCCAGTACTCAGTTCCTCGGCAATATGGGCAGTATGTTGCTGGTGGGTGCGAACCACGACGGGCATGAAAGCAGTACGACTTACGCAGCCATATCTGATGGCCAGCTGACTATTCGCGACAAGGATAAGCAGCAACAAGACGTCAACACGCTGAGTCATGACGTTGAGCATGCCAATAACGCACTGAGCCCTATCTTCGACAAGGAGAAGGAGCAGCAACGGCTTCGCCAGGCGCAGTTGATTGGTGATATCGCTAACCAGTCCATGGACATTATTCGTACCCAGGGAACGATTGAAGCTGCGAAGGCCGCGCAAGCACACCTGACAGATGAACAGAAGAACATGCCGGGGGCTAATCCAGACGCCTCTTACAAAGATCGCAAGGCCTACGTGGACATGTTGCAGGGCACCGATGCCTATAAAAGCACCATGGCTGCCTACGGTACGGGAAGTGACCTTCAGCGTGCTGCGCAAGCCGTAACGGCAGCGGTTCAAGGGCTGGCTGGAGGCAACCTCGCCCAGGCGGTCGTGGGGGCTTCGGCGCCGTATCTGGCGGGTATCATCAAGGACAACACAGGCGATAACCTTGAAGCCAGAATAATGGCTCATGCTGTATTGGGCGCGGTGCTTGCAAAATCCCAGCAAAACTCTGCGCTTGCTGGAGCCACGGGGGCGAGTATCGGTGAACTGGTCGCTTACGAGCTGTACCCGAACAAGCCCATCGATCAACTGAGCGAAGCTGAAAAACAAAAGGTCTCCGCACTATCGACACTTGCTGGAGGCCTCGCTGCAGGCATTGTGGCAGGGAACTCGTCAGATGCAGTGGCGGGAGGCATCGCAGCAAAAAATGCGGTCGAAAATAACCAGCTCAGGGGCAGTGAGGGCATAACACTTGCGCAAGAGCAGGCCGAGTATAAGAAAAGGAACTGCGGGGGAACGTCCTCATCCCGTTGTGACGAACTATCGAAAAATATAAAGGAACTGTTGGCAAGAGACAGCTCCGTACTCAAAGATATGCCAGCCGTAGAAGGGGACATAGGAACCGATCCGGGCTCCAGACCTCAGCCAGGGCAACTGGTCAGCTGTGCGCTCTCGGGTAACGGTGTATGTGTCGTATCTGACAGAACGGTCAAAACCGATTTGGGAGATGAGTGGGCCCTGGAACCCGCCAGCGACGCACAGTCGATTACTCATAAAGCAGAGGTTGCAACAACGGTAGCTGCACAGAAAGCGTATCTGGACGAGTTTTCGAAGGAAACGTTTGCTGCCGGATGCGGTGGTATGGGGCTCGCGGGGATTGCGTGCCAGACCTACATGGCTTCAGGTGGGAAAAATCCCATCACCGGTGAAGTAGCGACGACAACCGAAAGGTTCGGGTTCGGGCTCCAAGCTGTCCTGAACAGTGCGGGATTGTTTGGGGCAGTTTATGATGGTGCAGCTGCTAGTATTGATTTAGCGCCAGTTAAGGGTGCAAAAGCTACTGTCTCTAAAAATCCCAATGCAACTAGTGCGCTGACTGACTCAGAGGCAGGCACGCTGGTTGAAAGGAATGTTTTGGAGACGAGCCCCAAAGTAATAAATCAGGCCGAGCCAGAAGTTCTTGCAAAGGTTAATAACGGACGCAGCCCATATTCTGAGTTAAACGGTGCAATTGGGGAGGCTCGTGGCTGGAGTCAGGCTATTGAATCGGGGCAAACACCAATTTCCGGACCTGGGAAAGCGTCACTCCCAGGTGCAGATTACATTACGTATGATCCATCATCGCGATCTGTGATCGTCTGGGACGCCAAGTATCGTGCTCCTGGCGGAAGCTATCCGACGTCCTTGCCAGATTCAAAGTTACAGGCCTGGCAGTCAGAGATCATAAACTCTGTTAAAAATATGCCGGAGGGATCGGCCAAAGCAGCCGCAGAGAGTGCGCTTAAGGCTGGCAGGGTCGAAGGCCGAATATTCAAATGGCCACAATAGGCTTGAGGTATTTAAGATGAAAGAATGGTCATCGCTGTGCAAGTCAACGGTTGGGGACGCCGTTGATGTACGGGAGCAATGCGTTATCGCTATGGACGACGGCGCATACAAAATTTCAGACGATCAGTATTTTTTAGCTGACGCTTTTTCTGATGAGGGAGAGGAAAAACTTCGTTTGCTATCCCTCTACTGGGCTTGCAGTGAGCCTGCATTTAGAAGAGCCTACTACAGGGATGTTGAAAATGATGACATGGCCGTATGCCGGCCGCCGCCTGAGTTGCTTCCGGTTGGGGCGGGGGGGACCTATAGTCAGATTAAAAAAGCTCTTAGCTCTCTTGGTTCTGAGAAGTTTATGGAGTACGCGTCTTATCGTGTTATGTCTGATGGTGCATTTGTTCATAAGGGCTTAGAAAGTCCATTGGCTGTTTATTATTTTCGCTTGCATGATATTGTTGATGATGAGCTGCCTTACGCGATACTGTGGAAGCTTTCTAGTGGGTGATTTATAAGAGGCAACGTCCTGTTGCTGGGTTGAAGCGGTGCAAAAGCGACAGGAGAATTAGCTAGTTCTGGCGGGAAACCCACCGTTGAGTTATTTGGTGGGAAGAATGCTCAAACTCCTGGTGCTATAAACGTGGATATCCGAGCAGATATTCAGTCTGGTATTCGAGCGGACGCAACGAAACTTCCTTTCAAGGATAGTTCGGTGGGAGAGATTGTTGCTAGTAACCCATTCATTCCCAAGAGTGCAGGTGGTACTAACTCAATGATGGATTTTCTTTCGGAAGCTACTCGCGTGGTTGAACCTGGTGGAAAGATATTTGTCAACGCAAATGCTGCGAACCCTTACGGAAAAATACCAAGTACATCTGGATTAGAGTCTCTAGGGTTGCGAGTTATACAAAATGGCCCTCTTGACTCTCGATTCGCAGGGCAAACATTCCTTCGTACAGATGGAAGTATAATTACGAATCTAGATAGCATGAAAACTATTGTTCTGGAGAAGCTCAAGTGATAGTTTTTGTTGGCTTTGATGACCTTGATACATTTAATTGCACATATGGGTTTTCAGAAGAGAAGCTTGGAGTGCTTAGGGTTTTTGTTGAGGGAGGGCTAGCACTTCCATATGGTTTTCTTTTAAAAGAAGCAAGTGGGGTTCATTTTGTTAAGTGTGATAAAGACAACGGCGGTGGTATAGAAGATATATTTCCGAGGCACTATATTTACGATCCGTCAAGGCAGACTGAATATGTTGAATGGGAGTTAAGTGATGGGCTTTTGAGAGCCCGCACTGACTCTGGTGAGTGGGTTCAATATGGAAGCAAGGCTGATAGCCAATATGCCATGCATGAGTTTGTAGGTGGCTGTTGGTTTGTTTTTGAAGGTGTTTCCTTTTCAAAAAGGACAATTACTGAATACGCAGCGGATCGTAAAAAATCAACTGGCAATGAAACAGTGGAAGAGTTTGGCTCTCGTGCTTATATTGAGCAGTCTTCTAGAGAGTATTTATTAGAGGGAGTTCTAAATGTTTCGCCAGGGCCGGGCTGGATGTCTTGGGAAATTCATTCAGAGTTATTTTATATTGAGGTCCCGGAAAAGTCGGGGGTAGGCCACGATTAACTAGATTTTCAGCTTTTACGTTGTGATATTTATCCTGTTGTGATTGCTTGGTGCAGAAGCAATTCCAAATGGCACAGTTGATCTCAATGCACAGGCCTCACTATCTGTAAGCAAAGTTAATGCCCCGATTGATTTTGATGGTCATATACTGAGCGCTGAAGTAAAACCAAATGGTAATGTTGTTGGTGGGCACTCAACAGTGATGGGGGATGTTCAAGTGATCCCTGGGACAGCTTCGATACCGAATGCGCAAGGTGTTTATAGCGCTAGGATTCAGGTGGCAGATCCAGCCAATCCAGGGCAATTCTTGCCCAAGACGAATAATGGAGGCATCTCTACACTGTTTCCCGATTCTTGGACCGCAGATCGAATAAAAGTTGAAGTGGATGGAGCCTTCCAAAATAGAACAGTTGTCGGAAATAAGTGGACCGGAACAACCCCTAGCGGTGTCCAAGTCGAGGGATATATGAGTCCGAAAACTACCGTCTATCCAAAGCTTTAGGTGGATAAAATGAAATTGCATTTTTCATGGGAAGAGTCAGCAGGAACTCTTTCGCCGGGTTGTAGTTCAAACATGGTCAACAGAGATGGCGTTAGCCCGCTAGCGTGCCTCTTAACTGATGATGGTGGGCAATTATTTTTAGATACTGTGCCGTGGTTGGATGAGGGGCTGGATAGAACAAGATTAGTTAAGGAGGATAAGGTTGATTTTGTAGACTGGAGTCGCGATGCCTGGGGGGCTGAATTGACTAAAGAACATGTAAAAATCTATTCGCTCCATGATGAAGGTTACTTCGAGCTAATTGCTATCGACTCATTTGAAATGGCACTATTAGCGTGGTTGGACTTTATTAAGCTGAAACCAACGGTGGGAGTAATTCAGGAGGTTGAAATCTAAACTGCTATTTGGCAGTTGGAATTGGTGCAAAAGCAACCTTGCCTGTGGCGACCGATCTTGGGAAGGTTTCATTTGATGCTGCTAACGGGGTCGGAACCATATACTCCCCGAAAGTGACGATGAAGGCCGGTGAGGTTATATTTGACGACTTTGCTGTAGGTACATCGAAAGGTTTTATGGGCTATGGTCCGGACGGGGCTTCAGAATTAGTGGGGCCGCTTAAAAAACTCCTAGAATACACTCAGTCTCAAGGAGCCAAGACAGTCACCCTTAAAGGTTATTACGCGTCAGAGGAAGGCGCAGCATTAGGGGCCGGGAAAGTGGGCGAGAAATTCTCTTTTAGTTTTCCGGCTACCAAAGAAGGACTTAGAGATTTTTTGAAGGGGCTAAAGTAGTGAGCCATCCAAATTCAGTGAGCAAGCATCTGAAAAGCCTCAATGTGTCTGGTTATGGAGGCTATATACCTCTCAGTAGTGACCCCGAACTGGGTCAGGGGGTATATGAAATTTATTTAGATGGCTGTACCTTAAAGATTTTTGAAAAAGGCGTAGCTATAAAGTTTAAGGGAAAAAATGTTGGTGCTCTTTATTCTGATATATTAAAGATTACTAGTCATCTATCTGCGGCGGTGTTTTCGCAGGCTTCGGCGAACCAGAATGTGAATATTTCAATTCCTTTGGAAATTCATCTTTCGGAGAGTGTTGTGGTTTTTGAAGTTCAGTTGCTGATTTATTCTAGGGTGTTAATTGTTTTAAATGATATGTGGCGAGGTTATAAAAAATAAAGGGTCAGTCAGCTTGGTGCAAAAGCAACTGGCGGGGCGGTAGACCGTGCTACTACTGGGATTGAGTGGGGTAAGGGTATCCAAGGACAGGACATGCCTTGGGAGGATTACCTTGGGACGCAACTGCCAGCAGGCTCTCGACTACCGCCTAACTTCAAGACGTTTGACTTTTTTGACGAAACCACTGGTATAGCGACCAGCGCCAAAACACTTGATACGACGACTGCTGCCAAACTTGCTAATCCGAGCCAAGTATATTTATCGCTCAAAGGAAATATTGATGCCGCTGCTAATTTTTCTGAATCTGGCTTGAAGGGTGTGACAGTTACTTCAAGTCAAATTACCGCTCGCGAATTACAAGTTGCCATTCCTGAAGCCACGACTAGCGCTCAATGGGAACAAATCAATAGAGCCATTGAATATGGTCAGAGCAAAGGCATTACGGTAAAAATTACCAAGGTGAATTAAGATGAACGATGTCGTGAAAACAGCCTGGGCGGATGCAGGAGTCAATAAGGAATTTATTTACGTTAAAACTTATTCTGGCTATCGGAGTAGTCGAGCTGATCCACAGGGTGTCGAGCATCACGCCAGCCCTGAAATCAGTGATCAAGAGTTAGGTGTTGTGGTATTGGATGCGTTGGCCCATAGCCGATTTGTGCTTCCCGAGCCGCGTAAGGATGCAGCTCACTGAAAGCGTGCGCCTCAAGGATGATAGCGTTATTCCAAAGGGCAGTATTGTCACGGTTAGTGATGATGCGATGAAGGTTGTTTACCCAGATGGGACGAGTGAGCTAGTCTCCTACTCGAAGGTAACCACAAAACCTTTGGAACTGCCTGGTGCAAAAGATGTGGTGCCGAATCCAGGTAAGACTGCTGTTTATTCTTCGACGGCGGAAGATGGTACTGTGCAGTATGTTGGTATTACCGATAATCTTGACGCGCGGTCAGCAGCACACTTATCCCAGAAAGGCATTGAGATTGATGCAATACCAGGTCTTCAGAATATATCTCGTAGTGATGCGAGAGCAGTTGAGCAAGTGTTGATCGAATACAACGGTTTAGGTAAAGATGGTGGCTCGTTGATTAACAAGATTAATAGCATCTCTACAGCTAATCCGATTTATGCGGAGTCTCTAGCTAGAGGTGCGGCTCTTTTGAAAGCAGTTGGATATCCAGGGTTTAAATAATGATCAAGATTGGAGATGTATTTGCCATCGCAACTACGAGTGGAAAAGCGTATTTCCAGTTTGTAAAAAAAATCCCTCCTATGGGTTCATTAATTCGAGTCTTGCCAGGTACGTATGATGGCGAGCCGGATTTGGATAGTTTGGTGGAGGAAAAAACAAATTTCTGGGTTTTTTTTCCTGTCTCGGCAGCTCTGAAACAAGGAATTATCCAAAAAGCTAAGGGTTGTGCTATTCCCGCGCACTCCAAGGAGACCCCTACCTTCCGTGCTGGAGTAGTGGACCCTTCAACTGGGCGTGTTGATACTTGGTGGTTTTGGAATGGGGAGAAAGAATGGAAAATTGGCGAAATCACCGAAGAACAACGGAAGTTTCCTATACGTGGATCATGGAACGACACGTTATTGGTCCAGCGAATTGAAGAGGGCTGGCTGCCGGAAAAGGATAGGCGTTAACTCTATCGGTTCTAGTCGCATGTTGGTGCAAAAGCAATTCCAGAAAGCAGGGATCCCTCAGGGTCTGACCCCTATTTCCTTGGTTGCTCTCTAAAGCCGGTGTCGAGGTCACCAGCAGCGGAATCAAAGAGATCGCTGCTGGTGTCAAAGCGACTGGGGGAATCGAGGCGAAGCTGGCTAAACTTGAGAAGATTGGGCCGGATCCAGATGTGCCATCTGTCGCTCCAGTAGAATCACCGAATCATGTGTTGGTGGACAGCGCTAAATACGTTAAGAGTTCCACTATTGAAGCCAACACTACGGTGCAGCTCACTGAAAGCGTGCGCCTCAAGGATGATAGCGTTATTCCAAAAGGCAGTATTGTCACGGTTAGTGATGATGCGATGAAGGTTGTTTACCCAGATGGGACGAGTGAGCTAGTCTCCTACTCGAAGGTAACCACAAAACCTTTGGAACTGCCTGGTCCAAAAGCTACTGGTGGCGCTGCCGGAAAGGGAGACGAGTTTATCCCTCCAGGAATGGATCGCCCATTCCGTCCTGTTAACCCAGAGTTTCCGCCGAGCAAGTCTGTTGTCGATGCAATGGAGAGCCCGCAAATTTAAAACATGGTGGGTTGTTCAGGAGCAGATTGTTCAGATATTGCAAGCAAATTGTTTGATGCTTCTGGTGGTAAAGGAAAGATTATTGAAGTTCGTCCGTCGAAAGCTGGCGATTTAAATGTTTATGAGAATGGAATTAAAGAGCCGGGTCAGTTTTATCACCAAGTCTATACTGATGGTCGATATGTTTATGACCCACGGCTATCGTCCAACCCTATCCCCAAAGGGGACTGGGAGCAGCATATTAAAAATATCAACCCAGGTGGGATATCGATCTCTGATAAGCTGAAGGGGTTAAAGTAATGGGTGTGACTAGGGTTTTAGATTCGGAAGGTGAGCTGCTAAATATTCTTCATGACTTGAGTGCACTTGAGTGGAGGAAATACAGGCAACGCAATCCAGAGGTCTGGATGGGTGATCATTTTGAAAGAGAGGATCGCTCAAGATTCCCTCCATATATAGCTTTTCGATTTAAAAAAGAAAATGAATATGTTATCTCTACTTTGAAGGAGGTGGTTGGTTCTTATATAGGCTTGATTTCTTGGGTGCTGATAGGTTGTGAGCGTTATGCGTCCTCTGGCATGAATTGGGTAGTTGAGCCTGTATATATTAAGGAGGTAGAGGCTAAAGCCCAGTCTTTAGGGCTCTCTTCTGAAAGCTATCTTGCTAAGTATGAACCTGAGTTTGGCTCTATTGCCTTTGAAGACTTGGCTGGGTTGACTGAATATATTCGTAAAAAATTCTCAGAGTTGAATATCTCCAGCCAATAAACTGTAGAGGTCTTGGCTTGATTTGGCACTTTCGACACCGGCCTTGCGCCGGTATTTTTGCATACTATCTGAATACTATCTGCAGTCAAGCAACGGCGAAAAATACAGGCACGCTATGGATGTATACATCCGGTGCCAAAGGGGAGCCCTTTGAATCCCGAAAAGCCGCCTCTACGAGTCGAGTGATAAATCTGAGTGAACCGTCGGACAGGAAATGTTTTGTGGCCACCGCCTGGATCCCTCAGGGTCTGACCCCTATTTCCTAGATAAGAAGTGAGAAGTCTTATGGATGGCGCTTGGTTTAATGAAAGCGTAAAACCACTTTTGAAGGGTTTTTCTCTAGAGTACTCATCATTTGCTGATGGAGATTTTGGTGACCTTGAAAGGATAGAGTTGGACGGTTTTAACAAGCTAGGAACTGTAGAATTTTGGTCTAAAAAGTGGTAGTTTGGTAAAGGGTGTAGCGGGTGTTGATCGCAGTTCAGGTCAACTAATAATTGCTAAGTTGAAGTGAGAGTGATCAAGTGATTTCTTGGAGTCGATACGGCAAGCTCGAAATTAACGCGACATCTAGAATTGAACACGTAAAAAGCCACCTAGATGGCGGATTTAACTTGGCTGGCTACATTGCCAATATAAAAAACTGGGCAAGGTGATCCTGTCGCTTGTTTGGATCGCTTGTCTTCTCATGCGTATGCTCAAGCTATAGAGGAGTGGTTTGGCAATTCATCATTGGAAAAAATGAAAGCTTGGTTTTTTATAGCAGACAGTCTTCGCCAGTATCGGTATTCACTGAAAACCGACAAAATGAACTTCATGCTGAAGACATTTGATTTTTTGGCTAGCTTGGTTTCTGATAATGAATCCCTGATTAGTTGGTTCTGTAATAACGACGACATCGTTGATACTAAAAGAATTCAGGCCACTACTACCGCAGATTTTGTAGCCTATCAAATTAGATTGGCTGTTAAAGGAGACTTTACTCAGTTGCGCGACCGTTGTGCCAGGATGATTGCGCACCCACCTTCAGGACCGAAGAAGAGATTTATGCTGGACAATGAGTTCTTCATTGCGCTGGCAGAGGGCGATAAATCAAAAATGGAATCTGTTTTGCGCGAGCTGACAACACCAGCCTCAATAAAGAGAAGGTTTGATAGTGAGAACGGTTATTCTGAAGGTCTGATTTCAACTTTTGGTGTCATCTACGCAAAAATTGCCTGGAGACATGGTTATGAAGTCGTCGTCGATACACCATACATCCCATCAGAGTGGTTACCTGTGAAACCCCTAGCTCATTATGATGCTCATTATGAGTTTTTAAAGAGAGAAGTTTGATGGGATATGAATGGATAAAAGGGGACAGAGTCTGAGGAATCCCCACAAACCTACTCCAGTCTCTGAGATTGCCGGCGCACTTCATCGCGCAGCAATAGCTCCATATCCGCCAATTTCGAGCAGGACAATCCGGTGGTGGAGCATCTCAAGTATTCGAGGCCGAGACGCCAGAGTGAGAGCACCAGTTTATGCCTGATGCTGTTGCTCTGGAAGTGACGTGACCGACCTGTCGTTCGAGCAGAGGTTATCCATACATGGAGACCTCAATAAAAATAGGTGCTCACGTGACGAATGTCCTACGACACGGCGCCAGGTCCTATGTGCGCAAGCCGATGGCCATGAAACGCTGATGGTAGAAACGAAAAAATGCGCCCTTCGCGTATATGGGTAAAGCAGATCCGGTCACCACTTCGCCTTTTCAGGCTTCGGCCCGCCTTGCGCGAGCACCCTTTCGGGCCAGGGGACGTTCAAATCTCAACCGGTTAGTCGTCCCCTTTTTTCATTAAAGGCTAAACAATGATTATGCGTTTAGAAATGGTTGAAAAAAGCCTTGTGGAAAAGCTGAAAGTGGCTAGTAAAGAGCAGCGGAGAAGTGCGGTTAAAGTTGCTTGTGAACTTGCTTTTCAGACAAGCTCAGTAGGCGTGCCTGTTGTTGCTGAGTCCCTTGCGCAACTACGATTTGGTAATAAGCTTACGACTGAGCAACTCTCTGAGCTAGATGCTTTGGCTGAAAAGTTAGATGAGCAATATTTTGATTTGCAAGACAGTCTGGATGAGGGGCAGGAATTAGGTATGGAGGCCCTTCAGCTGTTTAGTCAAGCGCGGGCTGTATCGGCGCTGTCCTTAGCTGGTGGAGAAGATTCGCTTATGGCAACGACCGAAGCAATATACGAGGCATCATCAGCCGTTGATGATGGAAGTTGTATTTTTAAAGCCGTACTTTCAATCTTGTCAGAGTCTTAAATGGGAGATTTTTTGCTTCAGCTGATACCCGGCGCATGCTTGCGCCGGCACTTTCAGTGATTGTTGAGCCCTATATGCCCCCTTGTTGTACCCATGGAGAAGGGGACAGATTTATTTATAGTGAACTGATCGCACGCGCCATCGACGCGGTTGCCAACCAGACGCAGCAGGGCGTCCAGACCGTCGATGAGTTGTATGCGATCGGCAGTCGCCCGCAAGGCTTGCTGGGGCAATTCAGAATCTGAGGCCTCCCTGCAGGGGTACCGCGCTTATCAGGCGTTGACCGTCACCGCGTTTTGCTTGCGATACAAGATCGTCGTCGCCGTGAACCCGCACAACGCCGCAAACATCAGCCAGTAGGCCGGTGATGCCTTATCGCCGGTTACTTGCACCAAAAGGGTGGATACGGCGGGTGTAAAGCCGCCAAACACTGCAGTCGCCAAGCTGAACGCCAGGGAGAACCCGACGACCCTGACGTTCTGCGGCATCACCTCAGTCAGCGCGGCAACCATTGCGCCGTTGTAAATGCCAAAGAAGAACGAGAAGTACAGCAGCACGCTGAGGAGTCGTTCGAAGCTGGCCGCGGCGGCCAGCCAATGCATGGCGGGGTAAGCGGTGCATAGGCACAACAAAGAGATCGCCAGCAATAACGGGCGCCGGCCGATACGGTCGGAGAGTGTGCCGCCGATGGGCAACCAAATGAAGTTGCTCAGGCCGACGAAGAGCGTGACCACCAGGCTGTCGGTGGTGCTCAGGTTCAGTACCGAACGGCCGAAAGTCGGGGTGTAGACGGTGATCAGGTAGAACGTGGTGGTGGTCATCGACGCCAACAGACCGCCAGCCAGTACCGTGCGCCAGTTGTCGCGCATTGAGCGGAACACTTCATTGGCCGTTGGGTGATGCTTGCGTGCTTTGAACGCCTCGGTTTCCTGCAACGAACGGCGAATGATGAAGATGAACGGGATGATCACGCAGCCGATAAAGAACGGGATGCGCCAGCCCCAGGCAGCTACCTCGGCGGCTGCCATGGACGCGTTGATCGTGTAACCCAGCGCTGCCGCAAGAATGATCGCCACTTGTTGGCTGGCCGATTGCCAACTGGTATAGAACCCGCAGCGGCCCGGCGTGGCGATTTCAGCCAGGTACACCGAAACGCCCCCCATCTCCGCCCCGGCGGAGAAGCCCTGCAACAGTCGTCCCATCAACACCAATACCGGTGCTGCCACCCCGATGCTGGCGTAGCCGGGCACGAGTGCAATCAATACCGTCCCGGCCGCCATGATCGACAGCGTTACGATCAGGCCCTTGCGCCGTCCCACCTTGTCGATGTACGCCCCCAGCACGATAGCGCCCAGCGGACGCATCAGGAACCCGGAGCCGAATACGGCGAAGGTCATCATCAGCGAAGCGAAGTCGCTGGTGGCAGGAAAGAACGTCTGGGAGATGTAGGTCGCGTAGAACCCGAACAGAAAGAAGTCGAACTGTTCGAGAAAGTTGCCGCTGGTGACCCGCAGGATGGCGCCCAGTTTTGAACCCTTGGACGGGGTGTTTTGTGTTGTTGTTTTCATTATGGCTACCGTGGTGATCAATCTTGTTTTTGGAATGACGGTCTTGACGATCAGTCGCTTGCGGCGTTGATGGGGTTGGGTTGACGTTTTTCGATGGAGTATTTGAGCAGCGCGGCGCTGCGGAAGATGCCGTGGGCGAATTTGCTGTAGGGCATGGTCAGGAAAAAAGCCATGACCAGGCCGAGATGGATCGCCAGCAACAGGCCCAGGGCCATGCTTTCGCGAAACGCCAGGAGTGCCAGGCCGCTGGCGCTGACGAGAAACAACAGCGCGATGAAGCCGCGATCCATGGGCTTCTGCTGTTCATCGCCGTGTTCGGCGTTGCGCCGCAGGTTTAACCACAAGAGCCCCGCCGGGCCGACCAGCAACCCGAACCCGCCGACGATGCCGAGCATCACCGGCACGCTCAAGACGGGGTAGGGCGCCGACCAGCCCAGCAGGAAATGGTAGAGCGTGGCCACGCCGGTGGCGGCGAAGCACAGCATGAAGCCGTAGAAGGTGAAGTGATGGAAGCGCCGCCGCCACAAGGTGAATCGATCATCGGCGTTATTGCAGCCCTCGCCGTGGCCACCATCCAGGTACTTGAGCGTGGCCACATTGGCGCTCGCTTCCAGGGCCGCCGATGTTGTTTGCTCGCGGGAGGCCTCGACCGGCGAGACATTGCGCCAAAAGCGCCGCACGCCGATCGCCAATGCAAGCACCGCGAAACCAAACACTGCGCCGAACATCAGGGCCAGGGTGTTATGCGGGAAGATTCCGTAGAAATTCCCCCCGGGCATTGCCGTGAACAGATTGCCCATCATCATCAACGTCAGGCAGAGGAACAGCGCCAGCCCCGCGCCGGATGCCAGCGCCAGGGTCAGCCCGTTGCGCCGGTATAACGTGCCCATCGCCTGCGGCCAGGCGTACTCGGCATACGTGTCGAGGCGGACTTTGGCCATGGCCTTGGGCACATTGATCGCAAATTCATGCGGTGCGGCGTACTGGCAGGCGTGCAGGCACGCACCGCAGTTATGGCAAAGGTTCGCCAGGTAATGGATGTCCGCCTGAGAAAATTCCAGGCGTCGGGTCATGGCCGGGAATACCGCGCAGAAGCCCTCGCAATAACGGCAGGCATTGCAGACCGTCATTTGTCGCTGGACTTCGCTTTCATCAAGGTTGAGGACGGGAATCAGCGTGCCCGGCGCCTTGGGATCAAACAGCTGCATGTTGCGGCTCCTGGGATGAACGGGTGATGAAACCGGCCGCGGCGGCGGCTTGCACGCCGGCAATGCGACCGAATGCGGTGCCGATGGCCATGCCGATGCCGGCGGTGTAGCCCTTGCCCAATACGTTGCCAGCCATCATTTCTCCGGCGACGAACAGGTTCGGGCTCGCCTGGCCGTTGAAGCGAACGGCGGCGGTAGCGTCGGTGGCGAGGCCTAAATAGGTGAAGGTCACGCCCGGCTTGAGCGGGTAGGCGCAGAAGGGGGGCTTGACCAATGGGCGGGCCCAATGGGTTTTGGCGGGCGTCAAACCTTCGGTGCGGCAATCGTCCAGGGCGGTGTGGTCGAACGTACCGACGCGGCAGGCCGCGTTGTAGGCCTGGATGGTGCTGACAAATGGCGCCACCGGGAGCTTCAGCTGGCGCGCCAGGTCTTCCAGCGAGTTGGCTTTGGTGCCCGGAAACACCGGCGGCATGAACCGACCGATGGCTTGTTGGTCGATGATCGAATAGGCCTGTTGACCGGGCTGCCCCGCGACCAGGCGCCCCCAGATCGCATAGCGCTTGGGCCAGAAATCCTCGCCCTCGTCATAGAAGCGCTCGCCGTCGCGATTGACCACCACGCCCAGCGATACACAATCGATACGCGTGCAGATGCCGCCGTCATACAGCGGTGCGCGGGCGTCGATGGCCACCATGTGCGCCTGGGTCGGGTCGCCGATAAAATCGGCGCCCAGTTGCTGCATGCGCCGCAGCAGTACGCCGGTATTGAAGCGCGTGCCGCGAATCAGAAAGTTGTCCGAAGGCCACTCGCCGCGCTCGTTTTGCCCCCACGCTTCACGCAGCCATTCGCGGTTGGATTCGAACCCGCCCGCCGCCAGCACGCACGTCCTGGCCTGGATACGTTCGGCGGGCAGACGTTGCCCTTCGGCATCGCGCGCGCTCAGGTGGGCCGCGACAAATGTTCCCCCGTTCAATTCGATGTCGGTCACTTGCGCGTTGTAGCGGATGTTCACGCCCAACCGCTCGGCGCTGCGGTAATACGCGTTCACCAACGCCTTGCCGCCGCCCATGAAAAACGCATTGGTGCGCGCGACATGCAGCGCGCCGGACAACGACGGCTGAAAATGCACGCCATGGGCGCGCATCCAGTCACGGCAGTTCGATGAGGCGCGGATGACCAGACGAGCGAGCTTCTCGTTGGTCATCCCGCCGGTGACTTTCAGCAGATCCTGCCAATACTCCTCTTCGGGGTAGGCCTCGACCAATACATCCTGGGGCGCGTCGTGCATGCAGCGCAGGTTGCGGGTGTGTTGCGAGTTGCCGCCGCGCCAGGCTTTGGGCGCGCCTTCAAGCAACATCACGCTGGCGCCGGCCTCTCGGGCCATTAACGCCGCGCACAAGGCGGCATTGCCGCCGCCAATGACTAATACGTCGATCATCATCACTCCTCGATCGCGAGGAGGCGTGAACGAAGGGCTCCTCGCGAGTGGCGAGACCTTAGGGCAGCGAGCGTTGGGTCGAAAGGCGCGTTAGCGGTTGGGGTGTTTAGTTTTCGTAAAGGCTTTGCGGGTTGCCGCTGGCCCTGAAGCGCGGGCGAGGGCGGCTGGAGATCAGGGCGTGATGTCTTCGATCCACGAGGCGCCCGGCCATTGATGATCGATCACCAGCTGCCGCGCCACATCGGTGATGACCAGCCGCGCCGCGAGTGCCGCGGGCGCCAGCTCATCATCCGGCAGTGTCGCCAACAGGTTTCGCCGGCCGACATGAGCATCGGCGATTTCCACCACCGAAAGCCCCGACTCGCCTTTGAGCGCCACCGCCGCGCCGGGCTGGATGGTGGCCGCGTGGCCGGCGCGTACAGCGTTCATCAACACGGCCAGGCCATCCACCTCCATGATGATGTTGGGCGTCAACCCCGACCGCTCGAACGCCGCCATCAGCGTTGAGCGCAAACCGTGTTGCGCACTCGGCATCACCAGTGGCAGTTGCCCCAGGTCCGCCATTTGCACAGAGCTTCCTTGCGGGGCATCCGGCAAGTGCGGCGAGCAGATGACAAACAGTTTCTCGTCAAGCAGCGGCGTCACGCTCCAGCGCTTGCCCCCTTCAAGTTGAAACAAAATGGCCAGATCGATCTGGCGGGCATTGAGTTGCGTGGCCAGATGCCCGGACAGCATCTCGATCAGGTGCAACTGAATATCCGGATACCGCGCGCGCATCGCATTGATCAAGGGCAGGGCAAGCACCGTGGCCGTGGTGGGCGGCAAGCCCACGGTGACATACCCGCTCATCCGCCCACGGTGTGCCGCCAGGATCGCATTCTCGGCCTGCCTCAAGCACAACTGCGCATGGTGCAGGAACGCCATGCCGGCCGGGGTCGGTGTGACGCCGGTGGTCGTGCGGTTCAGCAGGCGGGTCGAGAGTTCGCTTTCGAGTTTGGCGATCTGCTGGCTCAGCGCCGACACGCCCACGTCCAGCTCAAGGGCTGCGCGGCCCAGGCTGCCATGCTCGACAATGTTGACGAAATAGCGCAGTTGTCTTAATTCCAAGCGTTACTGCTCCACTTCAAATGGGTACCTGCCTGTGTAACGGTGGGTCGGGGAACGTCAGCCACCACGCACCGAGCGGGCGAGGCGGCGCGTGGTCAGCCTGAGAGGTAACGCGTCGGCCGTCAACTTCCAGCGTTGGGTTCGCTGCTGGCCGGCGTTGTTGGCGTGCGCCAATTCATAACATGCGGCGCAGCACGTCGCTACGAGGGTCTTTGTCGTAGAAGCGGTGCTTGAGCGCACCGGCGATGTGCAACAGGATCAGCCCGAGCAAGGTATACGCAAGTACCTTGTGCAGCCACTGGAAGACGACGAACCAGTCGTCATTTTTCGCCAGCAGCTCCGGCAGGTTGATCCCGAAAAAGAACACCCCGTCGCTCATCGTGTAGGTGCTCGACATCGAGTAACCCATCAGCGGCACGATCACGAGCAGCGCATACATCACGCGTTGCGCCAGTCTCGACACAAACCGCTCATGCTTCGCCAGCGTTCCCGGCGGCTGTGGCAGCCTGGGGCTGTGCAACCGCAGGGCGATCTGAACCAGCACCACCAGGAACGTCAGCACCCCGAAGGACTTGTGCCAGGGGTAATAGAGCTCGAACTTGCTTGCCACTTCGTCAGGCATGCCGGTCATATGCCAGCCGGCCCAGAGCAGGCCGGCGACGAGTGCGGCGCGTAGCCAGTGCAACATGCGCAGGGACGTCGGATACCGATCGGTGCTCTGTTCGTCAGTCGGGTTCATCGTGGTCTCTCCATGGGTATCAAAGGCCTCAGCGGCGGCGGGGCGGTCAGGCCCGGTTTTTTTCAGGTGGGCAGCAGCACGGTGATGACCTTCTCCTCGGTGTAGGCCATCGCGCCGCCGAAACCGCCCTCGCGTCCGATGCCACTGGTCTTGACACCGCCCCAGGGCAGGTTGGCATCCAGCGGGCTCCAGCAGTTGACACCCACGGCGCCGACCTTCACCGCCGCGGCCACGCGATGCGCGCGCGCCAGGTCGGTGGTCCACACCGTGGCGGCCAGGCCGTAGGTGGAATCGTTGGCCAGTGCGACAGCCTCGTCTTCGCTGTCGAACGTGATCACGGTGCCGACGGGGCCGAAGATTTCGTCGCGGGCGATCGCCATCTCGTTGTTGGCGTTGGCGAAGATCGTCGGCCGGACAAACCAGCCGCGCTCAGGCGTCGATACACCGCCGGCGAGCAGAGTAGCGCCTTGGTCGATGCCCAGTTGGATGTAACGGTTAACGCGATCGAATTGTGCTTTCTTGGCCACCGGGCCCATCTGTACGCCGGGTTCCCGAGGGTCGCCGACCTTGACCGCTCGCGCCGCCTCGGCCAGCGCTGCGGCGAAACGCTCGGCAATGCCGCGCTGCACCAAAATGCGCGAGCCGGCGGCACAGACCTGGCCCTGGTTGGCGAACAACCCGAGGGCACAACCGCGCAGCGCGTCGTCAAAGGGTGCGTCGTCGAAGACGATCTGCGGGCTCTTGCCGCCCAGCTCCAATGCCACGTGCTTGAACAACACGCCCGCGGTGCGCTGGATCTCGCGTCCCGCCTCGGGGCTGCCGGTGAAGCTGATCTTGGCGACGTGCGGGTGTTCGCACAGCGCACGGCCCACCTCGGCGCCGTAGCCGGTGACCACGTTGATCACGCCATCGGGGAAACCCGCTTCCTGAGCCAGCGCGGCCAGGTGCAGGGCGGACTGCGGCGTTTCTTCCGAAGGCTTGATGACCACGGTGCAGCCGGCGGCGAGCAACGCCGCGAGTTTCCAGACGGTGATCATCAGCGGCGAGTTCCAGGGCACGATCGCACCGACTACGCCCACCGGCTCGCGGACTGTGTACGAGAGCGTCTTGGTGCCGAAGTAGCCGCCAGTGGGAATGGTGCGCCCCTCCAACTGGTTGGCCCAGCCGGCGGCGGCACGCAGGTTGGCGACCGCGTTGGGGACGTCCAGCCGGCGCGGTTCGAGCGGCGAACGGCCGATGGCGTCGGCGTCCAGGTCGGCCAGCACGTCGGTGTCGCGCTCTACCAGGTCTGCCAGTTTCACCAGCAGCCGCCCACGCTGGGCGCCATCGAGCTGGCGCCAGGCGCCATGTTCGAGTTGGCGCTGCGCGGCGGCTACGGCGCGATCCACGTCTTCGGCCGTGCCGCGTGCGCAACTGCCGTACACCTGTTCTGTCACGGGGTTGACCAGGGCAATGCGCCGGCCGTCGGAGGCTTCGACGCCAGTGCCGGCGATGAAGTGATTCAAATGTTCAGTCATGTTTGAGGCCTAAGTGATGGAGGACCGGTGTGAACCGCTCAAGCCTTGAAGGAGGCCAGTGCCTCGCGGGGCATCCGCGCAGTGCAAGGATTCAGGTATGCCGATCATCCCTATGGCGCGCCGCTTGCCGTTAGCCCGAATTGGCACTTGAGACGGCTGCCGTGAGCGCGCCGCCCCGCGAATTGAGGCGTGCACAAAGGAATGTGCAGGTTTTGCGCTATGTGCGAATATCGCCGGGAAGAATGCTCAAAAAAAAAGAATATTGGCAGAGGCTTTCGGCACCATGAAAAACCCGCTCATCAGCCACTTTCAAGATATCCATGTGCATGCGGCCACCATCGAGGAATGGAGCCAGGACTACAGTCAATTAACCGCGGGTTCGGCTGAGAGTTCGCTCATGCAACTGTCGACTGCCGGTTGCCATGTGTTTCGCGAGCAGATCAACCAGCGCGTCGTGCAACACGGCGCGGCGCCGCGAGGCAAGATGTGTTTTGCCGTGCCGATCACCGTGCCGGGTTCGGTTCGGATGCAAGGGCGGGAGGTGGACGACAGCAGCCTGTTCTTCCTTCACGGTGGCGAGGAGTTCATGTTCCATATGCCGATGGGCATGGAGTTGTTGTCCATCACGTTCGAGCGTGAATTGTTCGAGCAGGCACTGGCGCAAACGGCGTCGGCGAAGGAGGTCGGCCAGTTGCTGCGTCAGCCGGTGATCAGGGTGTCCACGCAGCGCGTTGCCGGCGCTCGTCGGCGCTTGCTGGCGATGTTCTCCCAGGCCCTGATGCACGAAGCGCTCGACAGCACGCGAGATCGCGAGCGGGAGCAGGCGTTGGAACAGGCCATGCTTGGCGAGCTGCTGCAACTCTTGACCGACCCGGCCTGTGACAAGCAGCAACGCAGCCCAAGTTCCACGGGCAGTTTCATCGTCGAGAAATGCCACCGTCTGGCGACGGCGCAGTTGAACAGCGTGCCCAGCGTGAACGACTTGTGCCAGCGCCTGCAAGTCAGTCGGCGCACCGTGCAGAACAGCTTTCGCGCGGTCGCCGAGACCACGCCCCTGAACTACCTGCGCTCCGTGAGGCTCAACGGTGTGCGCCGGACCTTGATGTCCACCCGCGCGTCGGAGCTCTCGATCGGCGATATCGCTGCCCAATGGGGCTTCTATCACCTCAGCCATTTCGCCGCGGAGTACCACGCGCTGTTCGCCGAGTTACCGTCGCACACCGCACGTGCCGCCATCGCCGTCTGCGCGCGGGCCTGACGATCCAGTTGTTACGGTGCTGCCGATCTGCTCACGGATAGTGCATGGACTGTCCTCTTTAGTAGCACATCGTCTGGACAGAATCGGATGGGCGACTGCGAAGTATCCGACGACTACATCTAAATCAATCACTTAAGTCGACAGGCCAGAACCTGGCACGCCTCGTGCATTTTTGAATTTATGGATAATTGGATACAAAAATGCAAAGGTACCGCCGAATGCAATTTGCCCCCGCTTACGTTGACCGTCAGCCCCTGACTGCCGAGGAAGAGGCCTATAACTTCCTGCTCAATGCCATTTGCGGCGGCCGCTACCGCAAGGGCGACCGCCTGATTGCCGAAGACATCGCCAGTGAAATCGGTATGAGCCGCATGCCGGTGCGTGAAGCGTTCCGCCGCCTGGATGCCCAGGGCCTGGTGACCTTGCGCCCCAACCGCGGCGCCATCGTCGGCGGCCTGGATATCGATGAGCTGCACGAAGTCTTCGAGATGCGCAGCGCCCTCGAAGGCCTGGCGGTGCGTGTTGCGGTCGGTCGTATCGGCGAGCGCCAACTGGCAGCCCTGGAGCGCTTGCTGGACGAAATGGACGACTACCGCGATGAAAGCGCCGTGTGGGTCAGCCGGCACCGCGCGCTCCATGAATACCTGTGCAGCCTCAGCGGCCGGCCGCGGCTGATGAAGCAGATTTCGGCGTTGTACTCACTGGTCGAGGCGCCCATGCGCTTGTGGTTGCAACACGGTGAGAAACCCCTCAGCGCGCGCCAGGAACACGCGGTGATCCTCGACGCCATCCGTGCCGGTGACGCGGCGCGCGCCGAAGCCGTGGTGCGCGAGCACATCGAAGGCACCGTGCCGGCGCTGATTCAATTCCTGCAATCGGAACAATAGAAGCGGGCCCAAGCCCGCCTGTGTGTTGACGTTGAGTCCTGCCCCCGTTATTCAACGAACTGGAGTGTCTGGTCATGCATAAACGCCGCGCCTTGCTGGTGGCTCTCTCTCTCGGCCTCTGTACCCCATGGGCCTTCGCTGCGCCCCAGGTGCCGGAGCGTTTGCAGAAAGTCGATAAGCTCATCTACTGCTCGGGGATGGATTCACCGCCCCTGGTGTCCTTCGACGAAACCCAGAAACCGCGCGGGCTCACCGTCGACCTCGGCGTGGAAATCGCCAAGCGCCTGGGCGACAAACAGGTGCAATGGCGGGTGATTCCGTTCTCCGGGCTGGTGCCGGCGTTGCTCGCCCAGCAGTGCGACATGATTGTCGATCAACTGTTCGACAAGCCCGAACGGCGACAGGTGATCGACATCGTCAACTACATGTATTCCAGCCAGTCGGTGGTGGTGCCCAAGGGCAACCCCAAGGGCATCAAGACCCTGGATGACCTGTCCGCGCACAAAGTGGCGGTGCTCAACGGTTCCACCATCAAGACCCTGTTGGACACCCAGAACGACAGCCTGACCAAGGCCGGCAAGCCACCGATGAAGCTGGTGGTCTACAACACCGACACCGACGCGTTCCAGGCCCTGCGCATCAGCCAGGTCGACGCCTACGGCACCACCGTGGAAACCGCCGGTTACTACGCGGCCATGGCCCCGGACCTGTTCCAGGAAGGCGTGCCGGCGTTCAGTCGCATCCTCACTGGCCTGGGCATGCGCAAGGACGACCCGCAACTGACCGCCGCCGTGCAGCAGATCATCAGCGACATGCGCAGCGATGGCAGCTATGTGCGGTTGCTGGACAAATGGCATGTCAGCAGCGACACACTCGACTGAGGCAAACCTGCGATGAATTTCAATTGGGATGTGTTCTGGCAGTACCTGCTACAGCCCAGCGGGGTGTACCTCACCGGGCTCTGGTTGACCTGCCTGATCAGCGTGCTGGCGATGCTGCTCGGCTGCGTGTTGGGGCTGGCGGCGGCGCTGCTGCGCTTGTCGAAGAACCCGCTGTTGCACCTGCCGGTGCGCTTTTATGTGTGGTTGATGCGCGGCACGCCGTTGCTGGTGCAGATTGTGTTTCTGTACACCGCATTGGCGGCGGGCGGGATTTTCCGCTTCGAGGACATCGAGCTGTTCGGCCTGATCGTGCCCGGCAATATCCAGGCGGCCATCATCGCCCTGGGCCTCAACGAAGGCGCGTACATGGCCGAGATCATCCGCGCCGGTATCGGCGCGGTGGACAAGGGCCAATACGAAGCCGGGCGTTCTCTGGGCATGGGCTTCGCCAAGCTGATGCGGCGCATCGTGCTGCCCCAGGCCTTCCGGGTGATCGTGCCGCCGCTGGGCAACGAGTTCAACGTGATGCTCAAGAACACCACCCTGGTCAGCGTGATCGGTGTGCAGGAGCTGCTGCTCAGTACGCAGATGATCACCTCGGCGACCTTCCGCGTATTTGAGCTGTACCTGGTGGTCGCCCTCTACTTCTTGACGCTGACGACACTGTGGGGCTTTTTCCAACGCTGGCTGGAGACGCGCTTCAGCCAGTCCGACCGGCCCACCGTGCCGCCGACGGCGTCCAGCCGCCTGTTCGGGCGCAGCACCCTGAAACTGCTGAGGGGACGTTAACCATGGCGCACCAAAGTGAAGAACTGATCATCGAAGCGCTGGATATCCACAAGTCGTTCGGTACATTGCCGATTCTCAAGGGCATCTCGCTGCAAGTACGCCGTGGCGAGGTAGTGGTGCTGATCGGCGCCTCCGGCTCCGGCAAGACCACCTTTATCCGCTGCATCAACCTGCTGGAAGACATCCAGGGCGGACGCATCCGCGTCAACGGTCGCGCCATGGGTTATCGCGAGCGCAGCGACGGCAGCCTGGTGCGCGATTCAGAGCGCAACATCGCCCGTCAGCGCCGCGACATCGGCATGGTGTTCCAGCGTTTCAACCTGTTCCCGCACATGACCGCGCTGGAAAACATCATCGAAGCGCCGATCCAGGTGCTCGGCACGCCGCGTGCGCAAGCGCTGGAACAGGCCCGTGGCCTGCTGGCGCGGGTCGGCCTGGCGGACAAGGCCAGCCATTACCCATCGATGCTCTCCGGCGGCCAGCAGCAACGGGTGGCGATCGCCCGCGCGCTGGCGATGAAGCCCCAGGCGATGCTGTTCGACGAACCCACCAGCGCCCTCGACCCGGAAACCGTCGGCGAAGTGCTGCAGGTGATGAAAGAACTGGCCGAGGAGGGCATGACCATGGTGGTGGTCACCCATGAGATGGGCTTCGCCCGTGAAGTGGCCGACCGCGTGGTGGTGCTCGATCAGGGCGAACTGATCGAGCAGGGCCCGCCGGAACAGATCTTCAGCCACCCCAGCCATCCGCGTACCCGAGCCTTTCTCAGCCGCGTGTTATGACTTTTTTTGAAGAGCCTTTGCCATGTTGAAATTTTCTGCTCACGAGTACCCTTATCCGTCGCAACGCCAAAGCGTCTTCGCCCGTCGCGGCATGGTCGCGGCGTCCCAACCGCTGGCCGCCCAGGCCGGGATCGAGATCATGCAAAAGGGCGGCAATGCCATCGATGCCGCCATCGCCACGGCGGCGGCGCTCACCGTGGTGGAACCCACCGGCTGCGGCCTGGGCGGCGATGCCTTTGCCCTGGTGTGGTGCAAGGGCCAGTTGCACGGCCTGAACGGCAACGGCCACGCGCCGGCCGCCTTGAACATCAAGGCGGTCAAGGCGGCGGGCCATGAGCGGATGCCGCTGTACGGCTGGACACCGGTCACCGTGCCCGGTTGTCCATCGGCCTGGGCGGAGCTGTCGCAACGCTTCGGCAAGTTGCCCTTTGCCGAACTGCTGCAACCGGCGATCAGCCTGGCGCGCGACGGTTTCCCCGTGTCGCCGGTGGTCGCCCATCAATGGCAGATCGCCCTGAATGAATTCAGCCCCCATCGCGACGCGGTGCTGGACGCCTGGTTCGACACGTTCCTGATCGACGGGCGCGCACCACAGGCCGGGCAGATTTTCCGCAACCCGGCCCAGGCCCGCACGCTGGAAGAACTCGCCGCGACCCGCTGCGAAAGCCTCTATCGCGGCGCCTTGGCCGAGCGCCTTGACGCGCACTCCCGCGCCAGCGGCGGTTACCTGCGCGCCAGCGACCTCAAGGATTACCGCGCGCAGTGGGTGGCGCCGATCCATATCAATTATCGCGGCGTGGACGTCTGGGAAATTCCGCCGAGCGGGCAGGGGCTGGTAGCGTTGATGACGCTGAAGATCCTTGAAGGCTTCAGCTTCGATCACCGCGACAGCCAACAGACCTGGCACCGTCAGTTGGAAGCGATGAAGCTCGCCTACAGCGACGGCCTGCACTACATCACCGACCCCCAGCATATGCGTGTGGCGGTGGCCGATCTGCTGAGCGACGCCTACAGCACGCGCCGCCGCAGCCAGATCGGTGAACAGGCGCAGCCGCCCGCGCCCGGCGACCCCCACGCCAGCGGCACGGTATACCTGGCCACGGCGGACGCCGAAGGCAATATGGTTTCGTTCATCCAGAGTAACTACCACGGCTTCGGCTCCGGCGTGGTGCTGCCCGACAGCGGCATCGCCCTGCAGAATCGCGGGCAGGAATTCAGCCTCGATCCGGCCCACGCCAACTGCCTGGCCGCGGGCAAGAAAACCTTCCACACCATCATCCCGGGCTTTCTCACCAAGGACGGCCAGGCTCTCGGACCGTTCGGCGTGATGGGCGGCTACATGCAGCCCCAGGGCCATGTGCAGATGGTGATGAACCTGGTGGACTTCGGCCTCAACCCCCAGGCGGCCCTGGACGCACCGCGCTGGCAATGGCTGGGCGACATGAAGGTCGGCATCGAACACGGCGCTTCGCGGGACTTGGTCAATGCACTGGCGCGGCGCGGGCATAAGGTGCAGACCGACAGCGACCTGACCGACTACGGGCGTGGGCAGATCATTCTGCGCGACCCGGTCAGCGGCGTGCTGTGCGGGGGGACCGAGCCGCGGACGGATTCGCATATCGCCGTGTGGTGAGCCGCTGATCGAGCCCAAGGGCGCGGTTTCACTGCGCCTGCCGGCTCAGCTTGACCAGCAGTGCGGCCATCAACAACAGTATCGCCATCGTCACCAGCACGACCACGAAGCCTGCATCAAACGCCGAACGGGCGAACGCCGTCAGCATGGTGGCGCCCTCGGGTGACAAGGTCTCGGCGACTTTCAGCGCGTCGTCGAGGCTCTCGAATGTCATGGGGTTTCGGCTCAGCCATGACGGGATCATCAAGCCTGTCGAGTACGCGTAGATCGCTGACAAGAGGCTGCCTGCCAGTGTCACGCCCACCGCACCGCCCAGTTCGAACGAGACTTCCTCAAGGGAGGCGGCCATGCCGGCCTTGTCGGCGGGCACGCTGAGCATGATGGTGCTCGAAGCTGCGGTCAGTGCCGCCCCCATGGTCAGGCCCAGCAGCGCCAGGCTGACGATTTGCAGCGGCACTGCGGCGTTGTACAGCGACACATAGGCCAGCATCGCGGCGGCTGACAGCAGCAATGTCCAGAACAGCATGCGTTGGTTGCCCAGGCGCGGCAGGTAGTAGCCGGCAAGCGGGCCGGCGACGAAGGAGCCCAGTGGCAGCGGCAGGATGAACAGCGCCGCGTCCAGCGGCGACAGGCCCAGCACCAGCTGCAGGCGCTGGCTGAACACCAGTTCCATGCCAATCAAGGCGGCGGCGGACACGAGCGCTGCAATCACGGCATTTCTGAATCCGGGCGTGCTGAACAACGACAGATCGAGCATCGGTTGCGTCGCTCGGCGTTGGCGCCGAATGAACAGCGTGAGGCAGAGCGCACCGAGTACGACCGCCACCAGCATGGCGTCGAAGGAGGGCAGGCGTTTGCCGAGTTCCTTGACGGCATACGCCATGCTGATCAACCCGATCATCACCTGCAGCGAACCCAGCCAGTCCCAACGTCGTTCGGGGTTTCCCGGGTGGTCGGGGATCAACAGCACGCCGACGAGCAACGCCAGCAGCACAATCGGCACGTTGATCAGAAACACCGAGCCCCACCAGAAATGCTCCAGCAACAGGCCACCCACCACCGGCCCGAACGCCGCGCCCCCCGAGGCCACCGAGGCCCAGATCCCGAACGCCATGGCCTGTTCGCGCTCGTCGGTGAACGTCAACCGGACCAGGGCCAATGTGGCGGGCATCATCATCGCTGCGCCGACCGCCAGGAACCCCCGCGCGCCGATCAATACGCCGGCCGAAGGCGAGAAGGCTGCGATCAGCGAGCACAGCCCAAATACACTCAAGCCCCCGATAAATAGCCGTTTATGCCCCAGGCGGTCGCCGAGCGTGCCCATGCCCAGCAACAGCCCGGCGGCGATCAGCGCATAGATATTGATGATCCACAGTTTCTGCGACGCCGTCGCACCGAGCTCGCGCGTCAGTGTCGGCAACGCGGTGTACAGCACGGTCATGTCAATTACGATGAGCAGCAATGCGCTGGAAATAATGGCCAGGATCAACCAGCGTCGCGAAGCGGTCATGGGCAGGGCTCGATGGGTAAGGTGTCGAAGGCCGGCCACTGTAGCTCAGTTGCGCTGCATTGCCCCTCACACACGGAAATGGCCCACCAGGTTCTGCTGATGGTTGGCCATTTCATGCAGTGAGTCACTGGCCCTGGAGGCCTCGTTCATGCGCGTGGTGAGTGTTTCGCTGATGCCTCGGATGTCACTGACACGCTGGCTGATATCGTCCACGACGGTGCTTTGTTCCAGGGCGGCGCTGGCGATCTGCTGGTTCATCTGCTCGATCACGTCCACGGCCTGGGAGATGTTCTGCAGCGCCGCACGCGTCTGTTGCACCTGGATCACGCTGCTGCCGGCTTGTTCGCGACTCAGTTGAGTGCTGTGTACCACCTCCTGGCTCAGCTGTTGCAACCTCTCGATCACGTTGCGCACCTGTTCGACCGAACTCTGGGTGTTGCTGGCCAGGTGCCTGACTTCATCGGCCACCACCGCAAAACCGCGCCCTTGTTCGCCCGCTCTGGCCGCTTCGATGGCCGCGTTCAAGGCCAGCAGGTTGGTCTGTTGAGCGAGGGTGCAGATCACGTCCAGCACCTGGCTGATCTGGCTGCTGCTGTCGGCGAGGGCGTGTACCTGCTTGAGTGTGGCGTCCAGGCGCTGGTCGAGGTGTTCGATGTTGTGTACGGCGCTGGCGAAGACGGCCTGACCGGAGCGGCTCGCGCTTTCCGCGGCGCTCGCGGCGTCGGCGGCAGAGTGCGAGTGGCGCGCCACTTCCTGGGCACTGGCGCTCATTTCATGCAGCGCGGTCGCCGCCAGTTCCACTTCACGGTACTGGCGCTGCATGCCTGCGCTGACCTCCCGGGCAATGCCCGAGGACGTGTCGGCACTGGTGCGCGTGTCCCGCGAGGCGGATTGGATGTCGCGGATGATCGGCTGCAATTTGTCCAGGAAACGGTTGAAACCGTTGCTCAGTGCGCCCAGCTCATCGTGGCGAGCCACCGGCAGGCGCTGGGTGAGATCACCGTCGCCGTCGACAATCGCATCGAGCAGGCTGGCCACCTTCAGCAGCGGGCGCGTCACGCCGTAGGCCGCCAGCCAGATCAGCAGCATGCCCAGGCAACTGGCGAGCAAACCGAGGCCCAGGTTGAGCCAATTGGCCTGGCGGCGTTGGGCATCCAGTTCGCTCTGCATCTGCCGAACGGGGGCCTGCGCCACGGCTTGCGGCACCTTCAACTGCAACGTCCACGGTGGGCTGCCCGCCACGGTCTGGACGGCCTGGCTGATGTCGATGCTGGCGCCCGAGACCTCGCCACTGCGCCCGGCCACCTGGCCCGAGTTCGCGACTATGCTGACTGCGCTGGCGCCCTGGTACAGATCCTGGCGCAGGTTGGCCGCGAGTTTCTGCAGGGTGTCGAGGCCGATGTCCATGCCGACCACGCCGATCGTCGTGCCGTTGGCGATCAGTGGAATCGAAATGCTGCTCATCAGGACTTTGCGGCCCTCCACCTCGCTTTCATAGGGCGCCACCACACAGGTGCGGCCCTGGGCCTGCGGGCAGACGTACCAGGCGTTTTCCGGCTCACTGCCCGCCGGCGCATGGTTGGCGGTGATTTGCGGCTCGGTGAGTACTTCCTGGACCAACTGCCCCGGTTGGCTCTGCGACCAATACAGCGCGAACCGGCCTGTTTCGTTGCCTGCCAACGCACGTTGCGCGGTGAACTGCGCGTCGGCACCCGCCAGCGCATCGGGCAGCAACACCACGTACAGGCCGAGCACTTTGTCGCGCTTGAGCAGTGTCTGGCGAGTAATGTTCACCAGTGTCTCGCGCAGTTGTGTCGCCGAGAGGCGGCCATTGAGGGTTTGTTCGCGCAGTTGCAGGACCTGTTGCGCGAAGCCTTCGCCATACAGCGCCGTCTCATTGAAAAACCGCGCAACCTGCTGACCGTGGGCAACCGCCTGGGCCTGCAAGTGCTCCGTGGCCGCTTGCGCCAGCAACTGAGTGCTGCGTGCCTTGAGCAGTTCTGCACTTTGTTGATTCTGGTACAGCGAGGCGCCGGTCAATGCGGCGACAACGGCCAGCAGGCACAGCCCGCTCAGGAGTGTGATGCGCCATTGAATAGTCAGGTGAGCAAAAGGCATGGCTGGGGGTTCCTGCGCGTGAGGGCTCTATGGGCTGTAATAGCCTGGTGGGCGCCGTCGTTTCTTATTGTTGCTAGCCGACATCCGGGCATAGCACGGCGACCCTAGAGTGCAGGGATGAACATCCGGAGGGTTATCCCAAATCGGCGGGGAACGGTGCTGGACGCTGAACTGTTTTGGGGCGGTGCAGGCGATGCTACCGATTTGGGATAGCGAGGGGTTTGTAGGGGGGCATAGGATCGAATACAGCGTGCAAGCCAAAAAATAAAAGCGCTACCCGGTGCCGATAGAGCCTTGATCGGAGCCACCCCACAGCGACTGCCTCATACAATAAGGTCAATAACATGAGTGTATCTATTCAGGTCAACAGCTCCACGGAGTTGAAGCGAGGCGCCCTGGGTGTCGGCTTCATCATCTTTTTCGTGGTTTCGGCGGCGAGTCCGCTCAGTGTCATCGCCGGCGGTTTTCCGATTGGCATCATGCTGGGTAACGGTGCCGGCACCCCGGCGTTGCTGCTTCTCGCCTTGCTGGTGCTATTGGCGTTCTCGGTGGGTTACACCACCATGTCCCGGCACCTCACCAACGCTGGCGGTTTCTATGCCTTCACCTCGCGTGGCCTGGGCGGTTTGGCCGGGGGCTCGGCGGCGGTGTTGGCGATGTTTGCCTATAACATTCTCCAGATCGCCCTGTATGGCATGTTCGGCGGCGTGGTCAGCGGCACCATGGAGAGCGTGGTTGGCCTGGTGTTGCCGTGGTGGTCGTATTCGCTGATGGCGATGGCCAGTATTGCGGTCCTCGGTTATCGCAAGATTGATCTGTCGGCCCGGGTATTGTCGGTCGTGGTGATCGCCGAGTACCTGGCGATCCTCACCCTCGACTTCGCCATTCTCAAGAGCGGCGGCGACAGCGGGGTCAATCTCGACGCATTCAGCAGCCAGCATGTGTTCAGCGGTACGCCGTCGATCGGCCTGCTGTTCTGCTTCGCCGCCTTCATCGGCTTCGAGGCCACGACGATCTACGGCGAGGAAGCGAAAAACCCGCAGCGCACCATTCCGATTGCCACCTACTGTTCGGTGCTGTTGATCGGTGGGTTCTATGCGCTGTCGGTCTGGGCGATGGTGGTGGGCGTGGGCGCGGACAAGATCGTGCCGATGCTGCAGGCATTACAGGACCCCACGACCTTTATCTACGGCATGTCCGATCACTTCGTCGGGCCTTACCTGACCCAGATCATCCGCGTGCTGTTCATGGTCAGTATCTACGCCGGGCTGTTGGCATTCCATAACGCCGCCGCGCGCTACTTCTACGCGATCGGCCGCGACGGCCTGCTGCACAGTCTGCTGGGCACCACACACCGCGTGCATCAGAGCCCGCATATGGGCTCGGCCTTGCAGAGCCTGATCGCGGCGGTGGTAGTGCTGATCTTCGCCGCCTTGGATGCGGACCCGATCCTGCAACTGTTCGCCTGGTTCTCCAACCTCGCCACCCTGTGCGTGATTTTGTTGATGGCGATGACCTCGGTCGCGGTGTGTGTGTATTTTCACCGGCATCCCGAGCTCAACGTCAGCGTTTTGCGCGGGCGCATTCTGCCGGGGATCTCCTGCCTGGCATTACTGATGGTGCTGGTACTGGCGGTGGCGCATTTCGATGTGCTCACGGGCGCCAGCAAGCTGTTGTCGTACAGCCTGTGCGCCGTCATCCCCCTGGCCCTGCTCGGCGGCATCTTTCTCGCCGCGCGCTTGCGCAAGGTATCGCCCCAGCGGTTCCTGGCGTTGGGCAGCCACAAGCTCTAAGGCATCAACCCGGTACAACTCTACTGCGAACTGTGCGCTTGTCGGTGTCCGACAAGGCGTGCCTGCGTTAAAGGAAAATTGCACATGCACCATTACACGATGCTGATCAACGGGGTTCAGGTTGCCGGTGAAAACGGGCAGTTTGACGTGATCAACCCAGCCACCGGCACCGCATTCGCACAGTGCCCGGCCGGTTCCCTGGCGCAACTGGACCAGGCGGTGGCGGCTGCCCAGGCGGCCTTCAAGACGTGGCGGCACAGCACTCACGCGCTGCGTTGCGAGCGCCTGCTGGCGATTGCCGAGGCGATCGAACAGGATGCCGACGCCCTGGCCCGGTTGATCGTTCTCGAACAGGGCAAACCGCTGGAGCTGGCGTTGTCCGAAGTCATGGGCGCCGCCGCGTGGACCCGCTATGCCGCCGCGCAACAGATCCCCGTGGAACTGGTGGAAGAAACCCCCACCCAGCGTGTCGAGTTGCACCGCAAGCCGCTGGGCGTGGTGGCTTCCATCACACCGTGGAACTGGCCGGTGATGATTGCCGTGTGGCACATCATGCCGGCGTTGCGTGCCGGCAATTGCGTGATCAGCAAACCCTCGAGCCTGACGCCATTGAGCACCTTGCGCCTGGTGGACATCATCGCTCGGCATCTGCCCCACGGGGTGATCAATTGCGTGACCGGTGAGCAAGGTTTCGGCAGCGCGATCACCTCCCACCCCGGTATCCAGAAGATCGTCTTCACCGGCTCGACCGCCACCGGGCAAAGCGTGATGCGCGGCGCTGCCGGCAACCTCAAGCGATTGACCCTCGAACTGGGCGGCAACGATGCCGCCATCGTACTGCCGGGCACGCCGGTGGAAGAGGTCGCCGAAGCGATTTTCCAGGCAGCGTTCCTCAACATGGGCCAGACCTGTGCGGCCCTCAAGCGTTTGTACGTTCATGAGTCCCAGTACTCGGCGTTTGCCGATGCATTGACGCGCATCGCCGCACGCCAGGTCGTCGGTGACGGCCTGGCGCCGGGGGTCACGTTTGGTCCGGTGCAGAACCTGGAGCAACTGCAACTGGTCGAGGCACTGGTCGCCGATGCGCGCGAACACGGCGCGCGGGTTCTGTGCGGCGGCGCACGCCTGGAGCGTCCGGGGTTCTTTTATCCACCCACGCTGGTCGCCGATGTCACGGACGGCCAGCGGCTGGTCGACGAGGAGCAGTTTGGCCCGGTGTTGCCGTTGATCGCCTATCAGGATGTGGAAGACGTGCTGCGTCGCGCGAATGCGGGCGACATGGGCTTGGGCGGCTCGGTCTGGGGGCCGGACGTCGAACAGGCGACGGCGTTGGCCAGCCGTCTGGAAAGCGGCGTGGCATGGGTCAACTGCCATGCCCGCATCCAGCCGAACACGCCGTTCGGCGGCAGCAAGATGTCCGGGTTCGGTGTCGAGTTCGGCCTTGAGGGGCTGCTGGAATTCACCGGGCAACAGCTGTTGTTTGTCCACAAGCGTGACGCTGAGTAAGGGTCTGAACCATGTACGAAAAATACAAAACCGCGCAGAAGAAATTCTGGCATCCGATGAGTTCCAGTGCCCCGGCGCAGCGTGCCAAGACCTTGATCATTGCCCGTGGCGACGGCAACTACATCACCGACATCGACGGCCAGCGCATGCTCGACGGCGTGGGCGGCCTGTGGAACGTCAACATCGGGCACAACCGTGCGTCGGTCAAGGCCGCGATTGCCGCGCAACTCGACGAACTGGCGTATTACCAGACCTTCGACGGCATTGCCCATCCGCGGGTGTTCGACCTGGCCGAGCGGCTGACGTCGATGTTCGCCCAGGAGCAGATGACGCGTGTGCTGTTCAGTTCCGGTGGCTCCGATGCGGTGGAGACCGCACTGAAAATGGCCCGCCAGTACTGGATCGCCAGCGGCGAGCCGGGGCGCACGCGCTTTTTGTCCCTGCGCAACGGTTATCACGGCGTACACATGGGCGGCACGTCAGTGGGCGGCAATGGGGTGTATCACTACAACCACGGGCCGTTGTTGGCCGGATGCCATTTGCTCGACACCCCATGGTTGTATCGCAACCCTTGGGACTGCCGGGACCCGCAAGCGCTGACCGCACACTGCATTCGCCAGCTTGAAGATCAGATCGCCTTGCTGGGCGCGCAGACCATCGCCGCGTTGATCGCGGAACCGGTGCAAGGCGCTGGCGGCGTGATCGTGCCGCCGGACGACTACTGGAAGCGCCTGCGTGAGGTGTGCGACCGCCACGGCATTCTGTTGATCGCCGACGAAGTGGTCACCGGTTTCGGTCGCTCGGGCTGCATGCTCGGCAGCCGCGGCTGGGGTGTCGCGCCGGACATGCTGTGCCTGGCCAAAGGCATCACCGCCGGTTATATCCCGCTGGGCGCAACGATGTTCAATCAGCGCATCGTCGACGCGATTGAGCACGGCGAAGGCTTCAGTAACGTGATCATGCACGGCTACACCTACAGCGGGCATCCGACCGCCTGCGCGGCCGCCCTGGCGGTGCTGGATATCGTCGAAGCCGAGGACCTGCCGGGCAACGCCGCCAAGGTCGGCGGGCAATTGCTCGAACAGCTGCAAGCACTGACCGAGCGTTACGCCGTGGTCGGTGAAGTGCGCGGCAAGGGCCTGATGATTGCCCTCGACCTGGTGGCGGACAAAACCACCCGCGAACCGCTGAACCCGGCGGCCGGGCAGCCTTTGCGGATCGCTGACGCGGCACGCCGCGCCGGGGTGCTGGTGCGGCCGATCGGCAACAAAATCGTTCTTTCGCCACCGCTGACCCTCACGGGCGGGGAGGCCGAATTGATCGTCGCGGCGCTGGACACCGCGCTCGCCGCTTGCGGCTAGCCCTTGCGAGCCTGGCGCAGCGCGGCTGCGCCAGTGTTATGCGAATACCTAAGACAGCCTTTGAAGGTGCACCTCAAGGAGTTTCAACCATGCGGTATCCATCCCCTCCCTTTCGCCGCAGCACCCTGGCTGCCACATTGGCGCTTTGCGCCGTCGGCCAGGCCCATGCCTATGAGGTTTACAGCGACGAGAGCCGGCATCTCAACGCCGATATGACCGCCGTATTCGGTCAGTTCAACAGTCGCAAAAACTATGACGGCGCCCCGGGCGGTTCGACCTGGCGCGAAGGCTTCATCAAATACGGCTTGAGCGGCGACCAGGCTCTGGCGGGCAAAGGCACGGCCTATGGCGCGTTCGCGCTGGTCAGTTCCGCGACCTGGGGCGACGGTGATCCGGCCGGCAATACCCTCGGCACCGAACACACCACGAAAATTGAAGACGCTTACCTCGGGTGGCGTTCCGGCGACCTGTTTCCGGCACTGGGCAAGGACGGTGTGGATATTTCCGGTGGGCGCCAGGTGGTCAAGATCGGACGTGGTTTCCTGATCAACGACGACGGGCCGAACCTGGGCAAGGGCCCGGCGGATGGCGCGCTGAACCGTGGTGGGGCCTTTTACCTGGCGGCGCGGCATGCCTTCGATCAAACCGCGGTCCTGCGCCTGGGCGGGCAGGAGGGCGTGCATGGCAGCGTGTTGTGGCTCAAGTCCGACAACCGCGCCCAGGCGGAAACCGAACTGGCCGCCGGCACCCTGGATTACACCGCCAAGCCCGGCACTCTGGGGTTGACCTGGGTGCATGGCATCGATGTGAACGAGCGCTGGGCCAGCGATTTTCAGCGCCAGCGCAAGGGTATGAACGTCTACAGCGTGCGCGGCGAAGGCGATGCCGGGCTGCCGAACGTCAGCCTGGCATTCGAGTATGCCTGGCAGGACAAAGACGCCGGGCCTGAAAAAGCCTGGTACGGCGAAGCCGGCTACACCTTTGCCGACATCGCCTGGGCGCCGAAGCTGACCTACCGCTACACGCGCTATTCGCAAAAATGGGACCCGCTGTTCACCGGGCTCAGCACGGGTTACGGCACCTGGTTCCAGGGCGAGGTGGCCTCCAACTATGCCGGCCCGTTCAACAGCAACACCGGTATCCATCACGTCGGTCTCAAGGCAATGCCATTGGAGAACCTGACGGTCGGCGCGCTGTACTTCGACTTCGACACGTTGCGCAAAAGCAATGCGCTGAACCTCGATGCGCGGGAGCTGGACGTCTACGTCGAGTGGGCCGTCAACCCGCACCTGATCGTCACGCCGCTGATCGGCCTCTACAAGCCGAAGCAGGACTCCACCAGCGGCGGCAACCAGACGGTCGGCAATGGCACCAACCTGTACAGCCAATTCACGGTCGCGGTGCCGTTCTGAGGTTGACGGCCGTCGCGTTCCTGACCCTCAGGACGCGGGGGCGCTCGGTGGGTTGCGCATGTTTTCGGCAATTCGCCGTGTGGTGTCCATCACCATTTCGATCACGGTTTCCTGACGTAGCAGCTTGAAGCTCTGGCTGCTGCCGACGGCGGACAGACTGCCAACCACCTCGTCCATATCCGGCCGGATGATGGGCGCGGCGATACCGGTCAGGCCCAGGTTGAGTTCGTCGTGGGTCAGGCAGTAGCCGTCCTTGCGGATCTTTTTCGCGGCCTTGGAGAAGCTGGCCCAGTCGTATGGGCTGTCCGGGTCGTTGGCCATGTGTTCTTCGAACAGGCGTTGCAAGCGTCGACCTTTCTGAAAGGCGATCAGCACCTTGGATTGCGCGCCGCGAAAAAACGGCAGCGGGTGTCCGCGGCCAAAGGAGAAGTGGTAGGTGTCGCTGGGTTCGGCGATGTAGGTGTTGATGATGCGCCCGTCATAAAAAACGCTGGCGAACACGGCCAGGCCGGTCTGGGCGGACAGTTCGTGCATCAGCTCGCGCCCGGCGAGGAGGATGGGGTCGTACTGGCGCATCATCCAGTCCAGTTCGATCACGCGCGGCCCCAGGCCGTAGCTGCCGGCATCCACGCGGGTCAGCAGGCCGGCGTCACACAGGTCCTTGACGTAGCGATACACGGTGGCGCGCGACAGGCCCATGCGCTCGGCGATGGTGTCCGGATCGATCTTCAACGTCTGCGGACCGAACAGGTCCAGGACACTCAACAACTTGCTCAGACTGCTCATTTCGTTCCTAGAAAAGGGGATGGCACGCGGGTGAGCACTATAGGCACGCCCGCCCGCGCTGAAAAGACGGCCGGCCCGATGGGGGGCCGTCACGCCACACTATCGCAGTTAAGCGAAAAAGCAATCGTCGCAGCACTTTTCATAACCGATTAATTGGCATTTATCTCATAAGTAGAGACAAATGGTAAAAAACAGCTTGTTTGATGTGATTTTATGTGTGATAAATCTCATCAAAGAAGATGCTCAAGCGAGAGGGCTGATAATGAATGGTGCGCAACTGATAGTGAATGCGGCAGCGGCAAGCGGTATCGAGTACTGCTTCGCCAACCCGGGAACCACGGAGATCCCGCTGGTGGCGGCCATGGCCAGCGCGCCCGCCCTCAAGCCGGTGTTGTCGTTGTTCGAAGGCGTCTGTACCGGAGCGGCGGACGGTTACGGCCGCGTCGCCGGCAAGCCCGCGATGACGCTGACTCACCTGGGCCCGGGGTTTGCCAATGGCATCGCCAACCTGCACAACGCGCGGCGCGCCAACACGCCTATCGTCAATGTGATCGGTGACCACGCCTCATGGCATGTCAACTACGACCCGCCCCTGGCCAGCGATATCCAGGCCCTGGCCGGCACCGTGTCCGGCTGGGTTCGCACATCGCGCACCGCCTCGGCGATCGGTGAGGACCTGCAGGAAGCTGTGCGTGCCGCCTGGCAAGCCAAGGGCCAGATCGCCAGCCTGATCCTGCCGATGGACCTGCAAGCCGCCGCGGTGACGCACAACGGTGTGTTCACGCGGATGCAGGCGCCGATCCGCCGCTTTGCCGGCGACCGTATCGAAGCGGTCGCGCAGGCCTTGCGTGATGGTCAGCGGCTGGTCTTCATCGTCGGTGATCAAGGTTTGTCGGTTGCCGGCCTGGAAGCGGCAGGGCGTCTGGCGCAATTGCCCGGCGTGCGGCTGTTCGCCGAAACCTTTCCCCGGCTCAGCTACCGGGGCGGCGGTCTGCCGGACCTGGACCGCCTGCCGTACTTCCCGGAAGTGGCCATCGAGATCCTCGAGCAGTACGACAAGGTGGTCTGTGCCGGTGTCCCGGAACCCATCAGTTACTTCGGCTACGAAGGCATTCCGTCGCGGCTGGCCGAACGTGAGCGCTTGCTGTCGCTGGCCGAAGTCGGCGACGACGTGGCCGGGGCGTTGACCGCGCTGGCCGACGCGCTGAATGCACCGGCTTATGTGCCGACCCCGCGGGGGATCGAGCTGCCGCCAGGCGAGGCCGCGTTGACGCCGCAGTCGGTCGGCCAAGTGTTGGCCGCAGCGCTGCCGGACGACTGCATTGTCTCGGTCGAAGGGGGCACTTGCGGCTATCCGTTTTTCACCGCCTCCGCCAGTGCGGCGCGGCACCGTGTGTTGACCAACACCGGCGGCGCGATTGGCCAGGGCATTCCGGTCGGGTTCGGCGCCGCGCTGGCGGAGCCCGGTACCCGGGTGTTTTGCCTGCAATCGGACGGCAGCGCGCAGTACACCATTCAAACCCTGTGGAGCATCGCCCGCGAGCAATTGCCGGTGGTGATCCTGATCGCCGCCAACCACCGCTACGCGATCCTGCAGAACGAACTGCGCCGTTTCGGCATGACCGAACTCGACCCGCAAGCCCTCAGCCTGACCGTGCTGGACCGTCCGCGGATCGACTGGAAAGCCCTGGCCACCGGCTACGGCGTGCCGGCCCGTACCGTACACACCAATGCCGAACTGCAACGGGCGCTGGCCAATGCCGCCGCCGATGCGGGCCCTTGCCTGATCGAAATGGCACTGTGAAGGAGTCGATGATGAATCAGCTTGACGTGTTACCCGCCGTCCAGGCGTTCCTGTCTCAACCCGGCCGTCTGTTCATCGGCGGTACCTGGCAGGACGCGGCCAGCGGTCGCCGGTTCGCGGTGGAAAACCCTGCCACGGAAGAAACACTCACGGAAGTCGCGCGCAGCGACGAGCGCGATGTGGATGCCGCCGTAGCCGCCGCCCGCTCCGCATTCACGGGGGCTTGGGCGCAGCAGTCACCGGCCCAGCGCGGCATGTTGCTGTTTCGCCTGGCGGACTTGCTCGACCAGCACCGCGAAGAGCTGGCGCAACTGATCACCCTGGAAAACGGCAAGCCGATTACCAACGCACGCGCCGAGGCGGCCAGCGCGGCCAGCATCCTTCGTTACTTCGCCGGTTGGCCGACCAAGATCGAAGGCAGCACGCTGCCGGTATCGCCGGCCAGCGGCGCACCGATGCTCAACTACACGTTGCGCGAGCCGGTGGGCGTCTGCGCCTTGATCGTGCCGTGGAACTTCCCGTTGAACATGTGCGTGTGGAAGCTCGGCCCGGCGCTGGCCACCGGCTGTGTGGCGGTGCTCAAGCCCGCCGAGCAGACGCCGCTGGTGGCGATCCGGCTGGTGCAGTTGATCGAGGCGGCGGGCTTCCCGCCGGGTGTGGTCAACCTGATCACCGGCCTGGGCGCCGAGACCGGCGCACCGCTGGCGCAGCATCCTGACGTGGACAAGATCGCCTTCACCGGCTCGACCCAGGTCGGGCGGCTGATCGCCCAGGCGGCCACCGGCAACATGAAGAAGGTCTCGCTGGAGCTGGGCGGCAAATCACCGAACATCATCTTGCCCGACGCCGACATCGTGCGCGCCGCCAAGGGCGCCGCCGATGGGATTTTCTACAACCAGGGCCAGGTGTGTACGGCGGCATCGCGTCTGTACGTACACGCCAGCGTGCTGGATCAGGTGCTCGAAGAATTGCAGCGCCACGCTGCTGCCCATGTCCTCGGCAACGGCCTGGACCCGGCCAACAGCATGGGCCCGCTGGTGTCCGCGCGGCAGCTGGATACGGTCAAGGGCTACCTGCAGCGCGGCCAGGAGGAGGGCGCCGAACTGATTTGCGGCGGCGGCCGCCCCGAGCACCTGGAACGCGGGCACTTCATCCAGCCGAGTGTGTTCCTCGATCGTGCCGAGCGTGCCTGCGTGGCCCGCGAAGAGATCTTCGGCCCGGTGCTCACCGTCATGAGCTGGACCGACGTCGATGACCTGGTGTTGCGCGCCAACGACTCGCCCTATGGCCTGGCCGCCGGCCTGTGGACCCGCGACTTGCGCTCGGCGCACCGCCTGGCGGCGCAGCTCCAGGCCGGTTCGGTGTGGATCAACTGTTGGAACGTGGTCGATGCGGCTTCGCCGTTCGGCGGCTACAAGCAATCCGGCTGGGGCCGGGAAATGGGCAAGAACGTTATCGACGCCTACACCGAGACCAAAAGTGTGTTTGTCGATCTCGGCTGAACAGAATAATCACAAGAGGAACTGCTATGGATCTGGAATTGAAAGGCCGCGTGGCAATCGTCACCGGAGGTGGCATGGGCATCGGCAAGGAAGTTGCGCGCTTTCTGTCCGAAGAAGGCTGCAAGGTGGTGATCTGTGCGCGGCGCATGGCGTTTCTCCAGCTGGCCGCCGAAGAGATCAGCGCGCAGACCGGCAACGAAGTACTGCCGCTGTTCTGCGACACCAACGATATGTCGGCCGTGTCGGAAATGGTCGCCGCCGCGCACAAGCACTTCGGCCGCATCGACATCCTGGTCAACGGTGCCGCGGCGCCGTCGGGCGTGGTGCGCAATGACATCGAGCATGCCGGCGACGACGAGTTGCTGTCGGACCTCAACACCAAAGTGATCGGCTACTTCCGCTGTGCCAAGGCCGTGACCCCGCACATGAAGGCGGGTGGCTTCGGTCGCATCATCAACATCGGCGGCCTCACCGGGCGCAGCAGCAAAGTCCTCTCGGGGATGCGCAACCTGGCGATCGCGCACATGACCAAAACCCTCTCCGACCAGTTGGGCGCGTTCGGCATCACGGTCAACCTGATCCACCCGGGCGTGGTCGACACCCCGCACATCCGCGAGCTGTACGAGCGCGAAGGGATCAAGCAGGGCAAGACCCCGGAGCAGGTCGAGCAGGGCTACATCGACGCAACGCCGATTCGCCGCACGCTGGCGCCCATTGAAATGGGCTGGCTGATCGGCTTCCTGGCGTCCCCCAAGGCTGGCGCGGTGACCGGTGAATCCATCGGCATCGACGGCGGCCTGACCCGTGGCATCTTCATCTGAGGAGTAACTGCGATGAGTAACGGAACCCTATTAGTCGCCACCGTCGGCCAGGCCGTGATCCGTAGCGCCGACGATGGCCGCAGTTGGCATCGTCTCGGCCTCGGGCAGGATCTGGAGTTCGATGCGATCACCCGTTCGCTGAGCTTTCACCCCGGCACGCCGGACGTGATTTATGCCGGCACCGACATTGGTTTGTGCGTCAGCCACGACACCGGCGGCCATTGGCAGCAGGTCGACACGCCGTTCAACGGGCAGACCGTGTGGAAGGTGGCGGTCGACCCGCAGGATGCTCTGCGGATATTCGTCGGCACCGGTGCGCCTTCGCGCGCCGAGCTGTGGCGCACCCTGGACGGCGGCCTGAGCTGGGATCGCGCGCCGGTGGAAATCCCGGAGTTCTGTGACGGCGTCAGTCGTCCACGGTTGCTGGCCTTCGCCTACGACCCCACCGACCGCAACCAGGTGTGGTTCGGCCTCGAGGAGGGCGGGCTGTTCCATTCGCGTAACGGCGGCGAAAGCTGGATGCGCGTCGATGATCGGCTGCTGTGGGACTTCAACTCGGACATCCACAACATCCTGGTCCTGCCCAATCACGGTGAGAAAGTCATCGTGGTGGTTTGCGTCAATGCGGTTTACCGCAGCCTCGATGAAGGGCTGACCTGGACCGGCATCGTTGCCCGCGAAGCGTTTGGCCTGTACTACGCGCGCGCCATGAGTGCGCCATTGGGCACGCAGGATACGCTGTACCTGAGCATCTCCGATGGCACGCCGGGCACCACCAGCAAGATCTTGGTCTCCCATGATGCCGCGCTCAGTTGGCAGGTGTTGCCGCTGCCGCAACAGCCCAATTCCTGTGTGTGGGCTATTGCCTTCAACCCGGCGAACCCTCGGCAAATCGTCGCGGGCACCAAGTACGGCCATTTGTTCACCTCCGAGAACGGCGGTGACGGCTGGCAGAAGCAGTGGCGCGAATTCAGTGAGATCGCTGACGTGCTGTGGACCCCCGCCGTGGCGCAGATCAAGGCGGGGCATCAATCCATCGTCAAGAAAAACTGAGGTAGTGCGTGATGAAAGTCGAAGTCCTTCGTACTCACTTATCGCTATGGGTGAGTGATCCAGATGTGTCAGCACGTTGGTACGCCGACATCCTGGGTATGCACGAAAGTGCCCGTGGCGAGAGCTGGGTGATGATGGCGTTTGGCACCAAGCACCACGACATTGCGTTGATTCGTGCCGAACCCGGCGCCCATCAGGGCGGGTTGGGGTTGCAGCACTACGGATTGGAAATCGCCGGCGACATGACCACCCTGCGCCAGCTCTACGGCATGTTGCTGAGCAAAGGCGTCGAGGTGGTGAAAATCACCGATCACGAAATCGGCCATGGCGTGTATTTCCACGATCCGGATTGTAATCGCATGGAATTCTTTCTCGAGACCGAGCACGACGACGCACTTGGCAAGGCCCGCTTCAAGGCCGCCGGCGCGCCGAGCCGGAACTTTAAACTCGACCCACTTTGAATAGAGGCAGCTCTGATGAAAACCGCGAATTTCGCCAGCTATCACATCCGTAAATGGTACAGCTTCATTGAAGAAACCCTGGCCAACGAAACCGGCCAGTTGGCCGATGGCGAACCTGTGTACAAGTACGCCATCGCCGCAGTGATTGCCAACCCCTATGCCGGCCGCTTCAGCCAGACGCTGGATGCATTGGTGGACGACTCGCCGTTGCTGGGCGAAGAGTTCGGCCGGCGCATCAACGCACTGGCCGGCGAGCACGAGATTGTCAGCTACGGCAAGGCTATCCTGGTGGGCACCGAGGGCGAGTACGAGCACGGCAACGCGTTCCTGACCAACCCTGCCGCCGATCCGATCCGTGTCGCGCTGGGCGGTGGCAAGTCGTGGGTGCCGTCCACTGGCAAACGTGGCGGTCCGGGTTCGACCATTGACGTGCCATTGGCTCACAAGGACGCGCTGTATGTGCGCTCCCATTACGACAGCATGTCGCTGATGTTCGGTGACGGTCCTTCGCCGGACGAGATCGTTGTGATCTGGGCCTTCGCCACGCGCGGACGCCTGCATGCACGGCTCGGCGGTTTGCAGGCGGCGGATGTGCAAGGTCTCGACGGGCTGCACTGAGCCCGGGCGCAAGGCCTTGCGTGGCATCCGATCAAAACCACAACAAGAAAGCGGTGACTAGCGATGAAGCAGGACAAAACCCAGGTGGTCATTGTCGGCGGCGGCCCGAACGGGATCACCGCCGCACACTATATGGGGATGTACGGTATCGACTGCGTCGTCCTTGAACTGGCCGACGGCATCCTGCCTTATCCCCGCGCAGTCGGCATGGACGATGAAGCGCTGCGCGTGTTGCAGGGGATCGGCATTGCCGAGCTGGCCGCACGTGACATGATCTGCGATGTACCGCTGCGCTATTACAACGCGCGTGGCGTGTGTTTCGCCGAGGTCAAGCCGAGCGTCGCGCAGTACGGTTGGCCGATGCGGAACATCTTCATGCAGCAATTGCTCGAAGGCACCCTGCGCGAACATCTCGTGCAGCACGCCAGCGTCCAATTGCGCCAGGGCCATGAACTGCTCGAACTGGAGCAGGACGAGCAGGGCGTGACCTTGCAGGTGCGCGATGCCCACGGCGAGCTCTACCAATTGCAGGCCGACTATGTGATTGGCGCCGACGGCGGGCGTTCCACCGTGCGCAAACAGTTGGGCGTCGAACTGCTCGGGCTCACGCATCCGCGCAAATGGGTGGTGGTCGATACGGCCAACGACACCCTGGATGCGCCGTACACCGCCCTGCATGCCGATCCGCAACGGCCCTTCGTGTGTATCTACCTGCCTTATCAGCAGCGGCGCTGGGAGTTCATGCTGCTGGAGGGCGAAGACGAAGCGAAAATGTGCGACGAGGCAACGATTCGTGAACTGATCCGCGGCCATATCGGCGCGGCCGTGGATCAGTTGAACGTCATCCGGATCCGCGCTTACACCCACCACTCCCGTGTTGCGGCGCGGTTTGTCCAGGGGCGGGTCGCGCTGGTCGGCGATGCGGCGCATATTTCGCCGCCCTGGGCCGGGCAGGGCCTCAATTCCGGCCTGCGCGACGTGGCCAACGTGGCCTGGAAACTGGCGGCGATCATTCAGGGCCGCGCGGCGCCGTCGATCCTCGCCAGCTACGACCAGGAACGCCGCGGCCACGCCACCGAGCTGGTGGCGCTGGCCGACAACATGGGCGCCGTGCTGGGGTTGACCAACCCGCTGATGGCCGGCGTGCGCGACTGGCTGTTCCAGGCGGTCAACAGTGTCGACAACCTGCGCTCGCACCTCTTGGAATTCAAGTTCAAACCCAAGGCCACCATCACCCAAGGCCTGGTCTATCACGAGCGTGCCGAGCTGCGCGAAGACGATCTGGTCGGGCAACTGTTCGTGCAGCCTTATATCGAAGATGCCCAGGGCCAACGTCGGCGCCTCGACGACATGCTGGGCAACTCGTATGCCGTGCTGGGTTACCGCACCAATCCCCGGGCGCCACTGAGCGAGGACATGGCCGCGTATTGGGCGCGTTGGAACACGCGCTTTATCCAGGTCAACCGTTCGCGCAGCGGCGTGGGGCGCAACCAGCCGCTGACGGCGATGGACGCGATCAGTGTGGAGGACGTGGATAACCGGCTGGGCGAGTGGTTCTCCAAGGTGCGTGACTGCATCGTCGTGGTGCGTCCGGACCGCTTTGTCGCGGCCATTACCACCCCAGAGCGGCTGGACGGTGTATTGCGCAAGCTGGCGGAGCAACTGTCATGAGCACGCCCGACGATGTACTCGGCCAACTGCGCCAAGCGAGGCTCAGCGCTCATGCCATAGCGCCTTTGGCACCGCAGGCGCTGGACCGGCAGCAAGGCTACGCGCTGTTGCGCCAGACCCTGGAGCGACGCGTGGCCGCCGGGGAGAAACCGAGCGGCTGGAAGGTCGCCTTCGCTGGCCGAGCCGCGCAAGCACGCTTTGCTCTCGACGAACCGGTGTACGGCGGCCTCACGGAGGCGATGCAGGTTGAGCCGGGGAGTGCGGTGCCGTTGGCGCGGCTGATCCAGCCCAAGCTGGAGGTCGAACTGGCGTTCGTCTTCGGGCACGCGCTGGCGCCGGGGGACTACCGCGACCAGGACATTCTGACGGCCATCGCCGAGGTGGCGCCCGCGTTCGAAATCGCCGACTGCCGATGGCAAGGCTGGCGTTTCGGGCTTGGCGCCTTCCTCGCCGATAACGCGGCGGCGGGGCTTTACTGTGTGGGGCCGAGGTCGCCGTTCGAGCCGCAACAGCATGCCTGCGTGCCCTATCGTCTGGAGCACGAAGGGGTTCACCTGGGCAGCGGCGATACGCAGGCTCGGGAAGACAACCCCCTGTTCAATCTGTGCTGGTTGGTGCGCCGGCTCCTGGCGGACGGTCACCGTATCGAGGCTGGGCAGGTGGTGCTGTCGGGCGCGTTGCTGGCACCGATCGATATACAGCCGGGAACCTATCGTCTGCAGATGCTTGGCACGGAACTGGCTTTGGTTTTCCAGGCGGACACTGTGCCCGTGTGAATGCCAGCTGCCGTCAGGGATGACTGAGCCCCCTTCAGGCCAATGACCAGACACAGGCCGCCGAGGAACGACGAATATGCTCGCTGAAGTCCGAACCTTCAATGATCCTCAACAGCACGCCGGCTCGATCCAGGGCTGGCAGCAGATCTACGACCAACTGGGCCGTGGCTGCCTCACCAGTGAACTGCGCCAGTTGTCCTGCGATCGCTTCCAGATTTTCCAGGAGGTGCTGGACAAGCGAGTGGTGCAGCATGGTTCCTCGCCCAAAGGCCGGTTGTGCGCCGCCATGTCATTGGGCAGCTCGCCGGTGGTGCAAGGGCAGCAAGTGGACGCGCAGAGCGTGGTGCTGCTGCGCGATTCGGAGGAGTTCGTATTGCATGCCCCGGAAGGCACGCATTTTTTCGCGATCAACGTCGACGCGGTACGCTTTGCCAAACTGGCGGCTTTCGAATTATCCGGCGAGCAGCTTAAACGCCTGACCACTGTGTCTCAGCTGCGTGTGGATGAGGCGTTACTGCTGCGTATACACCAGCGTATTCACCCGTTGTTTCGTCACCTTTTGGAACATACCGACGCGATCAGCGCCGTTTCGGAAAAGATCCTGGAAGATGAGCTGCTCGGCACCTTCCTGGACCTGTTCACCCATGCCAGCGACGAGGTGCGTTGCCGGCGCGGCAATTTCGCCGTCAGTGCCTACCTGGTCCGGCGTTGCCAGGAGTTGATCGTTGCCAGCGGCGATACTCCATTGAGCATCCTCGATCTGTGCGAGCAATTGCGCGTCAGCCGCAGGACCCTGCAGAACAGTTTTCAGGCGGTGACCGGCCTGCGCCCGGTCGAGTACCTGCGCAATCTGCGCCTCAACGCGGTCCGGCGGCGGTTGATCGCGACCGCGGCCAGCGAGAAAAACGTCGGTGAGGTCGCCGTGGCCATGGGCTTTTTTCACCTGAGTCACTTCGCGGCGCATTACCGCGAATTGTTTGGCGAGTCGCCCTCGGAAACGCGCAGGGCCGAGCGCTGATGCGCGATCAGTCTGCCGCTTCGCCAAGCCCGGGGTTCACGCGCTTGCCGATGTCCTTGAGCCGCGCCAGTTGGTCGATCATCGAGGGGGCTTCATCCAGGCAACTGACGAAAGTCCACAGGTAAGTCATCACCGCATAGATATGCCCGGCTTTTACGGCCGGCGACAATGCCAGTTGCGTGATGGCAACCACAAACAGCAGCGCCGCCAGGATGCCAATGAACAGGAAGGCGATGGCCTCACGGTCCGACAAGCGGATGCGCAGTCGCGACAGCAGGTGATAATGACGGTGCAGGGTATGCGCGCCGACGGCTTCCACCATGCCGATTTCCTTTTCCAGGCGATTGTTCAAGCGCTCATGCAAGCGCTGGTTACGCCGGGCGAAGCCGGGCATCACGGTGACGCACAGCAGCAGCGCGAGCAGGCATGCCACGCCAACCCAAGGCTCGATCACCAGCAACATGCCGGCCGCGCCAATGATCGAGACCAGCGCGGTGGCGATGATCGGCACGTGCTTCTCGAAAAAGTCGACAAAATCCCGCGCCAGTACCACCCGCGCCGCCGCCTTGGACGTGCTCTGGCGTTCCAGGCGCTGATTGAGGATCACCGGCACCGCAAGATCGGCGTAGATGCGCGTAAAGGTGCGCGTATCCAGTGCGCGCCGCGCCGCCCCCACCACCCAGAACCCCAGCACCACGCCGGCATAGAGCAATGCGCTGGCGGCATCGCCACGGATGATTGAGTCCACGGCAAACCCGGCAAACAGCGGGTAGGCGAGCAGCAGTGCATTTTCCAGCGCCACCAGCGACAAGGTCGCGAACAGCTTGCCGGGGTAGGCCCTGGCAATGGCCTTGAGGGTCTGGCTGGCGGATTGCTGACCGAGCTTTTTGCTTTCTTCGAGCACAATCCTAGGGGTTACGGACGGCATGGGCCACCTGTCGAGCGCATCATGGGAGGATAGATTCCGCGGGCGACGCCGAGCAGATAGCGCGCCTCCTCGGTCATCAATAACAAATTGATCTGCACTTCTTCGATAACGATTTCCAGGGCGATCAATATGCAAATGGCCGGCGCTGTAATCAGCCAGTGACAATAAGACTGTGTGATCAACGACGCGCACACACCAATCAACCACAACGCCAATACGCAATGCGGCGCGTACTTCTGCAGGGGAATCCAGAAGCGCTGCAACTTTCGCAGTTTGAGTGTGTAGAGCGTCAGTGACGCTTCCAGCTGTTTCGAGTCAACAAGGGGGCGAGCGGAATGCAGAGTCGGCATAACAATTGTCCGCGTAAAACATTGAACGTCATTTGCCAGGTGTTGCTTCATTATCCCGGCGCCCGTGGCCTGGAAGGGTTTGATTGAACCAGGCAAGATTGATTGCTGTGACTTCGACCCATTCGCCCTGAGTTGGCATCCTTTCGCAGCTCTTGAACGCGATACAACGTCCTTGTGAGTTCAATAAGGCAAAGTGGCGATATTTCGTGGCTCTATTAACTATAAAAATAGAGAGGCGCATGCCATCACCTTTGTCGGTTTGAATATTCAAGCGGGTTTGGCGTTATATGCAGTTACACCTCAGTAGACTCCGTGTAGGTATCCAGGCTTTGCGTTGTTGTTGGCCAACTGAGTTCAAACACGGTGCCGCCGTTAATCGATGTCCGACAGCTCACCGTGCCACCATGGGCGATGGCAATCGCGCGCACCACGGCCAGGCCCAGCCCACTGCCTCCCTGGGCACGGGAGCGAGAACTTTCGCCGCGCTGGAACGCATCGAAAATATGTGTCGCGAAAGCGTCGTCCACCCCCGGCCCCTCATCCGTGACTCTCAGGAAGTTGCGCGAGCGTTGGCTGCCGAGTTGCACCCAGACATTGCCCGGCGTCGCATGCCGGCGGATGTTGTCCAGCAGCGCCAGCAACGCCTGGCGAATCCGCGCGCGGTCACAGCATATCGGGCCTTTGAGCAGGTCCAGGTGCAGCACGAAGCCGGCGCTGCGCAGGCTCGATTCGAACAACCGTGCTTCGGCTTCCAGGTCGGCGGCCAGGTCGGCGTAGTCGGGTTCGAGCTTGAGGTAGCCGCTGTCTCCCAGGCCGACCACGCGCAGGTCTTCAACCAGGCGCGTCAACCCTTCCACTTGCGTCAGCAGGCTGTAGAACTGCGCGGTGTCCGGTTCGAACACACCTTCGGCGAGCCCCTGCAGGCGGCCGCGCAAGATGGTCAGCGGCGTGCGCAACTCATGGGCGATCGCTGCGTTCCAGAACGCCTGTTCTTCGGCCATGCGTTTCAGTCGGTTGGCCATGCTGTTGAAGTCATCCACTAATAAGGCGGCTTCGCCCAAGGATTGATCCGGCGCCACTGCGCGGGCATCCAGGTCGCCATCGGCCAACCTGCGCAGGCTGGCCGCCACCGAGTTCAAGGGCATCAGAATGCGCCGGGACAACTTGATCGCCGCTGCGACGCCGACGCCCAGGCTGACGCAGGTGATCAGGCTCATCCAGGCCCACTCCATGCCGCTGGGCAGCCACTCATCCATTTCCGCGTCGCTCAGCGGAGCAAACGACCACAGCAACCCATAAAAAACATAGGTCCCGACAATCGCCAGGGTTATCACACACAGGACCACGGCCGACATCGACAGGATAATCTGCCGACTCAAGCTGTTGGCGCCTTTCATGGCAGGCTCCCGAACCGGTAGCCGACCCCGCGGATACTGGCCGGTACGCCTTGCAGTCCGAGGTCCTCGATTTTCCTGCGCAATTTGCTGATATGGCTGTCGACCGTGCGCTCCAGGCTGTCGCTCTCGGGCGAACAGAGGGCCAGCAACTCGGCGCGGCTGAACACGCGCCGGGGCGCCTTTGCCAATTGCGCGAGTAACTTGAATTCGGTCACGGTCAGGTTCAATGGGTGTTTCTGCCCATCGATGCTGACGCTCACGTCATGGTTGTCGATGTCGATTTCGAAGGCGTCCACGCGCAGCACGCTGCGCCCCGTCAAATAGCCATTGTCGATGCAGCGGCGCAGCACCGCCTGGGTTCTGGCGACGACCTCGGCCGGGTTGAACGGCTTGACGATGTAATCGTCGGCGCCAATACGCAGCCCCATGAGTTTGTCCACGTCCTGGTCCTGTGCGGTCAGCATGATGACCGGCGTGTTGCCGCGGTGACGAACCTCCGCCAGTACCATCCAGCCATCCAGTTTCGGCATCAGTACATCGAGCAGCACCAGGTCGGGCTTGAGCGTTTGATGCAGTTCGAGTGCGCGACGGCCATCCTGCGCATGCGCGGTTTGAAAGCCGGCGCGTTTGAGATAGGCCGTGAGGATGTCGGCGATTTCCGGTTCGTCTTCGGCGATCAGGATCAGTGCCTGATTAGCGGTTGATGCAACGAGTGATTCGGTCATGTTCTGCTCGGTCGATGTGCCCTGTGCTACCGGGCCATGCTGCAACGGCGCGCGGTTTTCTGGCAACGGGTTGGATGATGCACGGCAAGCATGCACTTTCAGCGTAGGTTTTATGGAGAAATGATGGAGACGCAGGTTTATTTTTCGTCGCGCGGGGGAGGGGGGTGAACGCTGCCTGATGCGGCGCGTTCAGGCGAAGCTGATGCGGTCGCTGTAGGCGTTCTGCACAATCTTGCGCTGGTAGTCACAGGGCGTCGTACTGACCAGCTTCTTGAAGTCGCGCAGGAAGTGTGACTGATCGGAGAAGCCCAGGTCCAGCGCCAGTTCCGAGAAGGATACATCGTGCTGGGTGTTCAATGTTTCCAGGGCCGCCTGGCAGCGAATGATGCGACAAAAGATCTTCGGCGACATGCCGGTGTCCTGGCTGAACTGGCGATGGATGGTGCGGCTGGTGTAGCCGCTGAGGTCTTCAAGCTGCTGAATGCGCAGGTCACCGCGATGCACCAGGGCCTGTTGAATCACCATCGCCGTCAGTTTCGAGGTCCTGCCCATCAGGCGCGGGGCCAGGTAGTCATTGAACAGCCTCATCTGCTCTTCCAGCCGTGGGGTTTGCACGATGTTCTCGAACATGCGCTGGGCAAACCCCGAGACCTTGAGCAGATCCAGCTCCTGTTCGGTCAGGTCCGCGGCCAGCACATTGATGAAGCCTGGAATGACCCCCGGTGAAAAGCGCACGCCAAAGTAGTGATGATGCTGGTGCAGTTCGACGCGCTGCGCCTCCAGCGGCGTGCCGCAGATCCGCACGGTGGGACGTGTGGCATCGCAGTCGAAAACGATGTCCACGCAGCCATCCGGCACCGCCAGCACGTCGGTCGATTGGGCGACATCGAAGGCATAGAAATGCGAGATCGCCGGGTGTTCGGAAGGCATCACCGAATACCGCGATGAGTTGAGTACGAACCAGGGCTGTTCGTAGGCGGTTGGGTGCCGCGGCCTCGGCGCACACAGGTTGACCATGACGGAACCTTCGATTGGCAATATGCGCGAATATTCAGGCATTTATCGCGCCAACTCAGGTGCCCGCGGCAAGCGCCGATGTCCGAAATTTACAATACCGCCGATAAGCCCAGCCCGATACTCGGACTCGACAGCGTGGGAGCCGCGCCTACCGCAGCGATATCACCTTCAGCCCGAGAATAATTATGTCCACGACTACAAAAATAGACTTCATCTACCTGTCCGAGCAGGACATGATCCGCGCTGGCGTCACCGACATGCTTGCCTGTGTCGACACCATGGAAGAGATGTTCGGCCTGCTGTATATCGGCGACTACCGCATGGCGGGCCCGAACAACGATTCCCACGGCGCGATGGTGATTTTCCCCAAGGAATCACCATTCCCGAACATGCCCAAACCCACCGCTGACCGACGCATGATGGCGATGCCGGCCTACCTGGGCGGCAACTTCTGCACCGCCGGCGTGAAGTGGTACGGCTCCAATATCGCCAACCGCGACAAAGGCCTGCCGCGCTCGATCCTGATGTTCACGCTCAACGACCCCGACACGGGCGCACCGCTGGCGCACATGTCGGCCAACCTGCTGTCGGCGTATCGCACCGGCGCGATTCCCGGCGTGGGCGCGCGCCACCTGGCCCGCAAGGATGCCAAAGTCGTCGGCCTGCTGGGCCCGGGGGTGATGGGCAAGACCACGCTGGCCGCTTTCATCGCGGTGTGCCCGCAGATCGATACCTTGAAGATCAAGGGGCGCGGCGAGAAAAGCCTCAACGATTTTATTGCCTGGGTAAAGCAAACCTACCCACAGGTGACCACGATAAAAGTCGTCGACACCCTCGAAGATGTGGTCCGCGACGCCGACCTTGTTACTTATTGTAGCTCCGGTGAGGTCGGCGACCCCTCGAACTACCCAATCGTTAAGCGTGAGTGGGTCAAACCGGGCGCCTTCATGGCGATGCCGGCGTCCTGCTCCCTGGATGAAGGCATGGAGAGCTCCGAGGTGCGCAAGGTGCTGGATAACACCGGCCTCTATGAAGCCTGGTTCGAAGAGTTGCCCAAGCCCGCGCACCACTGTGTGCCGGTGATCGGTGTGCGGTTCATGGACATGATCGCCGAAGGCAAGATGCAGCGCGACGAGCTCGAAGACATCGGCAAGATCGTTGCCGGCGATGCCCAAGGCCGCCGGAACGATGAAGAGATCATCATCATGTCGGTGGGCGGCATGCCCGTGGAAGACGTGGCCTGGGGCACGGTGGTGTACCGCAATGCCATCGCAAAAGGCATCGGCGTGAAACTGAATCTGTGGGAAACCCCCGCGTTGCGCTAAGCCACCCTTATCCATCTGAAGAGGCAACGACATGACCAAAATCATCAAGCTCAAGACCGGTTCCCCGTTTGAAGACCAAGCCAGCTATTCACGCCTGGTGGTGGTGGACAACTGGATCTATGTCTCCAATACCGCAGGCCGCAACCCGCAAACCAAGTTGATCCCCGAGGACATCCTCGAACAGACGCATCAGGTATTCGCCAACATCGAAACGGCCCTCGCCGCCGTCGACGCCAGCCTGGCCGATGTGGTGTGCTCGCGGGTGTTCATCCAGGACCCCAAGGACGTTCCGGCGGTCATGGGCCTGATCGGCGAGAAGTTTCGCGGTGTCGATCCGGCCAGTACCGTGACCTGCCCGCCGTTGGGCTCGACGGTCTACAAGGTGGAACTGGAAGTGACGGCCTATCGCAACGCCTCCAAGGCGCAGGTCGAAGTCATCCGCCTGTCGCAATGACCGCTACGCGGCCGTGCGCTTGCGCGGCCGACCTCAATCGCTCACAGAGTCTTGATCATGGCCCCGACTATAGCGCCCGTGAACACGTCAACCACGTTCCCCTTCGCGACGTCCGTCGTCATCATTGGCGGCGGGATTATCGGCTTGACGGCTGCGCTGACATTGGCCGAACGCAATATCGCGGTGGTGGTGCTGGAAAAAGGCCGTATCGCCGGCGAGCAGTCCTCACGCAACCTCGGCTGGGTACGCAAGACCAGCCGGCACGCCGCCGATATCCCCTTGGCCCTCGCCGCAGATCGCTTGTGGGCGCAGATGCCTGAGCGGGTCGGCGCCGACGTCGGGTATCGGCAAGAGGGCATCATGTTCCTGGGCCGCAACGAGGCGCAGATGGCGATGCATGAAAGCTGGCTGAAATCGGTCGAACATCTGTCCCTCGACTCGCGGTTGCTGAGCCAGCGCGAGATCGCGCAACGGGTGCCGGGCGGCGTGGCTGACTGGGCCGGCGGTATCTTTACGCCATCCGATGCGCGGGCCGAGCCGACCCTGGCCAGCAGTGCGATCGCCAAGGCGGCCATGGCCAAGGGCGTGGTGATCATCGAGCAGTGTGCGGTGCGTACACTGCAGATGTCCGCCGGTAAGGTCAGTGGGGTGGTCACTGAAAAGGGTGAGATTCGCTGCGATCAGGTATTGCTGGCCGGGGGGATGTGGTCGCGGCGCTTTTTGGGCAACCTCGGCGTGGCGTTGCCGACCTTGGCCTTGACCTGTTCGGTGCTGCGCACGCATCCGATGGATGGGCCTACGGAAATCGCCGTAGGCGCGCCGGACTTTTCCTTTCGCAAGCATAAGGACGGCGGTTTCATCATTACCCAACGCGGCAAATTGGACGCCTACCTGACCCTCGATCACCTGTTGCTCGCCAAGCAATACATGCCGCAGTTTCGCGCGCAGCGCAGCGTGTTGAACGTGTCGCTGGGCAAGTATTTCTTTAACGACCTGGCGCTGGCCCGGCGTTGGTCGGCCGACAGTGTCAGCCCGTTCGAACGGGTACGGGTGCAGGACCCGGCCGCCAACCCGCGGCTCAACAACGATGCGATGAACAACCTCAAGGCCGCCTGGCCGGTATTCGAGCAGGCGCGGATTGCCCAGGCCTGGGCGGGCACCATCGACGTGACGCCGGACTCGAACCCGGTGATTGGGCCGGTCGCGCAAATTCCCGGGTTGACTGTCGCCACCGGTTTCTCGGGGCACGGTTTCGGTACCTCGCCGGCGGCCGGCCATCTGGCGGCGGATATCGTCAGCGGGGATACCCCGATCATCGATCCGAGCCCGTATCGTTTCGATCGTTTCTAAGCCGGCCCAAGCCCAGCCTTCATGGAGCACAACGATGTCGCCTGCCAGCTGTTTTTTTACTAATCGCACAGGCTTGCGCCTGCATTTTCTGCAATGGGGCGAGCCGAGCGGCGTGCCTCTGGTTCTGCTGCACGGCTTGCGGGCCTATGCGCAGACCTGGGAGTCGCTGGTGCAGGCGTTGGGCCCTGGTTACTGCGTTTACGCCCTGGACCAGCGCGGTCGCGGGTTGAGCGATTGGGCCACGCCGAGCAGCTACCACACGCAATCTTATGTGGAGGATGTGGAGGACTTTGTCGCCCACCTCGGTTTGCAACGCTTCGTGTTGCTGGGGCATTCGCTGGGTGGCGCCAATGCCCTTGAATATGCACGGCAAAACCCGGGGCGTTTGCACGGGCTGATCATCGAAGACATCGGTCCCGGCTCTTCGAGCCAGGGCGACGGCGCGGCGCGTATTCGCCGTGAAATGAGCCAGACGCCGTTGCACTTCGACAGCTGGGCGAGCGCCCGCGCTTTCTGGCAGGCGTCGCGCCCGGGTTTGTCAGAGCAGGGCCTCGCTTCCAGGCTGGCGCATTCGATGAAAGCGCACGAAGGGCTGATCAGCTGGCGGCACGATCAGCAAGGCATCGCCGAGGCGCGCCTGAGCATCGAGCCGACCGACCTGTGGCCGGCGGTGCGGGCCTTGGACTGCCCGACGCTGTTCATTCGTGGCGGGCGTTCGGACTTCCTGCCCACCGCGACGCTGCAGGCGATGCGTGACAGCAATCGGCAGGTGCAGACGGTGGAAGTCGCGCACGCCAGTCACTATGTCCACGACGATCAGGGCGAGACGTTCAACCGGCTGGTCGCTGACTTTCTCGCCAGCCTCACGACTCCGAGCCCATGAAGGCAAGCGCCAGCACTGCCGTGGCAGGCGGCCATGGCAAAAGCGAACCACTCTAACGAGTGGTTTTTTTTGCCTGGATTTTTATGCGGTTGATACAAAGCTGATACGCGAAAAACAGTTAATGAGAATCCATGTCATACGCGAATGGTTTGGTATATCATGCGCCGCGAATTCTTGGCAGGTTTGCCTGCGCGTCGGCTCATTCATGAGGTCCAACATCCATGCGTCACACCCTGATTTCCCTGTGCGTGCTTCAGGCGTTTACTCCTTTTGCCTGGGCGCAGGTTGCCGCCTCTGAACAACCCAGCCTCGAGTTGCAGGCGACCACGGTCACCGGCGAAATGGACTACGAGACGGCTCAAGGGCCGGTCAAGGGCTACCGCGCGACACGTTCAGCCAGTGCGACCCGCACCGACACATCGATTCATGAAACGCCGCAGTCCATCAGCGTAGTGCCCAAGGACGTGGTCGAGGACATTGGTGCGACTCGCCTGCAGGAGGCCCTGGACTACGCGGGCGGCGTCGGCCGGGCGAACAACTTCGGCGGGCAAGGGCTTACCAGCTTCACCGTGCGAGGCTTTACCACTGCCGAGTTCTACCGCAACGGTTTCCCGATCAACCGCGGCTACCCGAGCATGCCCGACGCCAACAGCATCGAGCGCCTTGAAGTGCTGCGCGGGCCGGCGACCATGCTGTATGGCCGTGGCGATCCCGGTGGCACCTTTAACGTGGTATCCAAGCAGCCGCTGGCCGAGCCCACGGTCACGCTGGGTAGCCAATTGAATGATCAGGGCATGAAGCGCGGCACCCTCGATGCGTCCGGCCCGCTGGATGAGCAAGGCACGCTGGCCTATCGTCTGAACGTGGTGGGCGAGGGCGGCGACACCTTCCGCGACCATGTCTCGAGCGAACGCTACGGCGTGACCCCGGTGTTGACCTGGCAGGCCAATGACGCCACCAAGGTGATCTTCGAAGGCGACTTCATGCGTAACAATCGCCCGCTGGATCGCGGCCTGACACGCTTCGCCAACCAGCGCGGGACGCCGTCCCGTGACACCTTCTGGGGTGAGAAGTACGCCGGTGACCTGCACAACGATAACAACATGGCCCAGTTGCGCTTCGAACATCTGCTCAACGACAACTGGACCCTGGGCGGTGGTTTCCAGTGGCTGGACGGGACGATGAAGGGCAATGGTGTCGAGGCCAACGGCGCGACCAGCCTGGATGCCGATGGCCGCACACTTCAGCGCAACTTCAACTACCGCAAGCTGGAATGGACCGACAAGGACTACCAACTCAACCTGACCGGGCACCTTTCCACCGGCGGCTTTGATCACACCTTGCTCACTGGCATCGAATACGAAGACTACGACTACAAGTCGATCATCCAGCGTTCCAGCGCCGTGGCGGGGACCTTTCCGATCGATATCTTCAACCCGGTCTACGGCCAGCCTCGTCCGGCGCTGACCCGCACGCCGACGCACGATAAAGAAAACCTCAAGACCTACGCGGCCTTCGTTCAGGACCAGGTGGCACTGACCGAGCGCTTGAAAGTCCTCGCCGGTGCGCGCTTCGAGCGCTTCGAGCACGATTACGAGTCCTACGTACCCGGTGTCAGAAGCTGGAACGCCGCCGACAACGCCGTCACCCCGCGCGTCGGCGTGATGTATGACCTCACCGACACCGTCGCGCTCTACGCGGATGCCGCGCGCTCGTTCAAGCCCAACACTGGCGCCAGTCGTCAGGGCGGCGGGTTCGATCCGGAGAAGGGCAAGTCCTACGAGATGGGCGTGAAGTGGGAAGCGCTTGACCGACAGCTGAGCGTCGATGCGGCGATCTACCAGATCGAGAAGAAAAATGTCCAGGGTGTCGACCCCGTTGACTCCGCCTTCAATGTTGCGACGGGCCAGGTCCGCAGCCGCGGCTTTGATCTGAACGTGGCCGGCAACCTGACGCCCGAGTGGCGGATGATCGGCGGCTATGCCTATGTGGATGCCGCCGTCACCAAGGACACCACTGTCCGTACCGGAACGCGTTTGGCCAACATTCCGCGCAATAGCTTCAGCCTGCTCAACGTGTATGAGTTCCAGGACGGCACGCTCAAAGGTTTGGGCCTCGGTGCCGGTGGCAAATACGTGGCCGAGCGTGCCGGGCAGACGGCCAACAACACGTTCGCGATGGACGCCTACACGGTCGTCGACCTGCTCGGTTACTACAAGGTCAACGAAAAGGTCAGGCTCAACCTGGACGTGAAGAACCTGTTCAATCGCGAGTACGAAGAGGGCTCGTTCTTGAACTTCTACGCCTACCCTGGCGAGCCGCGCACGGTGCAAGTGGGTATTTCCTACACTCTGTAGCGCGGTCAGCGCCCAGCGCGATGTGCCTCGTCGGTTGATCCGGTGGTATGCCGGGCGAAGGTCACGCAGCCACACTTTTTGGCGGCCTGTAGGGAAACCCCTACAGGCTCCGAAAATCCCTCGCGCAATATCAGGATTGGATGATGGCTCTTTGCTAGATGTCGGGTTAGAGTGATTAAAAGGTTCTTGCGAATCTTCGTTTCTGCGACCCCTCCCGAGGCTGCAGGACACTTCATAATGTGGAGTGCATCATGAAAGTCCTAATCGCTGATGACTCATCCATGTCCCGCAAGCTGGTCTTGCGTTCCCTGCCAGAATCACTGACCGAAGATGTTCGCCAGGCCTGTAACGGTGCCGAGGTGATGGAGGCGTATCACGCCGGTTTGGTGGACCTGCTTTTTCTCGACCTGACCATGCCGGTCATGGATGGCTTCCAGACCCTTGAGGCGCTCAAGCGCGAGGACGCGAATGTGGTTGTCGTGGTGATCAGCGCCGACATCCAGCCGCTGGCCAGGCAGCGCGTATCCGATCTGGGCGCTGCTGCATTCGTCGCCAAGCCGGTTACGGCGCAAGCTGTACTCAATGCGTTGCACGTCATAGGGGTACTTTGATGGAAACCTTGGCCGCGCTAACCGAAGACCAACGTGACGCCTTGCAGGAATTGATGAACATTGCCATGGGGCAGGCCGCCGAACGACTGGCCCGGCTGACCAACACCATGGTTACGCTTTCGGTTCCTTTCATTCACCCACTGATCCGGGAGCAGGACAACCTGTTGATTCCGGACCATCTTCGTCGAAGCTCCATGATCGTCACCCGCCAGTCGTTCCTGGGGGAGTTACGCGGAGAGGTGTTCGTTTGCTTTGGTTCCATGGGGGCCGACAAGCTCGCCGAATTGCTCGGCTATAGCGACGGCGGCCCTGCGCAGCAGGAAGAACTGATGCTGGATGTCACCAACATCCTGTCCGGCGCCTGCATCAGTGGCCTGGCCAAGCAGGTGGCGATACAAGTGAGTTATGACGCGCCGTCGATTCTGGTCCACAGAGAAGAGTCCGCGAACGCACTGGATGAATTGAACCTGAACGAACACCTGGCGATGGTGTTGGAAATCCGTTTCGAGGTGCAGGCTCATCAATTCTCCTGCGACCTGCTGATCTGTATTACCGAACGTACAGCAGGCGTTGTGGTCCGGGCCATCGATCGCTTGCTCTATGAGCTTTGAAGGGGCGTCTTCATGACAGACAACAAGGCAATTTCCCGGGAAACCCTTGAGTCGATGCTCAAGGCCATCAACATGGGCGTGCTGCTGGTCGATCATGACTGCAAAGTGCTGTTCTCCAACCACTTCATGTCCATCAACAGCGGCCGCAGCGCCGAAGAGCTCGTCGGTCGCACGCTGTTCGAAGTGTTTCCGGAACTGCCCGAGGTCTGGACCCGGCAGAAGATCAACAGCGTCGTCACGCTGCAGAACTTTGCGTTCACCTCCTGGCAGCAACGGCCGCACCTGTTCAACTTCGAAAGCACCCGGCCGATCAGTGGCTTGGTCGGGCACATGTATCAGAACTGCACGTTCTTCCCGGTGCAGGACGCCGATGGCGGCAGTCTGGGGGTGGGCCTGGCGATAAGCGATACGACCGATACCGCTGCCCGCCAACTCGAACTGACGCACCTCAACGAGTTGCTGGAAGAGGAAAAGAGCGCCCAGGCGCTGCTGATCGCACGGCTTGAGGAGGCTCAGGCGCAGTTGCTGCAGTCCGAGAAAATGGCTGCGATTGGCCAGCTTGCGGCGGGCGTGGCCCACGAGATCAATAACCCGATCGGCTTTGTGTGCTCCAACGTCAACAGCCTGCGGCGTTACCTGGTGGATCTTTTCGCATTGCTCGACGCCTACGAACAGGCCAGTGACGAAAAACATGCGCAGGCTCATCCCGAGCTTGCGGCCATGCGGGACAAGGCGGATTACGACTTCATGCGGCAGGACATCGACGAGCTGATCGTCGAGTCGGTCGAGGGGCTGGACCGGGTCACTCGTATCGTCAAGGACCTGCGCGAGTTCTCCCATGTCGACAGCTACGAATGGCAGTTGGCCGATCTGCACAAGGGGCTGGATAGCACCCTCAACGTTATCTGGAACGAGATCAAGTTCAAGGCTCAGGTGATCAAGCGCTACGGCGATATCGAGCCTATCGAGTGCATGGGCTCGCAGATCAATCAGGTGTTCTTGAATCTGCTCATCAATGCGAGCCATGCCGTGGGCGTTGATGGCGAAATCATCATCAACAGTGGCAGGGAAGACGGCGGTGTGTTCGTCGAGGTCGTCGACAACGGTCACGGCATCCCGCTGGACATCCAGAACCGGATATTCGAACCGTTCTTCACCACCAAGCCGGTAGGCATGGGCTCGGGCCTGGGCCTGTCGCTGTCGTACAGCATCATCGTCAAGCACCATGGAAGGCTCACCGTCGAAAGTGAACCGGGCCGGGGCAGTTGCTTCCGTGCGTGGCTCCCGTTACGTCAGCCCCAGGTACAGGCCCACGCTACCTCTGCCGTTGAAGGATGCTGAGCATGAACACCACCGAGTTGAGCGAAAAACGCTACACCGTCATGCTGGTGGACGACGAAGAAAGTATCCTCAACAGCCTGCGCCGCTTGCTGCGTGGCAAGCCTTACGATTTGCTGCTGGCCACCAGTGGCGCGCAGGCGCTGAACCTTTTCGAACTGCACCCCATAGACCTGATCGTCTGCGACGCGCGCATGCCGTTCATGGACGGCCCGACCCTGCTCCGTGAGGTGCATAAGCGCGATCCGCACTGCATGAATATCCTGCTGACCGGTTATGCCGACATGAGCATGATCACGCAGGCACTCAGCGATGGGTACATTTTCCGCTACATCAGCAAACCCTGGAAGGATGAAGAGCTTCAGCTCACCCTCGATGAGGCTTTGGAAATGCAATGTGTGCTGCGTGAACGTGACAACCCGAAGAAGCTCATCAGCGAATAGTGGCTCGACAGCTTCGGCGCCTCACGGTTTTTGATAAATCGAAGGCGCCACCAGCTTGAACGCATCGCTGACGCCGTTCAGGCTTTCCGAATGACTGATCATGAAATAGCCGCCACGTCGCAGGAATGGGAGCAGGCGACTGACCACTTTTCGCTTGGTCTCCTGATCAAAGTAAATCATCACGTTGCGCAGGAAAATCACATCGAATTCGCCCAGTTGGGGCAGGGTTTCGATCAGGTTGACTTGCACGAAACTGACCCGCTGGCGCAGGGATTTATCGATCAGGAAGGTGCCTTCCTGCTGGCCGATGCCCTTGAGGCAGTATCGACTGAGCAAGGACTGCGGCAGTCTGTTCGCGCGTTCCATCGGGTAATGCCCGTTCCGGGCCTTGGCCAGTACCTGGGTGCTGATGTCCGATCCGATGACCTCCCAGGGCGTGCTGCGCAGGGTTTCGGCCAGGGTCATGGCCAGGCTGTAAGGTTCTTCGCCCGAGGAGCTGGCCGCGCTCCACACCCTGAAGGTCTTGCCTGGCGACGCGAAGGGCAATACCCGTTCGCGCAGGAACTCGAAGTGCTTGGGTTCACGAAAGAAATACGTTTCGTTGGTGGTCAACAGGTCCAGGGCGAACTGCAGTTCGTCGGGGTTCTCCTTGCCCATTATCATTTTGAAATACGCGCCGTAGCTCTCCAGTTCATGGAACTGCAGGCGCTTGAACAGACGCCCGGCAACCAGGGCTTTTTTCATGGGTGACAAGTGGATGCCCGCTGCACCATAGAGCCAGGACTGGAACTGGGTGAATTCACGATCTTCAAGATTGATCTGTTTCAATCCGAACTCCTTGTTCGTGACTTACAGCTCCTGGAGGCTGGGGCTGTCACCGGCGTCCGCCAGTTGAGACATTTCATCCATCGACAACACCTTGTCCACCTGCAAGACGATGACGAACGTGCCGGCGACCTTGGCCATGCCGCTGATGAAGTCAGGGCGAATGCGCGCGCCAAAGCTGGGGGCCGGCTTGATCTCGTCCGCCGGAATTTCCAGTACCTCTGACACACTGTCCACCAGAAGCCCGATATCCTGGGCCTGGTGGTCCTCGCTGCTGGCTTCGAGGATCACCACACAGCTGCGTCGAGAGACCTTCGTGCAGGGCTGCCCGAACCGTGCCTTGAGGTCCAGCACCGGCACCACGGCACCTCGCAGGTTAAGCACGCCGCGCACGAAGTCGGGCATCATCGGCACCGGAGTCACGTGTCCGTACTCGATGATTTCCTTGATGCCCTGGATATCGATGGCGAACATTTCGCCGCCCAGCAGGAGCGTCAGGTACTGCGCCTCCTGCTTTTGAATCGCCGTCGTCTGTCGGGTATCGGTTAACGCGCCCATGTCGCTCTCCTGCATGAAAAAAGCACCGCGTCCGGTTTGCGCTCAGAACCGCGTGAACTCGCTTTCGTCGGGGCCTGCGCTCTTGAGGAAGGTTTTCTGCGGGACCGCTCGCGGTGCCCGCGCCATCGCACGCGATACGCTGCTTGCCTGGCTGGATTTGCCCAGTGTGACGTTCGATGCCTGATCGCCTGCGTCCAGCCTGAAAAAACTCATGGCCTGCTGCAACTGTTCGGCCTGGGTACTCATTTCTTCGGCGGTGGAAGCGAGCTCTTCGCTGCTGGAGGCATTTTGCTGAGTGACCTGGTTGAGTTGGTTCATCGCCGAATTGATCTGCGCCACGCCGGCTGCCTGTTCTTCGGAGGCGGCCGTGATTTCCTGGACCAGATCGGAGGTCTTGTTGATCGACGGCAGCATCTCGCCAAGCAGATGGCCGGCCCGTTCGGCCATTTCGACACTGCTGGTGGACAGCTCGCCTATTTCCAGAGCCGCCACCTGGCTGCGCTCGGCCAGTTTGCGCACTTCGGCCGCCACCACCGCGAAGCCCTTGCCATGTTCGCCGGCTCGCGCCGCTTCGATGGCGGCGTTCAAGGCCAGCAAGTTGGTCTGGTAAGCAATGTCATCGATGATGCTGATGCGTTGCGCGATTTTTTTCATCGCCTGCACCGTCTGCTGAACAGAGTCGCCGCCGTCTCCTGCTTCCTTGGCCGCTTTGCTGGCCATGCCGTCGGTTATCTTGGCGTTCTCGGTGTTCTGGTTAATGCTGGCACTCATTTGTTCGATGGACGCACTGGTTTCTTCGACGCTTGCGGCTTGTTGGCTGGTGGTCTGGCTGATGGCCTGGGCGGTAGCGCTGACTTCCTCCGACGCGCTGGCCAGACCGTCGGCGGCATTGCGCACCTCACCGATAATCTGCGAAAGCTTGCCAATCATTGCCTGCATCGCCGTGAGCACACGCCCGGTTTCGTCCTTGGAACCACCTTCGATCTTCACGGCCAGGTTACCTTCGGCCAGTTGGCTGGCCACATCCACGGCCCTTTTCAGCGGGGTGGAAATGATGCGTGAAATAAACAACGCCAGCGCGATACCCACCAGCAAAGCCACGAGTACCGCGGCGATGATGGACAGTCGCGCATTGGCGTAGATTTCGTTACCGCGTTGATTGGCTGCCGTGGCTCCGGCGTCGTTGAGGTCGATGAGTTTTACCAGGTCGCTGGAGATCTGTTCGAAGTCCCGTTTCGAATCCCCTTTGAGAATGACACTGGTCTGTTCCTTCAAACCCTGCCGCGACTCGGCCAACAGGTTCTTGCTGGTGTTGAGGTAGCTGTTCCAGTTGGTCTTGAGCGTATCGAACAACGCCTGTTCCGCCGGGCTTGAGATCAGCTCTTTTTCATAGCGCGCCATGCGGGTCTCGACTTCCTTGCGGGCATCGACGATCTCCTGTTCATATTGCGCCTGTTCCGTCGGGCTGTCGGCCATCAGATAGCGCAGTTCCTTGACCCGATAGTTGGCGACAAAAAAACGAATGCCGGAGACAACCCGCACCGAAGGCAACCAGTTGTCGCGCATCTCAGCGGCAGTTTCGTTAACCAGGCCCAACTGGATGATGGCGAACACGCCCGTCATGGCCGTCAGCACCAACACCAGCAAGAACGAAGTGATGAGCTTGGTAGCTATCCTTAAATCGTAGAACCATTTCATTGAAAGGCCTCTCCATGTGCGGTGCGGTTGGCTGAATTGCCGGGTTTGCTATCGTTCGAGGAATAAACAGCGGTTTGCCCAGGCGTTTGCTGGGCGCGTTGTCTGGTTGTCGGTGCGCCAGCCGCTCAATAGCAGGGCGCACGCGCCACAGGCAGCGGGTACGAGCGATAAGCGGAAAAAAGTGCGAGCCTGAGGAAGCGGCTGCAAGTTGCCGTATGACGACATAGGTTCCTCCCTGAATCAGTAAATAGCGATCCTTCTCACATCAGCCTATCGGCTCGGGCCAAGATCAACTTGAGCGCAGAACAGGTCAGTCGTCGGTCAGCGGTAAAATAATTCGGTTTTACCGGGGCGGTAAGTAAGGGCTGTAATAAAAAACGGCCCGGCAGCGGTGATTTATATAATCGGTAGACGACTGACGCAGGCGTGGCGTTATATAAATAGCGCGCAATCGCCGCGTGCGATTCCTTCAACGTCATGATTGCCTCCTAGTTTCTTTGTCCTATCCAGGTTTCTAAGGCCTTGGAACTCATAGGTTTTTCTATCAAGTAACGCTGCAGAACTTCTTGGTTTTCTACACCTTCTGCAACGACTCGGTAGCCGATATTTTGAAGTTATGCAGAATACGCTCGCAAATTTGCTCAGGGCCCGGCTCATTCATTGAGAATCAAGCCGAATCGCGTCGGACTGATTTTATAAAGCAAGCAATTATTGGGTAGCAGTTTTGTAGGCGCGACGTTATCGTCAGGATCACGTCTTGTGCACAGATATAACCCGGTGCCTTGACTATATCGTTGAGGACTTTCGGCGTAATGACGTCGACTGCGTCAATCTCGCATGCGCTGTTTACCCGGACCGTTTGATGTATATCTTCCTCAAACCTCAATCGATTAAACAACCCGGTGGGTTGGTCTACGAAGTTACGAGCGCGCATGTTGCGGATACGCATCATGACCCGTTCAGCGAAGTCATTGAGCATGCCTCTGTGCAACTCGCTCATGGGCGCGCACGTGACAGTGTCAATAATGCAGAGCTCATCGACGATTGAGGCCCGCGTGACCGGCGCGTTGAAGTACGCCGAGGTCATTGCGGCGATTTTGTCGAAGGCTTCGTCGGAGTCGCTGCCCGCGGGGCAAAATTTGGCGACCTCTTTTAGCCTTTCAGCTTCATTCGACGGAATAGGAGCGCCTTCGCCCATGATGACCCTCGCAATTGCTTGGTTCTACCTACAAGGTATCAGGTGATGATGTCATTATGATATCATTTTTTCGTTCGCGGCAACGCTCAACGGTCTGCGCCTCGGCGTTGCAGGTGAGCACAGACAAGAGGTGATGCAAAACCCGCGACGGCCCACAAGTATTGACTTGGATCAGCTCCTGTAGCGCCTTCTCTTCTATCGTGCTGCAGCTCTTTGAAGCCTGATATTGGGCTACAGTTCGAGCAAAGGATTGAGTCGTGGGTCTGAAGGCGCTTTAACGCGAGATAGACAAGTTGGCGGTGAGGGGCCGTGCTCTCGTAAAAAGGTCAATGTTCAGGCGTTTCCGATTTCCAGCGCTGCGTAGAAGGTTGCTAGGCGTTTTACCCGCCTTGCAAATATCGTTAAGTCCGTTCAACGACCGAGGGCACAGGGATGATGGCTCGCGACGCACAGGCAGTGGCTGACGACGATACGTTGCGAACCCTCAAGAGTGTGCTCGGCTGTCTGTCCATTGCGGTTGTGGCGCTGGACCGCGCCGCTCGGGTTGTCGCCGGCAATCCCGCGTTCGCCCAACTGCAAGTTCAAAATGGCGTTTCTCCGGCAGCGGGCGGCGAGTTCATCGCCCTCCTGCGGCCCGAAGACCATGGGCTGTTTTATGCGGCGCTGGAAACGGCCGCAGGGAACACGCGGGCTGGTTTCGCGGCATTGAGCAGAGAGGCGTGCGGGTTGGACGTCTCCCTGACGCTGTGGCGCGATGCGTATTTTATTGTCGAGGTCGTTGCCCGCCAGGGCGCGTCGGCCCCGTCATCCGAAACCGAAAGCTACGCGCAGATCCCGCTCAGGTCGATTTTCGATTCCTCCGGTACCGGCCTGGCGCTGGTGTCGCTGGACGGTCGTTGGCTACGGGCCAATGGCGTCATCTGCAGGTTGCTTGGGTATAGCGAAGCACAGTTGCAAACCACCACATTCATGGCACTGACCCACCCCGAGGACCGCGAGGTCGGCAAGCAGTTGATCGACGAACTCAAGCGCGGTGCAAGGTCGGGCGCGACGTTGCATAAACGCTATATCCATCGCGACGGGCGGGTGGTGTGGGCGCGGTTGACCGTGGGAATGGTGCGGGACGATCAGGGGCAGCCGCTCTGCTTTGTGTCCCAACTGGAGGACATCACCGAGAACTGGCAGCTGCGCGAAACGCTGGTGGGCAGCGAACTCAAATTTCTCACCCTCGCGGAAAGTTCACCCAACATCATCGTGCGCTACAACCGCAACCTGTTGCGCACTTACGTCAACCCGGCCTTTTTGCGCTTGACCGGCATGTCTTATGACGAGTCGATAGGCGTGAGCCCCGACGAGGACGCGGGTGACTATATCAACCAGCTGCGCCATGTCGTTGCGACGGGCGAAACCGCGCAATTCCTCGACAGTTGGACCTTCGCGGACAGTACCGAGTTGGTCAGTTGTGCGGTCAGCCTGACGGCCGAGCGCAGCCCGACAGGCGAGGTGATCGGCGTGTTGGCGCTGGCCCACGACATTACCGAGTTGTGCAAGCAACAGGTCCTGGAAGACGCGCGCTTGGGGATTTTCGAAAAAATGGCGACGGGCGCGCCCCTGGAAGAAACGCTCGGGCTCCTGGTGGACTATCTGCAATTGGCCTTGCCCCATCGGTCCTGCCGGGTGCATTTGGTAGCGCCGCTCGGCACCGGCGCGGTGATGAATACGGCGTCTGCCGTAGGCTGGTCCGAGCCGATCGTGGACAAACAAGGCCACGTGCTCGGCACTTTCGAGTTGTCTCAGTCGTCCGGCACCGGGCCGGATGAGAGCGACATCCTGCGTGTGCGCCAGACCTGTCATATTGCGGCGATCGCGATCGAACGCTGGCAGTCAGAGTCGTTGCTCCGCGAGCGCGAGCGTCGTTACCGTGACATTTTCGACCATACCCTGGACATGCTTTGCCTGCTGGAAATGACGGCGGTCGGTTGCCTGCGTTGTGTCGAGGTCAACCCGGCGTTGTTGCGCGCGCTGGGCAAACCGCATGCCGACGTTATCGGTGAGCCGCTGGAGTTGATCTTTGGTCGATTGGGCGCGCAAAAGATCCAGGCGCTTTGTGAGCAATGCACAAGCGCCGGACGGGTGGTTGAGTCGGATGAGGGTATGGTGCTTCGCAACGAAGTCCGTCAACTGCACTTTACGCTGGTGCCGGTGGCGGATTCAGGGCGTGTGGCGGCGCGGATATTGGTGATCAGCCGCGACATTACCCTGTTGATCAGGGCCCGGCAGAAAGAACTCGGACGCCAGCACGACATCAGCGCACTGGTCGAAAACAGCCCGGACGCTATCGCTCGGTTGAGTGCTCATGGCGAAGTGCTCTACGTCAATGCGCAGTTGCGAAGATGGGTGGGCGGGGCCTGGCCGGAACTGATGGGCATGCCCATGGACGCGGTGGCGCCGCTGAACCACCAGTCTCAGCTGTTTCGCGAATTGGTGGCCCAAGTGATTCAGGAAAATAAAGCGACGGAGCAGGAGTTTCTGCTCTCGGGGTTGAAGAGCGCACCCAAAGTGGTGCTGATCCACTTTGTTCCAGAGGTCGACGGCCAGCGGGTCGTGAGCGTGTTGGCGGTGGGGCGTGATATTTCCAGATTGCGGGCTGCCGAGCGGCGTCTGGCCAACTCCAATGCACAATTGCGCGATCTGTCGACCCGTCGCGAAACGGCGCGGGAAGAGGAGCGCAAACTGATCGCCAGGGAGATCCATGATGAGCTGGGCCAGCACTTGACGGCACTGCGTATGGGGATATCACTGTTGAGGTTTCAATTCGGCGCCTCGACACCCGAGCTGACCCCGCAGGTCGAGCGGCTGATGGTGCTGACCGACAAGACGATCCAGGTCGTGCGTGATGTCTCCACCAGCCTGCGACCGTCCGCGTTAAACCTGGGGCTGGTTTCCGGTCTTGAGTGGCTGACCACCGAGTTCGTCACCTTGACCCGGGTTCCCTGTGTGTTACACCTGCCGTCGATTCCCCTGACGCTCCCCGATACCCACGTCACCGCCGCGTTTCGCATCGTGCAGGAGTCGTTGACCAATATCGCGCGTTACGCCGAAGCGACACAGGTCAGCGTCACCCTGAGCCCGCAGGAAACCAACTGGCTGCTGGAGGTCCAGGATAACGGCAAGGGGTTTGACCCCGACGCCGTCACCCGGCAGACCCTGGGGCTGGCCGGGATGCGTGAGCGTGGCCTGATGTTGGGCGGCAAAGTGATTGTTTTCAGCCATCCCGGACAGGGCACAACAGTCCAGGCATTCATTCCGATGCACAAGGATACGTATTAATGATTCGCATGCTGATCGCCGATGACCACACCATCATGCGCGAAGGGCTCAAGCAGTTGTTCATGCTGGTCGCCGACGTCCAGGTGGTGGCCGAAGCCGAGAGTGGCACGCAAGTGATCGAGCTGTTGCGCCAGGTCGAGATCGACCTGCTGCTGCTCGATATGAACATGCCGGGTATCAGCGGCGAAATCCTGATCGCCCGCCTGCATACCCAGTACCCGGAGCTGCCGATCCTGGTGTTGAGCATGCATAACGAAATCCACATTGCGCAACGCGCACTGCGCGCCGGTGCGCTCGGCTACCTCACCAAGGACCGCGACCCCGAGACCCTGTTGGTTGCCATGCGACGAGTGGCCAGCGGCCAACGTTACCTGGACCCGGCGCTGGCAGAGCAGATTGCCCTGCAAAGCAGTGGCCTGAAGCAACAGACCTACGTTGAAAGCCTGTCCGATCGCGAGTTTCAGATTCTGCGCTTGCTGGCTCATGGCATGAGCGTCAACCAGATCGCCGAGCAGTTGGTCATCAGCAACAAGACGGTCAGCACCCACAAGACCCGGCTCATGGAAAAGATGGGGTTCGGCTCTACGGCGGACATTGTGCGCTTCGCCATGACCTTGGGTATTTCGTGAACAACCCCCTTGTGTAGGGATTTTCCTACCTTGGTTGCCGGTATCCCTACCCTGGAATAGGGATGGTCCGATGGCCGTGGTGCCATTATTGGGCCAGTATCCCTCTCAAGCAATCGAACTGCCGATCAACCGGCGACGAGATGCTTCGATTGGGAGACAGACCGTGAGCGAACAGACCACACCCCCCTCGGCTGCTTTGATAGTGTTTCCGGTCGCCTTGGCCGGTCTGCTCGGAGGCCTTGCGGTTGCCTACAGCAATGACTTCAGCGCATGGGCTGTGGCGGCAGGGGGCGCGTTGTTGGTGCTGTGCGTTGGCTTGGGCCTTTGGGCAAACAGATGCTTCCAGGCGCATTGCAACAGCCTGCAACGCCAGCTCGATCAGCCGCCCGAGGTCTCGGCGACATTGGCCGTCGATAACGGCCTGGCAGACGTGTGCCTCAGCGTGCTTCCCGTTTGGTCCAGGCAGATCGAAGCCGCGCGCCTGATCAGCGAAACGTCCATCCTCAAGCTCAGCGAACGCTTTGGCACGCTGTCATCGAACATCAGCCACAGCGTGGCCAGCAACGGCGGGCAAGATGCTTCCCAGCAATTGGTCGACTTGCTGGAAGTCGGCCAGCGCGACCTCAATTCCATCGTGCTGGCTCTGCGCTCCGCGCTCTCCAATAAAGAGAGCGAACTCAAAGAAGTCCTGCAGCTCTCCGGCTTCACCGAACAACTTCAGCAGATGGCCAAGTTTGTCGGTGACATCGCCAGTCAAACCAACCTGCTTGCCCTCAACGCCGCCATCGAGGCCGCGCGCGCCGGTGAGGCGGGGCGAGGTTTTGCGGTGGTCGCCGATGAAGTGCGCAAGCTGTCGAGTATGTCCGGCGAGACCGGGCGCAAGATCAGTGAAACCGTGAATACCGTCAATGCGGCCATTGCCCGCACAGTGCAAATGTCCCGCCACCACGCTGAACAAGACACTTTGACCCTCGCGGATTCGGAGCGTGTGGTCTCGCAGGTCATCGAACATTTTCGCGGTACCGCCCAGACCCTCGTGCGCAACAGCCATGACCTGCAACAGCAGAGCGCCAACGTCGCCGACGAGATTGCCCAGGTGCTGGTCGCCTTGCAGTTCCAGGACCGCGTCAGCCAGATGCTGACGCTGATTACCCGCGACCTGGACAAGCTCCAGCAGCAATTGGACGAGCGCCAGGCATCGAGCCTGAGCGGGCATACCCTCAGCCCGATGGTCAGTGATCGTTGGCTGCAAGAGCTTTCAACGGCCTACACCATGCCGGAGCAACACGCTATCCATGGCGGTAACACGCACGCCAAGTCCGATGACAGCGAAATCACCTTTTTCTAGAGGAGCTTTTCCGATGAGCAAAACCATTCTGATCGTCGACGACTCTGCCTCCATCCGGCAGGTGGTCAGCATCACTCTCAAAGGCGCGGGTTATGACGTGATCGAAGGCTGTGATGGCAAAGATGCGCTGAGCAAACTGGACGGACGCAAAATCCACCTGATTGTCAGTGACGTGAACATGCCCAACATGGACGGCTTCAGCTTCGTCAAGGCGGCCAAGCTATTGCCGGCCTACAAGTTCACGCCGGTCATCATGCTGACCACCGAGGCCAGTGATGCGATGAAGCAGCAAGGCCAGGCCTCCGGTGCCAAGGCGTGGATGGTCAAGCCCTTTCAGCCGGCGCAAATGCTCACTGCCGTCTCCAAGTTGATCCTGCCATAGCAATGACCAGCGACCGCTGGCCAGGAGGTTTCCATGAAAAGCACCGTACCGATGCTACGTCGAATCCAGGTCATGGAAGGCCCCCTGACGATCTACACCGCCACTGAACAAAAAGACCTGTTGTTGTCGTTGTTTCCGCTGGCGCATGAGGTTGAGTTGGACTTGTCCAATGTCGACGAACTGGACAGCGCCGGTCTGCAATTGTTGATCCTCATCAAACGCGAGTCGCTCAAGGACGGAACGCAGCTGTTGCTGAGCAACCCGAGCGCGACCGTAATCGAAGCAATACGGCTCAGCGGTCTTGACGACTACTTCGCCAATCCGCTTTTCGCCCAGTCGCTTGGAGCATGATCGTATGGCCCAGCCCATGAACATGGATGACGTGCTGCAGACTTTCATTGCCGAGAGTCGCGAGCTCCTGCTGCAAATGGAAGACGCACTGCTGCAGATCGAGAGGTCGCCGCAGGACCTCGACACCATCAACGGCTTGTTCCGCGTGGCCCACACCATCAAAGGCTCGGCCGGCTTGTTTGGCTTGATGCCCATCGTTGAGTTCACCCATGTCGCCGAAAGCGTCCTGGACCGGGTCCGCAGTCTGGAAGTGCGCGTCGACGAGGCATTGAGTGCGTTGTTTCTCGATGCCCGTGACCATATCGGCCAGTTGATCGACCTGCTGGCCGAGGATGGCAACCTTGACCGATTGGACGAACCGCTGCGGGTCCAGGGCCAATGCCTGGGCGAGCGGCTCGCGCAGTACCTGGAAGGCTCGGTGCCGAGCGCTTCGCCCGCTCCAGCCACGTTGCCGGCGGACGAGCCGGGCGCAAGTCCCGGCCACTGGCACTTGTCCCTGCGCTTTGGTCCGGATGTATTGCGCAACGGCATGGACCCGCTGTCGTTCCTGCGTTACCTGAGCACGTTGGGGCAGTTGCTGCATACCGTCACACTGTGCGAGGGGTTGCCGCCGTTTGCGTCGATGGACCCGGAAACCAACTACCTGGGCTTTGAACTCGCGCTGCTCAGCGATGCCTCGCGGGAGGTCATCGACGGGGCCTTTGATTTTGTGCGCGATGACGCGCTCGTCCAGATCCTTGCACCGCAAGCCTCTGTCCAAGCCTGTCGCGCGCATCTCGACGGATTGCCGGAAGACAATGCCGTGCTGCTTGAGCTGCTGGTGCGTTGCGGCACATTGACGGAGTCCCAGGCCCTGCTCGTCACCCACGAGGGTGAGCAAGCTCCGGTCGAGATGCGCGGCGAGCTGGACGCAGCCCCCGATTCAGTCGCGCCGTTGATCAAGGCCGGCAAGGGCGCGGCGAGCAACGAAGGCAACCTGATCCGCGTCGATGCCGCCAAGCTGGACCAACTGATCAACCTGGTTGGCGAGCTGATCATCGCCGGCGCCGGAGCCAACCTGGTGGCAGTGCGTAGCGGGATTGGCGAGATGATCGAAGCCACCAGCCTGTTATCGCGCTTGGTGGAAGAGGTGCGTGACTCGGCACTGACCCTGCGCATGGTGCAGATCGGCGCGACATTCACGCGCTTCCAGCGGGTGGTGCGCGACGTCTCCAAGGAACTGGGCAAGGACATCGTGCTGCAGATCGGCGGTGGCGAGACCGAGTTGGACAAGACCGTCGTCGAACGTATCGGCGACCCGTTGACGCACTTGGTGCGCAACGCCATGGACCATGGCATCGAGGCCGTGTCGACGCGCCTTCAACGGGGCAAGCCGGCCCAGGGCACGGTACGCCTGAATGCCTACCACGAGTCCGGCAGTATCGTGATCGAAGTGTCGGACGACGGCGGTGGCCTGGCCAAGGACAAAATCCTGGCCAAGGCCCGCGAGCGTGGCCTGGTGGGGGACGGCCAGCTACCGGCGGATAAAGACATCCTGAACTTGATTTTCGAGCCGGGCTTCTCCACCGCCGACCAGGTCAGCAACCTGTCCGGCCGCGGGGTGGGCATGGATGTGGTCAAGCGCAATATCACCGCGTTGCGCGGCAGCGTGAGCCTCGAGAGCGAAGAAGGGCAGGGCACAACGGTACGGATTCGTCTGCCGCTGACCCTGGCCATCATCGACGGCTTTCTGATCGGGGTGGGCAAGGCCTCTTATGTCATCCCGCTGAACATGGTGGAGGAGTGCATCGAGCTGGCGCCTGGACAGGGCGCAGACACCGGCTACCTGGACCTGCGTGGAGATGTGCTGCCGATCCTGCGCCTGCGGGACATGTTCGATGTGCAAGAACCTCGAGGCAGTCGAGAAAACGTGGTCGTCGTGCAATACGCCGGCTTGCGTGCTGGCTTGGTGGTCGATCGCTTGCAGGGGGAGTTTCAAACCGTGATCAAGCCATTGGGCAAAGTGTTTGGTGAGGCCCATGGGCTCGGCGGGTTCACCATCCTTGGCAGTGGAGCCGTCGCCCTGATTCTGGATATACCCAATTTGTTAGGACACGTTGCCAAGGACGCCACCCACCGTTCGATCCCAAGTCCGTTATCGACTTAATGAGCGTCATCAGGAGTTCCTCGCCATGACCGTTATCAGAAATATCATGCTGTTGGTTTTCACCGCAGTGCTCGGCGTTGTCGTGTTGGGTGGTACCAGCCTTTACCTGGCCGGTGAAATCAATACGAGCGCCAGTTATGCCAACGTCAATACCGTGCCCAGCTTGCTGGAAATCGACCGTGCGGCGGCTGCGTTCACCGACCTTCACGCCCTGGAATGGCAGCGTCTGAACGATTCCGAAAAAAACTTCGTGTCCAGCTATGCGCAGAACGTGGCACAGAACTTCAGCGCGATTGGCAAAGCCCTGGATCACTATGAGGCCGCATTGGTCTCCGACGACCATGACGCAGCACTGTTGAAGCAGTTACGTGGCCGCTTGGGTGAATTTGCGACCCTGCAGGCGCATTTCGACAAGTTCATCGACGACGGTGATCAAGCCTCGGCCCGCGCATTGATCGAGGCCAGCCAGCCATTGCAGAGCGCGGTGCTGACGACGATCGGTGACCTGCGCGAATACAACCTGGAACTGGGGCGCAAGGGCCAATTGGTTGCCACCGCCACTGAGAAGAATGCCCGCTCCCTCATCCTGCTGGTCAGCGCGCTGACATTTTTAGCCACCGCGTTGGTGGGCGCACTTCTGGGACGCAGCCTGATGCGCCAGCTCGGCGGCGAACCGGTGGCCGTGCGCGCTTTCGCCGCTCGCTTGTCAGCGGGGGAGCTGGATGCCAAAGCCACGCTCAAGCCCGGTGACACCACGAGCTTGATGGCGTCCATGCAACAACTGGGCGCGAGCCTGCATGGGCTGGTCGCGGAGATAAACCGCATGTCCAGTGAACACGACAAGGGCGACATCGATGCACAGATCGATGCTGGCCGCTTTCATGGCAGTTACCGCTCCATGGCCCAGGGCATCAACGAGATGGTCAACGGCCATATCAGCGTGAAGAAAAAAGCCATGGCCTGCATCCGCGCCTTTGGTGAAGGTGATCTGTCGGCGTCGCTGGAAAAATTCCCGGGCAAAAAAGCCTTTATCAATGAAAACATCGAGCTGCTGCGCAGCAATGTGCTGGCGTTGATCCATGAGATGCAGCACATGTCCAGCGAGCATGAAAAAGGCGACATTGACGTCATGATCGACGTCGATCGCTTCTCGGGTTCGTACCGCGATATCGGTCAGGGCATCAATCAGATGGTCAGTGGCCATATCAGCGTGAAGAAAAAAGCCATGGCCTGTATCCGCGCGTTCGGCGAAGGCAATCTGTCGGCACCGCTTGAGCAATTTCCCGGCAAAAAAGCCTTTATCAACGAGAACATCGAGCAACTGCGGGCCAATATCCTGGCGCTCGTCGAAGACACCAGCCAGATCAGCGACAGCGCGCTGATCGGCAAACTCGATACCCGGCCTGACGCCGCTCGGCATCAAGGTGATTTCCGCCGCATCATCCTGGGGATCAACGGTTCGCTGGATGCGATCATCGTGCCGATTACTGAAGCCATGGATGTCTTGTCGGCGATGTCCAATGGCGACCTGACCCGGACCATCAACGGCGACTATCAAGGCAAGTTCCTGGAACTGAAAAACTCGGTCAACGGCACCGTGGAAAAACTCTCGGAAATCATCGGCGAAGTGCGCGGCTCGGCCGATTCGCTGTCCAGTGCTTCCGAGGAGATCTCCGCCACTGCGCAAAGCATGGCGCAGTCGGCGTCCGAACAGGCCGCGTCGGTGGAGCAGACCTCGGCATCGATGGAGCAGATGTCGGCGTCCATTGCTCAAAATACCGAAAATGCCAAGGTGACCGACGGCATGGCGGGTAAAGCCAACAAGGAAGCCTCGGAAGGCGGTCGCGCCGTGAAGGACACGGTGGCGGCGATGAAGACCATCGCTGAGAAAATCGGCATCGTCGACTCCATCGCTTACCAGACCAACCTGTTGGCGCTCAACGCGGCGATCGAAGCGGCGCGTGCCGGCGAGCACGGCAAAGGCTTCGCGGTGGTGGCGGCCGAAGTGCGCAAACTGGCCGAGCGCAGCCAGATCGCGGCGCAGGAAATCAGTGAAGTGGCCAAGAACAGCGTGGCCTTGGCGGAACGGGCGGGCAACCTGCTTGACGAGATTGTGCCCTCGATCGCCAAGACCTCTGACCTGGTGCAGGAAATCGCGGCCGCCTCGGAAGAACAATCCATCGGTTCCGAGCAAATCAACAGCGCGATGTCGCAGATGAGCCAACTGACCCAGCAAAACGCTTCGGCCTCCGAAGAGCTGGCGGCGACGGCTGAGGAAATGAGCGGCCAGGCCGAGCAGTTGCAGGAACTCATGGGCTTTTTCAGCGTACAGAGCAAGCGCGCCGGGCGGACCGCCTCGATGCCCGTGATCAATCGCGCGGCATCCACGTTCGACCAGGATAGCCGTGCGGTGGAGAGCGGTTTCGTCCGCTTCGGGAGCTGACCCATGAGCGCCACAGCCGTTATGCCGAACACTTTGGAGTCAGCGCCGCAGGTCGATGAGCCCTTGCAGTACCTGACCTTCTTGGCTGACCAGCAGATGTATGCGGTCAATACACTGAACGTTCGCGAAATCATCGAATACAACCAGGTGACCACGGTGCCGATGATGCCGACATTCCTGCGCGGGGTGATCAACCTGCGCGGTTCAGTGGTGCCGTTAGTGGACCTCAAGGCACGGTTTGGCAAGGGTGTGACGGTGCTGGGCAGCCGAACGTGCATCGTCATTCTTGAAGCGGCGAAGGAGGGCGAGTCCCAGGTGCTGGGGGTGGTGGTGGACTCGGTCAGCGAAGTGATCGAGATCCTCGATATCGATATCAAGCCCGCGCCGGCCTTTGGTAACCCTATCCGTACCGACTTCATCCGGGGGATGACCAAGGTGCGAGGTGCGTTTGTCACGCTGCTGCAAATCGAGCAGGTGTTGTGTGTCGATGAGATGGCCGGCTTGATGCGAGCTTGACGTGTACGACCGCGCCTCCCGGCGCGGCCGCAAAGTAATCGATGCGAGGTGAGTCATGGCGTTATCCATCGCAAGTCCAGGGAAAGCCACGGTCTCGAGCCCTAGCCAATACCTCACCTTCGAGTTGGGGGATGAGATGTTCGCCGTCGGCACGCTCAACGTGCGAGAGATCATCGAATACGGACCGATCACCAGCGTGCCGTTGTTGCCGCCCAGCATCCGCGGCGTGATCAATCTGCGCGGCGCGGCGGTTCCGGTGCTGGACCTGGGCGTGCGCTTTCGCGGCGAGCGCACGGTGCAGACCTCGAGGACCTGCTTTGTGATCCTTGAGGTACAGGCCAATGTCGGGGGCAAGCCGGTGGGCATCATTGTGGATGCGGTCAGCGAGGTCCTTGAAATCGCCGATCAGGATATCGAACCGTCCTTGAATTTCGGGACCGATGTCAGAGCGGACTTCCTGTTGGGCATCGGCAAATTGGAGAGCGGTTTTGTGTTGTTGCTGGATATCGGTCGCGTGTTGTCCCTGGAACAGGTCGATGTGCTGGCAACCCTTGATCCCTTGCTGCCTTCAACTGCCTGATTGTTTTTTGGGAGTGTCCTCATGAACGTGATTCTCTCCGATGCGGAGTTCCTGCAGTTTCGCACTCTCATTCATCAAATCGCCGGCATCAGCCTGTCGGATGCCAAAAAACAGTTGGTGAGCGCTCGGCTCGCCAAGCGCCTGCAAGTGTTCAAGCTCAATACCTACGGCGCGTACTACAAAGTGTTGATGAAGGACGCGACGGAACTACAAGTGGCGGTCGATATGCTGACCACCAACGAAACCTATTTCTTCCGCGAGCCCAAGCATTTTGATTTCCTGCGCGATGTCGCACTGCCCGAACTGCGTGGCAGCGGGCCTTTGCGTGTATGGAGCGGCGCCTGCTCGAGCGGTGAAGAGCCCTACACCCTGGCCATGGTCCTGGCGGACAGCCTCGGCGGCCGGCCCTGGGAAATCGTCGCATCGGATATCAGCAGCCGGGTACTGGAAACGGCCCGCCAGGGGCGCTACCCCCTCGAAGGCACGCGCGGCATTCCCCAAGCGTTGCTCAACAAATATTGCCTCAAGGGCGTCGGCGCCAACCACGGTTGCTTCATGGTCGAACCGGCGCTGGCGTCGAGGATCGATTTCCAGGCCATCAACTTGAACAATCCGCTGCCGAAACTGGGAATGTTTGACGTGATCTTCCTGCGCAACGTGATGATCTATTTTGACAGCGAGACCAAAGTGCAAGTGGTCAAGCGCCTGGTCAGCCACCTCAAGCCCGGCGGCTATTTCCTGGTCAGCCATTCGGAAAGTCTCAATGGCGTGACCGATGAACTGCGACTGGTCAAGCCTTCGATCTATCGGAGGCCACATGCCTGACACCCCACCGTCCCGCGAGGTGTACCTGAATCCCGGCGAGTGGTTTTTCGGTTCAGGCGCCATTCGGCTGCGCACCGTGCTGGGCTCATGCGTTGCATTGGTGGTCTGGCATCCGCGGCGCTTGTTGGGCGGCATGTGCCACTACCTGTTGCCCCGGCGCGCAGTGAAGAGATCGGCTGCACTGGATGGTCGCTACGGCGATGAGGCGCTCCAATTGCTGCTCGGCCGAATGCACGCGATCAAGGTGCCGCCGACGGAGTTCAGAATCAGCGTGTATGGCGGCGGGGATATGTTTCCGGGGCTGGCGCGTTCGGACAATCACTACGTTGGCCAGCGCAATGTCGAGCAAGCCAGGCACCTGCTCGATTCGCATCAGTTGCGGTGTCACAACTTTCATGTGGAAGGCGTGGGTTATCGAACCGTGGTGTTCGATCTGGCCAATGGCAACATCGAACTCAACTACCTGGCCCTGCATTGGCCACTCAGCAGCCCTCATGGAGAGCGTGCGATATGAGCCTTATCAAAGTACTGATCATTGACGACTCCGCGGTGGTTCGCCAGGTGCTGACGGCGACCCTTGGGCAAGACCCGGCCATTGAAGTGATCGGCGCGGCGGCGGACCCGGTGTTCGCCATGGACAAGATGAACAAGCAATGGCCGGACGTCATCGTGCTGGACGTCGAGATGCCGCGGATGGATGGCATTACGTTCCTCAAGAAACTGATGGCCGAACATCCGACGCCAGTGGTCATCTGTTCCACGCTGACCGAGAAGGGCGCGGCCACCACCATGCAAGCGCTGGCGGCCGGTGCGGTGAGTATCGTGACCAAGCCGCAACTCAATTTGCGTCAGTTCCTGACCGACAGTTCCGATGAATTGGCCGGTGCCGTCAAGGCCGCAGCCCGTGCCAACATGAAACGCATGGTGCCGTCCAGCGAGCGAGCCCCGGTCAAGCTGACTGCCGACGTCATACTGCCGGCGAGCACGCAGGCCATGGCGCGCACCACCGAAAACATCGTCGCCATTGGTACGTCCACCGGCGGCACGCAAGCCCTGGAGCTGGTGCTGACTGCCTTGCCCAGGGTGTGCCCGGGAATCGTGATCGTGCAGCACATGCCGGAACACTTCACCGCGGCATTTGCCGAGCGGCTCAACCGCCTGTGCGAGATCGAAGTCAGGGAGGCGAAAAATGGCGACCGGGTCATTCCCGGTTGTGCGTTGATTGCTCCCGGCGGCAGGCACATGTTGCTCAAGCGCAGCGGCGCCCAATACCTGGTTGAAATCGTTGACGGGCCCCCTGTCAGCCGGCACCGCCCTTCGGTGGACGTGCTGTTTCGTTCGGTCGCCCGCAGCGCCGGCGGCAACGCGCTGGGCATCATCATGACGGGCATGGGGGACGATGGCGCTCGCGGGTTGAAGGAGATGCACGACAACGGCGCGCTGACGCTGGGCCAGAATGAAGAGTCGTGCGTGGTGTACGGCATGCCTAAGGAGGCCTTCAAGCTCGGTGCGGTGGAGCGCGAGTTGCCGCTCGAACAAATTCCAGCCGCGATTCTGCAGTCCATGCACCTGCGCCGCTGACGGTTGATGCTGGTGAACCGAGGTTTTTTGCGCGCCTGGGTCGGGTTGGGCGGCGAGGGGGCTGGCTGCGCCGAAACGGCTTGGGAAGGTGATGAGTTCCGTATCTCAGCAGATGCTCTTCCTACCTGGGCGCTGGAAACTTTCAGCGCGATCAGGAACCGACTCCCACAGTTCTGCCACACAGGATAAGCCTGCTTCCGCTGGTTTGCTTGACGATTTGTCGATCGTCGGGGCGCCTGGAGCGCTGAGGCAAGGCGTCTGATCAAACCGAACTGGAGAACTAAATGTCGGCATCAGTATTCATGCAGTCTGTCGCTCACTCCTCTGATGACAAGTCTTTCAGAGACCCCATGTCCATTGCCGAGCGGTCTATGAGCTCATCGGCCAGCCAGAGCCTGTTCTGGGATTCGTATCACTTCGGCTCAGCATTCGGCAGCACGTCGTCGCGCCCGTACTTCGGCCACGGTCATTATCACTCGGGGCCGCCGCAACGTCCGCTGCCCGATAATGTGCGCCCGAACCCCGGCCCACCACCGCGCCCAACCCCCGAGCGGCCGGACCCGCATTACTCCAAGCAAAGCAATCAGCAACTGGCCCAGGCGCTGCTGAGCAATTACGGCGCGTTCAGGGAAGGGCATTTTTCGCGGCAAGTCACCCTCGAAAGCCTGAAAAAAATGGCCGAGCGACCATTGACCGGCAACCCGCAGATGGACGCCAATATCCGCCTGGCGAAGGAACTGCTGCGGCGTCCCGAGCTGGTACGCGCGCTTGATCGAAACATGAGCACCGGTGCTTCGGATGGCCGCTTGTCCAGGGACGACATTATGAGCGTCATCGGTTCCGATAACCCCTTTAAACTCAAAGACGACAAACAGCTGATCAAGGAAATGCTCGGCCATTTCCAACAGTTGAAGGGCAACGGTCGGGGCGACAGCATCAAGCTCGACAAGCTCAAAGAGTTTGCGGCGCAAGCGTTGACGGGCAACCCCTTCACTGACCATCTCATCCAATTGGCCAAGGAAGTCATGGCCCGTTCGATTCTGCAGGGGCGGATGGACAATGTTGACGAGTGGCAGCGCGACGGCAAGATTTCGCGACGCGAACTGCTGAAACTGCTGCGTTAACTCTGGCACAGCCGAATGCCGCGTCACTCGCGGCATAGGTTGGTAAGCGTAGTGAGCAGGAAGCACCACTTCAGCCAGGGAGGAAGGGTTTTACCACGAAGAGATTGCCATCGGCCGTTGAATGGCTGCCGGTGTCTTCACCTACCGAATCAGGTCTGGACTATGAATTCGACATCCTTTGAATCTCAGCCCTCCCAGTACACGGTTGCGAGCCTGGCGATGCCGGCACGGGAAGCAGGCCTCCCAAGCACATCCCGTTCGCAGGCACTCAACCTCATGTCTTCGCCGAAGTTCAGCTTCAGGGCGCCCACCGCCGAAGACTTCGATAAAGGTTCTCGAACATTCACGGAGGAACCGTTGTCCAGCCCTGTGTTTTCCACGCTCGCCGGGTTATGGCACAAGTTGTCTTGCCGTCTGGCCAATGACACCGAGCGGCATCTGGGCTAACCACTGAACCGTTCTGCCAGGCACAGCGCTGCGGACGGGAAACGATAAGGCAGGGAAGAAACGATCAGGCGTACATGAGCTACTTGAAGGATTCAGGCCGCTCATGTCCTTTGCTCATACCCGCAGTATTTTGCCGCTGACCGCCACCGCTGCGAGCAATCCCCCGATCAACAGGAAGGCAGTCGCCAGGCTGCTGCCATGGGCAATGAAACCGATCACCGCGGGCCCCGCGAGAATGCCGGCATAGCCGAGGGTGGTGATGGCCGGCACGGCGATGTGTTCCGGCATGACGGTCTGCTTGCCGACAGCGGTGTAGAGCACCGGGACGATATTTGAGCATCCGGCGCCGACCAGCGCATAGCCCAGCAGGGACATGGCCCAGGCCGGTGACAGGGTTGCGAGGAAGATCCCGGCCGCCGCCAGCGCCCCGCCGGTGACGATCACCCGGGCAGCCCCCAGTCGACGGACAATCCGGTCGCCGGTCAGGCGCCCGGCGGTCATGGTCAGGGCAAAGGCCGCATAACCCAGGCCGGCGTAGGCTTCGTCCAGGCCGCGTTCGGCACTGAGGAACACCGCGCTCCAGTCGAGCACGGCGCCTTCGGCCAAAAACACGATGAAACACAAGCCGCCGATAAACAGCACCACGCCGTGGGGAATGGCAAACGGCGGCCCGGCGCTTTCACTGCCGTAGGGCAACCAGTGGGGGGCGGCCTTGAACAGCGCCAGCGCCATGATGACGATCACCACCAGGGTCGCCTGCAGCGGCGAAAACCCCAGCCCCAGCAACCCGGAGACCCCCGCTGCGCCGACGATGCCGCCCAGGCTGAACAACCCATGGAAGCCCGACATCATGGTTTTGCCGCTGGCGCGCTCGACGATCACCGCTTGCAGGTTGACCGTGGAGTCGACCGTACCCAGGCCCGCGCCGAACAGGAACAGACCAGCCATCAGCAACGGGATCGAACTGACCGTGGCGAGCATGGGCAACGCCAGGCAGATCAGGACCGTCCCGGCGCTCAGTACGCGCCGGCAACCATAGCGCGAGGCCAGTGCGCCGGCCACTGGCATGGCGATGATCGAACCGACCCCCAGGCACAGCAGCAACAGGCCCAGAGTGCCCTCGTTGAGTTCGGCGCGGGCCTTGGCATACGGCACCAACGGCGCCCAGGCGGCGATGCCGAAGCCGGCGATGAAGAAGGCGATGCGCGTCGACATTTGCTCCAGCCGCCCGGGAACCACGGGCGCTGGGGTGGGGATGGCAGTCATGGAGAATCCTTGGTTTTGCGTTCAACGAACGATGTCCGGCACGACATCCTTACACATCAAGCCTGATCGAGCGAGCCAGGTTCACGCGGCTTTCGCGCTGGCGGCGGGTTTTATTTTCGCCAGCACGGAACGCTCTGGACACTGGCTGCCACCTAGAGGACATCGACGTGTAGGAGGTGGTCTGGAAGGTGCGTAATCCCCGTGAGAATTGCTGAACCCCAGGCTTCCTGCGGCGGATGACGCACCTTCCAGACCACTTCCCACGCGCCGACCGTTCTGTAATACGCTGCTGCTTCTGTGTGCAGACGATTGGACGGACGAAGCGATGAAGGACTTTCAGCCAGGCGACCCCACGACCCGGTTCTACGATGCCCGCGGCAATATCTATGGGGTGGTCAGCCCGGCCTGTTTGCGTCGCCACGGGGTCGAGGTGCCCGACACTGCGGCCCTCGCGGCGAGCCGGCGCGACGCTTGGGCACTGCCGGCCATTGCCGCCGAATGTGGCTGGGGGCCTTCGCCGCGTCCGGCCGGCGCCAAGGCGCACCGTTGTGATGGGTTGTTGGTCGGGCCGTTCCAGGCGGCGCCGCCGTTCGACCTGTTGATCGTCAACACTGACGGCTCCCTTGCGGAGCGCAGTGGCAATGGCCTGACCATCTTTGCCCAGGCGCTGAGCGATCAGGGCTTGATGACGCAGGGCTGCGAGCTGCGGGTGCATCACGATAAACAGGATGCGAAGTCGCCGCTGGCCACCTATGTCGAACCGGCACTGCACGAGCAGGTGCGTGGGTTCTGGCTGGCGTTGGGGCCGCCGGCGTTTGGCCCGCTGGCGGTCGGCGCGGACCTGCCTGGCGCCGAAGAAGGGGCGTTCAGCCATCTGCCCGCGCTGGCGGCGATCAACCCGGCATGGACGCGCAGCCAGTTTGTGCGGGTGGGCAACCCCCATTGCGTGACGTTGGTGCACCAGGCCGCTGCGCTGCCGGACAATCTGCCGATGCACCAGAGCGCACTGTTCGAGCCCTTGCAGGCGATTGCATTTGCGCCACCTGCCGGGCGTGGCCAGCCCTGTGTGGCCGGGGTCAACTTGCAATGGGCTGCCCAGGCGTCCGGCAATCGAGTGCTTGCGCGGGTGTTCGAGCGGGGAGAGGGGCCGACGGCGTCCTCCGGGACCAGCGCCTGTGCCGTGGCGTGCGCCGCGTGGCGCGCCGGTTGGGTCGCGGGCGGGGAGGTCGCGGTGGTGATGCCGGGCGGTACGGTGCCGGTTCGGTTGCAGATTCAGGATGCGACAGTGCTGAGCGTCAGCCTGTTCGGGGCTGCGCGGCCGCAGCTCGATGCGGGGCCGCGCGGCTGATCGCGTCGAGTCGTATCAGCGGCTGCTCATGGAACCCCGCGTGCTACAAAAACGTCACCTGCGCCGGCTGGCGCTTCATCAACACCTTGCCGTTGCGGATCGAGTACAGCGCCAGGCCCTGGCTGCGAATCACCTCGTAGTCGCTGTCGGCCGAGAGGATCAACAGGTTGGCCGGCCGGCCGGGTTCAAGCCCATAGCGATCGCCGAGGGCCATGGCCTTGGCGCTGTTGTCCGTGACCAGGTCCAGGGCGTTTTGCAGGTTGCGGTAGCCGAGCATGTGGCAGATGTGCAACCCGGCTTCGAGCACCCGCAGGATGTTGCCGTTGCCCAGGGGGTACCAGGGATCGACGATGGAGTCCTGGCCGAAGCACACGTTCATGCCGGCTTCCAGCAGTTCGTTGACGCGGGTGACGCCGCGCCGTTTCGGGAAACTGTCGAAGCGCCCTTGCAGGTGAATGCTTTCGGTGGGGCAGGAGACGAAGCTGATGCCGGAATGCCCGAGCAGGCGGAACAGTTTGGCGCAGTAGGCGTTGTCGTAGGAACCCATGGCCGTGGTGTGGCTGGCGGTGACGCGGGCGCCCATGTCGCGGCTGCGCGCTTCTTCGGCGAGCACTTCGAGGAAACGCGAGTGCGGGTCGTCGGTTTCGTCGCAATGCACGTCGACCAGGCAGCCGCTGCGTTCGGCCAGGTCCATCAGGAACTTCACCGAACTCACGCCCTGGTCGCGGGTGTATTCAAAGTGGGGGATGCCGCCGATCACGTCGGCGCCCAGGCGGACGGCTTCTTCCATCAGCTCGCGGCCGTTGCGGTACGACTCGATGCCCTCCTGGGGAAAGGCGACGATTTGCAGGTCGATCAGGTGCGCAGTGTCCTCGCGCACTTCGAGCATGGCTTTGAGCGCGGTGAGGTCCGGGTCGGTGACGTCGACGTGGGTACGCACATGCTGGATACCGTGGGCGGCGAGGGCCTGGATGGTTTTCCTGGCGCGGGCCTTGGTGTCTTCGTGGGTGATGGTGGCTTTGCGTTCGCCCCAGCACTCGATCCCTTCGAACAGGGTGCCGCTCATGTTCCAGCGCGGCTCGCCGGCGGTGAGGGTGGCGTCGAGGTGGATGTGCGGTTCGACGAAGGGCGGTATCACCAGGTTGCCGGCCGCGTCGAGGTCGTCGGGCCCCGCCGTGGGGGCTGTGGTTTGCGGCGTGATGCTGGCGATCCGGCCGTGTTCCAGGTGCAGATCATGCAGGCCTTCACGGTTGCGCAGGCGGGCGTTGATGATGTGCATGGGCAAGTTCCTCTTGGCTAAAAACAATCAGGCAGACAGC
>Ga0070752_1000090_pt1 | contig 96012 bp, 64 predicted proteins | sample VirMetDEL_Aug_30_FD_77440 | JGI IMG/M metagenome (GOLD analysis project Ga0070752, IMG submission 77440) | Aqueous microbial communities from the Delaware River and Bay under freshwater to marine salinity gradient to study organic matter... | ecosystem: Environmental > Aquatic > Marine > Coastal...
CAGCTCAAGGCACGCCTGACCGTCAGCGAGATCGCCGCTGTGCAGCTGTTCGAACCGGCTGCCTGAACCTCAAACCCATCCCCTTTGCCACCCTCTCCCGTGCGGGAGAGGGGCGGCTTTTTACGACCAGATAACCGAGGTAACCCGATGTCCGTCTTCACTCACGTCGACTTCGATCAGCACGAACAGGTGGTCTACGGCCACGACCAGGCCAGCGGCCTGAAAGCCATCATCGCCATCCACGACAGCACGCTCGGCCCGGCACTGGGCGGCTGCCGCATGTGGAACTACGCCACTGACGAAGAGGCACTGCGCGATGTGCTGCGCCTGTCGCGCGGCATGACCTACAAATCGGCGCTGGCCCGTTTGCCGCTTGGCGGCGGCAAGGCGGTGATCATCGGCGACCCGCACACCGGCAAGAGCGAGGCGCTGTTCCAGGCCATGGGCGATTTCGTCGACAGCCTGGGCGGGCGCTATGTCACTGCGGCGGATTCGGGCACCGGCGTGGCCGAGATGCGCATCATGGCCGAGCGCACCCGCCATGTGGCCGGCGCCGGGCAGCGTGAAGCCTTCGGCGGTGGCAGCCGTGACGGCGATCCGTCGCCTTCGACCGCCTATGGCGTATTTATCGGCATCCAGGCGGCCGTAGCGCATCGCCTGGGGCGTCAGGATCTTGAAGGCGTGCGCGTGGCCATCCAGGGTGTCGGCCAGGTCGGCTTTGGCCTGGCCAAGCTGCTCAAGGAGGCCGGCGCGCAGCTGTGGGTGACGGATATCTTCGAGGCCAACGTGCAACGCGCGGTGAGCCAGCTTGGCGCCACTGCGGTCGGCCAGCACGACATCTACCGCCTCGACGTGGACGTGTTCGCGCCTTGCGCGCTGGGCGCCATCGTCAACCTGCAAACCCTCGAAGCGCTGCGTGCACCGATCATCGCCGGCGCCGCCAACAATCAGCTGGCCGATGCCAGCCTGGCCGAGCTGCTGCGCCGCCGTGAGTGCCTGTACGCGCCGGATTATGCAATCAATGCCGGAGGCATCATCGACGTCTGCTACGAGCGCACCGGCGGCACTGCGGCTGAGCTCAAGGCGCATATCGAAGGTATCGGTCCGACCCTGACGGAAATCTTCCAGCGCGCTGAACGCGAAGGCGAGACCACCACTGCGATTGCCGACCGCATGGCGCTGGAGCGTCTGCGCGGCGGTGTGCAACCACTGCGCGCTGCAGCGGCCGTCAGGGTGGTTTCCCAAAGCTGGCAGCGCTAGGCAGCGAGAGGGGCACGACATGACAAATGCGTGCGTCGCCGCTAAGATGCGGCCCGGTCGTTGCCAATACGGCCGTGTCCCCTTAGTTCAACGGATAGAATAAGCCCCTCCTAAGGGCTAGATGCTGGTTCGATTCCAGCAGGGGACGCCATCGACTCCGCAACGAAAAAGCCGGCTATTGCAGCCGGCTTTTTCGTTTTTGGTGGTTTGCAAGGATGGCAGCAGGCTTCGGTAGAAGCCTGCCACTCCATCAGTTTGCTGGGTATGAGCGCATCACCAGTTGAAGTTCACCGAGGTCAGCAGGGTGCGTTCGTCACCGTAGTGACAGGTGGAGAAACTGCACTGCGTGTAGCGCTTGTCGGTCAGGTTGTTGGCGTTGACGGTCACCGCCCAGTTGTCGTCGATCTGGTAGCGCGCCATGGCGTCGAACAGGGTATAGGCAGGCATGGCCGAATCCATTTCCGAGGCCTGGGTTGTACCCATGTAGCGAGCGCCGGCGCCTACGGTCAGTTGCGGAATACCCCAGTTGACGAAGTCGTAACTGGCCCACAGGGCGGCCTGGTGGTAGGGCGTGTCATCTGTACGCTGATCTACTTCGGAGGCAATGCTGCTCTTGGTGGTGCGCGCATCGGTATAGGCGTAGGTGGCGATCACGCTGAGCGCTGGCGTGACATCCGCCTTGGCTTCCAGCTCCAGACCGCGGGAACGTACCTCGCCGGTTTGGCGGTATTGGTCGGTAATTGGATCTTGCTTGAGCACGTTGGTCTGGGTCAGCTCGTAGACTGCTGCGCTGAGCAGCATGTTGCTGTCCTTGGGCTGATAGCGCACGCCGACTTCATACTGCTTGCCTTCGGTGGGCTCGAAAGTCTGGCCGGTGACTGACGCAACCGAAACCGGGAAGAACGACTCGCTATAGCTGATGTAGGGCGCCAGGCCATTGTCCGCCAGGTAGACCAGGCCGGCCCGGTAGGTGGTGGCTTCGTCATCCTGGCTGGCCTTGGCACCATCGCGATGTGCCTCTTGTTGCTGATCGGCCCAGTCATGGCGGCCACCCAGCAGCAGAATCCACTTGTCGTCGAATTTGATCTGATCCTGCAGATAGATACCTTTTTGCAGGGTGTCGAGCTGCGATCCGCGATCCAGGCTGCGATCCTTGTTTAATACTACCGGTTGTCCATAGTTGTAACGGGTCAGATCCAGGCTGGGAGCGTTACCACGGAAGTTATGCGAGTCATAAGAGCTGTCGTAGCCGTCGAAACCGACCAGTACGGTGTGCTCGACGCTACCAAGCTGCCACTTCGACTCGATATTGGTATCGCTGGCCCAGGTTCGAGCACGTTCGTGGCGATCACTGTAGCGACGCAGCAGGGTGCCGGTACGTGCGGAGAAATCGATGGCTGCGGGCGCCGGTTGAATCTGCAGGTAATTCCACTTCACGTCGGACTCGGAATAGCGCAGCTTGTGATTGAGCGTGATGTTTTCGGTGAAGCTGTGCGTGAACTCGTAGCCGAGCGCTGACATCTCGCCGTTCATGTCATCGTAGTCCGGCTCGCCGACGAAATCATGGCGACCAATCTTGAACGCACCATCGCCTACGCCTTTCACCATCTGATAGGGCAGGGGCGCGGGGAAGCGCGTATCGGTCTTCTGGTAGAAGGACAGCAGGGTCAGCGAGGTGTCTTCGTTGGGGCGCCAGGTCAGCGCGGGGGCGATGTAGAACTTGTCGTCGTTGATATGATCCTGCTGGGTGTCGCTGTTGCGGCTGAGCAGGGTCAGGCGATAGCTCAGGGTGTCGCTGCCAGCCAGCGGGCCGCTGAAGTCCGCAGAGAGTTGCTTGCGGTCGTGGGAACCCACTTGCAGGTTCAGCTCATGGAAGGGCGTCTCGGTTGGGCGCTTGCTGACGCCATTGACCATGCCGCCGGGCGAGAGCTGGCCGTAGAGCACCGAGGCAGCGCCGCGAATGACCTCGGCGCGCTCCAGGCCATAAGGTTCCTGAATGCCGTCGTAGGAGTTGTTCTGCAGGCGCAGGCCGTCGCGCAGCGAGCCGCCGGTGCCGGACTCGACCTCGAAACCGCGGAGGCGGAAGCGATCCGCAGTGCGGTTGAAAGCGGTCGAACTGGCGGTGAACCCTGGTGTGTAGCTCAGCGCCTGGGCCAACGTTTCCGACTGGCGGTCGCGGATCTCGTCGCTGGTCACCACCGACAGCGACTGCGGCGTTTCGGTGATCGGCGTATCGGTTTTGGTCGCGCTCATGTTGCGCTTGGCCACGTAACCCGGCACGTAGCCTGTAGGTTTTTCCTGGGCCTGGCCGGTCACTGTCGTGGCGCCGAGTTCCACTGGCTGAGTGGCATTCGTGGTGTCTCGCTCGGCTGCAGATAACCCCGCTGAACTCAGGCCAGCCATAGCCAGGGCGATAGCTGTAAGACGAAATCCTGGGCGTCGAGCGGTGTGTTCCGGGCGTTCTTGCAACGATACGTGGCGCATGCGTGACGGGTCCTGTTGTCTTTAGAGGTATGTCTGCGCGTGGCCGAGGACATTCTGACGATCCATCATGGCGCAGCGCTGTTGGCAGGTTGCTATAGCGCGGTGAACTCTACATCTAAATGAGAAAGATTTGTACTACTTAACAATTTATTGTCTTCACTAGGCTATTGCTGCAAGCTACGCGCAATGACCCATGGCACGGAGCAAGGCAAGTCGAGCTGGGTACGATTTTCGCGGTGAACCCCGTATGTCCGTCAGTCTGTCTGGCCTTCGAGCTGGTCAGTGGTTGGCGGCGTGGTTCGAATTCGAGTGTGCGCGCATGTTGAAAGCGATGCGACTTCAGCTCCGGTTTGACGAGCTGAAGGTGCTGGATGACATCAGCCTGACGATTCCCGATGGCTGCTTTACCGCGCTGATTGGCGCCAATGGCTGTGGCAAGACCACCTTGCTCAATGTGCTGGCGCGCATGCAGCGTGTGGCCAGTGGTGAGGTGCTGCTCGAGGGCAGGCCGCATGCGCAGTTTTCGCGGCGCGAGTTGGCTCAGCGCGTTGCTCTGTTGCCACAGCGCACCACCTCGCCTGCCGGCATCACGGTGCGTGAGCTGGTCATGCAGGGGCGCTACCCCTGGCAGAACTGGTGGCAGCAGTGGAGCGAGAAGGATCAGCAGGCAGTGGATCGAGCGGTAGCGCTGGCCGACATCACCATGCTGCTGGATCGCACCTTGTCCACCCTGTCCGGTGGCCAGCTACAGCGCTGCTGGATCGCCATGACCCTGGCGCAGGACACGCCGGTGATCCTGCTCGACGAGCCCACCACCTTTCTCGATATCGCCCACCAGATTGCCTTGCTCGAGCTGTTGGCCGAGCTGCGTGACCAGGGGCGCACCATCGTTGCCGTGTTGCACGACCTGAACCAGGCTGCGCGCTACGCGGATCATCTGGTGATGCTGCGCCGGGGCAAGGTGCATGCGCAGGGGGCTCCAGCGGAAGTGTTCACGCCGGACAACCTCAAGGCCGTATTCGATCTGGATGCGCACATCATTACCGATCCGCATTCGGGCGACCCTTTGTGCGTACCGGCTTCATCCACGCGCTCTCGCGTCGTTGATTGCCAGGTAAGCCTGTGATGCGTGCGTGGGCCTGGCCGATCTGGTTGTCGATTCTGGTGGGTATCGGCCTGGCCTCGATGCTGCATCTGGCGGTGGGCGCCAAGTCGATCCCGTGGAGCGATGTCTGGCAGGCGCTGGTGGCCTACGACCCGAGTAATTCCGATCACAGTGTGATTCAGGGCTCTCGTCTGCCGCGCCTGTGGGTGGCGATGGCGGTGGGTGGCTGTCTGGGCCTGGCGGGCACGGTGATGCAGGCCGTGGGGGACAACCCTCTGGCTGATCCGGGCATTCTTGGTATCAACAGTGGTGCGGCGCTGTTCGTGGTGGTGGGGCTGCTGGTGTTGCCCGGCAACGACATGAGCATGATTCCGCTGTTCGCCTTCAGTGGTGCTCTGGTTGCCGCAGTTGGGGTCATGCTGCTGGCGGGGCGTAGGCCCAATCCGGTGCGCCTGACGCTTTCCGGGGCGATGATGGCCGCGCTGTTCGGTTCCATCACGGCTATCTTGCTGCTGCTCGATCAGCAGGGGCTCGATAGTCTGCGCCGTTGGCTGACCGGCTCGCTGGGCATCGCTGGCGCCAACCTGCCAAGCTGGCTCTGGCCATACCTGGCCGTAGGTGTGGTGCTTTGCCTGATCAATGTCCGGGCACTGAATGCCTATCGCCTCGGGGCGCAGGTGGCTTCGAGCATGGGCGTCAATCTGCTGCGCATGCGTCTGCTGAGTCTGGCTGCGGTTGTGCTGCTGTCTGGCTGCGCGGTGGCGCTGGCCGGGCCTATCGGTTTCGTTGGGCTGGTGGTGCCGCATGCAGCGCGGCTGCTGGTAGGGCACGACTTGCGTCGCCTGCTGCTGGCGACGCCCTTGCTGGGCGGCTTGTTGCTGATTCTGGCCGATGTCGTCGCGCGGACCCTGGTCAGCCCCTATGAACTCAACACGGGTATCGTCACGGCGCTGATCGGTGGCCCGGTGTTCGTCGTCCTGGTGCTGAGGAAGTTGAAATGAGCCGCTGGCTGACGACGCCCAGACGTCTCGCCGGGCTGCCCTGGATCGGCCGGCCGATCGATATGCTGTCCGCGCTGTTACTGGTCGTGCTGCTGCTGGGGTTGGCGCTCTACGCCGCCACGGTGGGCAGCTATTCGCTGGGCATGGCTCAGCTCTGGCAGAGCCTGTTTACCGGCGATCTGTCGGCCATACAGGACAACGTGCTGTGGGAGTTGCGCCTGCCACGCATCCTGCTGGCGATTCTCGGTGGCGCGGCCATGGCTTTGGCAGGCGTGCTGATGCAGTCGCTGACGCGTAATCCTCTGGCGGCGCCCGGCCTGGTAGGGGTGGAGGCGGGGGCCAGCGTCACCATGCTGCTGATTCTGGTGCTATGGCCGTCAGCGCTACCGCTGCAGCTTTATCCAATGGCGGCGTTGTTGGGCGGACTGGCGGTGGCGTTGTTCATCGTCGGGCTGTCCTGGCGCGGCGGCATCGCACCGCTGCGTTTGATTCTGGTTGGTGTGGGGCTGACGGCCATGCTCGGCGCCGTCGCTGACCTGCTGATCACCTACGGCAATATCGATCGCGTCGAGTCGGCACTGATGTGGCTGGGCGGTAGCCTGCACCGTGGTGGCTGGCCGCAGGTACAGAGCCTGGCGTTGTGGTTGCTGATCGCAGGGTTGCCGCTGCTGCTGTGCCATCGTCAGCTCAATCTCATGCAGTTGGGCGAGGGCGTGGCGCTCAGTCGAGGCCTCAACCTGAGCGGGCTGATGCTTCTGTTGTTGCTCAGCAGCGTGATGCTGACCGCCGCGACGGTGGCCAATATCGGCGTGATGACCTTCGTTGGTCTGGTCGCGCCGCACCTGGCCCGCCAGCTTTGTGGTGATCGACATGGTGCGTTGCTGCCACTGTCGGCGCTGTTCGGCGCCGTACTGGTCTTGCTCGGCGACACCCTCGGCCGGGCGTTAATGCCACCGCTGCAGCTACCTGCCGGGCTGGTAGTGGCGCTTATCGGTGCACCCTATCTGTTGGTTTTGCTGGCGCGGCAACGCAACCGTTGACGCGCCTTCACTCAAGGACATGACGACGATGATGGTAAAGCTGAGAGCTTTTTTGCTGCTGGGTTGTGCGTTGGTTGGCCTGACTTCCGTGCAGGCGTTCGCTGCTGAGATGCGGGTGTTCGAGAATCAGTTTGGCCGCGTCGAGGTGCCGGTTGCGCCGCGTTGCGTGGTGTCCTTGCACGACCTCAGCCTGACTACGCAGTTGCTTGAGCTAGGGGTGACGCCCTGCGGCTCCGCCGGGCGCAAGAAGCTGTTCTCCGAGGCGCTGTTTCGTGGTGCTCAGCAGCGTTTCGACGTTTCCGCCATCCGCTACGTCGGCTCGCACCAGTCGCCCGATCTTGAAGCCATTGCCGCGCTGAAGCCGGACCTGATCGTCGGGCTGTCCTATCACGAGGAGCTCAAGGAGCGGCTGAGCAAGATCGCGCCCGTGGTACTGCTGCCGGCGCGCGAGGCGGATATCAAGACCTACGCCAAGGAGCTGGCCGATCTGGTGGGCAAGCAGCAGCGCTACCAGGAGATGCTCAAGGAGTACCAGTGGATCGTTGGCGAGTTCGCCAAGCGGGTGAAGGATCCCGGTCGCATCACCGTAACCACCCTGGAGGTCTACCCGGATGGCTTCCAGTTGATTGGTCGCTCCGGCATGGATGACGTGATCGCCGACTTCGGCTTGGGGCGCGTGGCGGCCTTCAAAGAGGCGCGCCAGAATGTGCCTTACAGCCTGGAGCGCATTGGCGACTTCGACAGCGACTTCATCATCGATACCTACGAGGAAATGCTCGACTCGGAGGCCGGCACCGAGGCGTTTCGCCGTTCGCCGCAATGGCAGAACCTGTTCGCGGTGAAGAATCATCAGTTCCTCTACTTCAACCGCAGCCGCTTCGCCGACACCATGCAGGGCATGATCGGTTCGGCTTATCTGCTGCTGTCGCACATTGGTGAGCGTGCCTACAACCTGCAGGAAAAATGATGATGCTCTGTTTCGGCATGGCCCAATAGTGGCTCTGACTCGCCTGTTTCGGGGTTTGCCGCGACGCTGTGAATGATTCGTGCTTTATTCTCAAATAATATTAATTCCTGTTTGATAGTGAGTGTGTTTTGCGATAATTTGGTGCGCCTAATCAGTAGCACCAAGGAATCCAGATGCTTACCGACTCGCTCTCCCGCGCAGACCATTCACTGGATAGGGTTCAGGCAGATAGCGAGGGTGCTCTGCCATTCATCTTGCGTGCCCCGGTGCCGGGCCAGTCCTGGCGCGATCATGCCGATCTGATCAGGCGTACTGTCGACAGTCAGTTGCAGACCACTGGCGGCGTCCTCTTCCGTGATTTCGCCTTTCGCGACGCCGGTGACTTCGAGGATTTTGCCCGCAGCTTCGGTCATGAGCTGTTGACCTACGACTATGCGTCCACGCCGCGTACCAAGCTCAACAGCCGTGTCTACACCTCGACCGAATATCCGGCCCACCAGGTCATTCCGCTGCACAACGAGCAGTCCTACTCGTTGAACTGGCCAATGAAAATCTGGTTTCACTGCATCCAGGCGGCGCAGGCCGGTGGCGAAACCCCGATTGCCGACAGTCGCCTGGTCTATCAACGCATCGATCCCGTCATTCGTCAGCGCTTCGCCGACAAGCGCCTGATGTACGTGCGCAACTACGGCAATGGGCTGGATCTCACCTGGCAGCAGGCCTTCAGCACCGAAGATCGCAGCGAGGTCGAGCGCTTCTGCCGCCTCAGCCAGATCGACTTCGAGTGGAAGGACGATGGCGAGCTGTGCACGCGCCAGATCTGTCAGGCCATTGCTCAGCATCCGGTCACGGGGGAGTGGGTCTGGTTCAATCAGGCGCACCTGTTCCATATCTCCAACCTGCCGGCGGCACTGCGCGAAACGCTGGTGTCCATCGTCGGCGAGGAGGGCGTGCCGCGTAACGTCTTCTACGGCGATGGCTCGCCCATCGAGCTGGACGCACTGGAGCATGTGCGCGATGTGCTGCAGCGCACTCAGGTCAGTTTTCCCTGGCAGGCCGGCGATGCGCTGATGCTCGACAACATGCTGGTCGCCCACGGGCGTTCCACCTTCCAGGGGCCGCGCAAGGTCGTGGTGGCCATGGCCGAGCCCGCACCAGCGGGCTGATGCCTTCACTCCTGATGCCGCCGCGCAGGCGGCAGACCTCGAATCTGCAAGAAGAAGGACGACACATGCTCGATCGCTTGATGCGTGACTGCTGGCTGCGCGGTATTCGCCTGTCCGCGAGTGAAGGCCGTTTGATGATTGCGGCCGCTACGCCGCAGGCCTTGAATGCCGATCTGGAACAGGAGCTGCTGGCGCGCAGCGGTGAGATTCTGTCGTGGCTCGAGCTCCACGCGGATTATTTCGCGGCGCGCCCGCTTAGCGATAACGAGCAGGCTCTGTGGTTTCTGCAGCGCATGGAGCCGAACAGTTGCGCCTACAACATCGCACTGGCTGGGCGGGTCAGGCCGCAGTACCTCTGGGCCGATCTGCCGCAGCGTCTGGAGCGGGCCTGGCAGGTGGTGCAGCAGCGCTATCCGCACCTGTGCAGTGCCTATGTCGAGCGCGATGGCGAGTTGCTGCAGTGGGACAGCCGCCCGCAGCCCACCTCGCTGCAATGCGAAGCCTTGCAGGGTGCAGATGCAGCCAGTATCCAGCGCCGCGTGATCGAGCTGGCCGACACGCCTTTCGACCTTGCTGCCGGAGAGGTCAGCCGGCTGGTGCTATTGAGCAACGAGCTGGGTGACCGCGTCGAGCACACGGTGCTGCTGGGCATTCACCATATCGCCTCCGATCTGACCACCTTCGATGTGCTGTTCAGCGAGCTGTTCGCCCAGGTCGATGAGCAAGCGCTTGCTGATGTCGCCCCTCAGGCCTACCGCAACTGGTGTTGCGATCTGTACGTGCGCAGCGAGGCGATCGAAACCGAGGAGCTGGCTTGGTGGCAAACGCAGTTGGCTGATGTGCCGACGCTGGAGCTGCCGACCGATTTCGCCTATGGCAGCAGTCAGGGCTTCGACGGTGGGGAGCTGTCGTTTCATTTTGGCGCCGACGACAGCGAGCGCCTGCGTGCGGTGGCCAGGCGTCTGGGTGTGACGCCCTACGTTTATTGGTTCTCGTTGTTCCAGCAGTTTCTCGGCGTGCTGTCGGGGCAGGATGATTTCGTCCTCGGCACGCCCAGCGGCTGGCGTCTGAAGCGCGAGCAGGCCGAGCTGCCGGGCTATCTGGTCAACCCCTTGCCGGTGCGCTGCCGTTTGCGTCGTGACCTGTCCAGTGCTGAGTGGGCCAAGCAGGTCGCGGCCACTGTCAGGCAGACCTTGCGCCATCGTCACTATCCCTTCGCGCGGCTGGCCAAGCATCTGGATCTGCCGCGGCAGATGGGCCGGGCGCCGGTGTTCCAGCACATGTTCACGCTGAACAAGGAACGTGACGTGCCGTTCGAGCGCTACATCGAGCGCATGATCGGCGAGCAGCGTGGCGCGGCTCACGAACTGAACCTGGTGATCATCGATGACCTGCCCGAGTTCATCGGGCGCTGGCGCTACAGCAAGGCGCTGTATCGGCGCGAAAGCGTCGAGCGTTTCCAGGCGCAGTTCCTTGCCCTGGTCATGGCGGCCATGGAGCAGCCGGACGTGCCTTTCTCCGAGCTGAACTGGCTGGCTCCCGAACAGCGTTCGCAGTTGTCTGGCGAGGTTCTGCCGGTGCTGGAGGAGAGTGCCTGGCAGGCCTTCACCAAACACTGCTCGGCAAAACCGCAGGCCATCGCCCTGGAGGATCGGCAGGGCCAGTTGAGTTATGCCGAGCTGGCCGGAGCCGTGGTCGCCCGTGGCGAGCGCCTGCAAGGCTCGCTGAGCGCGCTGGGAGATCGGATTGCCCTGTGCCTGCCACGCAGCCGCGAACTGGTGATGCATATGCTCGCCGCCTGGCAGTGCGGCGCCACCTATCTGGCCCTCGACCCGCAGTGGCCCGAGTCGCGCCTGCAGGGCATCTGCCTGGATGCCACGCCCAGGGTCTGTGTCGGTATGGGTGAGCGCCCGCACTGGTTGCCAACGTCGGTACAGTGGCTGGTCGTGCCGAGTGCGCCGCTATTTAGCGATGCACCGCTGCGTGCCGGTCTACCCGCGGATCTGCCGGCCTACGTGGTCTACACCTCCGGCTCCAGCGGGCGGCCCAAGGGCGTGGAGGTGACCCAGGGCAACCTCATTCACTACGTCAGCGCCTGCCTGGAACGCCTGCAACTGAGCTACGAAGCCAGCCTGACGAGCCTGGCCAGTTGCGCCACGGATCTGGGCCACACCGCCTTGTTCGGCGCACTGCTCAGCGGCCGGCGCTTACGTCTGCTGGACGAGGCGCTGGCCTTCGACGCCGAGGAATTGGCGGCGCTGCTCGGGCAGCAGCCCGTGGACATGCTGAAGATCGTACCCTCGCACCTCAATGCCCTGCTGGTGGCCAGCGAGCCGCAGCGTCTGCTGCCGCGTCAGTGTCTGGTACTTGGCGGCGAAGCCCTGGGCGCCGATCTGCTGGCACGGGTGCGTGCCCTGAGCCCGAGCCTGCGTATCGTCAACCACTACGGGCCCAGCGAAACCACGGTGGGTGTGTTGACCCATGAAGTTGAAGGCGAGGGCGACGCGCCGCTCGGACGTCCCCTGGGCAACGTGCGCATCAGCGTGCGCGGGCCGGATGGCGCAGTGCTGCCGGCTGGCGTCAGCGGCGAGCTGTATATCGAGGGCGCCACCGTGGCGCGTGGTTATCTGAGTGCCAGCGAGGTCGATCAGGCGCGCTTCGGTAAGCTGGGTTACCGCACGGGCGACCGGGTGCGCCTCGATCATCTAGGTCGAGTGCTGTTCCTTGGGCGTCTGGACGAGCAGGTGAAGATTCGCGGCTATCGCGTCGAGCCTTCGGAGGTGGCGGCGCAATTGCGCGCGCTGCCACAGGTCGAGGACGTGCGCGTGCTGAATGCACCGACGCCGCTGACGGGCAATCGCCTGGTGGCTTTCCTGGTCGCCGCGCCGAGCGCACTGGCTGGCATTCAGGCGGCTCTGCAGGCACGCCTGCCGGACTATATGCAGCCGGCGCAGTGGCACTGCCTGGAGGCCATGCCGCTGCTGGCCAATGGCAAGGTCGATCGTCTGGCGCTGTTGACGCTGACCGAGCAAGCGCCGCGCAGCATCGAAGCGCGTGCCGAGCAGCCGTTGAACGAAGTCGAACGCGCTTTGCTGGCGATTTGGCGCGAACTGTTGGGCAACCCCAGCATCGGCCCGGACGACAACTTCTTCGCCCATGGCGGCGACTCGATTCTCGGCCTGCAGATCATCGCCCGCGCACGCCAGCAGCGGATCACCCTCACGCCCAAGCAACTGTTCGCCGAACCCAGCGTGCGTGCGCTGGCGCGTGTTGCGCAGACGCCGCAGCGGGCCAGGGTCGAGCGCCTGCTGACGATTGCCCGGGAGATTCTGGAGAAGCCCGATCTGCAAGCCGACGACAACTTCTTCGCGGTCGGCGGCGACTCGATCCTCAGCCTGCAGATCATCGCCCGCGCCAAGCAGCAGGGCCTGCAGCTCAAGCCCAAGCAGATCTTCGAGTTCCCTTCGGTCAGCGGCTGGGCCGAGCAGGCCGTGGACCTCGCCAGTGTGGCCGAGCAAACCAAGGTCGATAGCGCCGAGCCGAGCGGCGCTTTCGCCCTGACGCCGATCCAGGCCTGGTTCTTTGGGCAGCAGCAGAGCACGCCGCAATACTGGAACCAGTCGCTGCTGCTGGCGGTGCACGAGCCGCTGGAGCCGGTGCGCCTGGCCCAGGCGCTGGCTACCTTGCTGCAGCGTCACAGTAGCTTGCGTCTGGTCTTCGAACGGGGCGTACAGGGTTGGCAGCAACGCTATCAGCTGCTGCCGGCAGATATGGCCGGCAAGCTGCTGCAGGTGGTCGAACAGCCGTTGGATGACGTGCTGCTGGAGCAGTGGCAGCAGGGCTGGCAACTGGATAGAGCGCCCTTGATCCGCTGGGTGTATTTCACCGGCAGCGGGCATCTGCTGTGCACGGCGCACCATTTGCTGGTCGATGCGGTGTCCTGGCAGGTGCTGCTAGAGGAGTTGGAAAGCCTGTACCTCGACCCGCAGGCCGCGCTGCCAGTCGTTTCCGCCAGCTTCCATCGCTGGAGTGAGGCCCTGCAGCGCCATCGTCAGGAGCCGGCCGTTTTGGCTCAGCGCGAATACTGGCAGGCGCAGTTGGCAGAGGAGGGCGAGGTGACCCGCGTGGTCAGCCTCTACGGCGAAAGCCGCACGCTGGAGACGCGTCTGTCTGCCGAGAAGACTGAGCAGTTGCTGGGCGATTGCCATGAGGCCTACAGCACGCAGGTGCAGGATCTGCTGGTCGCCGCCCTGGCCTCTGTCATCGGTCAATGGCTGGGACGCGAGCAGGTCACCCTGGAGATGGAAAGCCACGGTCGCAGCGGCTGGGAGCAGGGCCCGGATCTGTCGCGTTCGGTGGGCTGGCACACCAGCCGCTACCCCTTGGCCGTGCCCGCTGCCGAACAGCCGGAAGAGGCGATCATCGCTGCCAAGGAGACATTGCGCCGCGTGCCGGAGCAGGGCATCGGCTACGGCCTGCTGCGCCTCGATCCACAGCAGCTTGGTGCCGCCTCGCTGCTCACCTTCAACTACCTGGGCCGTGTCGATCAGTGGCTCGGCGGCTCGCGCCTGTGGCGCCTGGCGCAGCCGCTGTGCCCGGCCATGCGCGCCCCCGACACCTGCCGCACCCATCTGCTCGACGTCACCGCCCTGGTCGACCAGGGCCAGTTGCACATCGAATGGCGCTACGCCCCGCAGGTGCATGAGCAGGCCCTGATCGGCGCGCTGGCGCAGCAATTTCAGCAGCGCATCGAAGCCCTGCTCGAACACTGCCTGGATCCCGAAGCCGGTCGCGCCACCGCCGCCGACTTCGCCGACTCGGGGCTTTCCGATGACGAATTCCTCGGTCTGCTGGAGCAACTGCAATGACCATCCCCGGCGCCCCCATATCCCCAGCCCACGGCAAGGAGACCCTCGGCATGAACGACAAGGTCAAGGCACTTTCCCGCAATATCGAGGCCATCTACCCGTTGGCGCCCATGCAGCAGGGGCTGCTGTTCCACAGCCTGATGCATCCGGGCAAGGGCATGTATCTGCTGCAGTACCGCCATGTCATGGTGCTGCCGCAGCTCGATCTGCAGGCTTTTCGCCAGGCCTGGGCACAGGTGGTGGAGCGCCACGAACTGCTGCGCACCTCCTTCGTCTGGAAGCAGCAGAAGCGCCCCATGCAGGTGGTGCACAAGCAGGTCGAACTGCCTATCACCTATGAGGACTGGTCGGCTATCGACGAGGCCGAGCAGCAGGCGCGCCTGGAACATCTGCTGGCCGAGGAGCGCCGCCAGGGGCTGGATTTCACCCAGGCGCCGCTGATGCGTGTGCGCCTGTTCAAGCTGGCGCCAGACACCTATCAGTTCGTGCGCAGCTATCACCACATACTGATGGATGCCTGGTGCTTCTCCATCATCATGATGGACTTCCTCGACGGCTACCGCGCGGCGCGTGAGGGGCGGCGCCTGGAACTGCCCAAGCCACGCCCGTACCGCGATTTCATCCGCTGGCTGGAACAGCAGAAACCTGAAGAGCATCAGGCCTTCTGGCAGCAACGCCTGGCCGGTTTCGACACGCCCAATCAATTTGGCTTCGGCCACCCTGGGCGCGTTACGGATGCGCCGGAGCCGGTGGAGGATTGCGTCGAGCACCTCAGCGTCGAGCAGACCCAGGGCCTGCAGCAGGCCGCCAGCCGTCTGGGCATCACCCTCAATACCTTGGTGCAGGGCGCCTGGGCCTTGCTGCTGGGGCGTTACAGCGGCAATCGCGATCTGCTGTTCGGCGTCACCGTGGCCGGGCGCCCGGTGCACATGCAGGGCATGGAAAGCATCGTCGGGCTGTTTATCAACAGCCTGCCGCTACGCTGGAACTGGCAGCCGCAACAATCGCTCGGAGCCTGGCTCAAGGCTTTGCAGGCGGAGAACCTGAGCCTGCGCGAGCACGAAAGCGTGTCGCTGGCGCAGATTCAGAGCTGGAGCGAGGTGCAACGCCAGGATCTGTTCCAGAGCCTGTTCGTCTTCGAGAACGCGCCGATTTCCGCCAGCCTGCGTCAGGGCCAGTTGGACTACCTGATCAGCGACATGGCCAACCGCACCCACACCAACTATCCGATCACCGTGGTGATCGTGCCCGGCGAGCGCCTGCACCTGCAGTTGACCTACCAGACCGACTGGTTCCTGCGTGATGAAATCGAGCAGATGCTGCGCCACTTCCGCACGCTGCTGCTGAACATGGGCGAAGCCCTGGCGCGCGATACGGACACCCCGCTACAACGCCTGACCATGCTCGATGCCATGGAGATTGCTCAGCAGCACGCCTGGGCCACTGGCGACGTGGCGGCGGACGAGGCGTTGTTGCAGCCGCTGTACATCGAGCGCCTGCAACAGCAAGTGCGGCAAACGCCCGAGCGAATTGCCGTGGTGCATGGCGAGCGTAGCCTTACCTTCGATCAACTGAACCGCGCTGCCAACCGCCTGGCCCGCCACCTGCGCGCCAATGGCGTGCAGGACGGCGACCTGCTGGCACTGCTCGACGAGCGCGGCCTCGACCTGGTGGTGATGATCCTCGCCACGCTCAAGGCCGGTGCCGGCTGGCTGCCGCTGGATCCGCGCAACCCGCCGCAGCGTCTGGCGCAGGTGCTCACCCAGAGCCGTTCGCCGTTGTTGATCCATGGCGCCGAGCAGAGTGACCTGGCCCTGCAGGCGCTGCAGCAGATGGCCCAGCCACCAGCAGCGATCCGCTACGAGCCAGCAGCCCTGAGCGACTACAGCGATGCCGGTCTGGGTCTCCCCGTGCATGGCCTGTCGCTGGCCTACTGCATCTTCACCTCGGGTTCCACCGGCACGCCCAAGGGCGCCATGGTGGCCCACGCCGGCATGCTCAATAACATCCTCGGCAAGTTGCCGGGCCTGGGTCTGAATGAGCAGGACGTGATCGCCCAGAGCGCGCCGCAGTGCTTCGACATCTCCGTCTGGCAGACTCTGGCCGGCCTGGTGCTGGGTGCGCGCACGGTGATTCTCGGCGACTGTGTGATGCAGAACCCCGAGGCCCTGGCCGAAGCCATCGCGCGCCACGGCGTGAGCATTCTCGAAGCGGTGCCCTCGCTGATGCAGAGCCTGCTGGATGCCGGCCTGGAGCGCAGCGCACTGCGCTGGGTGCTGGCCACTGGCGAGGCGCTGTCACCGGCACTGGCGCGGCGCTGGTTCGAGCGTTACCCGAGCATCCCACTGATGAACGCCTACGGCCCGGCGGAATGCTCCGACGACGTGGCCTTCCACCCGCTCACCGAACGCTTGCCCCAGGCGCGCAGCAGCGTGCCGATTGGCCGCGCGACCCTGAACAATCGCCTGTACCTGCTGGATGCCGAATTGCAGCCGGTGCCGCGCGGTGCGGTGGGGGAAATATTCGTCGCCGGCGTCGGGGTTGGCCGTGGCTATATGGCCGACCCGGCGCGCACGGCGGCGGTGTTCCTGCCTGACCCCATCGCCAATGACGGCAGCCGCCTGTATCGCACCGGCGACCTGGCGCGCTTCCTGGCCAATGGCGAGCTGGAGTACGTCGGGCGCACCGACCATCAGGTGAAGATTCGCGGCCACCGTATCGAGCTGGACGAGATCGAAGCCTGCCTGACCCGTTACCCCGGCGTGCGTGAAGCGGTGCTGCTGGCCCGTGACGACCAGCAACGCGCCAAGGTGCTGGTGGCCTATGTAGTGGCCGAGCCGCAGCCCTCCATCGAGGCGCTGCGCGAGTTCATCACCGCCAACCTCCCACCCTACATGCTGCCCAGTGCCTTCATGCTGCTCGAACGCATGCCGCTCAACGCCAACGGCAAGATCGACCGCAAGGCGCTGCCAGCGCCCGATTTCGCCGCGCAGAGCGAGGCGCGCTACGTGGCGCCGAGCACCGAGCTGCAAGCGCAGTTGGCCGAAGCCTGGCAGGGCGTGCTGGGACTGGCGCGGGTCGGTATCCAGGATCACTTCTTCGAGCTGGGTGGGCATTCGCTGCTGGCCACGCAACTGATCGGCCAGATCGGCAAGCTCAGTGGCAAGGAGCTGCCTCTGCGCGTGGTCTTCGAGCGCCCGACCATCGCGGCCATGGCCGAGTGGCTGGAGCAGCAGGAAGCCGGCGAGAGCAATGCGCCGATGAGCCTGCCGCGTCCGCAGGACCTGCCGCTGTCGTTCGCCCAGCAACGCCTGTGGTTCCTCCAGCAGCTACAGCCGCAAAGTCCGGCCTACAACCTGGCCGGCGCGGTGCGCCTGAGCGGCGACCTGCATGTGGCTGATTTGCAGGCCGCCTTGCAGGCGCTGGTCGACGAGCACGAAATCCTCCGTACCCGTTTCGTCAGCGATGGCGGCGAGCCGGTGCAGGTCATCCTCGCCAAGGCCGAGCTGGCCCTGCCGCTGATCGAGGTGGCCAGCGAGGCGCAGTTGCACGAGCTGCTGCGCCAGGACGCGATGACCCCGTTCGCCCTGGACAGCGCGCCACTGCTGCGTGCCTGCCTGTATCGCCTGGGGCCGCAGGCGCACGTGCTGGCGCTCAACTGTCACCATATCGTCGCCGATGGCTGGTCGCTGCAACTGATCATCGACGGCCTCTGCGCCCATTACCGCGAGCTGCGTCAGGGACGTGAACCGGCGTTGGTCGAGGCGCCGATGCAGTACGCCGACTATGCCCTGTGGCAACGCCAGTGGATGGACAGCACCGCCTGCCAGGACGAACTGACCTACTGGCGCGAGCAGTTGTCCGGTGAACTGCCGGTGCTCGAACTGGCGGCCGATTTCCCCCGTCCGGCCCATGCCAGCCAGGCTGGCGGGCGCGTCGAACAGCGCCTGCCGGATGGGCTGGCGGCGCGCCTTCGGGCCTTCAGCACGAGCCATGGCTGGAGCAACTTCATCCCCATGCTCTGCGCCTTCCAGTTGCTGCTGCGCAGCCGCAGCGGCGAGCACGACATTCTCGTCGGGGTGCCGGCCGCCAACCGTCACCATGCGGCGTTGCAGCCGTTGGTGGGCTGCTTCGTCAACACCCTGGTGTACCGCCAGAAGCTCTCCGGCACGACCAGCCTGTTGCAGCACATGAACGAATTGCAGGCGCTGTCGGTGGCGGTGCAGTCGCATCAGGATCTGCCCTTCGACTACCTGATCGAACAGCTTGGCGTGGCCCGTCAGGTCAGCTACAACCCGTTGTTCCAGGCCATGTTCAACTATTTTCCGGGCCATGCCCTGGAGCGTTTCGAGCTGACCGACCTGATCGCCGAGCCGCTCGACAATCGCCCGGACAGCGCCCTGTGCGACCTGCATCTGGACGTGCGCGACAGCGAACACGGCATTGCCCTCAGTCTGCAGTACAGCAGCGAGCTGTTCCGCGAGCAGACTGCCCAGGCGATGCTCGAACAGTACCTGGCGCTGCTCGACGCTGTGCTGGAACAACCGCAACAGGTGCTCGGCGAACTCGCCTGGCAGCCCGAGCAGCGCGCGCTGGCCCGCTTGCACGGTGAGCCTGTGCAGGGCCGGGAAGACATCCTGCAGGCCTTCGCCCGGCAGGTCGCCGAGCAGCCCGAGGCCATCGCCGTGCAGGCTGGCGAACGGCACCTGAGCTATGCCGAATTGAATCAGGCCGCCGAGCGCCTGGCCGCCGCCTTGCAGGCCCGTGGCGTCGGCGCCGAGGATCGCGTGGCCCTGCGCCTGCCGCGTGATGCGCGGCTGCCCATGGCCTTGCTGGCCATCCTCAAGGCAGGCGCCGCCTACGTGCCGCTGGCCGAGGACACCCCAGCCGAGCGCGGGCGCTACATCCTCGCCCACGCGCGGCCACGGCTGTGCCTGAGCAATGCCGAAGCCCTGGCGGAATTGGCCGAGTGGGGCAGTGATGTCGAACTGCTGGATATCGACGCGCTGAGCTCCACCGAGCCCTACCGCGCGCCGAGCGTGCATCCTGCCCAGCTCGCCTATGTGCTCTACACCTCGGGTTCCACCGGGCAGCCCAAGGGCGTGGCCATCGAGCGCGGCAATCTGATGAACCTGATGCTCGGCGTGCAGCAGGTGCTGCCGTTGACGGCGCAGGACAGGGTGCTGGCGTTGACCACCGCGACCTTCGATATCGCCATCGTCGAGCTGCTGCTGCCGCTCGGTCGCGGGGCCAGCATTCTGCTTGCCGACCGTGAGCAGGCACGCGACCCGCAAGCCCTCGACCGCCTGATCGAGGCCGGCCAGCCGACGGTGATGCAGGCCACGCCAGCCACCTGGCGCATGCTGGTGGCGCACACCGGGCGCAGTTGGCAGGGCGTGCACGCCATTTCCGGTGGCGAGGCCCTGCCAACCGCGCTGGCCGAGGCCATGGAGCAGCGTGGTGCCCAGGTGATCAACGGTTATGGGCCGACCGAGGCCACCGTCTACAGCACCTTCGAGCCGCGCCAGGGCGACAGCAGCGGGGTGGAGGTGCCGATTGGCCGCCCCGTGGTCAATACCGCCGCCTACGTGCTGGACGCCGATCTGCAACCCGTGGCACCGGGCGTGTCCGGCGAGCTGTACCTGGCCGGCGCCAACCTGGGCCGTGGTTATTTCGCCGCGCCTGCGCTGAGCGCGGCGAGCTTCCTGCCCGACCCCTTCGTGCCGGGGGCGCGCATGTACCGTACCGGCGACCGCGTGCGGCGCAACGCCCAAGGCAGCCTGGACTACCAGGGGCGCCTGGATTTTCAGGTCAAGCTGCGTGGCTTCCGTATCGAGCTGGGCGAGATCGAGGCCTTGCTGGCGCGCGTCGCCGGTGTGCGCGAAGCGGCGGTGGTGCTGCTCGGCAGCGGCGACAGTGCGCGCCTGGTGGCTTACTACTCGGTCATGCAAGCGGCGGGCGCGCTGACTGATGCCGTGCTGCGCGAGCAACTGGCGCAACACCTGCCCGACTACATGCTGCCAAGCCAATTCGTGCGCCTCGACACGCTGCCGCTGAGCCCCAGTGGCAAGGTCGAGCGCAAGGCGCTGCCAGCGCCAGCGCAGCATGAGGGCCAGCGCGATGGCGAGCTGAGCCAGCCCTGGGAAGCGCAACTGGCCGAACTCTGGTGCGAACTGCTCGGTTGCAACGCGGTGGGCGCAGGCGACAATTTCTTCGCCCTCGGTGGCCATTCGCTGCTGGCAGCACGGCTGGTGGCGCGCATCGCCGAGCGTTACGAGCGGCAACTGCCGCTGCGCAGCGTGTTCGAGTGCCCGACCCTGGGCGAGCTGGCGGCCAGCCTGGCTGCTGCCGAGGGGGCAGAGGAGAGCATCCTGCGGCCATTCGGCGAGGCGCCGGCGCCGCTGCACTTCACCCAGCAGCGGCTATGGTTCCTCGACCGCTTGCAGGGCGATACCCAGGCTTACCATCTGTCCCTGGCCATGCACCTGCACGGCACCCTGCGAGCCGATGTACTGGAACGCGCCCTGGCGCAACTGGTACAGCGTCAGCACAGCCTGCGCAGCGTGTTCAGCGAGACGGACGAAGGCGCACGGCAGCAGGTCGTGCAGTGGCACGGCCCGCTGCTCAGCGTCGCACCCTTGCAGCAGGATGTACGTTCGCCGGCCTTTGCCCGCACCCTGAGTGAGGAGGCGCAGCGTGCCTTCGACCTGACTCGCGCGCCGCTGTGGCGCGTGCGCCTGTACCAGGGCGAGGGGCACAGCGTGTTGCAGGCCACCTTGCACCACATCATCGCCGACGCCCGTTCGCTGGAAATCTTCTTCGATGAGCTGCAACGCCTGTATCAGGCCGAGCTGAGCGGAGCCCAGGCGGCGCTGGCGCCGTTGCCGTTGCAGTTCAGCGACGTCGCTGCCAGTTGGCAGAGCTCAGCCGGGCAGGCGCTGATCAAGGCGCAACTGGACTACTGGCGGCAGACCCTGGCCGGCGAGCCGCCGGTGTTGGATTTGCCCACCGACCTGCCGCGCCCTGCCGAGCAGGGCTACCACGGGCGGCGCCTGCGCTTCGAGCTACCTGCCGAGTTGGTCGAGCGTCTGCGTAGCACCGCACAGCGCCATGGCCTGACCGCCTTCGCGCCGCTGCTGGCAGCGTGGAAGGTGCTGTTGGCCCGGCATTCCGGGCAGCGCGAGCTGTGGATCGGCCTGCCGGTGGCGCAGCGTCAGCAGGCGCACACCGACAACCTCATCGGCTATTTCGCCAGCACCCAGGTACTGCGCAGCCAGATCGACCCGCTGCAATCGGTGGCCTCGTTCTGGCAGGCCTTGCAAGCCACCCACCTGAGCGCCCAGCAGCACGGCGACGTGCCCTTCGAGCGGCTGGTTGAGGCCTTGCAGGTACGCCGCGATCTCAGCCACACGCCGCTGTTCCAGGCGCTGTTCAACCTGATCCAGCGCGACGACGTGGCGGCAGTCGGCCAGGGCTTCGCCGGGCTGGCGGCGCAGCGTCTGGATGTCGAGAGCGACAGCGCCCTGGTGGACATCGGCCTGCATATCGAGCAGCACGGCAGCGCCTGGCGCTGTGTGCTGGAGTACAACACCGAGCTGTTCGTCGCCAGCACCATGCAGCGCTACGCCGACGAGTACCGTCACCTGCTCGCAGGCATGCTGGCGCGACCCGAGGCGCGGCTGTGGGATATCGACCTGGCCAATGCCGATCACGCCCTGACTCGCCGCCCGTGGAACCTGCCGGCGCACACCCTGAGCGAAACCGAGGATCTGATCGCCCGCTTCGAGCACCAGGTCTTGCAGAGCCCAGACGCTCTGGCGGTGGATTGCCAGGAGCAGCGCTACAGCTATGCCCAGCTCAATGCCCTGAGCAACCGCCTGGCCCACTGGCTGCGCGCCCAGGGGGTCGGTTGTGACGACCTGATCGCCCTGTGCCTGACCCGTGGCCCCTGGCTGCTGCCCTGCATCCTGGCGATTCACAAGGCAGGTGCAGCCTACCTGCCGCTGGATCCACAGCAGCCGGGCGAACGCCTGCGATTCATCATCGAGCACGCACGGCCTGCACTGGTGCTCAGCGAGCAGGCCTGTGCCGAGGTGCTCGGCGCTGTCGACAGCACGCTCGTCGAGCACCTGCCGTTGGATGCACAGCCCGCGCATGATCTGACCTTGCCGATGACGCCGCAGCAGCGTGCCTACGTGATCTACACCTCCGGCTCCACCGGCACGCCCAAGGGCGTGCAGGTTACCCGTGGCAACCTGAGCAATCTGCTCGCCGGTCTCGACCAGCAGTTGCCGTTGACGGTCGAGGACGTCTGGCTGGCCAGCACCACCTACGCCTTCGATATGTGCAAGCCGGAGCTGTTCCTGCCGCTGCTCAAGGGCGCGGCCATCCTCCTGGCGCGACGCGAGCAGGTGGTCGACGGTCACCGCCTGTTCGAGCTGCTGCGCCGTGCCACGGTGTTCCAGGCCACCCCAGCCGGTTGGCAGCTCCTGCTGGAAACTGGGCGTGACGACTGGCCGGCCCTGCGCGGCCTGATCGGTGGTGAAGCGGTGCCGGCCGAGCTGGTCAAGCTGCTGCAAGCCAAGGGCGTGCAACTGATCAACGCCTATGGCCCGACGGAAACCACCGTCTGGTCGACCACCCAGGCGTTGCGTGAGCTGCCTGCTGGGGTTGCCGATATCGGCATGCCGCTGCTCAACACCCGTTGCTATGTGCTTGACGAATGCCTGCGGCCCGTGCCGCTGGGCAGCACCGGCGAGCTGTATATCGCCGGCAGCGGGGTGACCCGTGGTTACCAGCGTGCGCCGACTATTACCGCAGCGGCGTACTTGCCCGATCCGTTCGCCAGCGAGCCTGGCAGCCGCATGTACCGCACTGGCGATCTGGTGCGCCGGCGTAGCGATGGGCGCCTGGCCTATGTCGGTCGCGCCGACTTCCAGGTCAAGGTACGCGGCTTCCGTATCGAACCGGGGGAGATCGAATCGCTGCTGCGCCGTTACCCCGGCGTGGAAGAGGCGGTGGTCATGTGTGACGCCCGCAGCCACAGTCTGTTCGCCTGGCTGCAGGCTGCGAGCCCGGTCGACGAGGCGGCGCTGCGCCGTCATCTGGAAAGCCTGCTGCCGGCCTACATGGTGCCGGCCGGTTTCATCCAGCTACCGCGCTTCGCCCTCAATGCCAACGGCAAGATCGACCGCAAGGCCCTGCCGGCGCCACAAGCGCAGGCCGAGCAAGGGGTGGCGCCACGCACGGCGCTGGAGCGCGAGCTGACCGAGCTGTGGCAGGAGCTGCTCGACCTGCCGCAGGTCGGCGTGCTCAGCAGCTTCTTCGAGCTCGGTGGCCATTCGCTGCTGGCGATGCGCCTGATGACCCGGGTGGAGAGCCGCTTCGGCGTCAAGGTCGAGCTGCGCAGCCTGTTCCATAACCCGACCATTGCCGGCCTGGCCGAACAGATCGAAAACCCGCAGCGGCCTTCGACCGACCAGGCACTGGATGAGATGCAGCGTTTGCTGGCAGAGATGGAAGACTGAAGATGAATGCGACCAACCAACAGGCCTTTGTCGAAATCGCCCAGCGCCTGGCCTCGCTGCCGGCGGACAAGAAGCAACTGTTCCGCCAGCGCCTGGCCGAGAAGGGCATCGATAGCTGGCGCTTGCCCATCGTCCCGGCCGCTGGCGGGGAAGGTGCAGCGGTGCCGCTGGCCCATGCGCAACTGCGCTTTCTCTCGGCCGATGCCCTGAGCAGCCGCGCGCTGTACAACCTCTGCTCGGTACTGCGCTTCGATGGCCGGCTGGATCTGGCGTGCCTGCAGCAGGCCATGCAGCAACTGGTGGAGCGCCACGCTATTCTGCGCACCCGCTACCTGGCTGATGCTCAGGGCCAGTTGCAGGCGCACTGCGAGCCCTGGACGGCGGGCCTGCCGGCGGTCGAGCCTTTGCCGCCGCAAGCCGTTGCCGATCCACAACAGTGGTGCGCCGACGAGTACGCCCGGCAACTGGCCGAGCCCTTCGACCTGAGCCGCGAAGTGCCCTGGCGCTGGCGTGCGTTCAGCGATGCCGAGCAGGGCAGCACCTGGCTGTTCTTCACCATCCACCACGTCGCCTACGATGCCTGGTCGGCCCAGCAACTGACCCGCGAACTGGCCGAGGGCTACCGTGCGCTTAGCCTGGGCGAGCCGCCCCAGTTGCCGCCGCTCGACATCCAGTACGCCGACTACGCGGCCTGGGAGCACGAGTGGCTGGCCAGCGATGCCTGCCACCAGCAGCTCGATTACTGGCGCGAGCAGTTGGCCGATGCGCCCGAAGCGCTGGCTTTGCCATACGATCATCCGCGCCCGCCCGCCAACCAGCGTCGCCATAGCGGCGCGGTAAAGGTGCGCGAACTGCCGGCTGCCTTGTCGGCGCAGGTGGATGCGGCCATCCGCGAGCAGGGCGTGACCCTGTATATCTTCGGCCTGACCGCCTTCGCCTGCCTGCTGGCGCGCTACAGCGGCGAGCGCGACCTGTGCCTGGGCACCTCGGTGGCGCAACGCGATCGCCCCGAATTGGCGCCGCTGATCGGGCCGTTGCTCAATACCCTGGTGATTCGCCAGCGCATGGAGGCTGACCCGGACTTTCGCAGCACCTTGCTGCGCACCCGTGACAGCGTGGCGACGGCCTTCGACCAGCAGACCCTGCCTTTCGAAAAGGTGCTCGAAGCCCTCGGCCGGCCGCGTTCCAGCCCGTTGTTCCAGGCCATGTTCGTGCAGGTCGAGCTGCCGGAAAGCCGCACCCTGAGCCTGCCGGGCGTGAGCGTCGAGGTGCTCGACCCGCCGCAGCGCCATGCCCGTTTCGACCTGACTCTGCGCCTGCTGCGCAGCGCCGATCAGCGTCTGCGCTGCGAGCTGGAATACAGCGACGAGCTGTTCGAGGCCGCCACCATCGAACAGCTGCTCGACGATCTGCAGGCGATCCTGCAGGACGCATCAAGCAATCCCGAACAGCGGCTGTCGGCGCTGCGCCTGGCTTCGCCGCGCAGTGAACTGCAGGGCCCCGCGCTGAACGCCAGCCCCGAGCCGTTGGACCGCCAGGTGCAGCAATGGGCTGCGCGCACGCCACAAGCGCCCGCCCTGTACGAGGCCCGACAGACGTTGACTTACGGCGAGCTGGGCAATGCCGTGCAGGCCCTGGCGCTGCGCCTGGCCGAGCAGGGTGTCGAGCCCGGCCAGGTGGTGGCCCTGTGCATGCCGCGCAGCGCCGAGCAGGTGCTGGCGATGCTGGCCTGCTGGCAACGTGGCGCGACTTGCCTATTTCTCGATCCGGCGCAGCCCGCGCAGCGTCTTGAGCAACTGCTTGCAAGCAGCGCGGCGAGCCTGCTACTGACCTTGGCCGAGGCGCCGGCGCTGAACGGCGCGGTGGCGCGCTTGCAACTGAGCGCCGCCGATCTCGCCGCGCCCGCCCCGCAGCAGCCTGTGACCAGCCTTAGCCAGCCCGAGCAGGCCGCCTACCTGATCTATACCTCGGGTTCTACCGGCCAGCCCAAGGGCGTGCTGGTCAGCCATGCCAACCTGGCGCACTACGCCGCCGCCGTCAGCCAGCGTTTGCAGGCCAGTGCCGGCAGCTGTTGGGCGACCCTGGCCACGGTGGCCGCCGATCTCGGCCTGACCTGCGTATTCGCCGCCTTGCACTCAGGTGATCCGCTGATCCTGCCGGAGGCCGCGCTGGCCTTCGATCCACCGGGCTGGGCCGATTTCCTGGCGCAGCATCCCGTCGACTGCCTGAAGATCGCCCCCTCGCATTTGCGCGGCCTGCTGGCGCTGGACGATGCCCGACGGGTACTGCCGCGTCGCTTGCTGATCCTCGGCGGTGAAGGCTTCGATGCGGCGCTGTTGGCCCGTATTCGCGAACTGGCGCCGGAGCTGCGTGTGTTCAACCACTATGGCCCGTCGGAAACCACGGTCGGCGTGGTCTGTGGCGAGGTGACGGAGGCCGGGCAGGGCGTTTACCTGCCGCTGGGCCAGCCATTGGCCGGTGCCGAGCTGCGTATCGTCGATGCGGCGGGCCAGCCGGTGCCGCGTGGCGTGGCCGGCGAGCTGCTGATCGGCGGCCCGCAGGTCGCCCAGGGCTATCTCGGCCAACCCGAAGCCACGGCCGCCGCCTTTATTGATAACGGCGAAGGTCGGCGTTTCTACCGCAGCGGGGATCGGGTACGCCTGGATCACCATGGGCGCTTGTCGTTTCTCGGGCGCCAGGACGATCAGGTGAAGATTCGCGGTTTCCGCGTCGAACCCGGTGAGGTCAGCGCCTGGCTGGGCCAGCAGGCGCTGGTGCGCGAAGCTGCCGTGCTGGCGCGTGAGATCCAGGGCCGTCTGCAACTGGTGGCCTATGTCGCGCCGCGCCTTACCCAAGATGAACTGAACGCCCTCCAGGCGCAGACCAGGGCGCAATTGCCCGAACCGCTGCAACCGGCGTACTGGCTGAGCCTGGATGCTCTGCCACTGACCGCCAACGGCAAGCTGGATCGCCGTGCCTTGCCCGAGCCGCAAACTAGCGTGGTCGTGGATGAGAGCGGGCAGGCGCCGCAGAGTGCCAGCGAGCAAGTGCTGGCTGCGCTCTGGAGTCAGGTGCTGGGTTGCGCCTCGGTCAGTCGTCAGGACGACTTCTTCGCCCTCGGTGGCGACTCGATTCTCAGCCTGCAACTGATCGGCCTGGCCGCTCGCCTGGGGCTCAAACTGCAACCGCGCGATGTGCTGCAGCAGTCGACGCTGGCAGCCATGGCGGCGAATGCCGACTGCCGCGCGCAGCCGCGCCTGGCCAGTATCCTGGCGGCCTTCCGTGAATTGCTCGGCCAGCCGCAACTGGGGCTGGACGACGACTTCTTCGCCGCTGGCGGCGATTCGATTCTCAGCCTGCAACTGATCGCCCGGCTGCGCCAGGCCGACTTGCGCCTGATGCCGCGCCAGTTGCTGGAAAACCCCACGCCACGGCAACTGGCGGCTGCGCTGGAGCCTGCGCCTGAACCCGCAGCGCCGCCGCCAGCACAGGTCAGCGCCGTGGCGCGCCTGTCTCATGCCCAGGAGCGGCTGTGGTTTATGCAGCAGCTCGAACCCGAAGCCACCGCCTACAACGTCACGCAACTGCTGGCCTTGCACGGCGAGCTGGATGTGCCACGCCTGCGCAGCGCCTGCCTGGGCCTGATCGAACGGCACGAAGCCCTGCGTTGCCGCTTCTTCGAGGACAACGGGCAGGTGCGTCAGCGCCTGGACACGGCGCCCGAGCCCAGCTTCGCCCTGCACGATCTGCGCGCATCGCCGGCAGAAGCGCGCGAGGCGGCGATTGCCCGGGCCGCGCAGCGGGTCTTCGACCTGGCCCAGGGGCCGCTGGTGGCCATCGACCTGTTTCAGTGCGGCGACGATGATTACCGCCTGCTGTTCAATGCTCACCATATCGCCGTGGACGGCTGGTCCATGGGGTTGCTGGTGCAGGATCTGGCCAGCCTCTATGAAGGTCGCCAGGCGGCGCCGGCCACCGGCCTGCTGCAGGTGATCGAAGCGCAGCGCCAGACGCTGGAAGGGGATGCCGGCCAGGCACTGCTGGATTACTGGCAGCAGCGCCTGCAGGGCTTGAGCGATGAGCCGCTGACCCTCAGTGAAAGCCCGCGCCCGGCACTGCAAGCCTATGCCGGCGCCCGTGAGCAGTTCCCATTGCCGGGCGAGCTGACCTCGGCACTCGCGGCCCGCGCCAGGCAGCTTGGGGTGACCCCCTTCGTGCTGTATTTCGCCGCGCAGCAACTGCTGCTGTGGAAACATTCCGGGCGCCGCGATTTCGCCATTGGCTTGCCGGTGGCCGGGCGTGAGGCGGCGGACAGCCAGGCGCTGGTCGGCCTGTTCGTCAACACCCTGGCCTACCGCGTGCAGCTCGACGAGAGGGAAAGCCTGGAGCATTTCCTGCAGTGCCTTGGCCAGCGCCTGGCCGATGACCGGGCCCACGAGCAACTGCCCTTCGAGCGCCTGCTCGAGGTGCTCCAGGTCGAACGCAGCCTTGACCGCACGCCCTTGTTCCAGACCCTGTTCAACTATCAGGTGGATCACCTCGGCGAGCGCAACCTGCATCTGCCAGGCGTCACGGTCGCGCCGCTGGCGCTGCCGCAGGGGGCGGTCAGCGCCAAGTTCGACCTCACCTTCAACCTGTTCAGCCAGGGCCGCGGCGAGGAGGCCAGCAGCCAACTGATCGTCGAATACGCCACCGCGCTGTTCGACCCGGCCCGCATCCAGTGCCTGGTGGACGACTACCTGGGCGTGCTGGCCAGCCTGGCGCATCTGGATCTGCAGCGGCCGCTGCTGGACTTGCCCTTGGCGTCGGTCCAGCGCCTGTCGCGTGCTGGCGATGCTGCCGAGTTGGATGTCGAGGCGGATTTCGTGACCCGCTTCGAGCTGCAGGCCGCCCTGCATCCCGAGCGCACCGCGCTGTTCTGCCGCGACCGGCAACTGAACTACGGGCAGTTGCAGACGCAGGCCAACCAGCTTGCGCACTGGTTGCTGAGCCAGGGTGTAACGGCGGAATCGACTGTTGCCTTCTGCCTGCCGCGCGACGAGCGCCTGCTGGTCTGCCTGCTGGGCATCCAGAAGGCCGGGGCGCAGTATCTGCCGCTCGACCCCAGCCATCCGCCTGCGCGGCAAGCGGCTATCCTGCAGCGAGCACGGCCGCACCTGTTGCTGTGCGAACGTGAGGATGAGCATTTTCCGGCCACGCTGCGTTGTCAGCGCTGGCAGGATCTGGCCTTGTCGGCGCAGCCGGCCCATGCACCGGCGCTGCCGAGGCACCTGCAGCAACTGGCCTACACCCTCTACACCTCCGGTTCCACCGGGCAGCCCAAGGGCGTGCAGATCAGCCGGGGCAACTTCGCCAACTTCCTTCTGGCGATGGAGCGCGCCTTGCCGCTGGACGGTGTACAGCGCTACCTGGCGCTGACCACCGTGACCTTCGATATCAGCGGCCTGGAGCTGTGCCTGCCACTGGTACGCGGGGCCAGCGTGGTGCTCGCCGATGACGAGCAACGCCAGGATCCGCTGCTGCTGGCGCAACTTATCCGTGAGCGTGAGGTGGAGCTGATCCAGGCCACCCCGGCGACCTGGGCCATGCTGCTGCAGGGCGATCGCCAGGTGCTGGCCGGGCGCATCGCCCTGGCCGGTGGCGAGGCGCTGGCGGCGGAAATGGCGGGCGAGCTGAAGCAGCTCGTCGGCTGCCTGATCAACGTCTACGGGCCGACCGAGACCAGCGTCTGGTCGACCCAAACGCCAGTGACTGAGCTGACTCAGCCGGTGGTGCCGATTGGCAGGCCGCTGCTCAACACGCGCTGCCATGTGCTCGACGAGTTCCTCTGCGAAGTCCCGCCGGGTCGTGTCGGCGAGTTGTATATCGCCGGAGACGGGCTGGCCCGTGGTTATGCCGAGCAGCCTGCGCTGAGCGCCGAGCGTTTTATCGCCGACCCGTTCGGCACAGGCGGGCGCCTGTACCGCACCGGTGATCTGGCGCGTTGGCAGGCCGACGGCCAGTTGTATTACCTGGGCCGCAGCGACGATCAGATCAAGCTGCGCGGCTTCCGTATCGAACTGGGCGAGATCGAGGCGGCGTTGCTCGCTCATCCCGATGTCGCCCAGGCGGTGGTGGCGGTGCAGGGCGAGCACCTGGCCGCGTTCTGGGTCGCGCAGGCCGGTGCCGAGCCGAGCGCAGACGCGCTGCGCGAGCACCTGCAGGAGCGCCTGCCGGTGTATATGCTGCCGACCCATTTGCAAGCGCTGGACGCATTGCCGCTCAACAGCAATGGCAAGGTGGATCGCAAGCAATTGCCGCAGATGAGTGACGCGCCTCGCACGGCAGACAGCGCACAGCGGCCGATGAGCGCCAGCGAGACGCTGCTGAGCGAGATCTGGGGGCAGGTGTTGCAGCTCGATGCGGTGCCGCTCGATGGGCACTTCTTCCAGCTTGGCGGGCATTCGCTGATGGCCGCACAGGTGCGTTCGCGGCTGCGCGAGCAGGGCTTCGAGGTGCCGCTGCGCTGGCTGTTCGAGACGCCCTTGCTGACGGAACTGGCGGCGCGCCTGGAGACCCAGGCTGCCGCCATCGACCCGGCAGGGTTGCGCATCGAGCAGATCGATCAGCAACTCGATCAACCGCTGTCGCCTGCGCAGCAACGGGTCTGGCTGATGCAGCAACTGCAGCCGGATGACAGCAGCTTCAATATGAGCAGCAACGTGCGTCTGCGTGGCCAGCTCGATGTCGAGGCGCTGCAGCGTGCCTTGCAGCGCGTGGTACGGCGCCATGCGATCCTGCGCACCACCTACCACCAGCAGCAGGGCGAGGCGCGCCAGCGTATCCATGAGCAGTCGACGCTGACGTTGCAGCAGGTGAGCGTCAGCGAAGCACAGTGGACGCAGGCAGCCCATGAGCTGGCCACGCGGCCGTTCGAGCTAAGCAGCGAGGCGTCTCTGCGTGCGGTGCTGTATCGCCTGGGCGAGCAGGAGCATGTGCTGCAACTGGTGTTGCACCATATCGCCTCCGACGGCTGGTCCGGTTCGGTGTTGATCGGTGAGCTGGTCGAGGGCTACGAGGCTTATAGCCAGGGTCAGGCGCCGGTTGAGCAGGAACTGGAAATCCAGTACGTCGACTATGCCGCGTGGCAGGCTTCACCCGCGCTGCGGGCTCGTCAGCGCCAGGGTCAGCAGTTCTGGCAACGCACCCTGGCCGGCATCCCAAGCCAGGTGCCATTACCGTTCGACTTCCCGCGCGCCGAGGCTGACGCCAGTGCAGGGGCGGCCCTGGACTTCCAGTTGCCGGCGGCAACGCTGGCGCGTCTCGAGGTCTTGCAGCGCAACAGCGGGGTTTCTCTGTTCATGCTGTTGCTGACCGTGTATGCCGCCGTGCTGCAACGCGAAACCCAGGGCCGCGATCTGGTCGTCGGCACCGACGTGGCCAACCGCGAACACCCGGCCACCGAGGCGCTGATCGGCTTCTTCGTCAACCTGCTGGCGTTGCGCATCCGCGTGCAGCCGGAGCTGAGCTTCCGTGAGCAGGCGGCCAGGGTGCGCGATGTCTGCCTGGACGCCTTCGCCTGGCAGGACACGCCGTTCGAGCAGGTGGTCGAAGGCCTCGATCTGCCGCGCATGGCTAACCAGCATCCGTTGCTGCAGACGCTCTTCGTTCTCGACAACACGCCGCGTCAGCCACGCTGCCTCGGCGACCTCGAGGTGACGCCGCTGACGGGTGAACAACACCATTCCAAGTTCGATATGGCGCTGTTCGCCAGTGCCGACGGCGATGCCCTCAGCCTGCGCTGGGTGTACCGCACCAGCCTGTTCCGCGCGGCCACCATCGAGCGTTTGCGCGACAGCTTCCTGGCGCTGCTCGACGCTGCGCTGGGTGCGCCGGACAGCCCTATCGACGCCTTACCTCTGCCTTCCAAGGGAGCCGCTGCCATGTCCACCGCTACGGACAATCCGCTGCAACGCAAGATGAGCAAACTCGGCAAGATGCGCCAGAGCGGCCCGGCTGTGGCTGCCGCGCCTATCGAAACCCGGCCACTGCGCGCGGGCTCCAGCTTCCCGCTGCTGGTGCAGTTGCGCGATCGCGAACTGGCGCCAGCGGTGTGGGCCGAAGCCAATCGCGAGAAAGTGGAAGGTTGGCTGCGCGAGCACGGCGGGATTCTCTTTCGCGGCTTCGATCTGCCGACCCCGGCGGACTTCGAGCAGTTCTGCCAGGCGTTGTGCCCGGAGTTGTACGGCCAGTACGGCGATCTGCCGAAGAAGGAGGGCGGCAAGAATATCTACAAGTCCACGCCCTATCCGAAAGACCGCATGATCCTGTTCCACAACGAGAGCGCCCACCAGCATCGCTGGCCGCGTAGGCAGTGGTTCTATTGCGAGACGCCGGCTGCCAGCGGCGGCGCCACGCCCATCGTCGACAGCCGTGAGGTGTACCGCGAACTGCCTGCCTGGCTGCAGAACAAGCTGTGCCGCAAGCAATTGATGTACGTGCGCAATTTCAGCGCCAGCCTGGATGTCAGCTGGCAGCACTTCTTCCAGACTGAGGAGCGCGCCGAGGCCGAGCGTATCTGCCGCGAGGGCGGGATCGAATTCGAGTGGCGCGGCGCCAACGAATTGCACACGCGCCAGGTATGCCCCGCGGTGATCCTGCATCCGCTGACCGGCGATGCCAGCTTCTTCAACCAGATCCAGCTCTACCATCCGGCGTTTCTCGATGCCGATATCCGTGAGCAGTTCCTCAAGGGGCGCGACAGCGTGCTGCCCCGGCAGGTGTTCTACGGCGATGGCAGCGAGCTGGAAGAGGCCGCCATCGAGGCGATCAACGCTGCCTACGAGCGTTGCGCGGTGCGTTTCGACTGGCAGCGCGGCGATGTGGTGATGCTCGACAACATGCTGGCTGCCCATGCCCGCGACCCCTTCGAGGGCGAGCGGCGCATCGTCGTCGCCATGGGCGATATCTATCGCCGCGATCAGGTGGCGGCCGCACCGGCCATGGCCGAGGAAAACGCTTTGGAGATGACACCATGATGGATCTTGGTCTGCCGCTTTCCCCGGCCCAGAAGCAACTGGCCGAGGCCAACCCGCAGGCGTATCGCTGGGTGCGCATGGCGCTCGCCGGTGTTGCCCCGGAGCGGGTCGAACAATGTCTGCGTGATCTGCTGAACAGCCATGAGGCGCTGCGCCTGCGCTACCAACGCCCGCTCGGCGCCACTGGCCTGCGCCAGCGCGTGGCCGAGCCCGGTGAATTGCGCCTGGATTGGCGCCAGGCGGATGCCGGTGTCGATGCGGCTGCCTGGCAGCGCGAGGCCCAGGCCCAGTGCCAGGCGCAGCAACCCGATCTGCTGGCCTGGTGGCGCGACGAACAGCTATGGCTGGCACTGCCGGCCTACTCGCTGGATCTGCGCAGCTTCGAGCAACTGCGCCGTGAGCTGTTGGGGGATGGCGTTGCGGGCGATGACGAGCCGATGCAGTACAGCGATTACGCCGAGTGGATCGCCGGCCTGCAACTGGACGAGGACGCCGAGCAGGGCATGCAGTTCTGGCGCAACCTGGCCCTGCAGGAGGTGCCGGGGCTGCGTCTGATCGAGCGCTATGGCATGGCCAGCGGTGCCCGTGGCTGCGTGCAGCAGGCGCTCGAACCTGCCTTGTGTGGTGCCGTGCAGGCGCTGGCCGAGGGCGAAGCGCTGGCCGCCGAGCCGCTCGCCCTGGCAGCCTGGGGTGCCTTGCTCGGCCGCCTGAACGGTCAGCGCCATGCGCAACTGGGCCTGCAGCACGACCCGCGTGACGACTATGAGCAACTGCAGGGCGCCTACGGGCTATTCGAGCAGACCCTGCCCATGCAGGTGCATCTGTCCGAGCACGCCAGCTGGGTCAGCCTGGCCCGGCAACTGGCCCGGCAATTGGAAAACGCCGTGCTCTGGCAGGAGTACCTCGGCCAGGCCGAGCTGCTGCCAGAGTGGCGCGCCAGCTATCAGGCTGGCTTGCGCGTGCAGCAGGTCAGTGAGGTGCAAGGGCTACAGGCCTTGTCCTTCGACACGCCGGTGGAGCTGCAACTGCACTGGTTGCTGGATGAATCCGGCCAGGGCCAGTTGGCGCTGGTGTACGACAGCGGGCTGTATCGCCGTGAGCAGATGCAACTCCTGCTGCGCCGCTACGTGCATTGGATCGGCCAACTGCTGCAGGCGCCGCAAGCGCCGCTGGACAGCCTGGATGCCTTGCTGGCAGAGGAGGCGCAACCGGCGGCAACTGTCGGAGAGCTGCCAGTGGACGTGGATATCGTCGAGCGCTTCCGTGCCCATGCGCGCAACCAGCCGCACAGCCCGGCGCTGCGCGATGGTCGGCAGGTGCTGTCTTACGCGGAGCTGGACGAGCTGAGCGAGCGGGTGGCCGGCAGTTTGCAGCGGGCTGGCGTTGGCCCAGATCAGGTGGTGGCGCTGCTGCTGCCGCGCGGCGCGCAGATGCTGGTGGCCATGCTCGCCTGCTTCAAGGCCGGCGCGGCCTACCTGCCGCTGGACCCGGCGCTGCCACCGCTACGCCTGGCCAGCATTCTCGACGATGCCAAGCCAGCGCTTGTGCTGCATCTGGATGAGTCGAGCCTGGCCAGCGAGGTGCCCAGCCTGATCTGGTCTAAGGCCAGCAGCGCTGCACCACTCGCTGCGCCCGTGGTCAGCGCGCCGCAGCACCTGGCTTATGTGCTCTACACCTCGGGCACCAGTGGCAAGCCCAAGGGCGTGCAGATCGAGCAGGGGCAGCTACGCCATTATGCAAGCCAGATAATCCATGCCCTGGATTTGCCGGCCGGCGCGCACTACGGGCTGGTGTCGTCGCTGCTCGCCGACCTGGGCAACACCGTGCTGTACCCGGCCTGGTTGCAGGGGGGCTGCGTGCACCTGCTGAGCCAGGCCAGCGTCACCGATGCGCAGGCCTTCGCCGAGGCGCTGCGCGAGCATCCGCTGGATGTGCTGAAGATCGTTCCGTCGCACCTCGAGGCATTGATCGGCGAGCATCCGCTGGAAGGTGTGCTGCCCCGTAAGGTGCTGGTGCTTGGCGGCGAAGCAGTGGGTGAGAGCCTGCTGGCGCGCCTGGCACAGGCAGGAGCTGGCTGCCGCCTGTACAACCACTACGGGCCGAGCGAAACCACGGTCGGCGTGCTCTGGCGCGCCATCGACAGCGGACAGGGGGCGAGCGGCACGGCCTTGAACCAGGTGCTCGGCAACAACCGCATCTACCTGCTCGACGAACGACAGCGCCCGGTTCCCTGCGGGCAGGCGGGCGAGCTGTGCGTGGCCGGAACCAGTGTCGGTCGTGGTTATCTGGGCAATGTCGGCAGCTCGGCATTCGGCCAAGACCCGCTGTCCGGCGCGCGCCTGTATCGCACCGGTGACCTGGCCTTGCGCCAGGCCGATGGCGCCTTGCGCATCCTCGGGCGCAACGATCAGCAGGTGAAGATTCGCGGTTTCCGTCTGGAACTGGCGGAAGTCGAACAGGCCTTGCGTGGCCTGCCGGGCGTGCAGCAGGCAGCGGTGCTGCTCGATGGCGAGCGCCTGCTGGCCTTCATCGTGGAGGAGGAGGGGCAGAGCCGGGCAACCAACCTGCTGCGCGACGACCTGGCCCGGCAACTGCCGGACTACATGCTACCCGCCGGCATCTTCGCGTTGAAAGCCCTGCCGCTGAACAGCAATGGCAAGCTCGATCGCCAGACGCTATTGGAGCGTGCCCGGCAGCGCATGCAGGGCGCGCGGGTGGCCCCGGTCGGCGAGCTGGAGAGCGAGGTGCTGGAAATCTGGTGCCGCGTGCTGGGTGTCGAGGATCTCGGCGTGACCGACAACTTCTTCGCCATGGGCGGGCATTCCCTGGCGGCGATCAAGGTGGTGGCGCTGATTCGCGAGCAACTGGGGCTCAACCCGCCAACCAATCTGCTGTTCGAGCGGCAGACCGTGCGCGAACTGGTGCAGAGCCTCGATCAGGGCGCGAGTGGCGAGGGCTGGCAGGTGCTGAACGAGGTGGCCGGTGATGCGCCTGCCTTGCTCCTGGTGCATGGCGCGGAAGGCCACCTGAAAGACTACCGACCGTTGCTGAAACACCTGGGCGAAAGCCAGGCCGCTTATGGTTTGACGGCATTTGACGAGGGTTGGCAAAGCAAGGATCTGAACGCGCTGCTGCAGCGCTATGTGCAGAGCATTCCCGAGTCGCTCAAGCAGCGGCCGCTGGTGCTGCTCGGCTGGTGCCTGGCGTCGCGCCTGGCGCTGCTGTTGACGGCGCATCTGCAGGCCGCAGGCTTCAACGTCCAGGCCCTGGCGGTGGTGGACCATGATGCGCAGCGCAGCCTGGCTGGCGATGGCGACGAGAGTGGGCAGTTGCTCGCCGACCTGGTGTTCCTGTGTGGCAGCCGTGCGCGGCCGCTTGGCGATACCTTGCGCGAGCGTCTGGCCCGGCAACTGGTCGATTGCGATTATGCCGAGGGCGTGGCCCGCCTGCTGGCGGACGCCGAAGTGCGCGAGCATCTGCAGTGGGAGGGCGCTGAGGCCGAGTTGCAGGCCGCGATGGTGCGCTACCGGACGATCAAGACGCGCCTGTACGAACAGGCCTTACCGGTGGTCGACGTGCCCATCTGGCTGTGGCGCAGCAATGCCCACGGCGACCTGCGCGCCGCCTGGCAGGCGCACACACGCAAGGCGCTGCATTATCGGAGCCTGGATGTCGGCCATCATGCGATCCTTGCCGAGCCGCGTCTGAGTGCAGAACTGTTGTCCTTGCTGGCGCCAAGCACTGCGCCGCAACACCAAGCCGAGAGGGTGCCTGACTGATGATGTTATTGAAGGAGCTGCTGATTGACGCGCGCTGGCGCATTTTCCTGGCGGTGCTGTGCAGTGCCTTGAGTGCGGCGTGCAGCATCGGTCTGATCGGCTATATCAACCGCAGCCTGGAGCAGGGGCTGGATGACCTGAGCCAGGCGCTGGCGCTGTTCGCCGGCCTGCTGTTGCTGCTGTTCGTCAGCGGTACCCTGGCCCAGTGGCTGCTGGTGCAGATTGGCCATCGCCTGGTCTATCAGTTGCGCCTGCGCCTGGTCGGCAAGGTGCTCGGCACTGCGCTGGAGCGCATCGAGCGATTGGGCAGCCCGCGCATCTACAACGCCCTGACCAAGGACGTGACCACCGTGGCCACGGCCTTCAAACAATTGCCGATCTCCCTGTACAACGGCCTGCTGCTGCTGGCAGGCCTGGCTTACATGGCCTGGCTGAGCCTGCCGTTCTTCGCCCTGACCCTGGCGGTGATCGCCTTCGGTGTAGCGCTCGACGTGCTGCTCGGGCGCAAGGTCAAGCGCCTGATGCAGCAGGTGCGGCAGCAGGACGACCGCTTGACCGAGCAGTTCGAGGCGACCATCAGCGGCCGTTGCGAACTGGCCTTGAGCCGGGAACGTCGGCAACTGCTGTACAACCAGGGCCTGGAGCCGATCGCGAAGGCTTCGCTGCAGGCCTCGGTACGCGCCGATACCCTGTGGGCGATCAACCTGAACTGGACCTCGCTGCTGGTGTTCGTGCTGATCGGTACACTGTTCTTCCTCGGTCAGGGCTTCGGGCTGTTGAGCCAGCAGGTGGTGGTGGGCTACGTGCTGGCAATCATGTTTCTGCGTACGCCGATCTCGATGATTCTCGATGCCGTCCCGGCGGTAATTCGCGGCCATGTGGCGCTGCAGGCCATCGATGACCTGGCCCTGGGCGAGACGGTGCACTTCACCTTGCCGCCCAAGGCCGCCGAGCCTTTTCGTGAGTTGCGCTTGAGCAACGTGCAATACCGCTACCCCGGGCAGAGCGACGAATTCGCCTTCCAGCTGGGGCCCATTGACCTGCACGTACGCCGTGGCGAACTGATCTTCATCGTCGGCGGCAATGGCAGTGGCAAGTCGACCCTGGCCAAGCTGCTGACCGGACTCTACCTGCCCAGCGCGGGGACGGTCTCGCTCAATGGCGTGACGCTGGATGCTGCGCACGGCGAGTGGCACCGCGAGCATTTCGCGGCGATCTTTGCCGACTTCTACCTGTTCGCCGATGTACTCGGTGAGAACGGCCAGCTCGATGGGCTGGAGGAGCGGGTCGATCATTACCTGCAACGCCTGGGGCTGGCGCACAAGGTGCAGTTCATCGACGGACGCTTGTCCACCACGGCGCTGTCCCAGGGGCAGCGCAAGCGCCTGGCCCTGCTGTTGCTGATGATGGAGGGCCGCGAGGTGCTGCTGCTCGACGAGTGGGCGGCGGATCAGGATCCGGTGTTCCGCCACGTCTTCTACCACGAGCTGCTGCCCGAATTGCAGGCCGCCGGCAAGACAGTCATCGCCATCAGTCACGATGACCGCTACTTCGACGTGGCCGATCGTATCTACCGCCTCGACTACGGCCAACTGGTGGATTACGACCGCAGCAGCGAGAGCCCTTTCCAGGTGGTCAGGTAGTGGGTTACTCGGGCGTCTTGTCGCGATCGAGCGGGCAACTGCTGCAATAGTCGATGCCGGGCAGGCGGTAGCGAATGCAGCAGATACGCCGTAGCCGCTGCGGTTCGCTGGCGCCGACGTCCTTGTAGTACACCGGGGCGAACAGCGGGTTGCGCCGACCATCGGGGCGCAGGCGGCTTTCCAGCACGGCTCTGGCCGGGGCGGAGCAGCCGGCCGTCGCCAGCGGATGCCGTTCGATTTGCGTGGTGGCGAATTCGAAGAGGTTGCCGGCGTTGCTCCAGAACAGTCGTGGCGAGGCTTTCGAGACGCTGGCCATTACCTCGATCACCGGTTCCAGATGCCCTTGTATCAAGGTGCTGAAGCGCTCGAAGGGCGAGCAGGGCGGCAGACAGCTGCCGTCATGGGGCAAACGTAGGCCAAGCGGTTTGCCTTCTGCCGAGAGGGCGACGCCGACATCGCTCAGGGCGATAGGCAACTCGCGCTGCAAGAGCAGGTTGGCCGCCACGGTGGGGGCCAGGAAGCAGAAATACCATTTCGACCAGATGGAGGTCAGTGCCAGCAGATCGTCGCTGCCCTGGCGGGCTGCCAGCTCACGAATGAACTCGGCGAAATAGTCCGGCTGAAACAGTTGCGAGCCGGAAACTACCTGCTGTTGATCACTGGCCAGTTGCAGGTTTTCCCCATAGGCAGCCAGCGGGCCGCTGAACAGCGGGGCAAGACTGTCGATCATCAGAGGCGCTCGTTGCCGCCGCAAGGCTGCGTTGGAGGTTGGTCGAGAGGGGAATGGGTTATCTGAACCATGCTTGATACTTGCTGCTGAGACTCGTTATCACTTGAGGTGGCGGCAGTATAAACACACCTCATCCTGCAAGCGAACCGGACAGTGCTGCCGGGGTGAGAGGAACGTCAAATTTGGTTAATGATAATTGTTATTAACTGTATTATTCTGCGTGCGCTTGCATGGTGATCAATCGATGGCCGCGAGCATTCGCATCGTCAGCTGAAAACGGAGTGAAACATGAGTCTGGACAGTCCTGAAACGCGCTTCCTGGTTGTGGTCAACGCTGAAGAGCAATACTCCATCTGGCCCGAGTACAAGGAGATACCGCAAGGCTGGCAGCAAGCCGGCAAGCAGGGCAGCAAGCAAGAGTGCCTGGCCTATATCGAATCGGTGTGGACCGACATGCGTCCGCTCAGTCTGCGTCAAGCCATGCAGGGGCAGGAACGCGGCTGATGCCTCGCTCATCCAACCCCTGGTTTTCATTCTTGCCTGGCAGTAGCCAGCCGCCTGCGCTGCGGCTTTATTGCTTTCCCTATGCGGGGGCGGGGCATACGGTTTTTCAGCATTGGCGCGCCGGCCTGCCGAGCGAGATTGAGCTGGCTCTGGTCAAGTTGCCGGGGCGCGGCGCGCGCTTCGGCGAGCCTCGCGCCACTTCGTTGGCCGACTTGGCTGAAGCGCTGGCCGTAGCGGTTGCCCAGGCCAGCGCCGATGGCATTCCCTTCGCGTTCTTCGGCCACAGCATGGGGGCATTGCTGGCATTCGAGACCGCGCGCCAACTGCTTCGGCAGAGGCTGTCGCCAGCCCAGTTGCTGGTTTCTGCGCGCACGGCGCCGCTCGCCCATGGTTGGCGCGAGCGGGTGGCGGATCTGCCGCAGGCGCAATTTCTCGAGATCATCCGTGGCATGAACGGTTTGCCTCAGGAGTTGCTCGACAATCCTGAGTGGGTCGATCTGTTTTTGCCGATCATCCGCGATGATTTCGCGCTGTGCGAAGACTATTGCTACCACCCAGCGCCGCAGTTGTCGTGCCCCATTCACGTGCTGGCCGGAGAAACCGACGCCAGCGTGCCTCTATCGCTGCTCGATGGATGGGCTCAGGAAAGCCACGCCGAGTGTCGGACATGGCTGTTTCCCGGCGGGCACTTCTACCTGTTCGAGCAGGAAACCGAGTTGCTTGAGCTTGTACAGCGTCTGCTTGTGAGCGAGCCGCTGCGGCAGGCCGTCAACTGAGATCAGTCCTCTCATTCAGCCTTGCCGCTACCGCTCAGTCAGTCGTGTCAGTTGTATGGCGCGCTGATCGCGGGCGCCAGGGCATCTCGAATCGGAGCAAGGCGCGGCTTGTGGTTGTGACGCAGTGCCTGTGCCGCGTTTGATTAATATAATGATAGTAATTATCATTCATGACTTGCTAGAAGTGTGCGGGGTGCATTGCTGAGGGCCGATCAGCCGCACCGCCGTGCTGCTTTCTGCTCAATCCAGCGCTGTCTGTCAGATCACGCGCCATTTGCGCGTCACGAGGATGCACTCATGAATGCGATCACCCCTATTTACACCACGACGATTGTCGATCTACAGAGCCGGCACAGCGGGCTTCGCCAGCGCTATTGCCTCGACAGCACACCGGCGTTGCAGCGGCAAGAACAGCGCGAGTCCAACGCGCGCAGCTACCCGCGGCGCATACCGCTGGAGCTGAAGCGCGCACAGGGTGTTTATGTCGAGGACTCGCGTGGGCAGGTCTACATCGACTGCCTGGCTGGCGCTGGCACGCTGGCGCTGGGGCACAATCATCCGGTGGTGGTGGAGGCGATCCAGCGAACCCTGGCATCGGGCATTCCACTGCATACGCTGGATTTGAGCACGCCGATCAAGGATGCCTTCGTGCAGACCCTGTTCGACCTGTTGCCGGGCGATTTCGCCAAGGATGCGCGCGTTCAGTTCTGCGGTCCGACCGGTGCGGATGCGGTGGAGGCCGCGCTCAAGCTGTCGCGTACGGCAACGGGACGGCACAGCGTGCTGGCGTTTCATGGTGCTTACCATGGCATGACCCTTGGTACGCTCTCGATCAGCGGCAATCTCGGGCCAAAGAGCGCGCTGGGCGGGTTGCTCTCCGGCGTGCAGTTCCTGCCTTATCCGCATGACTATCGCTGCCCGTTCGGCCTCTCCGGTGAGCAGTCGATCGATGCCAACCTGCATTACATCCGCCACCTGCTGAGCGATCCGGAAAGCGGCGTGACTCAGCCGGCGGCGATGATTCTGGAAACGGTGCAGGGTGAGGGCGGGGTGATTCCCGCGCCTGATCGTTGGCTACAGGGACTGCGAGCGATTACCCGCGAACATGGCATTCCCCTGGTTCTCGACGAGATCCAATGTGGCATCGGGCGCACTGGCGATCTCTTCGCCTTCGAACGCAGCACGATCACCCCGGACGTGATGACGCTCTCGAAGGCCATTGGCGGAGGGTTGCCACTTTCTGTGGTGGTCTACCGTGGCGAGCTCGACCAATGGCAACCAGGCGCTCATGCCGGTACGTTCCGTGGCAACCAGTTGGCCATGGCTGCAGGCGATGCCACCTTGCGCTTCATGCAACGCGAAGGCATCACCAGCCATGTGCGCGGCGTCGGCGCTCGCTTGAATACGCTATTGCAGGGCTTGCAGGCTGAGTTCGACTGGGTTGGCGATGTGCGTGGGCGTGGTCTGATGCTGGGTATGGAAATCGTCGATCCAGCGCGCAGTGACGGCGCTGGCCTGCCGCTGGCCGATGGCGAGCGCGCGCGCAAATTTCAGCGTGCCTGCCTGGAGCGCGGCTTGATCGTGGAGTTGGGCGGGCGGCATGGGGCGACCGTCAGATTCCTGCCGCCGCTGATCATCAGCGAGGCCGAGATCGAACATGTCGGGCAGATTCTCTATCAGGCCGCCCAGTCTGTTCAGGGGTTTGCTCTGGCTGCGCAGTAGTGAGCCGCGTTCGACAAGATTGTGCGCGATAGAGAGAAGGCTTGTGCACTGCACAAGCCTTCTTGCTTTTCAGCCCTGACGCTGTTCTTCGGCCAGGCAGGCCGCTGCGGTGAACAGCGCATCGGTGGAGGAGTTCAGCGCGGTTTCCGCCGAGTCCTGAACGATACCGATGATGAAGCCGATGGCGACGATCTGCATGGCCACTTCGTTGGGAATGCCGAACAGGCTGCACGCCAGTGGGATCAGCAGCAGCGAACCGCCCGCTACGCCCGAAGCGCCGCAGGCGCTGATCGAGGCCAGAATGCTGAGCAGCAGGGCGGTGGGCAGGTCGACGGCAATGCCCAGGGTGTGCACCGCGGCCAGGGTCAGGACGGTGATGGTGATGGCTGCACCGGCCATGTTGATGGTGGCGCCCAACGGGATGGACACCGAGTAGGTTTCCTCGTGCAGGCCCAGGCGCTGGCACAGCTGCAGGTTGACCGGAATGTTGGCCGCCGAGCTGCGGGTGAAGAAGGCAGTCAGGCCGCTCTCGCGCAGGCAGGTGAACACCAGCGGATAAGGGTTGCGACGAATCTTCCAGTACACCAGTACCGGGTTGACCACCAGGGCGACCAGCAGCATGCAGCCAACCAGCACGATTAGCAGGTGCAGGTAGCCGAGCAGGGCGTCGAAGCCGGACTCGGCCAGGGTGGCGGCTACCAGGCCGAAGATGCCCAGCGGTGCGAGGCGGATCACCAGCTTGACGATGGAGGTGACGCCGCCCGACAGGTCCCCCAGCAATTGCTTGCTGCCGGCACTGGCATGGCGGAAGGCGAAGCCCAGGCCGATGGCCCAGGCCAGGATGCCGATGAAGTTGCCGCGCAGCAGCGCGTTGACCGGGTTATCGACCACGTTCATCAGCAGGGTCTTGAGGACTTCGCCGATGCCGCCGGGGGGTGTCAGTTCTGCGGCCTGGCTGCTCAGCACCAGCGACGAGGGGAAGGCGAAACTGGCAACCACGGCGACCAGTGCGGCGCTGAAGGTGCCGAGCAGGTACATCAGCAGAATCGGGCGGATATGGGTCTGCTGACCGTGCTGGTGGTTGGCGATGGAGGCCATCACCAGGATGAACACCAGTACCGGCGCCACCGCTTTCAACGCGGACACGAAGACATTGCCGATGAAACCGACGGACAGCGCAGCCTGGGGAGCGATGACCGCAAGGGCGATACCTGCGAGCAGGCCGATGATGATCTGCGTCACCAGACTGGTGCGGTTGAGAAACTGCAGGGCAGGGTGGATAGCTTGGGACATCAAGTGGTTCTCTGGTTGCGCAGCACGGTGCAATGGGCGTCGTGCCTGGATCGAGAGGGCTTCCAGCACCGCCTTCGAGAGGTGGTCCGAAAAAATAGCGCGCGACTCTAGCACAGCCTTGTGAGGCTTCGAGCCAGACGCAGGCAACAGGACGACAGGGTGCAAGCCGGTGTCGCATCTCGGCAAGCTTCGTCTGCTTGAAATATTGAACGTCTGATGCGTATTTTGTACGAAACGCCGCCGCAGAGCGGCATCTGCCAAGGACAATCGAAGATGAGTGCTACCAGCCGCTGCGACCTGGAAACCCTGCTTTTGGGGATCGACGAGGTCGAGTGCGTCACCCCCGATCTAAATGGTGTTCCGCGTGGCAAGGTGATGACGGCAGCCGGTTTTCTTGAGGGTCGTCGTTTGCAGCTCGCTCGCGGGGTGCTGCTGCAGTGCATCATGGGGGGCTATCCGCCGGCACGTTTCTACGGCAGCGATGACGGCGACCTGGCGCTCAATGCCGAGCCGAGCCAGATTCACCGCCTGCCATGGAGCGACACGCCGCGAGCACTGGCCATCTGCGATGCGGACGAACTGGACGGGCGCAGTTCCGGCTTGTCCACGCGTGGTTTGCTCAAGCGCGTGCTGGCGCGCTACGCCGAGCACGGTTGGCAGCCAGTCGTTGCGACCGAGCTGGAGTTCTTCGTGTTTGCCGCCAACCCCGATCCGATGCAGGCGTTCCAGCCGCCGCTGGGGTTGGATGGCCGTCGTGAGGATGGTGGTTCGGCTTTCGGCGTCAGTTCCGGTAATGGCCTGCGGCCGTTCTTTGCCGAGGTCTATCGTTGCATGGAGGCGTTGGGGCTGCCGCGCGACACCTTCATGCACGAAATGGGTGTCAGTCAGTTCGAGATCAACCTGTTGCATGGCGATGCGCTGCAGCTGGCCGATCAGACCTTCCTGTTCAAGCACCTGCTCAAGGAGGTCGGGTTCAAGCATGGCCTGTCCGTGGTCTGCATGGCCAAACCCCTGGCGCATACACCGGGCAGCTCCATGCATATTCATCAGAGCGTGGTGGAGCAGGGTAGCGGCGGCAATATCTTCAGCGCCGACGATGGTGAGGCTACGCCGGCTTTCTATCACTTCATTGGTGGCCAGCAGGCTGCAATGGCCGACTTCACTCTGCTTTTCGCGCCGCACGTGAATTCTTATCAGCGCTTGTGTCATCCCTATGCCTCGCCGAACAATGCCTGCTGGTCGGCGGACAATCGTGCTGCCGGGCTGCGCATTCCAGCCAGCGCCCCGGTAGCTCGACGAGTTGAAAATCGCCTGCCAGGCGCTGATGCCAACCCTTATCTGGCGCTGGCGGCCAGCCTGGCTGCCGGGCTGCATGGCCTGGAATGCGAGCTGCAACCAAGCGCAGCGATCCAGGGTGAATTCGAGGTGCCTGACGAATTGGCGCTACCCTGTACCATGCACGCGGCCATCGAGCGTCTGAAACGCAGTGAGCTGGCAATCGAACTGTTCGGTGCGGAATTCATCGAAGGTTACATCGCCAGCAAGACCATGGAACTGACCAGTTTCTACGATGAAATTACACCCTGGGAGCGTCGTGTTCTCGCCGCGCAGGCTTGACGCCGACCCCGGTACCGCACAAGGAGCTTTACCCGCCAATGCGACTGATCTGGAAGTCATTCCGCTCGTTGTACTTCGCCACGTTGTTGATGTTGCTCGGCTCCGGTCTGCTCAGTACCTACCTGGCGCTGCGTCTGGCCGATACGGTCGACGGTCTGTGGGTCGGTGCGTTGATGGCGGCCAATTATTTCGGCCTGGTACTGGGTGGCAAGCTGGGGCATCGGCTGATCGGCCGAGTCGGGCATATCCGTGCTTACGTAGCTTGTGCCGGGGTGGTCACTGCAGCGGTGTTGGGGCACGGCCTGGTGGAGTGGCTGCCGTTCTGGCTGTTTCTGCGCATGCTCGTTGGCCTGGGCATGATGTGTCAGTACATGGTGATCGAGAGCTGGCTCAACGAGCAGGCCGAAGCCAAGCAGCGCGGTCTGGTGTTCAGTGGCTATATGGCCGCCTCTTATCTGGGGCTGATTCTCGGGCAGCTGACGTTGGTGGTTCACCCCACGCTGGGGTTGGAGCTGTTGATGTTGGTGGCGTTGTGTTTTGCCCTTTGTCTGGTGCCGGTTGCGCTGACCCGTCGCCTGCACCCGGCGCCCCTGCATCCAGCACCGCTGGAGCTGCGTTTCTTTCTCAAGCGTGTACCGCTGTCGCTGACCACCATTTCAGTGGCCGGCCTGCTGATTGGCTCCTTCTATGGTCTGGCACCTTTGTATGCCACGCGGATGGGCCTTTCCACGGAAGAAGTCGGCCTGTTCATGGGCAGCTGCATTCTGGCTGGCCTGCTGGTGCAATGGCCGTTGGGTTGGCTATCGGATCGTCAAGACCGCGTGCGCTTGATTCGCGGCTGCGCCGTGTTGCTGCTGTTAGCGGCACTGCCGCTGGCGGCGCTGCCGAAAGTCTTTCTCGGTCTGCTGATCTGCATTGGTTTTCTGGTCAGCCTGATGCAGTTCAGCCTCTATCCGCTGGCGGTGGCGCTGGCCAACGACCACGTGGAGCCGGAGCGGCGTGTGTCGCTCACCGCCATGCTGCTGGTGACGTTCGGTGTCGGCGCCTGTATCGGCCCGTTGCTGACCGGCGTGCTGATGCGTTTCTACGGGGCCAACATGCTGTACGTGTTCGTCTGCGTCTGCGCGCTGATCCTGATCTGGCGCATTCGTCCGGAGGTGGTGACGCATCTGCATCAAGTCGATGACGCACCGCTGCAGCACATGGCCATGCCCGGTAACGTCACCAGCTCGCCATTGGTCGCTGCGCTCGATCCGCGCGTGGATGAGCAGGACGTGCAGGAGCAGATGCAGGAGCCCGCTGCTGCAGCAGCAGCGGCGGCTGAAGAAGACCAGCAGAAGGCACAGGCAGCCCAGTAGAGGCTGCAGTGACTTAGAAGGGGCCGTCGCTCTCGGTGCGGCGCGCCTCGCGCTGCAGTTGATAGACGAAGCGCTCGACCTGGCGTTGTTCCAGACCGTTCATGCGGTGAAAGCGCGTACCGACGAAGGTCATGTCGACCTTGTCGTCGTACTGCACGTGACGCAACTCCACGGCGCAGGTCATGTTGCCAAAGGGCAGGTAGGCGGTGAGGCGCTCGTGCACCTGGCCGTTGTTCAACTGCTGGGAGAGATTGCCGGCAAAGCGCAGCTTGCAGCCGGTAGCCGAGATATCCAGCAGGTGCCCCGGCAGCGGTTCGCGTAGCTTGTCGCCATTGAGCACAACCTTGACCAGGTCGCCCTGCTTCAGCTGTGCGCGAAAGGCACTGCGGCGCTGGTGATAGATCACTTCGCTGGGTAGCGGTGTCCAGTAGCAGGGTGCGCCTTCCAGCTCGCCGAGTTGTACATCGTGATCACAGGTCCAGGCGACTCGTACACCGTCGCGAAACGCTTCGACATTGAAGGTTTCACCCTGCTTGAGAAAGCGCTCGCCATCATTGGGGATGATTTCGTCCAGCGCCACACGTGCGCGATCCTTGTCGATCTCAACGAGGTAGCTTTGGAAACGCAGGCCACGCCCCTTGAACTGAATGATCAGGGGGTCATGGTTTTGTTGCAGTTGACGCAGGGTGGCAATGATCTCTATGGATGTCTTGAGCACCTTGGGCGGTTGAGGACCGCTCTCGTCGTTGAACGCGCTGGACACAGGTCGGAACTCTCCGAATCATGGGCTACAACGGCACTAGCATACTGGCGGAGTGCCTGCATGTCCCTGTGCTTTTTGTTGGGGGGATGGCTCAGGCCTGGCTGAGCGGTCTTTGCTGCGCGATTCTAGCGGCACTGCCACGGCTGTCATAGAGGCCGGGCGTCTCTCCACCGCGCAGAATACCCAGGACGCTACCGACGGAGGCCTGACTGGCGCGGATCAGGCGACCATTGCGCAGGTTGGCTTCCTGGCAGCGTTGCAGCAAGGTAGAAAGTTCTTCGCTGCGTGCAATGAGCTGTCCGCCCACGGGGGATTGGCTCGCCAGCACGGTCAGTCCGTCGCGGTCAGCGCTCAGGCCGGCGTTTTGCAGGAGGCGGCTACGGTCATTGCCATGTTGCTGGAGCAGGGCAAGAAGGGGTTGTTTTTCACCGAGCAGGCTATCGAGGCGTGGTAGATCACGTTCGGTGAGCGCCTGGAATTCGCTATCGATCAGCTCAAGCAATTGCTCGGCGGTGCCGATATCGGAGGAGAACAGGTCAAGCAAGGCTGTGTCGTGCATGGCGGGCTCTTGGGGGTCGGGCGTCCAACACCCCCAGCGCAGCCCTGGGACTAGCGCTGGGATTCGAAGTCGAGCAGTTTCTGGGCGACGCGTTTGCTGTCGACCTGATAGCTGCCGTCGGCAATGGCCTGCTTCAGCTCGGCCACACGCTCCTTGTTGACGATTGGCTGATCACGCAGCTTCTCGCCGATAGTTTGCAACTGCTGTGCCTCACGGCTCAGTTGCACGGATTCACCGCTCTTGGCGTTGGTTTGCTCATCGCTACCGGTGACAGGCGCCTTGCTCGGCTGCGCCGACTCGTTGCGATTGCCAGTCTGAGTCGCGCCGGTACGTCCCGTGTTAGCGGGCGTATTGGCATTGTTCAGCCGGTTGAAGTCGATGACCATGATGCAGAACCTCGGACGATATGGTGGACGCTTGCCATGCTTTTCGGCCACTGCCGGGAAAACTTTAGGACTAATTTCATTGCGTCTTGGGACAGTGTAGGGAATCGCCAGACCTTTGCGCTACAAGAAACATGCCTACATGGATACTTCCACCTGCCCTGGACCGACCACACGGGCTCGCACCACTCGCTGCGAGCGCAGGTTGCGTACGTTGATCTGCTCACCCGGCGCCCCGTCTGTAAGGGCTTCACCGGGCATGCGCACGTTGACGGTGGTACCGCGAGCGCTTATCACCACCTGATCGCCCCGACGAATGACCTCGGCCACTTGCAGATGAGTCGAGAGAAGAATCTGGTTACTGCCGAGTTGACGCGTCAATTTCTTGCCGATCGCCTGGCTCAGGTCGGTGAGGAAGTTCTGTCCTAATTGCCCGACATCGCGCTCAACCAGGTTCAGATCCGCAGCCTTGACTACGCTCATGCGCTTGAGGGGGCGCGTCAGTACGACGACGGGGCGATACAGGCGGACTTCAGCAGGGACAAACACCGTCCATGGGGCGCTGCCATCGCAACGGACCCGGGTGGTGACGCGGCCCAGTGGCTGCGCCGGGCTTTCCAGCGTGGTGGTCAGGGGTTGGTCGCATAGCGGTAGGCGCAGGCGCGGGTCGAGCCGATTGACACGAATCTCATGGCGGCCCTGAATTTCGCTACGCTGTAGATATTCGGTGGTCGCCTGCTCAAGAAAAGACTCGGTGACGCCGATAAGTTGTTCAGTGCTGGTGAAGCCAGCCGCCGCCGTACCGCTGTAGCCGAGTGTCGGCAAAGCGAGTAAAACGAACAAAGATGCAAGGCACTTTGCCGGCGGCTGACGGAATGATGACGTTCTCTGTTTCATAAGCAATGCAAAGCAAGCCCCGTGCCGCCTGCTAGGCTCAACGGGGTACGCGTGACTAGACGAGAAGGAGTCCGGGCATGGCCGGGTTGATGGATTCGGTTAACCAGCGAACTCAGCTGGTGGGGCAGAACCGCTTGGAGTTGTTGCTGTTTCGCCTGGAAGGCCCACAGCTATACGGGATCAACGTATTCAAGGTGAAAGAGGTGCTGCAGTGCCCGAACCTCACCATCATGCCCAAATCCAGCCCGGTAGTGCGGGGCGTGGCCAATATTCGTGGGGGCACTATTCCGATTCTCGATCTCTCCATCGCTACCGGCCGTGCGCCGCTGGGAGATCTGAAGACCAGTTTCGTGATCATCACCGAGTACAACACCAAGGTTCAGGGTTTTCTGGTGCGCTCGGTCGAACGGATCGTGAACATGAACTGGGAAGAGATCCATCCGCCACCCAAGGGTACCGGTCGCGATCACTACCTGACCGCAGTCACGCGGCTCGACCAACAGCTGGTCGAGATCATCGACGTCGAGAAGATCCTTGCCGAGGTCGCGCCGACCTCCGAGGTGATCTCCGCTGGCGTCATCGATGATCAGGTTCAGAGTCAGGCGGTGACCAAGCATGTGCTGATCGTCGATGACTCCTCGGTGGCGCGAAAACAGGTTTCGCGCTGCCTGCAGACTGTTGGTGTTGAAGTGACCGCGCTGAATGATGGTCGCGAGGCGCTCAATTACCTGAAGAAAATGGCGGAGGAAGGGCGGCATCCTGACAAGGAATTGCTGATGCTGATTTCCGACATCGAGATGCCGGAAATGGACGGCTACACCCTGACCACGGAGATTCGTAGCGATCCGCGCATGCAGAAGCTGCATATCCTCCTGCATACTTCGCTTTCCGGTGTGTTCAACCAGGCGATGGTGAAGAAGGTGGGGGCTGACGACTTCCTTGCCAAGTTCAAGCCAGATGATCTGGCAGCGCGTGTGGTCGATCGCATTCGTGTATCGGAAGGGGGCTGAAGGGACGACCTTTGGCGAACGTTATGGTTGGTGAGGCGGCACTAGTGTCTTCAGGTAATTTGGATTTCGAGCAGTTCCGGACTTTCCTGGAAAAGGCCTGCGGTATTTTGCTTGGTAGCAACAAGCAGTATCTGGTCTCCAGCCGTCTGAACAAGCTGATGGAACAGAACGGCATCAAGACCCTGGGCGAGCTGGTGCAGCGTATGCAAAGCCAGCCGCGCGGAGGGCTGCGCGAGCAGGTGGTCGACGCCATGACGACCAACGAGACGCTTTGGTTTCGCGACACCTATCCCTTCGAGGTGCTCAAGAGTCGCGTGCTGCCGGAGCTGATCAAGGCCTATCCGGCTCAGCGCTTGCGCATCTGGTCGGCGGCATGCTCGTCCGGTCAGGAGCCTTATTCCTTGTCGATGTCCATCGACGAGTTCGAGCGCAGCAACCTCGGCCAGCTCAAGGCTGGTGTGCAGATCGTTGCCACCGACCTTTCGCCGTCGATGCTCAGCAACTGCAAATCCGGTGAGTACGACAGCTTGGCCATGGGCCGGGGGCTTTCACAGGAGCGCCTGCAGCGTTACTTCGATCCGAAAGGGCCGGGTCGCTGGCAGGTCAAGGCGCCGATCAAGAGCCGCGTTGAGTTCCGTCCGCTCAATTTGCTCGATAGTTACGCGGCGCTGGGCAAGTTCGACATCGTGTTCTGCCGCAACGTGCTGATCTACTTCTCGGCCGAGGTGAAGAAGGACATCCTCACGCGCATTCACGCCACGTTGAAGCCGGGTGGTTATCTGTTCCTTGGTGCTTCCGAGGCGCTCAATGGCCTGCCGGAAAAGTACCAGATGGTGCAGTGCAGTCCAGGGATCATCTACAAGGCCAAATAGCCGCGCGGTGTGTTCAGTCCAGTAACGGGAGGCCAATGGCCTCCCGTTTGCGTTTCTGGGGTTGGCCATGGCGGTTCGGCTGCGTATCGCTGGATGGAGAGGGCGCACCGGCAATCTGACGCAACTTCATGGGCAGCGCGCAGGGTGCGCGCCGCATTTCCGTGGGCGGCAATCTCCGTTCTGGGTGTTGCCGCTCGCTTGCCAGTAGGCGGTAAGGCCTTGCCGCCTTGCCGCTTTTGTTAGCTGTTTATTTTTATAAGTTATTGATTTTATTGATTTATTTTAGTTGGCACAGCCTTTGCTGAGTAGCTTGCAACAGAGACCACATGGCCCAAGCGGCAAAGGTTCGGAACATGAGCATCAACTTCGGCAGAGCACTCGGCATCCACGAACAGGCACTCGGTTTCCGCGCCCAGCGCGCCGAGGTGCTGGCCAACAACATCGCCAACGCCGATACCCCGAACTACAAGGCGCGTGATCTGGACTTCGCCAGCGTCCTGGCCGAGCAAAGCAATCGCATGCAGCGCGGTGGCGTTTCCCTGAATCGCACCGACAGCCGCCACATCCCGGCCGAAGGCGTCAGCAGCGGCGAAGCTGAGCTGCCGTACCGCACGCCGTTCCAGGCCTCGCTGGACCAGAACACCGTCGACCTGCAGATCGAGCAATCGAACTACGCCGAGAACTCGGTGCAGTTCCAGGCCAGCTTCACCTTTCTCAATAGCAAATTCAAAGGGCTGACTGCAGCCCTGCGCGGCGAATAAGGAGCGCGACCATGTCCCTTGCCAGTGTCTTCAACATCGCCGGAACCGGCATGAGCGCCCAGAGCACTCGCCTGAACACCATTTCCAGCAACATCGCCAACGCCGAGACCGTGTCTTCGAGCCTGGATCAGACCTACCGTGCGCGCCATCCGGTGTTCGCCACCATGTTCCAGCAGGCGCAGAACGGCGACCGTGGTTCGCTGTTCGCCGAGCAGGATGAGGCCGGTCGTGGTGTGCAGGTGCTGGGTGTGATCGAGGATCAGAGCAGCCTGATGCCGCGTTACGAGCCTGATCACCCGATGGCCAATGCCGACGGGTATGTCTACTACCCGAACGTCAATGTGGTCGAGGAGATGGCCGACATGATCTCTGCCAGTCGTGCTTTCCAGACCAACGTTGAAATGATGAACACCGCCAAACAGATGCTGCAGCGTGTGCTGACGCTGGGTCAGTAAGCCGAGACGAGGAAATCACATGAGTACCGTAAATGGCGCTGGCTCTGTATTGGATCAATACCAGCTCAAGCCGGAAGGTCCGAAAAGCAAGGATCTTGGCAAGAACGAGTTTCTGAACCTGCTGGTGGCGCAGCTCAACAACCAGAACCCGCTGGAGCCTCAGGGGAACGGTGAGTTCATCGCCCAGCTGGCGCAGTTCAGTCAGGTGGAAGGAATCGAGAAGCTAAACACCAGCATGGGGTCGATGCTTTCCAGCTTCCAGTCCTCGCAGGCGCTGCAAGCGTCTTCTCTGGTCGGGCGCAAGGTGATCGTGCCGAGCGAGAAAGCCGTGGTCGATACCAGCGAGAGCTTCAAGGCCAGTACCGTTTTGCCGGTCAGCAGCAGCAACGTGTACGTCAATGTCTACGACAATTCCGGTTCGCTGGTGACGCGCGTCAACCTGGGCGAGCAGGCTGCCGGTAACGTCAGCTTCATCTGGGATGGCAAGGACTCCGACGGCAATGTGGTGCCGCCGGGTACCTATAAATTCGAGGCTCAGGCCACCTACGACGGCGAGACCAAGGGGCTGTACACCTTGCTGCCGGCCAACGTCGACAGCGTCACCTTGGGCGGCAGTGAGCTGATGCTCAACCTTGCTGGTCTGGGCAGCGTTCCGCTTTCTCAAGTGCAGGTCATCGGCCAATAACTATTGCCGCCGGCAGTTCCGGCAAAGGAGTTTTCCATGTCGTTCAATATTGGTCTTAGCGGTCTGCGTGCTGCGACCAGCGACCTCAACGTCACCGGTAACAACATCGCCAACGCCGGCACTGCAGGCTTCAAGCAGTCTCGTGCCGAGTTCGCCGATGTCTACGCCGCTTCCGTGCTGGGTACCGGCAAGAACGCTCAGGGCAGCGGTGTGCTGCTGGCGGACGTTTCGCAGCTGTTCAATCAGGGCAACGTCAACTACACCAACAATGCGCTGGATATGGCCATCAACGGCAATGGCTTCTTCATGACCAGCAACAACGGTGAGATGAGCTACACCCGGGCGGGTTATTTCGGCACTGATCGCGATGGTTATATCGTCAACAACTTCGGCTACCGCCTGCAGGGGTATGCGGCCGATGACAGCGGCAACGTCTTGCCGGTGCAGGCTGATCTGCGCGTCAGTGCTGGCCAGCAGGAGCCCCGGGCGACTACCACCGTCTCCCAGCGGACCAACCTGAACTCCAATGCCGTTCGTCCCGCCAATGCCGGGACCATGGCGGCGCCGACCTTCGACCCGAGTGATTCGAAATCCTTCAACTGGTCGACCTCGACCAACATCTACGATTCGCAGGGTAATGCCCACGTGATGAGCCAGTACTTCGTCAAGAACGAAGCTCCGGCTAACAATGGCTGGGTCATGCATGTGCTGATCGATGGCGTCAACCCACGTGATCCCACCAGCAACCAACCGTTCAGCTATGCAGTGAACTACGATGCCGCAGGGCAACTGGCGAATCCGGCGTTGACGCCGCTGGCCAGCACGCCGGCGAATCCGGCTCTGGATGCACCCGCCATCCCGGTCGGAACGCCCAACGGTGTCTTTGCGCTCGCCGATACCGACTGGGTGCCGGCTGAAGAGGATCCGGCCAACCCAGGCACCATGGTGGCCAATGGCGCCGATAGCGAGGCCTTCACCTTCGATATGCGCGGTTCGACCCAGTACGCCGCCTCCTTCGGGGTCAATGCCGTGAGCCAGGATGGTTACACCACCGGTCAGCTGGCTGGTATCGAGATCGACGATACGGGGGTGATCTTCGCCCGCTACACCAACGGCCAGTCCAAGGTGCAAGGGCAGGTGCTGTTGGCGAATTTTGCCAACGTTCAGGGGCTGACCCCTGTGGGCAAGACCGGCTGGGTGCAGTCGTTCGAGTCGGGTGAGCCGGTGGTCGGTACGCCACGCAGCAGCACCTTGGGCGCCTTGCAGGCAGGTGCGCTGGAGGACTCCAACGTCGAACTGTCCGACCAGTTGGTGAACCTGATCGTTGCGCAGCGTAACTACCAGGCCAACGCCAAGACCATCGAGACCGAAAGCGCCATTACCCAGACCATCATCAATCTGCGTTGATGACTGGCGGTAGAGGCAAAGCGGCAAGCCAGGCTTGCCGCTTTGCCGTTCAAGGGCCGGCAAAACCCCGCCGCCGGCTTTTCTTTGCAATCTCTCTCTGTCTATAAAATCCTTTTAAATCAGTATCTTGTATTTATTTTTCGTGGCTGGCACAGCGCTTGCTTTAAAGCTTGCAAAGAGCCAAGGGCGTGTCGCCCACTCGGAGAATTACCATGGACAAGATGCTGTATGTCTCCATGACTGGAGCGCAGAACAACACCCTGGGGCTGCGCGCCCACGCCAACAACCTGGCGAACGTTTCCACCACGGGTTTCCGCCGTGATTTCGAGCAGGCGCGCTCCATGCCGCTGTTCGGTGAAACCTTTCCGGCTCGGGTGTTTGCCATGAGCGAACGTCCCGCCACCGATTTTCGTCCGGGCTCGCTGCAGGAAACCGGGCGTGACATGGATGTGGCGGTGGGCGGCAAGGGCTGGATAGCCGTGCAGGCTCCTGATGGCAGCGAAGCCTATGTGCGCACTGCCAGTCTGAACATCGATGCGCTGGGTGTGTTGCGCACCGGCAACGGTTTGCCGGTGATGGGCAATGCCGGGCCGATTGCCGTGCCGCCGGAGCAGAAAGTGGAGATCGGCCAGGACGGCACCATCAGTATTCGTGCATTGGGTGAGAACCCCAATGTGCTGGCTGAAGTTGACCGCATCAAGCTGGTCAACCCGGATCCCAAGAGCCTGGAGAAGGGCACCGATGGCCTGATTCGCGTCAAGGGCCAGCCTGAAGTGCTGGCGGATGCCACCGTTGAGGTGACCTCCGGCTTTCTCGAGGCGAGCAACGTCAATGCCGTCGAGGAGATGACCGCAATCCTTTCCCTGTCCCGCCAGTTCGAGCTGTCGGTGAAGATGATGCGCACCGCCGAGGACAACTCGTCGGCCATGGCGCGGGTTTTGCAGATTAGCTAATTACCAGCACGCGGCGCCGTAAAACCGGCGCCCGAGGAGAAACGATATGCTTCCGGCACTGTGGGTCAGCAAGACCGGTTTGTCCGCCCAGGACATGAACCTGACCACCATTTCCAACAACCTGGCCAACGTTGCGACCACCGGCTTCAAGCGCGATCGCGCCGAGTTCGAGGATCTGCTTTATCAGATCCGTCGTCAGCCTGGTGGCCAGTCCAGCCAGGACAGCGAACTGCCGTCCGGTCTGCAGTTGGGTACAGGTGTGCGCGTGGTGGGAACGCAGAAGATCTTCACCGCCGGCAGCCTGCAGACCACCGAGCAGCCGCTGGATTTGGCAGTGAACGGCCGTGGCTTCTTCCAGATCCTGCAGCCCAACGGCACCGTTTCCTATACCCGTGATGGCAGCTTCCATCTGAACTCCGACGGGCAGATTGTCACTTCCCAGGGCTTTGCCCTGGAGCCGGCCATCGTCCTGCCCGCCGAAGTGCGCACTTTCACCGTCGGTGAGGACGGTACCGTTTCGGTGACCACCGCCGGCAACGCGCAGCCGCAGGTGATCGGCAACATTCAGCTGGCTGACTTCGTCAACCCGGCAGGCCTTGAAGCCATCGGCAACAACCTGTTCCTGGAGACCGGTTCCAGCGGTGCGCCACAGGTCGGCAACCCAGGGCTCAATGGTCTGGGTACCACGCTGCAGAACACCCTGGAAAACTCCAACGTCAGTGTGGTGGAGGAGCTGGTGAACATGATCACCACCCAGCGTGCCTATGAAATGAACTCCAAGGTGATTTCCACCGCTGATCAGATGCTGTCCTTCGTGACGCAGAACCTCTGATTTTTTGACTCTGTTGTGAACGCCGCGAGGTAGTGGTTATGAACCGGCAAATTTTCTGTTTCCCCCTGTTGGCTGGCTTGCTGCTTGTCAGCGGTTGCGTGGCGCCGACAGCCAAGCCGGATGATCCCTATTACGCGCCGGTGCTGCCGCGTACGCCGCTTCCGGCTGCACAGAACAATGGTTCGATCTATCAGGCGGGTTTCGAGAACGGCCTGTATGACGACCGCAAGGCATTTCGCGTGGGTGACATCATCACCATCTCGCTGAACGAACGGACCCAGGCCAGTAAGAACGCCAACAGTGCGCTGCAGAAAGACAGCAGCGGCACCCTGGGGGTGCCCAATCTGTTCGGTATGGCCGTCGCGCCAGACAACCCGCTGCGCAGCCTCAGTGCTCTGGGTATGACCAACAACAACCTGAGTCTGGATTCGAGCTGGGATTCCAAGCGCGCCAACACTGGCTCCGGTCAGGCCGGGCAGAGCAACAGCCTGTCGGGTTCGGTCACCGTGACCGTGGCTGAGGTGCTGCCCAACGGCATTCTGGCTGTGCGCGGCGAGAAGTGGATGACGCTCAATACCGGCGATGAACTGATGCGTATTTCCGGGCTGGTGCGAGCCGACGATATTTCCACCGATAACACCGTGTCTTCCACTCGTGTCGCCGATGCGCGCATCACCTATTCGGGTACTGGTGCCTTCGCCGATGCCAGCCAACCCGGCTGGATGAGTCGTTTCTTCATGAGCCCACTGTGGCCGTTCTGATCGCGGGGAGCTGTAGATGAAAACCTGGCTGACTCATTCCCCGTACGTGCTGTTCAATCGTCTGTCTCACTGGTATGCGCGAGTGACGGCTGGCGGCTCTGCGCGCAAGGCTTTTACCGTCACCTCGAGCGCCAAGCGAGGCGCGCGACTTGACCGCCTCGAGTCGGCACAGGCAGGGGCGTGCCGTCGGCAGTTCGCCGTTGCTCATCGTGGCTATCGCCATCGCGGTGCCAACGATTGGCTGCTGCTGGCGACCATGCTCGCGTGCATGCTGCTGAGCCTGCCGACCCAGGCCGAGCGCCTGAAGGATCTGGCGTCGATCCAGGGTGTGCGCAGCAACCAGTTGATCGGTTACGGCCTGGTGGTCGGTCTCAATGGCAGTGGCGACCAGACTACCCAGACGCCATTTACCGTGCAGACCTTCAACAACATGCTGGCCCAGTTCGGCATCAAGGTGCCGCCAGGCGGCAACGTGCAGTTGAAGAACGTCGCAGCGGTGTCGGTGCATGCTGACCTGCCGGCGTTCGCCAAGCCAGGCCAGACCATCGACATCACCATTTCCTCCATTGGTAACGCCAAGAGCCTGCGTGGCGGCAGCCTGCTGATGACGCCGCTCAAGGGCATCGACGGCAACGTCTACGCCATCGCCCAGGGCAACCTGGTGGTCGGTGGCTTCGATGCCAGCGGCGCCGATGGCTCGCGCATCACCGTCAACGTGCCGTCCGCCGGCCGTATTCCGGGTGGTGCCACGGTGGAGCGTCCGGTACCGAGCGGCTTCGATCAGGGCAACACCCTGACCCTCAACCTCAATCGGCCCGACTTCACCACGGCGAAGAACATCGTCGATCAGATCAACGACCTGCTTGGCCCGGGCGTCGCGCAGGCCATCGATGGCGGGTCGATTCGCGTCAGTGCGCCGCTCGATCCCAATCAGCGTGTCGATTACCTGTCGATCCTCGAGAATCTTCAGGTCGAAGCCGGCAAGGCAGTGGCCAAGGTCATCATCAACTCGCGCACCGGCACGATCGTGATCGGTCAGGACGTCAAGGTGCAACCGGCCGCCGTCACCCACGGCAGTCTGACTGTGACCATCACCGAAGACCCTATCGTCAGCCAGCCCGAGGCCCTGTCCGGCGGGCAGACTGCAGTGGTACCCCGTTCGCGCGTGGGCGCCGAGCAAGAAGCCAAGCCGATGTTCAAGTTCGGCCCAGGCACCAGTCTCGACGAGATCGTCCGTGCGGTTAACCAGGTGGGCGCGGCGCCTTCCGACCTGATGGCCATCCTGGAGGCGCTCAAGCAAGCCGGCGCTCTTCAGGCTGACCTGATCGTGATCTGAGGAGGATCGCCGATATGGATTCCCGACTCTCAGCCGGCCTGCTGGCCGGTGGCAAAAGCCCGGTCGATAGCGGTGCTTTCACCGACCTGAACCGCCTCAACCAGTTCAAGGTGGGCGGTGATACCGAGCAGAACATCCGCAAGGTCGCTCAGGAGTTCGAGTCGCTGTTCATGAACGAAATGCTCAAGGCCATGCGCTCGGCCAACGCCGCGTTCGGCAAGGGCAACTTCATGAACAGCAACGAGAGCAAGACCTATCAGGACATGCACGATCAGCAACTGGCCGTAACGCTCTCCAAGGAAGGGCGCGGCATTGGTCTGGCCGACGTGCTGGTGCGGCAGATGTCGAAGATCAAGCATCCCTCCAGTCGTCCCAATCCCTTCGCGCAGATCGAACAGCCGGTTGCCGCGACAGGTGAGGCGAAAGCCGACAAGGTCGCCAACAGCGAAGGTTTCCGTGATGACGTGGCACTGCTCAATCGTCGCCGCCTGGCGGTGCCGGGCAAGCTGGCCGATCGCCTGTTGGCCGGCATCGTGCCGTCGGCAGGGGAAGGCGAGGGCAAGGCACTGGCAGGTAATGACTGGATTCCGGCTCAGGCCAGTGCTGCACCCAAGGCGCCAGCTCTGAGCTTGGCCAACAGCGATGCCTTGACCGGCCGGCGTATCGCCCAGCCGCCGCTGGCGCCGGGCAAGGCGGCGTTCAGCTCGCCGCAGGAATTCGTCGCCACCATGCTGCCAATGGCGGAGGCTGCAGCCGAGAAGATCGGCGTCGACCCGCGTTATCTGGTGGCGCAGGCCGCGCTGGAAACCGGCTGGGGCAAGTCGATCATTCGCACTGGCGATGGCCAGAGCAGCCACAACCTGTTCGGCATCAAGTCCCACAACACGTGGGATGGTGAGTCGGCTCGCGTGCTGACCACTGAATACAAGGGCGGCAAGGCGGTGAGGGAGGCGGCCAACTTCCGCGCCTACGACTCCTACGCGCAGAGCTTCGACGACTACGTCAGCTTCCTGCAGAACAACGGTCGCTATGAGAAGGCGCTGAACGTCACCGAGAACCCGGAGCGTTTCGTCAAGGAGCTGCAGCAGGCCGGTTACGCCACCGACCCGAACTATGCGCGCAAGATCTCGCAGATCGCCCGCAAGATGCAGACCTATCAGGCAATCGCCGCTGCCGATAGCGCCACCACAAGGACTTGAGGTTGAACCATGGCTGACCTACTCAATATCGGCCTTTCCGGTCTTGCCGCCAACAAGACCTCGCTGGCTGTTACCGGTCACAACATCGTCAACGTCAATACACCTGGCTTCTCCCGTCAGGATTCGGTGCAGGCCACGCGCACGCCGCAATTTAGCGGCGCCGGTTACATCGGCTCGGGCACCACGCTGGTGGACGTGCGGCGCATCTATAACGAATTCCTGACTACCCAGGTGCGTAGCAGCACGGCGCTTAACAGCGATACGCAGGCTTATCTGAGCCAGATCAACCAGCTCGATTCGCTGCTTGCCGGCAGTAATACGGGTATCACTCCGGGCATGCAGAAACTCTTCGCAGCCCTGCAGACGGCAGCTGAGGACCCAGCCAATATTCCGGCGCGGCAGTTGGTGCTGTCTGAAGCCGAAGGGCTGGCCAAGCGTTTCAATACCATTTACGACCGTTTGAACGAGCAGAACGGCTTCATCAACAAGCAGTTGTCGGCGGTCACCGATCAGGTCAACCAGTTGGCGACCTCGATTGCCGGCTACAACGATGCCATCGCCGTGGCTGCATCCAACGGCCAGGCGCCGAACGACCTGCTCGACGCCCGTGAAGAGGCGGTGCGCAAGCTCTCCGAGTTCGTCGGTGTGACCGTCGTTCCGCAGGACGACAACAGCTACAACCTGTTCATCGGTTCCGGCCAGCCTCTGGTTGTAGGCAGTCAGGCCTCTCGAATCGAGGTGGTGCCGGGGCAGGCTGATCCGCTGCGCCACGAGATTCAGTTCGTCAGTGGCAACTCCCGGCAGAACGTCACTTCGTTGATCACCGGTGGCGAGATGGGGGGGCTGCTACGTTACCGCGAGGACGTACTGGACACTTCACTCAATTCGGTGGGGCGTCTGGCGCTGTCGATCTCCGATCAGATCAACCGACAGCTGGGGCAGGGGCTGGATCTCAATGGTCAGTTCGGCAACGAGCTGTTCCGTTCGATCAATGATCCCGCACTGCTCAGCCAGCGTAGCCTGGCACGTGTGGGCAACAGCGATCCTAACGCCAACCTCAACGTCACCATCACGGACACCACGCAGCTGACCACCAGCGACTACGAGGTGCAATTCACCAGTGCCACCGAGTACGTGGTGCGGCGCCTGTCCGATGGCACGCAGTTCCCGACCACGCCGGCAACCTTCGATATCACCACCGTGCCGGCACCTGAGATAGACGGCTTTTCCCTGGGCGTGGCCAGCGGCGCCTTCGCCGCAGGCGACCGCTTTCAGGTAATGCCTACTCGCAACGCCGGTCGTGATGTCCGTGCGGACATGAAAAACGCCGAGGAGCTGGCCTTCGCTGCGCCGCTCAAGGCCGAAACCAGCCCGGCCAATATCGGTACCGGCAAGATCACTCAGCCGAAACTGCTGACCGAAATCGATATCTATGACCCGGCTGCCCAGGCAGATCTGGAAACCAGCCTGCGTAATGCGCCACCACTGCGCATCGTGATGGGGGCTGGCGGTGGAGCGACGCAGAGCTACGACGTGGTCGACATCAACGGCAACGTGATCGACACCGGCAGCATCGTCCCCGGGCAGGACAACGCGCTGACCATCAGCGTACCGGCCAACCCGCCTGGGATTCCTGCTGCGTTCGACTACCAGGTGACCATCAGCGGTCGCCCCTCGGGTGGCGACAATTTCTCGGTGTCGTTCAACACCAATGGCGTGTCGGACAACCGTAACGCGTTGAACCTGGTCAACCTGCAGAACAAGTCGGTGATCGGCATCAATCCGGCAGCGCCCACGACCACCGGTTCCAGCTTTTCCGACTCCTACGGTGACCTCGTCGAGCGAGTCGGTACGCTAACCAGTCAGGCGCGCGTGGACGGTGAAGCGACGGGCGCGATTCTCAAGCAGGCCACCGATAATCGTGACTCGGTGTCTGGGGTCAACCTCGATGAAGAAGCGGCCAAACTGATCCAGTTCGAACAGTACTACCAGGCATCCGCGCAGATCATTCAAGTTGCGCGTAACCTGTTCGATACTCTGATCAATACATTCTGATAGTCACCTTCCCGCGTTCGGGAGTGTGCGGCCTGTGCTGATGACAGGCGTTGCAAGAGGCAAGCCCCATGGTCATGCGCATCTCATCCATCCAGGCATTCAACAACGGCGTTTCCGGCCTGGGGCGCAACTATTCGAATCTGATTCGCACCCAGGAGCAGATCAGCAGCGGCAACCGCATTCTCACTCCGGCAGACGACCCGGTGGCATCGGTACGTCTGCTGCAACTCGAGCAGCAGCAGGCGGTGCTCAAGCAGTACAGCGACAACCTCACCGCCGCCAAGAACAGCCTGACCCAGGAAGAGACCACGCTCAACTCGGCCAATACCGTACTGCAGCGCGTGCGCGAGCTGGCAGTGCGCGCAGGCGGTGGTTCGCTATCGGCGGAAGACCGTAACTCCATCGCCAAGGAACTATCCGAACGCGAGGCCGAGTTGCTCAACCTGATGAACAGTCGCAACGCCCGCGGCGAGTATCTGTTCTCCGGCTTTCTGGGCAAGAACGAACCCTTCGTGCGTAACCCGGACGGGACCTACTCCTACTTCGGTGACGAGGGGCAGCGCAGCCTGCAGGTGGCCAGCTCCACCAGCGTGGCGATCAACGACAACGGCAAACGCCTGTTCGAAGACGTCACCAATGCCAACCGTGTGGCTAACGGCAACGGAGTCAATAACCCGGCATTGCCATCTCCTCCCTTGCCGGCAACCACCATCCCTGCGGTGCCGGCTGCCGACCAACGCGTCTTCATCTCGCCGGGGCTGGTCGAGGACGAGCGCGCCTTCAATTCCGATTTCCGTAATGGCGAGCCCTATTCGCTGGCCTTCGTCAGTGGTACCGAGTTCCGTATCTACGATGCCAGTGGTGCGGACGTCACCTCCGAGATTCCGGGGGGCGGCAAGATTGATCCGCTGGTCAACGGCGGCAACGTCATCAATTTCCGTGGTATGCGTTTTCAGCTCGATGTGGTGTTGAAAGAGGGCGACAACGAGCTGGATCTCGATAACCTGCTGGCCGATATTCAGCCGCCTGCCACCGCTGGCACGCCAGGCATCGGTACGCACAGCTTTACCCTGCAGTCGGCGCCCACCGAGTTCGCGGTGACACGCGCCTCTACCAACGGTTCGGCAGCCGTGGTAGCTGGCGGCAATATCGTCAACCAGGCCGTGTTCGACAGCCAGTTCCCCACGTCCGGAGTGGTGCTGCGTTTCACCGATGACACTAACTACGAGGTCTACGCTCAGCCGGTCGGCCCCAACAGCCCTGTATTGACCACCGGAACCGTTACCGCTCCGTATCCTGCCACCTTCGCTGTATACGGGGCTGAGTTCAGCATCTCCGGTCCCGCCGCTGCCGCAGGTGGCGACGAGTTCGGTGTGCAGCCGCAGTTCCAGGAGCAGCGCAGCATCCTCAACACCATCTCCCGTCTGCGTCAGGCTCTGGAGTCTTCACCGACTTCGCCGGCCGGCAACCTGGCTGTTCGCGATGAAGTCGCCATCGCCCTGAAGAACCTCGACAACGGCATGGGCAACGTACTGGAAGTGCAGACCGAAATCGGCGCGCGCCTCAACCTGATCGACACCACCAGCGTCGACAACGAGGATGTGACACTGGTGAACAAGTCGGTACAGGCCGAGCTGCGCGAGCTCGACTACGCCGAGGCGTTGTCGCGCCTGTCATTCCAGACCATCATTCTCGAAGCGGCGCAGCAGAGCTACGTGAAGATCGCTGGGTTGAACCTGTTCAACCAGCTGCGTTAGCTAGCCGCTTTCTCCTCAAGGCTGTTACGCTCGCGCCCCCCGGGGCGGGAAGCCTGCCGAGATTCGTCGCTCGTTTTCCGTCTCCCCATACGTGTGCCAGTCTTGTCTAGCGGTGCGGCATGCATTTTGCTCGAGCGGTTCGTAAAAGTGGGATAAGGTCAATGAATTGTCGGTCAGTACGGACGACCTGGGCGAATTTATGAAAACAGTCATTCTGGCCGGTGGATTGGGCACGCGTATCAGCGAAGAGTCCCACCTGCGGCCCAAGCCGATGATCGAGATAGGCGGCAAGCCGATCATCTGGCACATCATGAAGATCTATTCCCATTACGGTATCAACGACTTCGTGATCTGCCTGGGCTACAAGGGTTATGTGATCAAGGAGTATTTCGCCAACTATTTCCTGCACATGTCGGACGTGACCTTCGACATGGCGGAAAACCAGATGCACATTCACAACCGTCATGCCGAGCCGTGGCGCGTGACCCTGGTTGATACCGGCGAGAGCACCGCTACGGGCGGCCGCCTCAAGCGCGTGCGCGATTACCTGGGCGACGAGACCTTCTGCCTGACCTACGGCGATGGCGTGGCCGACATCGATATCGCACAGCTGATCGAATTCCACCGCAGCCACGGCAAGCTTGCTACGGTGACGGCCGTGCAGCCGCCCGGCCGCTATGGTGCGCTGGATATACAAGGGCAGCGCGTGCAGGGGTTCCAGGAAAAACCCCAGGGCGATGGTGGCTGGATCAACGGCGGCTTCTTCGTGCTTGAGCCCGGTGTACTCGATTACATCGAAGGTGATGAAACCACCTGGGAATATGAGCCGATGCGCCAATTGGCCGAGCAAGGCCTGCTCATGAGTCACCTGCATCGCGGCTTCTGGCAGCCGATGGACACCCTGCGTGACCGCGTTTTGCTCGAAGAACGTTGGAAGAGCGGCCAGGCGGAGTGGCGTATATGGCCGTGAATGCGGCGTTCTGGGTGGGGCGCCGAGTCCTGTTGACCGGGCATACCGGTTTCAAGGGCGGATGGCTGGCGCTGTGGTTGCAGGAGTTGGGCGCCGAGGTCTATGGCTATGCCCTGCCGGCGCCTGCTGAGCCATCGCTTTGGCAGGTCGTCCGCCTGGCGCAGCGGATGCCTGGCACCCTGGCTGACATCCGTGACGCTCAGCGCGTTGCCGAGGCCGTTGCAGCGTTTCGCCCGGAAGTCGTCCTGCATCTGGCGGCTCAGCCTTTGGTGCGTGAATCCTACCGTACACCGGCCGAAACCTACGCCACCAACGTTATGGGTACGGTCAATTTGCTGGAAGCGCTGCGCCGCTGCGACGGCGTTCGCGCGGTCGTGGTGGTGACCAGCGACAAATGCTACGAAAACCGCGAATGGTTCTGGCCGTACCGCGAAAGTGATGGCCTCGGCGGGCATGACCCTTACAGCAGCAGCAAGGCCTGCGTGGAGTTGCTGTGTGCGTCCTGGCGTGAGTCGTTCCTGCGTGAGTCCGGTATTGCGCTGGCCACGGCGCGGGCCGGCAATGTGATTGGCGGTGGCGACTGGTCGGCCGATCGCCTGTTGCCTGACATTCTGCGCGCTTGGCGGGCCGGGCAATCACTGACGCTGCGTTATCCGCAGGCCGTGCGTCCCTGGCAACACGTGCTCGAGCCGCTGCACGGCTATCTGTGCCTGGCGCAGGCGCTGGTCGAGCAGGGCGAGGCGGTGACCTCGGCATGGAACTTCGGCCCCGACAACGAGGGGCTGGTCAGTGTCGGCGAACTGGTCGAGCGACTGGCCCAGCGCTGGCCAGGCCAGGCGTCCTGGACGGTTGAAGCGGCTGAGCGACCACACGAAGCAGGCTTGCTTGCGCTGGACTCCAGTCAGGCGCGTACTCGTCTGAACTGGCGCCCCCGCTGGAACTTGCAGCAGGCCATCGAACGAACCCTCGACTGGCACCGGGCCTGGCAGGCCGGCGAGGACATGCAGACATTCAGCCGTGCGCAGATCGCGGCCTATCAAGGCGAAATTCATGAGTGAACAGACGGCGCAAGCGCTGCGTCAGCAGATAGCCGAGCTGGTGGAGCGTTATGCCGAACTGCAACTGGCACCGACTGCCTTCGAGGCAGGTCGTGATGCTGTGCCACCGTCCGGCAAGGTAATCGGCGCGGGCGAGCTGAAAAACATGACCGAGGCCGTGCTCGACGGCTGGTTGACCACCGGGCGCTTCAACCAGGCTTTCGAGAAGCGTCTGGCTCGCTATCTGGGTCGCCGTTGCGTACTGACCACCAACTCCGGCTCCTCGGCCAATTTACTGGCGTTCTCCGCGTTGACCTCGCCGCGTCTGGGCGAGCGAGCGATTCGCAAGGGCGATGAAGTGATTGGTGTGGCAGCAGGCTTTCCCACTACGGTCAACCCGATCTTGCAGTTCGGCGCGGTGCCGGTGTTCGTCGATATCGAACTGGGCACTTACAACATCGATCCGGCTTTGATCGAAGCCGCCATCGGGCCGCGTACCAAGGCGATCATGCTTGCCCACACGCTGGGCAACCCGTTCAACCTCAAGGTCATCCGCGAGCTGTGTGATCGTTATGGCCTGTGGCTGATCGAAGATTGCTGCGATGCCCTCGGTTCGACCTACGAAGGTCGCCAGGTGGGTAGCTTTGGCGATCTGGGTACGCTCAGCTTCTACCCCGCGCATCACATCACCATGGGCGAGGGGGGGGCGGTTTTCACTGACTCGCCGTTGCTAAAGCGCATCGTCGAGTCGTTTCGCGACTGGGGGCGTGACTGCTATTGCGCGCCCGGCGAGGATAATACCTGTGGCAAGCGCTTTTGCTGGCAACTGGGTGACTTACCGGAAGGCTACGACCACAAGTACACCTACTCGCACCTGGGCTACAACCTTAAGATTACTGACATGCAGGCCGCCTGCGCACTGGCGCAGATGGATCGCCTGGATGACTTCATTGCCGCGCGCAAGCGCAATTTTGCCTGGCTCAGCGAACGCTTGGCCGGCTGCGCCGACCAGTTGATCCTGCCGCAGGCGACGCCGGGCAGCGATCCGTCGTGGTTCGGCTTCCCGCTGACCCTGCGCGATGGTTGCGGCATCGAACGGGTCGGGCTGTTGCGTTATCTGGATGAGCAACGCGTGGGTACGCGCCTACTCTTCGCCGGCAACCTGACGCGTCAACCCTACATGCAAGGCCAGGCGTACCGCGTGTGCGGTGAGCTGACGATGACCGACAAGGTGATGCGTGACACTTTCTGGATCGGCCTGTGGCCGGGGCTGTCCGAGGATCATTTGGAGCACGCCGCGCGCAGCCTGGAAACCTATGTGCGGAGGCTGCGCTGATGCGTGCCTACGTGCTCTGTGGCGGTTTCGGCACGCGCTTGCGCAGCGTGACGGACGCCCAGAAGGCGCTGGTGCCGGTACATGGCGAGCCTTTTCTGGCGCGCGTGTTGCGCCAGTTGGCGCGGGCCGGCGTCAGCGAGGCGGTACTCTGTGCTCACTACCGGGCCGATCAGGTCGCTGAGCAGCTGGCAGATCTGGCGCGGGACGCCGGACTGCACCTGCTGCTGGTGGTCGAACCCAGCCCCATGGGCACGGGCGGTGCACTGCTCAATGCCTTGCGCGAGCAACCGCCGCAGGGACGCTATCTGGTGCTCAACGCCGATACCTTTGTCGATGCCGATGGCTACGCGCTGATGACGCAGGGGCATGGCAGTGCGCTGCTGGCTGTGCGGGTGGATGACCGCAGTCGCTACGGCAGCCTGGAGGTCGATGCGAGTGGCCGGTTGCGTGCGCTACTGGAGAAGGGGCGCGAAGGACCAGGCTTGATCAACGCAGGCGTCTACGCTTTCACCTGCGAAACTTTCGCGAGCGCTACCGTGCGGGCGTGCTCGATGGAGCAGGAACTGTTGGCCGATTTGCTGGCCCGCGAGACCGTGAGCGTCATCGAGTATTGCGGTCGCTTCATCGACATCGGCACGCCGGAGTCGCTTGAGCGCTATGCCAATGATTTTCGGACGGAGTCTCGATCATGAGCGTGCTCGTACAAACTCTCAGCATCCGCGAACGGCAGAGCATCCTAGACGCGGTCGAATGCATCGAGGCCGGCGCCCTGCAGATTGCCTTCGTGGTGGACGAGCACATGCGATTGCTGGGGGTCGTGACCAACGGAGATGTGCGCCGCCATCTGCTGCAAGGCGGTAAAACGGACGAGCCAGTGACCGCCTGCATGAACGAGGAGTTTCGCTCGGTGCAGGTTGGCGTGCCGCGTGAGGATCTGCTCAAGGCATTCGACCTGGGCTACATTGCCTTGCCGGGTTTGGACGAGCAAGGCCGCCTGGTGGAGGTGTACACCCGGCAGATGGCTGCCAGTGCCGAGGTGCCCGTGCTGGCCCGTGCCCGCGCGCCCGTGCGCATGAGCTTCTGTGGCGGCGGGGCGGATCTCACCTATTTCTTCATCGACCACTCGGCGGCGGTGCTCAGTTGTACGGTGGGCCTGTATGCCCATGCCACCCTGATTCCGCGTGACGATGGCTGTATCAGCATCTACGCTGAGGACCTCGGTCGCGAGGAACATTACAGTTCCCTGGCCGAGGTGCTGGCCGCGCCGGAGAAGAGCCTGCTGGCCACTATCATCGCGGTGATCAAGCCCAAGTACGGCTTCGATCTCTATCTGCGTTCGGACTTTCCCGTGGGCTCTGGCCTGGGTGGCTCATCGGCGGCGACCACCGCGACCATCGCCGTGTTCAACGAGCTGCGCCAGGATCGCTGGAATACCTACGAGATCGCCGAGCTGGCGTTCCAGGCCGAGCGCCTGTGCTTCGGCATCGCTGGCGGCTGGCAGGACCAGTACGCCTCGGCGTTCGGCGGTTTCAACCTGATCGAGTTCGAGAACCAGCGCAATCTCGTCCACCCGATTCGTTTGGAGGACGCCATCCGCAACGAGCTGGAGTCCTGCTTGGTGCTGTGCGATACCGGCATCTCCCATGACTCTGGGCGTCTGCACGAACTGCAGCGTGAGGAGATCGAGGCCGAGCTGTCGCAAACCGAGCTGCTGAGTGCCAGCGTCACCCTGTGTCGGCGCATGCACCACTTTCTCATTCGTGGCGAACTCAAGGCATTCGGTACCTGTCTGGACGAAGCCTGGCAGTTGAAGAAGCGCTTTTCCTCGGCCATCAGCGATGGTCGGCTCGATGACATCTACGCGGCCGCACTGGCTGCCGGAGCCTGTGGCGGCAAGCTACTGGGCGCTGGTGGCGGCGGCTTTTTCCTGTTTTATGTCCAGCCCCAGCACCGCCAACGCGTGGTCAACGCCGTCAGGGCGCTGGGCTGTCAGACCCAGAACTTCCGCTTCGAATCGAGCGGCGTGACCTCATGGCGAACGAAAATCCAATGACCCAATTTCACATCGACGGCTTCGCGCTTGGCGGCGAGCGCGTCTACGTCATCGCCGAAGTCGGCAACAATCACAACGGCTCTCTGGAGCTGGCTCGGCAACTCGTCGATGCTGCCATCGAAGCCGGTGCTGATTGCGTCAAGTTCCAGTTGCGCAACCGGGACGCCTTGTATCGGCGCAAGGCCGATGGCTCGCGTGCCGAGGATCTTGGCGTCGAGTACATTCAGGACTTGTTGGACAAGGTAGAACTCAGCCTCGACGAGCACCGCCATGTGCGTGCCTATTGTGCGCAGAAAGGCATCACCTACCTGTGCACTCCGTGGGATGAACCCAGCGTCGATGCGCTGGCCAGCTTCGATGTTGCGGCACTGAAGATTGCCTCGGCGGATCTGTGCAACCCCTACTTGATCGCCAAGGCCGCCAGTCTGGGCAAGCCGCTGATTCTCTCCACTGGGATGTCCTTCGAGCATGAAATCGTGCGCGCCATCGAGCAGCTCAAGACGCTCGGTACGCCGTTCGCACTGCTGCATTGCAACAGTGCCTACCCGGCGCCTGAGTCGGACATTCAGCTCGGTTATCTGCAGCGCCTGCAGGAGCTGCACGGATTGATCGGCTACTCCGGGCATGAGCGCGGTATCGCCATCACCCTCGGCGCCGTGGCGCTGGGTGCCAAGTTGGTGGAACGCCACATCACCCTGGATCGCGGCATGGAGGGGCCGGATCACCTGGCCAGTCTGGAGCCGGGCGAATTCCGCCAACTGGTCGACGGCATCCGCCAACTGGAGCTGGCCTTGCCCTGGCAAGGCCCAGCTCGCCATGCCAGCCAGGGCGAGCTGCTCAACCGCGAGAACCTCGGCAAGAGCGTGATCGCCGCACGTGATATTGCTCGCGGCACCGTTCTGGAGGCGTCGATGCTGCGCATCGCCAGCCCTGGTCAGGGCCTGCCTCCGTATCGCTTGCCGGAGCTGCTGGGCAAACCGGCAGCGCGCGATATCGCCCTAGGCGATTTTCTCTTCGACAGCGATCTCAGCGAGCAGGCTCAGGAGCAGCGTCTGGCGTTCGACCTGCCGATCCGCTGGGGCGTGCCGGTGCGTTACCACGATTTCCTCGATTACCGCCGGCGGATCAGCCCGGATCTGTTCGAGTTCCACCTGTCCTACCGCGACCTTAGCCTCAAGCCGCAGCCGTTTCTCTCCGAGGTCGACTGTTCGCGCCTGGTGGTGCACGCGCCGGAGCTGTTCGAGAACAGCGAGCTGCTGGATTTGGCGTCAGATGATCCGGCCTATCGCCAACGCTCGATCGACAACCTCCAGCGGGTGGTGGACGCGACCCAGCAGATCGGTGAGTTCTTCCCCAATGCCGATGCGTGTTTGATCGTGGCCAACATCGGTGGCTTTTCCGCCGACGAGCCGCGTCCGCAGGCCATGCGTCCCGAACTCTACGAGCGCTTCCACGAGGCCTGCCGCCAGGTGGATTTCGCTGGTACCGAGTTGATTCCGCAGAACATGGCGCCGTTTCCCTGGCACTTCGGCGGTCAGCGTCACCAGAACATCTTCATGATGCCCGAGGAGCTGGCCGCCCAGGCACGTGAGCACGGTCTGCGCCTATGCCTGGATCTGTCGCACCTGCAAATGACCTGCTTCCACTTCGGTCTCGATTTCCAGCAGGCGCTTGCACTGTTGCTGCCGCACTCGGCGCACCTGCACGTGGCCGATGCCAAAGGCACCAACGGTGAAGGCGTGCTGATGGGCACCGGCGACATCGACTGGCCGGCCACCTGGGCGCAGATTCGCCAGCACCCCGAGGTGAGCTTCATCCCCGAGGTTTGGCAGGGGCACAAGGATCATGGCGCCGGCTTTTGGTCAGCGCTGCAATTTCTGACCCGGCTCGCTTGAGCGTCGGTTTCGAGAGGTATTGAACGTGACACAAACTATCCGCGTAGCGGATTACATCATGGAGCGCCTGGCGCAGTTGGGTGTTGGGCAGGTCTACTTCTTGCCCGGCGGAGGTGCCATGCATCTCAATGACGCGTTGGGGCGTCATCCTGATTTGGAGCCTGTGCTGTGCTTGCATGAGCAGGCGGCGGCCATTGCCGCAGAAGCTGCGGGCAAACTAACGGGGGGGGCGGCGGCCTGTATGACGACTTGCGGCCCCGGTGCGACCAACACAGTTACAGCGGTGCTGGGGGCTTGGCTTGACTCTACTCCGGTTTTTTTCGTGTCCGGTCAGGTCAAGAGTGCTGACCTTAAAACCGGTACTGGCCTGCGCATGCTGGGCGTTCAAGAGGCTGACATCGTTTCGATTGTTGAGCCGATCACTAAGGCTGCTGTTACCTTGACTGATCCCGACGCGGTAGCTGAGGTTTTTGATCGGCTCGAGCATGCTGCGCTCAGCGGGCGACGTGGGCCTGTGTGGTTGGACGTACCGCTGGATGTGCAAGCTGCACAGGTCGACCCTACTCAGTTGCGTCGTGCCCGAATCCCAGCCGCTAGCGAACCTGTGGCGTTGTCTGAGCCGGTAGCGCGCACCTTGGCGCTGCTGAAGTCTGCAAAGCGCCCTGGCATCATTGCAGGCAACGGTATTCGTATGTCCGGTGCGGTGGACGCTTTTCGTCGACTGGCCGAGCGCGCGGGTGTGCCGGTTATGCCTACTTGGCTGGCAATGGATCTGATCGAAGATGATCACCCGCTGTATGGTGGGCGACCGGGAGGTATCGCCCCGCGTTGGGCCAATTTCGTCTTGCAGAACTGCGACCTCTTGATCGTCCTCGGCTCGCGTCTGGATATGGCGCTGACCGCATACAACCACGCTCATTTTGCTCCCCATGCAAAAAAAGTGGTGGTGGACATCGATCCGGCCGAGATCGCCAAATTGCAGATGCCGATAGAGGTTTCGGTAACCGCCGACGTAGGTTCCTTTATCGAGGCACTGGACAAGGCTATCGCTGCCGATTCTCTGCCGGATTATTGCGCCTGGAGAACTCAGATTGCTGCATGGCGCAAACGCTATCCATTGCTGTTGCCCGAGCATGCAGACGACAGCCAGGGCGTGAGCATGTACCACTTCACGGATCGTCTCTCCGACCTGTTGGGAGAGGGGGATGTGATCGCCCCATGTAGTTCGGGTTTCGCTGCAGAGTTGTTTCTGCTCAACCTACGGATCAAGAAGGGGCAGCGCTGCTTCCACAATCGCGGTACGGGATCGATGGGCTTTGGGATTCCCTCGGCCATCGGTGCTTGTCTTGCCTCGGGGCGTAGGCAGACGCTCTGCGTAGAGGGTGATGGTGGCCTGCAGATGAATATTCAGGAGCTTGCGACGTTGGCGGCGCTTAAGCTTCCGGTCAAATGCTTCGTCATCAACAATCAGGGCTATGCCTCCATAAGGGTTTCGCAGAGCGCGCACTTCAAGTTGCTGGTGGGGGCAGATTCCAGTAGCGGTCTACGCCTGCCCGATTTGCGACCGCTTTGCGCAGCCTATGGTATCGGCTATGCCCGCATAGAGTCGCATACGGGGCTGGATGACAGCTTGCTCGACGTGCTTGGCCGCGAGGGGCCGGTGCTCTGCGAGGTCATGGTTCAGGTCGAGGAACCGCGAATTCCTCGCGTGATGACGCGCATCAATGAGCAAGGCAAACCAGAGTCCGGGGCGCTTGAGGATCTGTACCCCTTCCTGCCGAGGGAAGAGTTGGCTGAACACTGGCCGCTATCTTCCTGATGGGATACCCGATGACCTTATTCATTTTTCGAGTTGAGTGGCCATGAGCGTTCTTGATTCATTCAGGCTCGATGGGCGAGTGGCGTTGGTCACAGGTGCATCGCGTGGCATCGGCTGTGCGATTGCGCAGGGCCTTAGTGAGGCTGGTGCCACTGTCTATGGTATGGGTCGATCCAGAGAAACCGAAGCGCAAGCAGGCATATTCCAGTATCGCCAATGCGATGTTCTGGATAGGGAGCGCCTCTCGCACGCGTTGGCCGAGCTGGTTGAAACGCATGGCCGGTTGGACATCCTGGTCAATGCAGCCGGTATCACCATGCCTGATCAGATGGAGGCAGACCCGTTTACGACGTTTCAGCGCACGCTTGATCTGAACCTGACGGCGGCGTTCGCGTGTAGCCATCTGGTGCTGCCTTACATGCTGTCAGGCGGTTATGGCTCGATCATCAATGTCACCAGTATCGGCGCCGCCCTGGGCTTTCCCGGTAATCCAGGGTACGTCGCCTCCAAGGGGGGGCTTGCGGCGATGACTCGCGCTCTGGCGAGAGATTACGGTGGTAAAGGGATTCGAGTGAACAACATCGTTCCGGGTTACATACATACGGCAATGACGCATACCAGCTATTCGACTCCCGAGCTGCATGCCGCACGTGCGGAACGCACGATGCTGGGCCGTTGGGGTTCTACAGCGGAGTTGTGTGGCGCTGCCGTGTTTCTGGCCTCAGCCGCAAGCAGCTATGTGACGGGGACGGATCTGGTTGTCGATGGCGGCTGGTCGGCCAAGGGGTTGTGATGGATATTGGGTTTATGCAAGGTCGTCTGTGTGATCGGGTCGACGGCAAAATACAGGCCTTCCCGTGGCTCAACTGGGAAAAAGAGTTTCCTCTGGCGCAGCAACTGGGCATGTCACTCATGGAGTGGACGCTTGATCAGGAGCGCCTGTACGAGAACCCATTGATGACTGTGCCTGGCCGTCAGCGGATTCGTGAGCTGTCGTTGCAGCATGGTGTCCGGGTGCTGTCCCTCACCGGGGATTGCTTTATGCAGGCGCCATTTTTCAAAGCCTCGGGCGCGGTGCGAGAAGAACTGCTGCGAGATTTGCACGCCATCGTGCAAGCGTGCGCCGATCTGGGCATGCGTTATTTGCTGATCCCTCTCGTGGACAACGGCTCGCTGATTTCGGCTGCCGAAGAAGATGCTTTGCTCGATGGGTTGCTCCCTTTACGCGAACGGCTGACCGCCGCGAAGCTGAAAATCGTCTTCGAGTCGGATTTCGAGCCTGAGCGCCTGGCCCGTTTTATCGCGCGCTTTCCCGAGGATGCCTTTGGTCTTAATTACGACATTGGCAACAGCGCAGCACTTGGTTACTCGGCGTCGCAAGAAATCGCCAGTTACGGTCACCGCATCGATAACGTGCATGTCAAAGACCGTGTCCTGGGCGGCACGACCGTACCGTTGGGCACTGGCAATGCTAACTTCCCGGAAGTTTTCCGGGCTCTCCATGCCGTGGGATATGGTGGTGATTTCATCCTGCAGACGGCGCGTGCGGACGCTGATCATGTCGGCGCGATCGACCGTTATCGCGCCATGACGCTTGCCTGGTGGCGTAACAATGGATCTTGAACTGACAGGTAAAGTCGCACTGGTTACCGGCTCGTCATCCGGCATCGGTTTTGCGATAGCGCAGCAGCTTGCTCTTGAGGGCTGTCATGTCGTGCTCAACGGGCGTAATCGCGAGCGCTTGCAGGCTGCACAAACGCAAATTGTCGGCTCCAGCAGTGTACTCGCTGATGTGCGTGACCCAGATGCCTGTCAGGCGCTGGTGCAGCGAGTGCTTGAGCAGCATGGACGACTCGATGTGCTGGTCTGCAACGTCGGCAGTGGTGCCTCCGTGCCGCCAGGTAAGGAAACTCCTGCGGAATGGCATCGGGTTCTGGAGCTCAACCTCTATTCCACAACGCAGGCAGTATGGGCTGCCACTGAAGCGTTGGTGGCAAGTCGCGGCAATGTCATCTGCATCTCTTCGATCTGCGGCATCGAGGCGCTTGGCTGTCCGCTGGCCTATGCGGCGGCTAAGGCTGCGGTGGAAAGCTTTGTGCGCAATTCCGCACGCTCGCTTGGCAAGCATGGCGTGCGTATCAACAGTATTGCACCGGGTAACATCCTGTTCGAAGGCTCCGTGTGGGCGCGTAAGCTCAAGGAAGACTGTGATGCCGTGCAGGCGATGTTGCAGCGTGAGGTAGCACTGGCTCGTCTGGGCTCTACCAAGGATGTTGCGCAGCTCACCGCCTATTTGGCTTCCCCATTGGGGGGGTTCATCACCGGTGCTACCTATGTAGTTGATGGAGGTCAGTTGAGATCATGAATGGAGCAGCGCTTACCCTGCCCAAGATGTTCGATTTACGCGGTCGTGTGGCTGTCATCACTGGCGGCGCTGGCTTGTTGGGTTACCAGCATGCTGCGACCATCGCCGGGCTCGGTGGTTTGCCGGTGCTGCTGGACATCAATGCTCAAGATCTGGCGAGCAACGCAGCCAGGTTGGCCGAGGAAACCGGCTGCCAGGTTCCGACCTATGTGGCTGACATCACCGATCTGAACGTGCTCGAAGCTGTGGGACAGGCGCTACTGGCCCAGCATGGTCAGGTCGATATCCTGATCAATAACGCCGCACGCAATCCTAAGGTGGAGAGCGCTGGCGATAAGGACTTTTCCCGTCTGGAGCACTTCCCCTGGGAGCAATGGCAGCTCGACCTGAACGTCGGCCTGGGCGGTGCGTTCAACTGCGCCAAGGTCTTCGGCGCGCAGATGGCGCGGCAGGGCCGCGGGGTGATCGTCAATATCGCCTCCGACCTCGGTGTCATCGCGCCGGATCAGCGTCTGTACCAGGTGGATGGCCGTGAGGCCGAACAGCAGCCGGTCAAGCCGGTGACTTACTCGGTGGTCAAGCATGGCCTGATCGGCCTGACCAAGTATCTGGCCACCTACTGGTGCGAACAGGGCGTACGCTGCAATGCGCTCTCGCCTGGCGGTGTTTATGCCGGGCAGAACGATGTGTTCGTCAGCAAGCTGACGCAACTGATTCCGCTGGGCCGCATGGCCGAGGCCGATGAGTACCGGGGCGCTATCGCCTTTCTTTGTTCGGATGCCTCCGCCTACATGAACGGCGCCAATCTGGTGATCGATGGAGGGCGTAGCACATGGTGACCGTATGTTCGCTCACCAGTACCGAACAACCGGAGCCTAGTGGCAGTCTTGAACGTGCCTATATGGCAACTGATGATCCTCTCGGGGGCTGGGGTTCTTTTTATGTGGTATGCGGGGAAAGGTTGGCGGGAGGATGGGTATGTGACTGCCTGGCGGCTCGCGGTCAGCCCTTGGATGCTTTTCTTGATCGAGATGACGCAATGCCAGATTTTGCAGGCAACTTCACCAAGATGAATATCGACGGTGAAGAGCCTGCAGCACTGAGGGGACGGAGATTCTTATGAGCGCACACCGCCCCTATCTGACAAGCAGTACCAATCACCGTGCAGGGCATCCATGGGAGATAGTTGAGCTACTAGAGGATTGTGACCTGGATTATCGGTTTTACCTGTGCGCTGTTACGCGCTAATAAGTTTTGACAAAGCACTGTATGCAACGAGTGAAGCATAGATGTCGGTTTCATTGAGCAATCCACTCATTCGTAGTCACTTGATGTCGTTAGAGGGGCATTTGGGCGGCATTCGTCCGCTGTATGGACGGCATTTATTGATCACAGGTTCGACTGGCTTTTTTGGGCGATGGCTGTTGGCTCTGCTCGACCTGCTTAATGAAACGGGCGCTGCGATCCGTGTCACAGCACTGTCACGCCAGCCCGAGTTTTTTTTGCATCAAGTGCCCCGCTATCGCACGGCGAACTGGCTGACGATGCTCAAGGGTGATATCAAGACGTTCACGCTGCATGGCGACTCTCCCGATTTCCTTCTACATGCGGCAACCGATACTTCCCAGGCCGCCCAGCGTGATGGCCTGGCGCTTTTCGATACCCTGGTTATTGGTGCCCGTCATGTACTTGATATTGCGGTGGAGCATGGTATCCGACGTGTGCTGTTCACCGGTTCTGGTGCTCAATATGGGCGCGATACCGGGGCTGTCCCGGTTGCCGAGTCGACTCCGATGGCATGCGACAGTGCCCTGGCGGGCAGCGCATACGGAGAGGGCAAGCGCGTCCAGGAAACCTTGGCGGCACTGTATGCCGAACGCTTCGGTATTGAAGTGCTGTTGACGCGCTGTTTCGCGTTTTCCGGTGCTGGGTTGCCGCTGACGGGGCATTTCGCCCTCGGCAATTTTATTCACGACGCTCTCTACGGGGAAGCGATCGTCCTCAATTCCACCGGCGAAGCGGTACGTAGTTACCTGGACGGTGCCGATCTTGCTGTTTGGTTGCTGACCTTGTTGGCCTGCGGCGAAGCCGGTACTACCTACAACGTCGGCTCTGACCAGCCATTGAGCATCTCCGATCTGGCGCAACGAGTGCAGCAACGGGTGGCACCGCAGAAAAAACTGCGGATCGGAGATTCCCAAGGAGGTACAGCTCGTTATGTGCCCGATATTGGCAAGGCTCGTGCTCTGGGCCTGGATGTGTGGACTTCTCTGGACTCCTCCATCGATCTGATGGCCGCATGGGCGCGCGGGCTGGGCGCGGAGGGTCAACGTGGCACTTGAGGTCGACGCGAACCAATCCTTCATCATCTACGGTGCGGGCATGCTCGGGCGGATCATGCAGGCAAACTTGCTCAATCAAGGTATGCAGGTGGACTGCTTCTTGGACCAGCGTGCAGAGACTATTGGCAATGTCGGAAATATTCCTGTCCATACTCCCGACGATCCGCAGTTATCAAATCTGCAAAAGAGGCTACCGGTCATTCTTGCAGTTTCTGACTATTTCGCTCATGAGACGCTGGCAGAAATGCTTTGCCGCTACGGTTTCACGCTGCTGATTTTCAAAAGAGATCTGATCGGCGGTGAGCAACGCCATGCTGTAAATGCGTTGTATGACCGGCTGTTCGAAGGCGGCAGGCTGGCGGGCATGCATGTTGAACGCTATTTGCCGCGGATAAGAGAAACAATGCCCTTCCAAGCTCCGCTCAGCGAGGAAAATGGTGCGATCACTGCGTATTTGCCGATTAGCCTGTTGTTTCGATCGCCTAGAAGGGCTTGGTCCTATTCTCCAGAGCGCCATGTCTTGCACGACACTTCACCAGATCCGACAGCACACTGGACGCTGGAAGATTACCCGTTTTATCTGAACGACCCCTTGTGTGAACTCTTCGACTCACTCAGGACGGGGCGGGGCTTGCAGATGGCGCCCGTGGCCCGCCACAACATGAAGTTAAGGGAGCGTGTCTTTTCGGTAGACAATGTCTTAGCGGGTGAAATGGCTGCGCGTTATGTAAGTCACTTTCAGCACATGACAAAAGCATTCAGTCTGGATCCGGCATTCTTTGTTCGGCACCCCGCACAGGTAAAATGGCACGAGCGCGGCTATTTTTTCATACTCGATGGCAATACCCGTCTGGCTTTTTTATTCTCGCAGGGACTGACGCATGTACCGTGCCGGATGTCTGCCGAGGATTATTGGCAGTGGCTCAAGGCACCAGGTTTAACTGAGGTGACCGATTATCTGCAGGCGCATGCCGATGTTCAGGTGCCAACCCCAATTCCTCATGCCGATTTCTACCCGCTTCCATCGCAGCATGAGAATGCCCGCCGTACCGCGCTTGAGGCGATATTGGACTTTCTTATCGACCAAGACGTCGCATTGTCACGAATGCGCTTCGCGGATCTTAGGACGGGGGCTGGGCATTTCGCTCAAGGGCTTCGTAGATTAGGGATTGAAATGACCGCACTAGAGCCGGACAGCGTTTTATTCGGCTTGTTGCAACGCCTGAATGTTTTGCTCAAATGCGCTGATATCCATTCCGTGGAGGCTGACTGGCGAACTAGAGAGCTATCCCTCCATGACGGTGTGCTTTTGATCGATTGCGTGGCAAGCCCCGATCCCTTGTCTGTGAAAGAAATCAAGCAGTTGGATGAAATGACCGCTAGTTATCTGTTCTATGAGTCATTCGGCTTCGAGGAAGCTGAACATGTTCTCGCTCATTCCTCGTTCGACACTTATCGTCTCCTCAATGAAAGTGTCCGGTTCGGTACGGTGCGCTATCTGGTTGTCTTTGCCCGAACCTTTCAGGGCAAGGGAATAAAGGAGCAATAAGGTGACAGATGTCTTCGAGTGGGGGCCGGAAACGGAGGTTGTCATCTACGGTGCCGCGGCCCTGGGTACACTGGTTTGCCGAAATATCCGAGCGATTAGCCGCGTCGTCGCTTTCTTCGACAAACGTGGCGATGAACTTGAAACGTGCATGGGGGTGCCGGTGCATAGCCTTGAGCAAGCACCGTTCTCAGCCGACAGACGCAAGCGATTGGTCGTACTCATAGCGATCAAGAATATTTTCGAGCACGAATATTTGGTTAATCGCCTGATTGAGCTGGGTTATGAGCGGATCGTTTTCAAGGCAGCTGATCGTTCAGTGTTCGACAAGCGCGGTATGGAAGGCCTTGAGGCAATCGCTGAAACCTTCGATCAGGCAGTGGCTGGATTGCTGACACTGCCGCGTCAGGTTCCAGTATCGCGCCTCAGCTTCAGGGTTGAGTGGCGCGACTATGCGTCGATTCGAACCGCAGCGGGCCGTGTCTTAGCTCATATACCTGTCTCAGACATCGCCACCAACCTTTATGGCGATGCCAGTTATGCTTGGGAAAACGTCCCAATCGCTGCGATGTTCCCTCATCTGGAGTTTTTTGAATACCTTGGCGGCGATGCGAAGGCCAGCCCAGATTTCTATATCGAGGACTTCATCGTCTATACCGCCAGGCGCAATGGCGACTACGCGACCACCGAGCGTTGGAAAGAGAATGTCATTCAAAATCGAGCGATGGTTCACGAGCAGATGAGTCTGGCTTGGGAGCTTGATCGAGAGTTCTTTACACGCAACGCACCGGAGGCTGTATGGAACCCGAGGGGGCACTTCAACCTTACCAGCGGCAAGCACAGGGCGACGTTCTTAGTTTCCAAGGGGTGTAAGTTCATCGTGCTATCGATGAGTGAAGACGATTATGAGGAATACCTGAATCGCTCGACGCTCGAAGCAGCGATACGTTTTGTCGAAGACCATGGCGCACGACCTCTGCCTGCTCCGGTGCTACACCCGTTTTTTTACCGTTATCCCTGTGTTGGTGCCGAGTCCTTCCATGGTTTGCTGGCCAGATTATTGCGAATAATGGGTAAAGAAGTCTTTCAGCGCCATGGCACGGTTAATTTTCGGCGCCTGCGGATTAACGATGCCAGCCGTGACTGGGCTGAACTGGGGTTGCGTTTCGCCAAGCTGGGCGCTCAGGTGGTAAGGACGACCGAGCTATCGTATTGGGAGCGGCTTCAGGCATCGCTGTATCGAGTGGAACTTAGTTCGCTTGAACGTGCGCCCTTGCATACGTGCCCCGACCTGACAATCCTTGACGACCCGCAAATGCTGGGAGGCGCCTATTCTGGACGATGCCTGTTGATTCTCGACGAGAAGGACATGGAGAAATGCACTCTCCTTCATCGTCAAGTGTTGATGAGCTTCTTTCAGGATGGGAGGAAACGTCTGGCCGTTCTGATAGGGTCTGCCGAATGAGGGGGGTGCTTGTCGAAGCGGGCAGTCCGACGTACCTCAATCTGAATGTCTGGGTCGCCCGGGCAGAAGAGGTACATGGAGTTACATTCCTTTTTGCTGGTGAGTACGGTAGTCGGCCTATGGGAATGGCCACTTCGTTCAGCGATGACGATATTTATGCCGTCCATAGTAAGCCTGATAGGCTTAAACTTGCGCTGACTCTGGAGGACTCCAAGGGGCGTTCCTGCGATGTGCTTTCTTGGCATATCAAGGCCGTAAGCGCACGGCCGCAATCAAAGTGGGCATGCTTTCCCACCTACCACCAGCGTAGCGAAATGGCTCTGGCATCGAAGTGCCGACATTCGTCTGGGCCTGAGAATCACGTGACGGAGTTGCTGTTATGCCGCCGGGTCTGGGACGACCGTGGTTACTTGAAGCAGGTTTGGCCAGAAGTTCATTGCTCCCATCTTGACGAGCTGCATGTGCTTGATCTGCTTTATTCCAAGGGGCGTGGGCTTTGGGAGCATTTTCTGCAAGGAAGCGAAATCCCGGTGCGACGCTACCTGAATGCTGTACACCGGGTTTTGGGCATGCGTTGGATCCTGAACCACGGAAGTCTGCCACCCATCGAATTTGAAACCCTTCTGCGCTCGTGTGACGATATGTTCGTCAGGCAGACCAGCCTGGCTCTGCTACGTGCTTACAAAGCGTCGGGGCTAGACAAGTCGAGTGCCTTGGTAGCGCCAGACTTGCACGTGCACGACTATCTAGCGCGCCAGTTAGACGCTCTGGCTATTGCCATAGGCTCGCAGGGCGAAAGCCAGCGCAATAAGCCTCTGGAAGTAGATTGACTCATGACGCTACGCTCCGAACTGTTTGATGACCTCCCATCACGTTTGCCGACTTTTCGCGCGGTGCCAAGAGATAAAAGCCATGCGGAAACTGTTTTCCCCGCCCCTTTATTACATGGTATGTGACACTTGGCTCCAGCCGCTTGCGGGCGGCCCTATTATTTGCCCCTTTGAGGGGGTAACAGCTTAAGGAAACTCTGAATTTAACTTCCAGAATCTGGTGAAATAAGCAGCCTCGCCACCCCGGATATGCCAATGAAGCAGATGACTTTCGCGGACGCCGAATACGCCGGAAAACGCAAGCAGACCCACAGAGAATTGTTCCTGATCGAGATGGATCAAGTCGTGCCTTGGAAGGGATTGCTGGCATGATCGAGCCGCACTATCCCAAGGGGGAAGGTGGTCGGCCAACCTATCCGTTGATGGCTATGCTGCGGGTGCCTCTGATGCAGAACTGGTTCGGCTACAGTGATCCCGCCATGGAGGAAGCGCTGTACGAAACGACCATCCTGCGGCAGTTCGCGGGCTTGAGCTTGGAGCGCATCCCGGACGAAACGACCATCCTCAATTTCCGTCACCTGCTGGAGAAGAACGACCTTGCTGTCGGCATTCTCGGCGTCATCAACGGCTATTTGGGCGACCGTGGTCTGTCATTGCGTCAAGGCACCATCGTCGATGCCACGCTGATCCATGCGCCCAGCTCGACCAAGAATAAGGAAGGCAAGCGCGATCCCGACATGCATCAGACTAAGAAAGGCAACCAGTACTACTTCGGTGCCAAAGCGCATATTGGAGTCGATGTGGAGTCGGGGTTGGTGCACCACGTCCATGTCACGGCCGCCAATGTTGCGGACGTCACCCAAGTGGACAAGCTGCTGCACGGCGAAGAGAGCATGGTGGCGGCTGACGCCGGTTATACGGGCGTCGAAAAGCGCGAGGAGCATGAGGGGCGCAAGGTCATCTGGCAGATCGCGGCTCGGCGCAGCACGTACGAAAAGTACGGCAAGAAAAGCGCGCTGTACAAGGCACACCGCAGCATCGAGAAAACCAAAGCGCAGACACGCTCGAAGGTCGAGCATCCGTTTCGCGTGATCAAACGCCAGTTTGGTTATACCAAGGTGCGGTTTCGTGGCCTGGCGAAGAACACCGTACAGATGGTGACGTTATTCGCTCTTTCGAACCTGTGGATGGCTCGCCGATATTTGTTTGAGCGTGCAGGAGAGGTGCGCCCGTAATGTGGAAAATGGCCTGCGCAGATCATAAATAGCGAAATACTCGGGTGATCTGACCATTTTTGATCAGATGCCTCTTTCAAAATCGGTAGTGATCGAAGTCGGTTAGAAATGGATGTCTATTTCAGACCATCCTTAAAGCTCCCGGCGTTGCCGGGAAATATTGACTTGTCGGCTTAATACTTTCGGAGCTGTAATGCCGATGCCTGACTTCTACTCACATTCACCGATCATTCAGCGAGTGTTGCAAGGTATCCCCGTTACATTGGGGCTGCATGATGAATTGACCGGGCAACATGCACTATTGACTGGTGGTGCGGGCTTCTTTAGGCAGTGGCTGCTGGCGTTGCTCTATCAGTTGAACCTGCAATGGGGAGGGTGGAGGTTCGCGTGTTGTCACGTACGCGGGCGGGCTTTCTCGACACACAACCACGCTGTCGCCATTGCTCCTAGTTGAACTGGCTGAGTGGCGATGTTCGTGAGCTCCGCGCGCTACCGGGGCGTCCAGTGACGTTGATCCTCCATGTGGCTGCCGATACCTCCGCAGTCGCTCACGGCAAGCCTCTGGAACTCTTCGACACCATTGTTATGGGCGCACATCGAGTGCTTGGGCTGGCTGTGCAGCATGATGCGCGCGTGCTGTTGAGGGGGTCCGGGCACAATACGGTGTTTTGCCGGGCGCTTCTGACGAGGATACTGGCGTCGTTGAAACATTTACGGGCACATGCCTCAGCAGCAGTGCGAACAGTGCTTACGGCGAAGCGAACACAGGAAACGCTTGCCGTCATTTATGTATGCGCAACAAGATGGTCTGCCTGTAATGATGACGTGCTGTTTCGCTTTTTCGGGCCGGCTTGCCACTCGATGCGTATTTTGTGAACGGTAACTTCGTGCGCGACGCCCTGTGCTCGGATGAGATCGTGCTCCATTCCAGCGGGCAGGCGCTACGCAGCTATCTGCATGGTGCCGATCTGGCAGGCAGGTTCCTGACTTTGCTGGCCAGGGGCAGCCCAGCGAGGTTTACAACTTGGGCTCCGACGAAGCTATCAGCGTGGCTGCGTTAGCGCGGCGGGTGATGGAGCGTGTTTATCTAGGGGGGCTCTAGCGGATACAGGGCCAGGCCGGTGACTCCAACCGATACTTCTAAGTGCCTGACATCTCCAGAGCGCGCCAGCTAGGGTTAGATGTATGGACGGCATTGGATCAGTCGATCGAGAGCGTGGTTAGCTGGACCAGGCTCCAGAGCTACGGTAATTGAAATTCAACTAGGCAGCGTGCGAGCGAGGCCGTGACAGGGGGTAACGTGGTGGATTGGGCCTTGATTGCAGGCGGTCGTTGTCAGGGTGAGCTCTGGCGAGTTGGGATCGCTGGAATTCATCTAGGAGTGGAGGATGAGGCTTTCCTCTTGAGTGACGAACAGTGGACACGGCTGCTGTCGTTGCTTCCGTTGGAGCCCTTGCAGTTATATGGCGATGCCAACGGTCTGCGTTTCGAACGTTTGACCGCATTGACCGCGCAAGGCAGTCACGACGCTGTTCTTTTTGTCGAACAGGATCTCCCGGGGCTGGGGGCATTGGCGGTTCCTGCCGACGTGCGCCGTTACCTGATGCGGTTGGAGCGTGCGGATGTGGCGAAAGGCGCGTACGACCGTTTTGATCGGGTGTTTCTACCAGCTCGCGAGGCTTTTCAAGGGCAGCACCTGATTCGGCTGAATCAACCTCTGGATGTGCCGCTCCGGGATTTGCCGCCGCGTCCGGCTTTCAACAACAAGGCCCATGTATTCGGGCGTGATGGGGTGAAACTCGAGCACGCTCATTTTGTCGTGTGTGATGCTGATGCCGAGCTGGCGGGTTGGCTGTCGCCTAATTGGCAGGAGTGCTTGCTTTGCGGTGCAGTACCAGTGCATAAGGCCGTCACGCCTGTCCCCGACTGGTTTCCGGCTGATTGCTATGTGGATGGCACTGCGTTCGCCAATGACGCTGAGCTGCATACTTTTCTCGATGCCATGGCCTGGAACGACTACCAGGCCATGGCAGTCCGCTTGCGCTCGTTTCTCATGCAGGGCAGTGCGCGTCCGGACGAGCGAATCTATCCCTATACCATCGACTTCTGGATCAACGCACTGACGTCCGGTATTGCGCTTGATGCTTCGCAGGCTCGTGGTGGCGAACTGTTGCTCAGCGTGGTGATTCCTGCCTTCAACTATGCCCGCTACCTGAAACAGGCGGTGAGTTCTCTGCTCAGCCAGGGCGTAGACTCCATAGAGGTTCTCGTCCTGGATAATGCCTCGACGGATAATACTCAGGATGTGATGGCGGCTTTCGCTGGAGATCCACGGGTGCGGTATATGCGCAACCGACGCAACTTCGGTGTTGGCAATAACAGCGTTAGTGGTCTTTGGGTTGCTAAGGGTAAGTACCTGATCTTGTTTATGGCGGATGATTTCATGAATCCGGGGCATGTGGCCCGGATTCTTCCCGCAATGGAGCGCGATGCCGGAATTGCTGTTGGCTACAGCACTATCAGTTGGGTAAATGAACAGGGTGCACCTTTGGTCGGGCCTCGTCATCCCGGCCACCGTGAGGTCGACTATATCGGTGGGCGCAACGAGGTCGCGGATCTACTGGTGTACGACAACTACATTACGCCCTCTGCGGCGATCATACGGCGACAGGCGTTCTTTGAAGTCGGGCAGCGTGACACCAGAATTCGCGGGGCCGGAGATTGGAACCTTATGGTTCAGTTGGCCGAGCGTTACCCCGACTTCATATTTACTAGCACGCCGGGCGTTAGTTACCGCGTGCACGGTGCGCAGCACTCCAATGAATATTTCAGCTCATCTGCTCCGCTGGAAGGGCACCTGTGCATTCTCGAGGGGGTTTTCGAGCGAGGTGCTGAGACCCTCCTCAAGGGGCGCGGACTGGAGGTGGCGGAGCATCTGCGGCGGCGCATGGAGCAACATCCGAGTGAGCGTGAGAGTGAACTGGGTATGCGGGCCAGGAAACTCTGTGAACGCTTGAGCAGTCTTGTTCGAGAAAACGAATGTGCGCTGTTCTCCATCATCCTCACCACCTACAACCGCGCCGATCTGCTCAAGGATGCCCTGACCAGCGTCGGTAGCCAGACCCTGCGCGACTTCGAAGTCATCCTGATCAACGACAACGGCGAGCCCGTCGAGCAACTGCTGGCGGCCTACGACTTTCCCATCACCTATATCCGCCAGGGCCGCAACCAGGGGCTTTCGGCTGCACGTAATGCGGGCCTTGCGCTGGCGCGTGGTCGCTACATCGTCTATCTCGACGACGATGACATCTACTTGCCCAATCACCTGGCGGTGCTGGCCGAGGCTTTCGAGCAGCATCCGGGCAGCGTCATCTATACCGGCGTGGAATACGTCAACGAGAAGCTCGAAGACGGCCAGCGCATTGAGCTGGGCCGTGGCCAGCCATTCAAGCACGAGGTGTTTGATCGCGATCGCCTGTTCGTGCAGAACTATATCCCGGTCAATACCTGGGCACATCCGCGTGGGATGCTCGCCACTGTCGGTGAGTTCGATACCGATCTTGCCGCATTCGAAGACTGGGACATGCTGTTGCGTCTGGCCACGCGCTACCCGTTCGTGCATATCCCGACCGTCACCAGTGAAGTGCATACGCGGGCGCCTGGCGCCGGCGGCGATCACATGCTGGGGCGTGAGCGCAAGAACTTCCCTGCACTGTACCGAGAGCTCTATGGCCGATATGCGGGCTCTTCCAGTGACGGGTTGCAGCATGAGCGCGAGAAGATGCTGCGCAGCCTCGGCGAGCCGGTTAGGAGCGACCTTGCTCAATGGCTGGCCGAGCGTCTGCCGACGGCCAGTGAGAATCGTCAGATCGGCGCGTACCTGCAGAGTCACCAGGGTGGACCGCTGATTGGCGTGGTGGTCGTCGATACGGATGGGCAATCCGAAGCGCTGATGGCGACGCTCCAGAGCCTGATCGGTGAGCGCTGCCTGTATTCGACGTTACGCATTCTGGTGATCACGTCTGCGGATGCTCCGTCGACCTCGGCGACAGACAAGCTGCATTTCCTGCGCATGACCGACGAGCCCCTGGCTGCGCAGGTCAATCGTGCGGTCGAGGCGAGTGACTGCCAGTGGTTCATGCTGGCGAGCGCAGGCGACGAGTTCACCCAGAGTGGGTTGATGGTGGCGGGGTTGGAGCTGGCTCGCAATCCTGAATGCCGCGCGGTCTATGGCGACCAGTTGCAGCGCCTGCCGGACGGCAATCTGGGCGGGGCTTTCCTGCCGGGCTTCAATCTCGATCTGTTGCTCAGCTTCCCCATGGTGATGGCGCGCCACTGGTTGTTCCGTCGCGATCTGTTCCGCGCCTGTGGCGGCTTCGACGTGGCGTTCCCCGACGCCTTCGAGTTCGAACTGCTGACCCGGCTCATCGAGCAGGAGGGGCTGGCCGGGCTGGGGCACATCGATGAACCGTTGCTGATCACTGATGCCCCCGCGTTGCGCGACAACCCGGATGAGCGCCGGGTGATCGAGCGCCATCTGGGCAGTCGCGGTTACCAGGCCAAGGTGCTGCCGGGTCTGTCGGGCCGCTATCGGGTTCATTACGGTCACGCTACTACGCCACTGGTGTCGATCGTCCTCAGCACGGACGTGCGGCTGGCCGCCCTGCAGCGTTGTATCGAGAGCCTGTTGGAGAAAACCGCTTATGCCCACTATGAAGTGTTGCTGGCCGATGATGGTAATCGGCCGGATGTCAGCGCCTGGCTGAATGAGGTGGCGGCGCTCGGCGATGACAAGGTTCGAGTGCTCGCAGGGGGCAGTGGCTTGGCGCAGAATCGGGCGGCGGAGCAGGCGAGGGGAGAGTACCTGTTGTTGCTTGGCGGTGACGCCGCCATCGTCAACGCCGATTGGCTCGACGAACTGCTCAACCATGCCCAGCGCCCCGAGGTCGGAGTGGTGGGTGGCAAACTACTGACTCCTGGCGGGCGCATTGCACAGGCTGGCCTGTTGCTTGGGCTCAATGGTCCGGCAACGCCCGCCTTTGCAGGTGAGTCCATGGAGGCAGCCGGCTACCTGCATCGCCTCCAGGTCGATCAGAACTACAGCGCCGTTGGCGAAGCCTGTCTGATGATTCGTGCGGAGCTCTTCCAACAGCTGGGTGGCCTGGATGCACAGTTGGCAGCCTTCCGCGATGTGGATCTGTGCCTGCGGGTTCGTGCGGCAGGTTATCTGACGGTCTGGGCGGCGAATGCAATCGTGTTGCATGAGGCCGAGCAGCCGCGTGCGGACGTTGCCGCGGAGGATCAGCTCTACGAGCGTTATCTGCCGCAACTTGCCAACGACACCGCCTACAACCGTAACCTGGCGTTGAGCGGGCGCGGTTTCGATCTCGAGAGCGACGTGTCGCTTACCTGGCGCCCGTTGAGCTGGCGGCCCTCGCCAGTGGTGCTGGCTCATCCGGCTGATCCCTGGGGCTGCGGCCACTACCGGGTGATTCAGCCGTTGGCGGCGCTCAAGGCGCAAGGGCTGGCCGATGGCACCCTGTCCATGGGGCTGCTGACGGTGACTGATTTCGAGCGCTATGACCCTGACGTGGTCGTGCTGCAACGGCAGATCGGTGACGAGCGCCTGGAGGCCATGCGCCGTATCCAGCGTTTCTCGCGTGCATTCAAAATCTACGAATTGGACGACTACCTGCCCAACCTGCCACTCAAGAGTGTGCACCGCGCGCAGATGCCGCGCGACATCCTCAAGTCGCTGCGTCGTGGGCTGGAGTTCGTCGATCGCTTCGTGGTGTCCACGGCGCCGCTGGCCGAGGCATTTGCAGGGCTGCATGGCGATATCCGGGTAATCGAGAACCGCCTGCCAGTGAAATGGTGGAAGGGCTTGGAGAGCCAGCGCCGGCGTGGACGCAAGCCGCGTGTCGGCTGGGCGGGGGGAGTCAGCCATACCGGTGACCTGGACCTGATCGTCGATGTCGTGCGCGAGCTGGCGGGTGAGGTCGAGTGGGTGTTCATGGGCATGTGCCCGGACGCGATCCGGCCGTACGTTAATGAAATCCACGCGGGTGTCGATATCGAGTCTTACCCGGCTGCCCTGGCCAGTCTGGATCTGGATCTGGCCCTGGCACCCGTGGAACAGAACCTGTTCAACGAGTGCAAGAGTAATCTGCGTCTCTTGGAATATGGCGCCTGTGGTTTCCCTGTGGTGTGCAGTGATCTGGTGTGCTATCGCGGCGATCTGCCGGTGACTCGGGTGAAGAATCGCTTCCGTGACTGGGTCGACGCCATCCGCATGCATATCAACGATCTCGATGCGGCTGCAGTCGCGGGGGATCGTTTGCGTGATGCGGTCTACCGCGACTGGATGCTCGAAGGGCAGAATCTGCAGTGTTGGCGTCAGGCTTGGACGCCTGATTGATGAGTAAATGGGCCGTCGGACCCCTCGCTTGGTCCGACGGTTTTCAGTCAAAGCCGGACTTTGGCTATCAGTGGCCAGTTAAGTGACTGAGTGAAAAGAATAAAAAAAAGCTGAAAATTGTCTCTAAAGCTCCTTAGGCAAGCGCCGATAAAGAGATCGAATGCGAACTCTCTGGGCGTCTGAGCATGCAGGCCCGAGCTCGCAAGCTCAGACAAACGGTTCTCAAGGTCATCTGGAGGCAATACCATGGCCCTTACAGTCAACACCAACGTTGCGTCCCTCAACACCCAACGTAACCTGAACAGCTCGTCCAAAGGCCTGGATACTTCCCTCCAGCGCCTGTCCACCGGCTTCCGCATCAACAGCGCCAAAGATGACGCTGCTGGTCTGCAGATTGCCAACCGTCTGACCAGCCAGATCACCGGTCTGGGCGTCGCTACCCGTAACGCCAACGACGGTATCTCCCTCTCGCAGACTGCTGAAGGTGCCCTGCAACAGTCCACCGGCATTCTGCAGCGTATGCGTGATCTGGCCCTGCAGTCGGCCAACGGTTCCAATGGTGTTACCGAGCGTGCTGCCCTTCAGGGTGAAGTGGCTCAGCTGCAACAGGAACTGAACCGTATTGCCGATACCACCAGCTTCGGCGGCCGCAAAATCCTCGACGGCAGCTTCGGTTCGCAGAGCTTCCAAGTGGGTGCCAACGCTTACGAAACTATCAGCGTTTCCATCGGCTCGGCAGCTACCGACCGTATCGGTATTAACCGCTTCACCACCGATGGTGCTGCCGCTGCCGCTATCGCTTCCGGTGCCACTTTTAGCGCCACCTCGGGCAGCGCCTATGGCAGCGCCTCGTTCAACATCGACTCCAAACTTTCCGACGGTAATGTCGCAATCGCCGGCGCTGCCAGCGGTTCCGCCAGTGAAGTGGCTCGTGCCGTCAACTCGAAGAGCGACGAGACTGGTGTGACGGCTAACGCGCGCACCGTGGCAACACTCGGTGGCATTACTACCTCGGGTACTGTGTCGTTCAATCTGTCCGGTGTTACCAGCAAGTCCAAGGAGACCGACGCAGCAACTGTATCGGCAGTTGTCGACGATCTCACCAACCTGCAGTCGCTGGCGGATGCGATCAACCGTGAAACCGGCAAAACCGGCATCTCGGCAGTCTCCAAAGGCGACACCATCGAGCTGGTTAGCTCGCGCGGCGATGCGATCCAGATCACCAACTACGCCGGTTCGGGTGGTGCAACTCTGCAAGCCAAGAGCTTCGATGGTGAAGACGACGTCGGCACTGCTGCTACCATTGCTGCTGGTGGTGGTGCTCGCGCTGACGGTCAGGTTCAGCTCGAAGCAGCTGATGCCTTCCAGGTTAGCGGCATGAGCGGTGGCCTGGGTGCCGATGGCTTCAGTGAGCTGGATGCGGTGAACACCATCGATATCAGTACCGCAACTGGGGCTCAGGATGCACTGGGTATCATCAACGGTGCGATCTCCAACATCGACAGCCAGCGTGCTCAGCTCGGTGCCGTGCAGAACCGCTTCGAGAACACCATCTCGAACCTGCAGAACATCGCTGAGAACTCCTCCGCTGCTCGTAGCCGGATTCGTGACACTGACTTCGCTGCTGAAACTTCGGAACTGACCAAGAATCAGATCCTGCAGCAGGCCGGTACCGCGATCCTGTCGCAGGCCAACCAGCTGCCGCAGGCTGTTCTCAGTCTCCTGGGCTAAGCTCGAAGGCGCTAGACTACGGGGGGAAGGGCTTAGCTCTTTCCCCCGTTACCTCATTCTGAGGAGAAATTTATGGACGTCAGCTCAATTAAGCCCCAGGTCAATTCCACGGTTGTCCGCGATGGTGGCGTCTCCAGTGCTGCTGAAGCTCGGCAGAAACAAGGTCTCCCGCCTGTTGCGACGGTTTCGAATACCGACGAACAGGCTGTCGCTCGAGCAGTCACCTCTGCTCAGGAGGTCAGCCGTGAAGATGTTGAAGATGCGGTAGCGACCATTCAGGAGTTCGTGCAGTCGGTTCGTCGCAACATCAACTTCGCGGTGGATGATGGTTCCGGGCGAGTTGTGGTGAAGGTGACGGATTCAGGGTCGGGCGATGTGATCCGCCAGATTCCGTCCGAAGAAGCGCTCAAGCTGGCGGAGAACCTGTCAGAAGTGCGCAGCTTGTTATTCAAGGCCGAGGCGTAGTTACAGCCCTGGCATGAATTTTGACTGACCTCCTGTTAAGGGTAGCGTTCAGTCGGATTTTTGACGAGGTGCAAGATCATGGCAGGTATTACGGGAATCGGTTCGGGTATCGACATCGATACTATTGTCAAAACTCTGGTCAATGCTGAGAGAGCGCCCAAGACCAACCAGCTCGACAGACTCGAAAAGACGACCACTACCCGCATCTCGGCCATCGGCACGCTCACGGGGGCAATGAACTCGTTCAAAACGGCCCTCGACGCGCTCAACAAGCCGGCCCTGTTCGAGTCACGAACTGCCAGCACCTCTAACAGTAGTGTGCTTAAGGCCACTGCTGCCGTAACAGCGCCTGCAGGCACCTACAATGTTCAGGTTCAGCAACTGGCTGCCAGCAGTAAGGTCGCCTTGCAGTCCGTATCCAGTGGTACTGGGGCTACCTTCAATAGCGGTACGCTGGAAATTTCCGCTGGCAGTGCCAGTGTCAGTGTCGATATCACCGCAGCCAACAACACGCTCGCGGGTATGCGTGACGCCATCAACGAGGCTGGTAAAGATAGCGGCATCAGTGCGGCCATCATTACTGATGACTCTGGCTCGCGCCTAGTGCTCAGCTCGACCAAGACAGGTGCGGGTAATGACATCCAGGTGGCCGTTACCGAAGATGGTGTCACGTCGGGCAATAACGCTCTCAGTGGCCAGGCTTTTACTCCTACGGTAGATCCTGACAATGCAGAGGCCTTTCTGAAGCCCAGCTCGGATACCGGGGCGGGTGGCGTAATCACCCAAGCCAAGTCCGCCAAGCTGACCATTGATGGCCTGCAATTGGTGCGTAACAGCAACAAGATCGAGGATGCCCTGGAAGGCGTTACGCTCGATTTGGTCGCGGCGCAGAGCGCTACCGATCTGACTGATGGGAAATCCATCAACCTTACTGTGGGTGTAGACAAGTCCAGTGTTAAGAGCAACCTGCAGAAGTTTGTCGATGCTTACAATGCCTTGATCACTTCTTCGGCGCAGCTTACTGCTGTTGTTGAGGTGGAAGGCTCCAAGCCTGTTGCCGGTCCCTTGGTTGGCGACTCTACGGTGCGCAGTGTTCTGGCTGGTCTGCGTAATGAGATCGTCAAGATGACCGGTGGTAACGACACGGGTGTGCGTGCCTTGGCTGACCTGGGAATAACCACTGGCAAGGATGGCAAGCTTTCGCTTGATGATGCTGAGCTGACCAAGGCGCTCGATAGCAATTTCGATCAGGTGGGTAGCTATCTCACCGGTACGGATGGCCTTATGGGGCGTCTCTCCGGTTTCGTTTCGGACTACGTAGCCACTGACGGCGTGCTGAAGCAGCGTGACAGCGCCTTGCGCGATACGTTGAAAGATGTCGACAAACAGCGTGAGGCGCTCGACAAGCGTGTCACCAGTCTGCAAGACCGCCTCTATGCCCAATACAACGCAATGGATTCGTTGGTGGGACAACTCAAACGTACCAGCGATAGTCTTGGCGGCATGCTCGCCAACCTGCCGGGCTTCGTCAAAAAGGATTAGTAATTCATGAGCAAGAACCCTATCGATGCCTACAAGCAGGTTAAAACCAGCCAGGAGGTGTCGCCTTATCGCACGGTGCAGCTGCTGCTCGAAGGCGCTTTGCAGCGAGTGATGTTGGCCAAACACGCTCAGGCTGAAGGCGATACCGAGATTCGAGGCATGGCGGTAGGCAGCACCATTACCATTCTTAGTGTGCTGCAGGCCGCTCTGGATAAGGAGCTCGGTGGTGAGATTGCCGAGAACCTGGATGCGCTGTACGACTATATGACTCGCCGCCTGGCGGGAGTGGCTCTGGATAGCACGCCGCGCTCTCTGGATGAAGTGCAAGCGCTTCTGAGCAATATCAAGACCGCCTGGGATGCCATCGGCCCCGAGGTCGAACCGGCGCCTGCTGGCTGATTGATCGTTTCGTTTTCGGTTTGGCTGTGCCGTTTCAGCGACAAAAGCGTTAAAGCTTTGAGCCGCGGGGTCGATATATCAAGTATCAGCCCATCGGTAGAGCGAGAGCGACTATGAACGCAATGGCGGCCCTCAAACAGTATCAGACCGTCAACAACCAAGCGCAGGCCGCAGAGGCCAGCCCTCATCGTCTGATCCAGATGTTGATGGAGGGTGGTCTGTCCCGCATCGCTCAGGCACGGGGTGCCATGGAGCGCGGGCAGACTGCGTTGAAGGGTGAGTTGATCGGCAAGAGTATTGCCATCGTCGCGGGACTGCGCGAGAGTCTCGACCACCAGCAAGGTGGTGAGCTGGCCGGTAATCTCGACAGCCTGTACGAATACATGATCGCCCGTTTGACCGAGGCCAATGTCAGTAACGAGCCGGAACTTCTTGAGGAAGTATCGATGCTGCTGCGCAACGTCAAACAGGGTTGGGATGCCATCGCCCCGCAATGAGCGAGCATCGGAGGAGAAAGGCAATGAGTTCATCTGTCCAGCGTTTGGAAGCGACAGGGTCAGCCCTGCGTGATGCACTGGCCAAGCAGGACTGGGCTGCGATTGGTGAGCTCGATCTGCAGTGCCGTATGGCAGTCGATGCTGCCATGGTCGACAGTCGTGACGAGGAAGAGCTGCGCAGTGGTCTGGAAAACCTGCTGTCGCTCTATCGAGAGTTGGTGACCGTTTGTCAGACCGAGCAGCAGCGTCTGGCCGGTGAGCTGGTGCAGCTCAATCAGTCCCGTCAGGGCGCCAAGGTCTATCAGCTTTTCGGCTGATTACTCCGCATTTACCGAGTTTAACCAGTAGGTTCGGCTCGGTTTTGCTTTTTGATCCTTTCGTTTCTCCTTCTTTTTTATCTGCTATCACTACCCCTCTCTGTAAGCAGCTGCTTAGCTAGTTTCACTTGCGGGCAAAAAAGTTACGTCATAAATTTGACTGGCTTCATTTTTTTGACTTTACTAGTGGCCAAATGCTGGTGCGCGCCGAAGATCTGGCGCGCGATCTCTCACTCCTCGGGTCAGACAAACACAAGATGTGGCGTGAAACCAAAATCCTGTTGATCGATGACAATGCTGCGCGTCGTCACGAGTTGGCGATCATTCTGAGTTTCCTAGGGGAAGAGCATTTAGCCTGCACGAGCCAGGACTGGCGCAATGCAGTGGCCGAGCTGAGTTCCAGCCGTGAAGTGCTCAGTGTCTTGCTGGGTGACGTTGAAGCCAAGGGCGGTGCCCTGGAACTGACCAAACAGATTGCTGGCTGGGACGAGTTTCTGCCCTTGTTGACGGTGGGCGACTCCAGTTTGGCCGAGTGGCCTGAAGATTTGCGCAGGCGTGTACTCGCCAGCCTGGAGACGCCGCTCAGCTACAACAAGCTGCTCGACTCCCTGCACCGCGCTCAGGTCTACCGCGAGATGTATGACCAGGCCCGTGATCGTGGTCGTCAGCGCGAACCCAATTTGTTCCGCAGCCTGGTAGGCACCAGTCGTGCCATTCAGCAGGTGCGGCAGATGATGCAGCAGGTGGCCGATACCGAGGCCAGCGTGCTGATTCTGGGTGAGTCCGGGACTGGCAAGGAGGTGGTGGCGCGTAATCTGCACTACCACTCCAAGCGTCGCGAGGCGCCTTTCGTGCCGGTCAATTGCGGCGCTATCCCGGCTGAGCTGCTCGAGAGCGAGTTGTTCGGTCATGAGAAGGGGGCTTTCACCGGCGCTATCACCAGCCGGGCAGGGCGCTTCGAGTTGGCCAACGGCGGTACGCTTTTCCTCGACGAAATTGGCGACATGCCGCTGCCGATGCAGGTCAAGCTGCTGCGCGTGCTACAGGAACGTACCTTCGAGCGCGTCGGTAGCAACAAGACGCAGACCGCTGACGTACGCATCATTGCCGCTACGCACAAGAACCTGGAGAAAATGATCGAGGAAGGCAGTTTCCGTGAGGATCTTTACTACCGCCTCAACGTCTTCCCCATCGAGATGGCGCCGCTGCGCGAGCGCATCGAAGATATCCCGCTGCTGATGAACGAGCTGATTTCGCGCATGGAGCACGAGAAGCGCGGTTCCATTCGTTTCAACTCGGCGGCGATCATGTCGCTGTGTCGCCACGACTGGGCGGGCAACGTGCGTGAGCTGGCCAACCTGGTGGAGCGCATGGCGATCATGCATCCCTACGGCGTGATCGGTGTCGGCGAGCTGCCGAAGAAATTCCGTCATGTCGATGACGAGGATGAACACCTCGCGGCCAGCTTGCGTGACGAGATGGAAGAGCGCGCGGCGATCATGGCGGGTCTGCCGGGCCTCGATACGCCGGCCATGTTGCCCCCGGAAGGCCTGGATCTGAAGGATTACCTCGGCAATCTGGAACAGGGCCTTATCCAGCAGGCGCTGGATGATGCGGGTGGCGTGGTGGCGCGTGCGGCTGAACGTCTGCGTATTCGTCGGACCACGCTGGTGGAGAAGATGCGCAAGTACGGCATGAGCCGCCGCGACGAGGACGGCCAGGACGAGGACTGATCCCGCGTTTTGGGTAAATGCCACAGATAAAGCCGGAGCTTTGACGCAAGCTCCGGCTTTGTTTTTTCAAGTGACTGATAAATAAGAATAAAAAAGTAGGCACGGGGATTGCTAAAGCTCTTGTATCTGACCGTCTTCTGACGGTGCGTCGTACGAGAGAAGCAGATGGAAGCCAACCTTCGTCCTACCGAGTCAGCCGAGCCCAGTGCCTCCGCACCGCTCGAACAAGCCAGCCGTGCGGGATTGGAGCAGGCCTTTGCCCTGTTCAATCAGATGTCCAGCCAGCTCAGCGAGTCCTACAGCCTGCTCGAGGCTCGGGTCAATGAGCTGAAAGGGCAGCTGGCGTTGGTCAGCGCCCAGCGCATGCAGGAACTCGCTGAGAAAGAGCGTCTGGCTCATCGCCTGCAAAGTCTGCTGGACCTGTTGCCCGGTGGGGTGATCGTGATCGACGGCCAGGGCGTCGTGCGTGAGGCCAACCCGGTTGCGCGCGCATTGCTCGGTCAGCCGCTGGTGGGGATGCTCTGGCGGCAGGTGATCGCTCGCAATTTCGCGCCGCGCGAAGACGATGGCCACGAAATCTCCATGCGCGACGGCCGTCGTCTGTCCATCGCCACCCGTTCCCTGCACGGGGAGCCGGGGCAACTGGTGCTGCTGACCGACCTGACAGAAACCCGTCGCCTGCAGGACCAACTCTCTCGTCACGAACGTCTCTCCGCGCTAGGGCGAATGGTCGCCTCCCTGGCGCATCAGATCCGTACACCGCTTTCCGCCGCGCTGCTTTACGCAAGCCACCTCAATGAGCAGGTGCTGCCTGCCGAGCAGCAGCAGCGCTTCGCTGGACGTTTGAAGGAGCGCTTGCACGAGCTGGAGAATCAGGTGCGCGACATGCTGATCTTCGCCCGTGGCGAGCTGCCGCTGCCGGATCGGCTGCCACCTTCGGTCTTGTTCGACGCCTTGCGCGCTGCGGCCGATGCACATGTAGGCGAGATGGCGGTCCGCTGGCAGTGCGACGTGCGTGACGGCGAGTTGCTGTGCAACCGCGACACGCTGGTCGGCACCGTGCTCAACCTCATTGATAACGCCATACAGGCGGCTGGGCGCGATGCGCGCCTGAAGATTCATCTGTACCGACGCGACAACCTGTTGCGCCTGTGCGTCAGTGACAACGGCCCCGGCATGAGCCGGGAAACCCTGGTGCGCCTGGGTGAGCCGTTCTTCACCACCAAAACCACGGGTACTGGCCTCGGCCTGGCTGTGGTCAAGGCTGTGGCGCGCGCCCATCAGGGCCAGTTGCTGCTGCAATCGCGCGCGGGGCGCGGTACCTGCGCCATCGTTTCTTTGCCGCTGCTCGATGCAGCGCCTCACTCGAATCAGGAGTAACCCATGGCTGCCAAAGTCCTGCTGGTTGAAGACGATCGCGCCCTGCGCGAAGCCCTGGCCGACACCCTGTGCCTGGGCGGGCATGATTATCGGGC